>UOFR01000043.1_pt1 | contig 55116 bp, 57 predicted proteins | sample 1988501 | NCBI WGS metagenome assembly UOFR01 (sample SAMEA4712194, study PRJEB27164) | hydrothermal vent metagenome | biome: marine basaltic hydrothermal vent biome; feature: marine hydrothermal vent; material: mineral | place: Pacific Ocean | collected 2011-06-14/2011-07-23 | depth 1689 m | reverse complement strand
CTGATGTTACCCACGAAAAGTGGACACCTTAGTTATGCACATTGTGCGTAATAATCTTCTTCAAACTTCGTTGGCGATTGATAGCCCAAAGAAGAGTGTCGTCTAACACGGTTATAAAATACCTCAATGTATTCAAAAAGGCCACGGTACGTTTCATTTAATGTTTTATAGTCTTCGGCATAAATTAATTCCACCTTCAATCGCCCAAAAAACGATTCCATTACCGCATTATCCCAACAGTTACCTTTACGGCTCATACTCGGCGTTATCTCGTGTTCTAACAAGGCCTGACGGTATTCACCGGCTCGATACTGCACACCGCGGTCAGAATGTAAGATTAAACCGGGGGTGACTTTTCGACGCGCAACGGCCATATTAAACGCATCGAGTATGAGTTGGGTGGTCATGGTTTCATCCACGGCCCAACCGACTATCTGTCTCGAGAATAAATCCAGAACAACGGCCAGGTGCATCCATTCCCCGTCCACATCAATATAAGTAATGTCCGACACCCATTTTTCATCCGGTTTAGTGGCTTTGAAATTTCGGTTAAGAATATTATCAGCAACATTACTACTCGCATTCGCGCTCGGGGTGTATTTGAAATCTTTTCCGTTACGCGCTTTCATGCCCTCTGCTTGCATTATTTGAGCGACATGATTAACACTACACGAGATCCCTAAGGCATTAAGCTCTTCAGTAATACGCGGCGCACCATAGCGTTTATAAAACTGCGGAAATATATCAATCACCGCACTGCGTACTAGTTGTTTTTTATATTCACGTTGACTCATACCTCTATCACGCCACTTATAATATCCAGCCGGAGAAACGTCAAGCCAGGCACACATTTTAGTGATTTTATATTCATTTACTAATGAATGAATAAAGGCGTACCTTACTTTTTTTGTGTCGCAAAGTACGCCGTCGCTTTTTTTAAGAAATCACACTCTTCTTCAAGCCCTTTAATCTTGCGTTTAAGTCGACGTATTTCAATCGATTCGTCTTTTGTATAATCTACACCATCCATTTTCATAAATTGTCCCTTCGATAAATTCTTATATTGTAAACGCCAATTATAGATTTGATTGACATGAATGCCGAGTTCTTTTGCGACTTTCACGGCGGTCATCCCGTCTTCTTCAGAGCGACGGAGCGCTTCTTTTCTAAAAGCTTCTGTATAAGGATCGGTTTGTTTTTTCTTAGGCATCATTGCCTCCTTTTTCGTTAAGGAGGTGTCTACTTTTCATGGGTAACTTGGATGCCTAACGCCGCGTTAATAAGGAGATGAAATAATCAGGTATTAATCGGCTATATTTTCTGCTTATTTCTCAGTTTCACTCCCCGCATGATACTGATTCCCCTTTAAACTCATCACGCATCCAAATAACTCACTCACAAAACTTTTGCATGATGCACTCATATATCAATCTTGATTTCTGCCACATGTATATGCGTATCATTTTATATATTAATGTGTTAATACATGTTACTTATAATAAATCCTCCCTGTCAGAATTAATCATAACCCTGATGTAATTAAAGCATATCCAGCAATAGCTATTGGTTTTGCTCATTAAACATTGATCCATATCAATAAAAATCATGCATTGAATAATGCCCCGACAAGGGGCAGAGAACAGAAAGAGTGTCACTTTCAACTCAGGTTATAAACAGCCAGGACGCCGAGGGTACCAGGAGTTCACTAATAATTAAAAAACCTGGCGTTTTTGGTAGCCGTCAGGTTTCCCGGTTATTTACTTACAACTCATACTATGTAGCCGGTGCAACAAAGTGGAATCCGGGGATGTCCCGGATAACGTTACACTTCATCCAGGCTACATAATATCTTTATTCCTGGTAGTAACGGGCCTGCGCTGGAATGATGAGCAAGGTTATCAAACAAGAATTCAGGATGAAGTGTAACGTAATATTAGTTTAACGAAAAAGAACTATTGGTCATGGTTTCAAACATCTTACCTGCAAAGGCAACCCCAAAACGTTCGGCCAACTGCTCAAAGTAAGAGGGTTTTAATGTGTAATTAACCAGTTTTTCAGCTTTAACCACATCACGCGCCACCATGCTGCTGCTACCCATTTTATCGACCAGGCCAAGCTCTATAGCCTGCTCACCAGTCCATATCAGGCCGCTGAACAGCTTCTTTTCATCTTTTAATTTATCGCCACGCCCATCTTTAACGGTGTTGATGAATTGCTGATGTATCTGTTTTAACAGAGTTTGAACATGTTGAGTTTCATCCGCTTTTTGTGGCGAGAACGGATCCAGGAAACCCTTGTTTTCACCTGCGGTATACAGACGACGTTCTACGCCCAGTTTTTTCATGGTATCAACAAAACCAAAGCTATTCATAACAACACCAATGGAGCCGACCATACTCGCCTTGTCGGCATAAATTTCATCGGCCGCCGCGGCAATATAATATCCACCGGAAGCACATAGATCAGTAATGACTGCGTAGAGTTTTTTGTCCGGATATTTTTCACGCAGACGTTTAATTTCATCATTAACGTAACCTGCCTGTACCGGGCTACCACCCGGACTATTAATTCGTAGTATTACCGCTTTAGCATCATCATTTTTAAACGCACGTCGTAATCCAGTAACGATGTTATCGGCACTGGCCTCCGAATCTGCTGAGATGACACCTTTCACTTCTATCAGCGCCGTATGCTCACCACCAGGCAGGGCATCTTTGGTTGCGCTGGATACAAACATACCAAACAGGACAAGTAATAGATATCCTGCTATAAATGATTTAAAAACTATACTCCAACGACGAGTTTTCTTTTGTTCTTCCAGCGTTGAAAACAGGAGTTTGGTTAGTATTTTCTCTTCCCATTTTGGATCTTTCTGTTCAGAGCCTGTCTGTTGATCAGTCATAACGTTATCCATTTCCTTTAATTAAATTATCATTTAGCCACGAATTCAGTTCATTAATATCCGCGACACATGTAACGGGGTTGAATTTTTCCAGGCGCGCCTGCTCATGTACGCCATGACTTACGCCAAGACATTGAATACCGGCGTTGTTCGCCATTTCCAGGTCATATTCCGTGTCACCGATCATAATCGTATCTTCGGCTGTGACTGCAAAATAGTCCATTAATTCTTCTAGCATTTGCGGGTGCGGTTTTGAACGTGTTTCATCTGCACAGCGACTGGCATGAAAATGATGCTCAACTTCGTTCTGTGTTAACGCTCGATCCAGTCCATTGCGACCTTTTCCAGTGGCTATGGCAATAAAATAGTCCCGTTGATTCAAACTGGCAAGCAAACCACGTGTTCCTGAAAATAAAGCGCTGGGGGTCGTATCTTCATGTAAAAAATAGCGTCGATAACGTTCCACCAGTTCACCATGAAAATGTTCGCCATCATCCGGGTACAGCGATAATAAAGCCTCGCGAAAACCCAGGCCGATAATATTGCTCAATTGACTGTCATTTCGTTCGGCCAGTTTCATGTCTCGAATGGCGGCACGGAAACAGTTTACGATTCGGGCCTGGGAGTCCATCAGGGTGCCATCCCAGTCGAATACTATTAATTCTTTTTTATATTTCATACTTTACTTAATTAATTCTTTATTTGTCGCTACCCTACACAGGCAATACCGACTCCATATAAATCGTCAGAAACTCAGCTCCAGTTTAACCAGCACGTCTTCAAACGATTGATCCAGCGGAGCATTCACCGTGATTTCATCCAGCGGCTCTTGCAGGGTAAATGACACACCCCGCGCATGCAAAAATAACCTTTTAAATCCGAGGCTTGCAATATAACGATTATAACTGTCAGTACCATATTTCTCGTCCCCCGCAATCGGGTGGCCCATATGAGCGGAGTGGACCCTGATTTGATGGGTACGACCGGTGTGAAGTTCAACGTCTAACAAGCTGGCTTTTTTCTTTGCCGCTAACAATCGAAAACTGGTTGAGGCTGCTTTGCCCTGCTCGCTCACACGCACCATCCGTTCACCTGAACGCAATACCTGTTTCTGTAAGGGTGCATTTACGGTCTTATGACCATAGGACCAATTTCCCTCAACCAGAGCCAGATAACGCTTTTGTACCTCACCCTCTCTCAACTGTTCATGCAGTTGCCGCAAGGCACTGCGTTTTTTGGCCAGGATCAGGCAACCCGAAGTATCCCGATCGAGGCGATGAACCAGTTCAAGATAATGCAGGTCATCGCGCCATTTGCGCATGGCCTCGATGACCCCAAACTGCACCCCGCTGCCACCATGGACCGCGAGCCCGGTCGGTTTGTTCAATACAATAATGCGTTTGTCTTCATACAAAATTCGCTCGGCCAGCCAATCTGGTTTTTTACCATCGACCACCGTTCTGCTCTGGCTTACCCTGACAGGCGGAATACGCAACTCATCATCCATTTGCAGTCGATAGGTCGGCTTGATACGGCCCTTGTTTACCCGTACCTCTCCACGGCGTAAAATCCGGTAAATGTAGCTTTTAGGAACCCCCTTCAGGATCCGGATCAGATAGTTATCGATACGTTGACCCACATATTCTGACTCAACGGTCAGCCACTGAACCTTGTTATGTGCTTGATTTTTATTCGAATTCATAGCCGGCTATTGTAACCCGATCGCAACAACATTGCTGGATCACCATTGTGCTGTTATATTAACAGTATCTAGCTTGGCTAGCGGGTCTTAATAGACCCACATAATTCAGGTTTATTGCCATTTGCAGGTAGCAGATGGCCTGATGAAAAAGGCGTGTCTCGCGTTCGAACTGTACTTAAGAAATAACGCTCGAGATGTTATGACACAATTATGAAACTGCGCTCCCATGGTCACAGATATATCATGGTAGACAGACCGATTTAACCAACGCATGTTTTTTCTGTGTTGGTTGTGAAGACAAGAACTGGTCTGGCGACCCTACTGCTCTTTTGCCGTGGTCGAGCGCCGTAATGAAAAGGTTTATAAAATGAAACGTATGTTGTTTAACGCAACTCAACCAGAAGAGTTGCGCGTCGCTATGGTTGATGGTCAACGCTTGTATGACCTCGATATCGAAACCACCTCCCGCTTATCTAAAAAGGCCAATATCTACAAAGGTAAGATCACCCGCATCGAGCCATCATTAGAAGCCGCCTTTGTTGACTATGGTGCCGAACGCCATGGCTTTTTACCCCTTAAAGAAATCTCCCGCGAGTACTTTAAAGAAGGTGTCGATTTATCCAAAGGCAAGGTCAGTATTAAAGACGCCCTGTCCGAAAATATTGAGATCGTTGTCCAGGTGGGCAAGGAAGAACGCGGCAATAAAGGCGCGGCCCTGACCACCTTTATCTCGCTGGCCGGCCGCTATCTGGTATTAATGCCAAATAATCCTCGCGCAGGCGGGGTATCACGCCGCATCGAAGGTGATGATCGTTCTGAAGCACGAGACGCACTCAGTTTAGTCGAAATACCCACCGATATGGGTCTTATTCTGCGCACGGCCGGTGTCGGTAAAGGCGCTGAAGAACTGCAATGGGATCTGGATTACCTGGTCAACCTGTGGCGTTCGATCTCCGAGGCCTCGGAAAAAAAGGAATCACCTTTTTTAATTTACCAGGAGAGTAATCTCGTGGTTCGAGCCATACGGGATTACTTCCGTAGTGATATCAATGAAGTGATCATCGATGAGCCTGAGATCTACAAACAGGCCAAAGAGTTTATGGCTCAGGTTATGCCCCATAACTCACACCGTATAAAAGAATACACCGATGGTGTGCCGCTGTTTACACGTTATCAGATCGAAACTCAGATCGAATCAGCGTTCAATCGTGAAGTTCGTCTACCCTCCGGCGGCGCGCTGGTAATTGACCCAACTGAGGCCTTGATATCGATCGACATCAACTCTTCAAGGGCAACCAAAGGTAGTGATATTGAAGAAACGGCCCTCAATACCAATCTTGAAGCTGCCGATGAAGTTGCTCGGCAAATGCGTCTCCGAGATATAGGCGGATTAATCGTTATCGATTTCATCGACATGACCCCGGCACGCAATCAGCGTGAGGTTGAAAACCGTTTGCGTGAGGCATTAAAGCTAGACCGTGCTCGCGTCCAGGTCGGTCGTATTTCACGATTTGGTTTACTCGAGATGTCTCGTCAACGCCTGCGTCCTTCATTGGGTGAATCGAGCCAAATTGTATGCCCTCGTTGCGAAGGCCAGGGTACGATTCGTGGCGTTGAATCACTTGCTCTATCAATTCTGCGTCTCGTTGAAGAAGAAGCGATGAAAGAAAATACCTCGCGCGTCGTGGCACAGGTTCCCGTTGATACGGCTACCTTTTTATTAAACGAAAAACGCTCGGTGATCGAAGAAATTCAACAGCGTAATAAAGCAGAAATTATTTTAGTACCTAACCTGCAGCTTGAGACCCCACATTTTGAGGTCACTCGCGTACGTGAAAATGACATGACACCGGAAATGTCCAAGGCAAACAGTTTTGAGCTGGTCACTCCGGTTGAAGCTGAAACAGAACCCTCTTCGGTCGAAGTTCAGCAGCAGGCTGAACAGCCCGCGATTAAATCAGTCATGCCAGCCACACCGCGCCCAGCTCCAGTTGCAGTACAAGGCCCAGGCTTTTTTGTTCGCATCTGGCGTGCTTTATTCGGTATCGGTGATGCAAAGCGTAAATCAAAACAACGTCGCCAACCTACGCGCAATCAGAATCAGCGTAATCACCGACCACAGCAGCGTCGCCAGAATCAGAATCAAAACCAGAATCGTCGTCCAAATCAAAATGCTCAGAGTACTGACAATAAATCCGGACAAAACCGTAACAATGAGCAAGGTGCTAATCGGAATCAAAATCGGAATCGCAACCAGAACCGTAACAGAAACCGTAATCAGAATCGCAACCAGAATGCCAATCAGGGACAAGGCCAAAACCAGGCGCAGGCCTCAAATTCAAACTCTGCCGTTAACCAGAATGTGCCTCAAAACAACCCTGCACAGAATCAGTCGCAGAGCCAAAACCAGGTTCAGAATAAGCCTCAAGGCCAAACAGCATCACAAAATCAGAACCAGAGTCAGACTGAAAACCAGAATACCACGGACCAAAATCCTACGACTCAAAATCCTGCGAATCAAAGTCAAGATGCTAATCAAACCCAGAATCAAAATCAGTCTTCGACTCAGAATCAGGCAAACCAGAATGCCGCAGGCCAGGGTAATCGCCGAGGTCGTCGTGGTGGTCGTCGCCGTCGCAACAATAACCAAAATAGAGATTCACAACAGAGCAACCAGGCTGAAAGCGATAGTCAAACGACGACGCAAACAGCTCAACCTGCTGCCGCGCAAAACAGCCCATCTCCAGCCCCGCAGGCATCAGCCTCTAACCCTGGTAATGTGGCCAACAATACAACGCAGACCCAGCAAAATACCCCTGCTCCTGTTCAGTCAAATACACCTCCCCCTGCTGCACCAGCTAAGCCAGCCCCTGCTATAGCCGAACGTCAGGAAAGCAAACCACAGCAAGCTTCTGAAACCGGTACCAGCACTAAACCTGTAATAAAAGATCCTCCCGCTGGGACTTAAACTAATAAAGAAATTCTTTATACGTCCGATAGTTAACTTGAGATATTCTCAGGTTAACTATTCATGCGTATTTTAATTCTACTACTTATATTGGCATTTCCCCATTCCACTATTGCAGCGGGAAGCAGCGGATCATCGCCATATTTCGAGATTCAAACACCCTTTGTGGTCAATCTGGCTGATTCTGATCAATTGATTTTTTTGCAAGTTAATGCGCAATTAAAAATGAAAAATGAAGCGCTTAAAGACTATTTGTATGCACATCTTCCTGCCATTCAACACACAGTAATGTTGGTGTTAAGCGAGCAAATCGCAAAAGACATTAAAACCGTCGCGGGGAAACAAAGGCTGCGAGATAAAACCTTGAAAGAAATTCAGGACTTGCTTACCATACAAATTGGTGATGCCGCAATTGATGATATATATTTTACTTCATTTATAGTGCAGTAAAGCTAGCTGAGCCTAATTGTTCCTTTGTTTGATTTCTGTAATCAAACCTTCTGAAGCAGCCTCTACCATATCAAATACATTTTCAAAACCGCGCTTACCACCATAATATGGATCGGGCACTTCTGTTATATTTAATTCAGGTGCGTAATTAAGAAATAACTTAAGTTTTTCACGATGCGTATCCGGACATTGATCAGACAATCTTGAATAATTATCAGAATCCATTGCTAACACATAATCAAATTTATCAAAGTCATCAAGAGCAACACTACGCGCGCGCAAATCACTAATATCCAGTCCGCGGCTCAGCGCCGTCGCCTGAGCCCGCTGATCCGGAGGTTCATCAATGTGATAAGCATGTGTCCCAGCTGAATCAGTTGTTACCCTGTCGGTTAAACCATGTTTTTCGATTAATTGACGAAACACACCCTCAGCAGTTGGTGAACGACAGATGTTGCCCATACAAACGAAAAGTACTTTTATTTTTTCCATATATTATAAAATATGTTACGTAATTCTAAATAATTTACGTACCACTAGCTTCCTATAAATTAAACTGCATGTCGCAAATCTCAGAGGCCTGTTTGAAACTTCAATGGCAAGTATTTTCAAACATTATATCAAATGGACCTCGTTTATTATTCTATATAATACTAAATTTTAATATTTAATCTATACCAATATTATTTAATAACGAATAGACATAGAACGTATATTAATAACTGCTAAAAACTTTCGAATCACCATTCTTCTGAATTAATAATACTGAATAAGGATCCTTTCGGTGACCTTCCATGCCAGGCGATCCCATCGGCATACGTGGAACAGATAATCCAGCCGCTTCTGGTTTTTCGGCAAGCAAGCGCTTAATATCCTGAGCAGGAACATGCCCTTCAATATAATAACCACCAATTAATCCGGTATGACAGGACTGATGCTTGCCATTGATCCCAATTTTTTGCTTGATACTCTTCATTTCCTTGGTGTTATGAGCCTCAACCTTAAATCCATTAGCCTCAAGGTGTTTTACCCACTTAGTACAGCATCCACAAGTAGGACTTTTATAAACTGTGATTTGCGGTACCTTTTGCTCAGCATTCGCTACAGCAATGACAAAAGCGAACATAATCAGCAGTATTATTTTCAATAAATATTTCCGGGTATGATTTTTTCGGCAAAATACTGCCGCAGATAAGTTTTTCTTTTGGGTCGGACGTCGAACGTTCATGTATATCTCCTGTTCTTAATTTGGTTAATGAGGTTGATCATGCCCATGACTATTGTTATCAGTGGGTGTTGTGTTGTTTTTACCATGACCACCAGAGCCAGCCTTTTCCTTATGACTGGGGTTATGTTCATTTGTCCCAGCTTCACTTCCGCCATGGCTATCACCTCCATGACCTCCCGATTGCATGTGACTGCCACCATATTTTGCAACAAGCCCGGAATATTTTCTCTTATCTAAATCGGGTAGCTGACGAATTAACGCCACTAATGCCCAAATGCTCTCATCAGAATGAGAACCACCCCAGGCCGGCATACCTGTCATTTTTATACCATGCTTTATTACCCAGAAAGTCTTGGCGGCATCATGATCTTCCGATTGCGTGAAATCAGGTGGTTGCGGGTAAAGTCCATCACGGGTTTCGCTGCTTTTAGTATCCGGAGCAAGATGACAGGCACTGCACATCGCTGCGTAGTTGCCAGCAGCTTTGGCATATAACTTAGGGTCGTCAAGATTGTCGGGCACGACTATATCAGCGCTACCCTTTGCAATCGAACTATCTCTTACTACTTCGAGAATCCACTCGGTTGCTTTCCAGTGTTTATTGTCAGCGGATATGTCAAAAAAACCCATCAAAAAAAACATTGCTGCGCCGATCAAACCAGATATACCAACAAGATAAGTTAATTTCTTCTTCATAATTTTTCATTTTCCATTTTCATGTTATTTTTTAGTGCCGAAGCCTGAGTTAATTTTTATGGGTATAATTATACTTGTTCTATGCTATTAAAACTTCATTCTCAATTAACGGACATATTACATCATTAGCATTGGACTGGTAATCTTTTGATTCCCACTCCAGCAATGAGTTTTCTATTCTTTTTTCAAGCATCTGTAGCTCAGATATTTTATCATGTATTTGGTGGCAACGTTTCGTTACCATATCTTTAACCAGTTCACAGGGAGATTCTCCTGTGGATGATTTATCAAGGATTTCACGTATTTCGTGAATTGTTAAACCATATGTTTTTGCCTTGCGTATAAATTCGATTAAATGAATGTCGTTATTAGAATAATAACGATAACCATTATTCATATCACGCCGTGGCTCAACAAATCCCTCACGGGTGTAATAACGAATTGACTCTGATGAAATACCAATTTGTTCTGCGACTTGTTTAACCGTATACATCATCAATCTCCTTATATGACTTAAGCGTGTGAACGCAAATATGCATTCACCAATACAACAAATATCAATGCTATGATTGGGTTATTGTGGAGGTCGTAGATCGGGATCGAGAACAATACTCATGTTGAATTGTTCTGAGAGGATTAGTGCGTCTTGAAAATATAAAGGTAGATCAGAAATCTGGTTTACAAAAGCGGCGGTTACAATGTTATGGCCACAACTACTGGCACACTCATCACCCATTGAATGCTGGCATTGACTATCACCAGAGGGAACACATTGACTGCACTCATTAGGCTCAGAAATCTGATGACAGCTGGATATGCCAGTCGTAATAGTATTTTGTTGTTGCTCTGATGAAGAAGCATGCTTCATCGCATACGCATCACTAATGCTGAGCAGTGGTGAAAGCACCAGAGCAGTGATTAGCAGTATAACGACTTTGTATGTACGGTGTATTTTCATGATTTAGCTGTAGCTCAACCTGTATGAAACTCTATCACAACTAGCAATTAATAGACGTTAATTTCCCAAAAAAGTTCGCACTAAAACCTATGTTTTACACTATAGTTGAAATAATCATGGATATATTTTCTTTAAATAACAAAGAGTTATGGTTAGCACGGCTCCATTAAACTCTGCGAGCATCCTGTTTTGGTTAATTTTCTCTCACACATCACTCTTTCCTGGCATAAAGTTCGGGAGTGATTTTAAATCGATCAAAACAACCTTCAGAACAAAAAACATAGCGTTTATTTTGAAATGTCATATTAAGTTCGGCAGTCCATTCATCTATGCGCATTTTACAGACTGGACACCTGGCCCAGGCGTGTTCATCCTCCTTTCGATCACGAATCACACCGTCCTCTAACCACAAAATGCGATCAGCAATATCCTCTACTCGCGGATCGTGAGTAACAAGAATAACCGAACGGCCTTCATCTCGCGCAATGTCATGCAATACCATCATTACATCCTGGCCACTTTGTGAATCCAGATTACCTGTCGGTTCATCGGCCAAAATTAATGGCGGCTGGTTAATCAATGCACGTGCAATCGCAACACGTTGCTTTTCACCTCCTGACAAGGTAGCGGGTAAAGCATTACGACGTTTTTCCAGGCTCAGTTTTTCGATCAGCTGATCCGCACGTATTTTGGCATTACTGAATTCTTCAGGAATCAGTTGGGCCGGGAATAAAATATTTTCGCGTACACTCAACGCCTCTAGCAGGTTAAATGACTGAAAAATAAATCCGATTTTGTGCGCACGAATATCTGATAACACCGACTCATTGGCATTTGATATATCGGTATTGTCGATCACGATTTTCCCTGATGTGGGTGACAACAACCCTCCCAGCATCGACAATAAGGTTGTTTTACCTGAGCCTGATGGACCCATTATTAACACCAGTTCTCCCTGAGCTATAGACAATGACACTTCATTAACCGCTCGAACCTGTGTATGGCCGCTACCAAATATTCTTGATATTTTATTTGTCGTTAATATCATAGAGGCACTCATAATTACACTTTAAAGGCCGTTAATGGATCTACATTAGCAACCATCCGTGCTGGCACCAATGCCGCAACGGTAGCTACAATAAATGCAATCACGCCCATCCTGACTAATGCACCCGCGGTTACGGTTAATGTTATTTGTGGTATCAGCTCTGATAATAGGGGCAATAGTAATACAGAAATAAGAAAGGCAATCACTAATGCCAGACTGGTAATAAAAAGCGTCTGGAAAAATACAGCTAGATAAATCGTACGATTCTTGTAACCTAGTGCCTTAGCAATAGCCAACTCACGTTTACGCCGCGCAACCTGAGAATAAGCCGTAAAAGCAATAATTAAAGCCGCCAAAACTGCGCCAACGATCGTCATAAAAGAAACAATCTCTACACCCATAAGTAATGCAATCTGAAAATCATTTTTTATAAACTGCTTATTCGTTATCGAAGAGACCTTATCAATTTTTTGTTCAATGCGTTTAGCGAGCTTGTTTTCATCCTGCCCAGCCTCAGCGTCAACCAAAATAAAACTAACCGTTCCGCTGCTATCGATCAAATCCTCCAGATCTGAAAAATTAACAAAGGCTATAGAATTTGCCATCGAAAAAGTATCAGCCGAAAACCCAATGATAGTAAACTCCCTGTCTGCGATTTTTGCCTTATCTCCGAGCTTAACCCCGGCCATTTTCACCAGTACATTTGGCACAACAATTTCGCCTGGACCTGGCTGTGATCTTCCACTTACCATTGCCCATGGACCTGCACGCGGATCATCAGGTAACAGACCAATAATATAAGAAAACCAGTTTCGCCCGCCTGATTTTACTACTGTGTTCACATACAAAATAGGCGTTGCTTTTTTAACGCCGGGCATTTTTTCTATTTGTTTAACCTTCCAGTCCCATACGAAACTGGTGGCCATGTGCATATTACTAACACCTTTTTGCATAACCCAAACATCAGGATTTGCATGTCGAATGTAAGCCACGATCTGATTCGACTCACCGACAAAGGCTGCATCCATCACCACAACTAACACAAATGCAAAGGCCACACCAGTTGAGCTTGATACAACCGATCCCTTTTGACGCCAAAGTGTTTTAAATATCCAGTAAATCATAATTATTCCGCCTGAAATGCGATCGCCGGATCGGTTCGAGCGATCAAGCGTAATGGCAACAAACTGCCGATCAGGGTCATTACTACGACGCCCAGAAAAACTTTCGCCAATCCACTAGCATCAATAATCTGTACTAGATATACAGGCATGTTAACTTCAATACCTTTTGCGGCCAGATAAGCAAGTAATACCCCTGATGGAAAAGAGAATAAAACCAGTATAGATGTTTGTGCAATAATACCCTTTGCGATTTTTAGCTGACTGAAACCAAGCGCTTTCATCACAGCATAATTGCGACGACGCAAACCAACGTCTGAATAGATAATCAGACCAATAACTAACATACCAATAATATACGATAGAATAATTAAAACATTCATAATCGGCCCAAATAGCTCCTCACCCAGGGCAACATCGTTGTTCGCAAGTTCTTGAGGAAGATAGACATCAACTGCCGATACCTGTTGCTCAATGCGTTTAGCGACAACTTCAGGAGTAACACCCTCTTCTGTTTCCACCAGCAAATAACTAAGCAGTGGAAAAGTACTAATATCAGGCGCTACTTCTGATTCCAGAAAAAAGTCTATCATCCCGTCGTAACTAACAAAAACAAACGTACTAAACATCGCAGAACTGCCGCTCGTGATTCCGGCAACCCTGAATTCGTAATCAGAAATAATCAATGGATCACCCGGCTTGAGGTTGAAACGTTTACTCAACCCGACATCAATGACCACGTCACGGCCATCCCGTATCGGTTTACCTTCAATTAAATGGGTCGGTCCGCCCAATGTGTCATAAACCATAAGTAACAAAGGATATTTATTTTCCTCAGTACCATATATTACCCAGAAACCAGTAACGGGATGAGCCGTTGTGACACCCTCTACAGCTTCTACTTCGCCTCTCGTTAGTTGAGGTATGGATGAACGCACAGCCAGAAAATTGGACACACCACTTTGGGTAAGAATTAATTGTCCGCCACGGTCCAGTACGGCGGATTCTGATTGCACATAAAGCCCCTGTTCAAAACCGCGCAATACCAGTATCATCGCAATCGAAGCACTGATCGCCAGCATGGTAAGGCTGGATCGACTCGATTCATATTTAAGTTGGTTTAATGCCAGACGCCACATAACGATGCCATGCTAATAGATCCGTTTCAAACTATTTGGCTTAAAGTCGGCCGCCCTTAATGGCTGCATAAACTCATAATTTCGCCAGTTAAGAATTGAAGATTTACCGCTTAAATGATTCTCCATTCTCATGGTGCTGGCGAACCAGAACCGATTCTGATAGAGCTTATAGTCACCCGATCGAAGCGTTTTTATTTTTTCATTTTTTTTATTATAGAACTCTGTTTTTACAGGCAAATAGCGTTTCTTTTCTATCCATATTTTTTGCAGACTGTAACCTGAATATTCATTTGCCGGAAACCGTTTCAGAATATAATATTCCGCTCCATTGATATTTTCATCGCCAATATATTCATATGTATAATTTTCTACTTCATAAGAAGAAAGATCTTCATAACTAAACTCGCTACCCATAAACGGCGCGACTGTATTATTCGGCGCAATACGTTTGACTCTTTTTAATGCAGGGAGATACAACCACTGCATATCATTTTTCTGAATATGAGTATGACTCAAAAATCCTGTACCCTTGATGTCTGCCGGCGACTCAAAAATAGCTAAGGACTGATCACCATCACCATCTACTTCACGAGTGATTACGCGCAATTTTCTGATTTTCTTTTTTCCGGAGGCGCTGACCAGCACCATTTCCATGTCGACTTTATAATTAACAAAACCTTTAGTTCTCGCCTTCATTTCACGAGCTATACTTAGCCCCTTGTCCGTTTCAGCCTGTACATATGGTGTAAAGTTAAGGGTAAATGACAATATTATCGCTAGAGCACTACGGGAGATAAAAACACCAGGAGCCGTACGCATATTGCAATACTCAGAAATCATAATACAGTTTCCAGATAATCATGCACTGGCCTGACATAACAGTTATTCCTGGATTTCTGGCCCACTCTTACTACTTCCTTTTAGACTAGATGCCCGGTTACCAACACAAAGTTGATCCCGTGATTATTTAATCGGTTATGAAGATCACGACTCAAAAAATGAGCTGGCAGTCAGGAATAGAAGTTAAGCATTTCCTAACCAGAATAGATATCAGGATGATACCCCTCTTCCTTTATAGCTTCTAATATTTTCATTGGCAAGCCATGATGCTCTTCAAATTCAATCAAAAAATAATGTGGTGAATTGCTGCTAACCTCGACATCGTTTACATATTCAATATCTATCAAATGATTCTTTAGTGTGTTTATTTTAACCGAGTCGAGACTTTCTTCAATGTATAATTGTATCGTATTCATAACTCACCTCCAGTCGTAAACTCTATCGTCAATGATGTGAATGTAGATCTGCATTATGCTCCAGGTTATCCATGATCGTCTCTTCATTATAGTGAATGAATGCGCGCTTTAAAACTTCACCATATTTTTTTGATGCATTATTTCCAGTCTTTTCCAGGACGGTTTCGATTTGTTTAGTTGTCACCTCAATCAAATCATAAATAATATTGATTTTATCTGCATCCACGTCAACTTCTATTACACCCATCATGGCTTGCAAATCGTTGATAATGTTCTCGGCCATTTCAACTGGAACGACTGAATCAAGCTTTAATGTTCTTCGCTTAATGCACCGTTCACCTCGTTGTTTTGCGGAAGGTATCCCACGCCCTCCAATATATACCCCTGGATTTGCAGTAAAACGTTCCAGACATTGTTCTGAACAAAAGAAAAACTTCTCACTTCGATACTCAGAAGACAAACAATCAAGATTCGTAACCATATTACAAACCGGACAATTATGAATATTTTTATTCCTGATCATAACCGCAGCTTACCTCTTAATTAGTTTATCGTCCATTTTCTGAACAACTCTTAACGCATTCGCAATCTGTATATTCACACGCCAAATCTTTGCGTAAATTTTTAACTCTAATTTTTGCCCATGGGTACAATAAAGATTTAAATAGTGTAGGGTGATATTGACGAAATAATAATTGACGTAAGTTTTGATGTTGAGATACGCGCTTTAAAAACCAACTGTAGCCAGAATTACCTAACAGACTGAATAAAGCACGATTAACTACAGAAACCATTAGCATCCCCTTGATATCAGCCTGCCACATTTCATCGTAACTGGTTCCATCCAGCATGCTACGTGCCGCCAACATGCCAGAGTTAATCGCATGACGCATACCAAACCCCCATAACGTATCCTGAAATCCGGCATGCTCACCCACAACGGGCCTTTTACCCGCATAAGCATGTGTGGGAATGTAAAAATTACCAACGCCACCATGCGCAACAGGATTTTTCATCTCCATACCTACCCGTTCCTTAAATGCATCGACGGTTCGTTTCACATACAGCTTGCTCTGGGGGAAATCATTAAACATACAACTTTTAACTGTACCCCTCCCGTTCCAGACAAGTAAATAGGCATATCCTCCCGGCGCAAGTTCATTATCACAAATAACCCAGTATCCATCATCCATATCAGTATCAAAGTGATACCCAACCGCTATAGCGTCGGCAGCCTTAGGGCCAGTTGCTAATATCGCTGGATAGGGTAACTGTTTAACTCGACTATTAAAACGCACTTCAACACCAAGCTGTTGAGCCTGAGTTAACAAAGCGTGATCGAGTGATCCTGGATTAGGTCCTCGTTCGACCAGATAGAAAATCGGATCTTCACTTTGAATAGAACGTTCACGCCCCATACTGTCGAAGGTTATGCCACGAGTACAGGCTAACGACTCAAAATTCGTAGTAAAACCTGAGTCCCTGAAAACATCCAGAACATCCTGTTGTGTGGTCCAGTTTTCCAGACCCTGGAAATCTCGCTTAAACCGCCAGCCAACGTCAGGCTGTGCTTCATGAACAATTACCTGCATTCCTTCGCGTGCAAGTGTAATGGCTGCAGCCAGACCTGCGGGCCCTGCCCCCGCTATTTTAATTATTTCATGACTTGTAGTAGGCATACTCATTCTCGAAAATTATATATTATCTACAACAATATAAGAGATATTGAAGATAGTTTGTTAAATAATAGCTAATCATCTCATCAACAAGTTTAACAGTTAAATTTTGATAAATCTCATTAGCATCCCGTCGCTTATAAAAACCATCAACCGCTGTATTTTAACACGGTATTTCTTCGATTCAATCCAGATCGTTATTATCAATGCTTAAATATCGATTTGCTTTTTATTGTTTTCTTACCCCACTTCTCCATCTGTTGAGATAATAATTCGATACCCTGAATCCGTGCCGATTCCTGTAATTTTAATCCATCACCTCGCATCGGCCACCCGAGCTCAGGTAAATCGGGTTTAAGTACAAGCACTACGGCACCACAACCGCATTGACAATGTGTTTCGTTCACTGGCATATTTACCAGGTACCAGGGTCGCTCGCTGTAGAGCTGAAGATAAAGAATTTCAAGCAAAGACCAGGGTTGTGTTATTACACGATGCAGCCCTTCTTTTCCCTGGCAATGAATAGCCGTATGATGAACAATCAAGATATCCAGATCATGTTTACAACAAATCGCATCGGTCGGAGCCAGATCAAGGGTTGCACCATCACTAAACAACTCGCCATCAATCTCGACCGGACGGTATAAGATCGGAATTGCGGCACTTGCCATAATGCGCGGCGCCAATTCCCCTTCACCAAAAAAGGTTTTTACGCTATGGGTAAGATTCATGGCCAGACTGTAAAAAGGTATCCTGCAGTTTGCAAATGTTGCCGCTGTCAATTGTTTACGAATAAAATTAATCGCCGTATCGGTCTCTGAAAATCCAGTATAACCCCGTCCTCTTTTCATTATCATGTGCCAGAGAAAACGCAGTTTAGAATCCGGCCGCCAGTAATCACGTGGACTGGTTGTTGCTAGCACATCAGACCATTTACTAATACTGGTTCCACTGGCATAAATGCCTCCGACCAGAGCTCCTGCGCTGCACCCAGCTATTGCGGCAATATCAATATCAAGTTCCTCTATGGCCTGCAAAAATCCAGTATGGGCAAACACCCCACGTGCACCGCCTGAACTGAGGACGACACCGATACGAAGCTTGTCAGTTTTTTTATTCATATTCAGGCCCATAACTCCAGAATAAAGTGACGCATTACGGCATTTAAAATATCGCTACGGGTAATAATACCCGTCAGATTTCCGTCAACCACAATTGGCATAGCCCCTACTCTCTGCTCTACAAATAAACGTGCGATATAACGTACATCGGTATCAATACTGGCCGTTAACACTTCGGTTCGCATAAGTTGTTTAACCTGATCTCTGGTCTTTGCCAGGGTAGTATGTTGTTCATAATTCTCCGTCACACCGCTCAAGTGGCGCAGTATGTCTCGATCTGAAACGATACCCTCCACCGCACCGTTAGCGGCCAAAACCGGGATATGTCGAAGATGATGTTTCTGAAATAATTTCATTGCTTCTGCAATTGAGTCATTAGAACGAATTGAAACTACAGGAGAAACCATAATCTGATTTGCTAACAATAACGGACCGTGATCCTGAATATGATCAATCGCCTGATATGATTGCATCGCCATACCGGAGTGTTTTTTTGATGAAACATCATCGTGAGATTGCTCCCCGACATCCACGTGATGCTGCTTGTTATCAGGGCGATGACTCGGCTCAGTTGCAACCGTTTTTTCTACACGATACTGACTAAAGAGTCTTACTAATGGCATCTCTTCGTGTTTATTCAATCCTTGTACATAAAATGTCATTCTTGTCTCACGTATATTTTAGTTACGGTCATTAACATTAATTGTTGTTTGCAACCTGATATTTTTGCATCATTGGCACGGTTACTACTTCACGCTGCACACTGGCGACACCATACGCAATGACAGTCTATATGATTACAGGTTACATCTTTGCGACGACTTTCATATCGAGTCAAGGCCCAGGGTAACAACCATCGTTTAAAGAATGAAGGCTGATATGCGCGATACAAAGCCTGTCGAACATTTTTCTTTCCAGTCATGCGACGTAAAAACCATCGATAACCTCGATTGCCTAACAGATCATACAATGCACGGTTAATTACCGCGGTTTGCATCTGCGGTCTTAAGTCACTATGCCACAGGTCGTCATAGTTGTGATTCCCGAGCAGGCTTTTGGCCGCCAGTACACCCGAGCCAATAGCCAGACGAATGCCGAAGCCCCATAAGGTGTCCTGAAATCCGGCTTGCTCACCCACCACAGGGTGATAGCCACTGTAACCACTTTTCGGTATTCTAAAATTCCCTGCACCACCATGGGCCTGAGGATTTTTCATTTTCAGGCCAACCAGTCGTTGAAACGCATCGATGGTTCGTTCGAGATATATTTTTTCCTGTTTGAAACCAGTAAACATACAGGTCTTTACCGTACCGCGTCCTGCCATTACCAGCAAATACGCGTAACCTTTAGGAGCCAGATCATCATTGCAGATGACCCAGCACCCATCCGGCATATCTGTTTCAAAATGGTAACCGACGGCGATGGCGTCAGGAACCTTTGGTCCTGCGGCCAATATGCCGGTGCCATCAACCTGATCAACTCGGTCATTAAACCGAACCTCAACACCTAGCGCAAGTGCCTGCTTTAACAGGCCGGTATCCAGCGTATTGTCCCCAGGGCCTCTTTCGATCAGATAAAAAAACGGTTTATCGCAGTTAATGTTGTACGGTATATCCCAGGCATCAAAGGCGCGACCATGAGAAAAAGGTTGCGCCGTAAAATTGATCTCAAAGCCCTGGCATTCCAGCGAGGTCAACACATCCTCCCGGCTACTCCAGTTTTCAAGTCCCTGAAAATCACCCTTAAAACGATGGCCGACTTCATTCTGTGCTTCATGCACAATGACTTTGCGATCAGCTCGCGCCAGGGTAATGGCCGTCGCTAACCCAGCCGGACCGGCCCCCACAACCTGAATTGGGGTATCTGACGAACTATTGTCTCGATTCTCAATAATTGGATTCATGTCAGCCTTTCCCTGCGCCGTATTAATATATAGTAAGTGTGGCACATATGTGTAACACATAGGTCAAGTGGATTGTTACTGCATCATCTGATGCCTGAAACTAAGGGATAAATCTCAGGCAATATCAGCCGTATTACCCCTGACCACAGCTACTGCTTTATCCCGGCAATCTGTTTTTTTGAACATTTTCGACAGATATCCAGACTTTTATGTATTCATGGTTCTATTTCGTATACAAGTACACGATAAAATCCACCATACACAGAATGTTTTTCTACCTGACGAAGCGTTTTGCCCTGACTGCTTGCCTCTACCTTCAACATGCCACTAATATCTTCACGCCAAAAGTCATTCAGAAAGGGCTCCCAGAATAACAATAGACTACGCAACCAGTGCAGGCGGTAAATCCAGTGCTTTGTTGGTTCTTCACCGTATTCCGTAATCACAAGACGTCCACCAGGTTGCAATACTCGTACGGTTTCTTGCAAGGTGCGCTGTCGTGCTGCGGCTGGCATCTCGTGCATAAGAAAAAATATCAGGATGGTAGCGAAACTATTCTCTAAAAATGCCAGTGACTCCGCATTCATTCTAGCCGTTATTAATTGTCCACGTTGTGCCGGCGTAAGTTTGTTACGACTAGCTTCAAGTTGTGCAGTAGCTACATCAACGAGATACAACGGTTGCTTTTCAAGGTGGTCTAACAGCGCCGGAGTGAGCTTGCCATACACACAGGTAAGCTGCAGAATTCGGCCTGAGGGAAGGTTTTCCATACATAGCAGCGTTTGTTTTAACAGTCGCTGATATTGGCCAAATAAAATTAAATTAATAATCGGTTGGTGATCAAAAAACCAGATGGCGGGTCGCCAAAGATAGGCCCACCAATAATGACGCGCCAGATACTCGGGCATGTCTTTAAGAAATTTTTTCCAGATAGTTAACCTGAATCGAGCCATATACAGTTTAGCCTGTAATTAATTAAAGTTAATCCATCAACATGACCTGCCTGTGCGCTCGACATATACACTGTTGAATCATAAATCTGTGCTTTCGCTAATTTAATAAATCAACTTAATTATTTAATGATTCACAGGAAGCGGAGATAAATTAAGTATAAACTCTCAAACATATCTTTGACTTTAATCAGTTTTTTTGATCGCTTGGGGAAAATATTCCAGAACGGGGGTTTATTATCACTTGCCATGTGTAACCACATCGCATCATTTTCAAGATTCATAATGCAAGATAACTCATAGCGATAAGTGTGCTCTGCCTGTTTGCCATTAAGCACGGCCTGCATATTTTTTGCGGCTGCCTGCGATCGAAGTTGAGCCATATGGGCCTGGTGCGGTACCCAGGGAGGAGGATCTTCATGGTTAGCGCAGTCGCCTGAGGCAAACACATTGTTTAAGCCTTTAACCTGGCCATATTTGTCTGCGTCTATCTGGCCACCCGCTGAAACGGGCAAACAGGAATTTTGCACCAATTTAGAACCGGTTATACCCGGTGAAAAAAGCACAAGATCGGCTTTTCTAAACGAACCATCTTCATCGCGCATGCCCCCTTCAATAAACTCGGCAGGCTCATAACCATAATCAAGTATGATGCCCCGCTCTTCCAGTCTGTCGGTGATCATGCCTTTATCATCCGCACTCAAATTAGAAGAAAAGAAATGAATCTCGAACTTATCTCTTAGACCTTTTTCTTTTAACGCATAATCGAGCAACCCGGCACATTCATACATTTGCCCGGCTCGCCCGGAAACAAAACCATCCAGTTTGTTAATTTTAAAGCCTAGATAAATGATTCCACTGTCCAGGGCCTGCAATTTTTGTATAAACATTTCCATACTATCTGGGCCATCACAGGGCGATAAAGTATGTTCTCTAGTACCTGGAATATCATCTTTTAAAAAAGCCGGCCCGATACCCACAAACAAGGCATCATTCTTGTATGTTCCGTTGTTGGTGATTACCGTTCGACCAGCATCCTGAATATCGGTAACCATATCGTCAATAAAATGAATATTTCTTCGTTTTAAAAAGGGTTTAATATCAACCGTGATACCTTTTTTAGTTTTTTTCCCGGTTATAAATTCTGGGATGCCCGGGAAATAGGTAAATTGACCATTACCGATCACCGTGATGTCGTATTTTGAATAAACCCGTCGCAGGAACCAGATGAAAAATGGAAAAACAGGTATGGCAAGGAAATACTGTATAAAAAAAAGTGATGCAAAACCATTGCCTATGATAATTATTTTTTTTCTCATCTTTTTTCCTATAACTCTCGAAATTAATTTGCTAAATTAAATAGAATTTCTAAATAACAGTCCACTTAACCTTCAAAATTGCATAGCAGATTTTCTCTGGGAGCAAGCTCAGGCCACGATTATACCCTTGTTTACCGAATTTAATTGCGATCTGAGCCCGCTTCTACAAAAACCGGTCCAGTCAGCATGGCGGACTGCTATTAAGAGCGGTTATTATAGGTACAGCACTAAAGTTATATGCATCAGGTCTTACCATACCGTGCAACAAATACATTATATAAGGGTACCCATATCAGCGCAAAAAACCAGCCATAAGCATACGTCTCAATCAGGCCGATAAAAAACCCTTTCCAGCTAATCCATTCAAATCCGGGTAATAATTTATGCCAGGCCTCATGCATAGCATAACCCGGAAATATCAGATCAAAAACCACACACAGTGTGTAACTAATAATCAGAAACAAACTAGTAGCATGCCCAATAACCAGTATTGACAGCCTGGTATTCATCCGTCACCTCCATCCTGTTCGGTTTGATTAAAAGTTGTCAAATTATTTTAATATTTAAGTTCACATAGAAGATTTGATCATATACATCCTGTATTTTAAACTCGCTATTGTTTCATTTCTGGCTGCGCTCTTACAAACTTCACCCATTTATTTAACGGCGGAATAAATGCTGGCAATCTATTAGCATAGTCAATATATTGCTGGCCAATTATCCGTTGCATATTTTTTTCTTCGGTGAAAGCAAGATGGACATAGGCGAAGATTAAAATTGGCGCCATAATAACGGTTAATAATGTCGGCCATTGTATTAAAAATCCGATAATGACTAAAAATAAACCGGTGTATTGTGGATGACGAACAAACGTGTATACACCATCAGTGACCAGACCTTGATGTCCAGCATGAATAAGCCGCCACCCTTTCGATAACAGAATGTAACCAACAATCATTAAAACCAAACTTGCGCCCATAACAAGTGCCCAGGCAAGATCAGAGCCGCCAAATATGACCACCCACAGATGTCCGTATTTGTGACTATAGGGTTGTAAAACTGGGTAGGCTTCACCTAACCAGCCACTTAGCAAATAAATACTGAGAGGGAAGCCATACATTTCGCCAAATAGTGCAACCAGAAAAGCCGTCACAATACCCAGGTTGCGCCATTCCAGACGCCCTTTTGGTGGCAAAAAACTTAGAAAGAAAAAAAGGAAAAGACCGACGTTAAAGGCAGCAATTATCCACATACCATAAGCATATTCGTCCGACAACGTGATCTCCTTAAACTACTTAATTCACATTAAACAATCCATATTTAGGATTTATTTTTCCAGTCAATCCGTATCCTGTTGGCTAGCCATTCCCCTTTGACATAAAGTCAAAGGGGAATACGAGCTGATTTTATTTAACGAACTGTTTACGCATATATTCGATTGTTTTCTCGATATCTTTCTGATTCAGATCAGGGTTGCCCCCTTTCACTGGCATGGCCATCGGTGAGCCAGGGCTCTGAAAACCGCTCATGATATTTTTAATTAGAACATCATCACTTTTACTTAATGGTCCATTTTTACTGGTAAAGTTTGGTACGCCGGGGAAATTACCGGCACCGTTTGCACCATGACAGGCAACGCAGGTCTGGCCATAAACTTCCTTACCCGATAAGGTACTAACCGTAGTTTTTCTGGATGGAGTAGAAGAAACTTTGACTGAAGTATTTGAGCCCTGCAGAAAGGTTAATACATCGCGGGTTTCCTGGCCGGTTAATCCTGCGCGCATACGCATATGAAACGCGGTCGAAATCCATTGATCATCACGCAGCTCATTCGCGGCACGAATATTATGACAACGGCCACAATTATCTGCCCAGGTTTGAGCGCCCTTCGCGAAATCACCTGGCGGGGGATAATCTGCTCCTGAGGTAAAACCAATAGCGGGCATTGACATAAACAACACACCCAACACCATGGCATTCATCATACGGGTTGAATTTTTAAATTTCTGGATTTTCATTTTGCTCTCTCCATTAAAAACCATAAGCTAATTGAAACATTAATCGGTCGTCATCTGCTTTAGCACCTGTTTCACCGTCATTAATTTCATAGGCAACCTTACCGATGACACTGTTAGTAAATAGATAATTTACACCTAACGCCCATTGCTTCTGATCTTTACTTGTTCCCACACTGTCGAAATCTGTATAACGTGCTGCAGCTTCAAATTTGCTTGGCAGGAATTTATAGGCAAACTGCGTATACCAGGTGGTCCAGTCTGCACCTGCAGAAGCAGCAGCACCTGTTGCAGCATCACCAATTTTTGATTTTACGTATTCACCACGTACTGATATGCCTTTAAGTTGCCAGGCAAAATCAAAACCTAGTACATCGTAACTTCGTGCCTGTTCATTCGAAAGGGCCGGCGCCCCGGTTCCTTCAACACTGGTGACGGTTGCCTTACCTGTCGCAGCCGACAGGCCAAGTTCAAGACTGGTAATCGGTAAAATAGCAAAGCGGCCGCCAATTACTTTTTTATTGTCCGTATCAGCATTCTTGCCTTCAGCTTCGATACCGTCGAGTTCGAACTCGGCACCACCCCACTCGGCAATTAGTTCAGGACCGTTGCTAACATATACTGCATAATTGCTGCGAATACCCGCAACCGGAAAACCGCCGCGTAATTGCATGCCGATATCAGAGACGGGTGCCGCACCATCGTGTCCAAAACCTGGGGGAGCAGAAGGAAGCTTGTTGATCCAGGACGGATGAAGATTTTGTCGGAACTGGCCAATGGGGCTAAGAAACTTACCCGCAACAAAAGCCATATAATCGTTTAAGAACAGGTCGATGGTCAGGTATTCAAGTGTTACGCTAGTCGACCCATCCTCCTCGACTTCAAACTCTAATTCTGATTCGAGCATCACAAGATCGCGATATTGGTAATGAAAAATCGGCGAGAACCTTCCAACACTAAAACTGTCATTGGCATTTTCAGTGTTGGTATAACCAACATCTGCATAGCCGGACATATGGATTAAGGTGCTGGGTTCTTTCCATTCACCCGCTTTTTGAACTTCCTTTTTCAGCTCCTCGACATCGGCCCTGAGTTTCTCAATCTCGGTTTCGGCAAACACATTCCCGTTAAGCACAATGCCCATCGCAGAAATGAGCACCTTCATTGTTAGATTCATTTCTTTTATCCCTCTTGCTGATTAGAATTAAGCTAAATCATTACATGCCTGTTATTTAGCTAGCACTATTTTATAACTTTATACCGTAGTTATTTTTATAACATTAATATCTATTAGGTTTATTTCACAACCGCCATCTGATGTGCCTCTCCTGCAGGCAATTTAATTTCGCCAATTTTCTTCATGGTTTTTTGATCAACCACCCAGATAATGGGTTTATTACGACTGGAGACATAGACTTTACCCGTGCCCGTAATCGTATTCAGGTGATAAGGTGCCGGAGTCAGGCTCAGCTCACGTTGCTTGCCCGTTTCGGTATCTACCGCCACTAATTTGTTTTCCTTGGTCGTGCTGGCAAAAAAAGTCTTGCCATCTTCGCCCATATCAAGTCCATGTGTGGCTTTTCCAATTGAAAAACTTTTAATAACTTTTCCTGAATCAACGGCTACCGCTGCGATCTTACCAACACGCGGATTAGTCACATAAATCGTTTTCTCATCTTTGGAAAAGATCATATGTTCTGGTGCCGGACCTGATTCAAGTTTTCGAGTTACCTTCCAGTTTTTCAGATCAATTTCTGTAATAGAATTATCACCCGTATTGCTGACATAGGCTTTTTTACCATCTCGTGTAATCAGGGTATAATTTGGGACATTACCAGTATCAACGGTCCTGATCAGTTTATTTTCTTCCACGTCCACGACACTGATATTCCCGCGCATGCCGTGTGTTGAAAGCACATATTTACCATCGGGGGTGATTGCCTGGTGATGCGTCCAGCCAGCCACATCAATGGTCGACATAACATGGCCGTGTACCGGGTGAATAAAAAATAACTTGCTATTTAATGCATCCTTCGGCTGTCCTTTTTTGAGTGGCACTTCCGTAAGGCTTCCAGCAATTAAATATTCACCGTCCGGCGTCGCAACCAGGCCATGAGCATTAATTACATCAGGGTAGGATGCAGTAATCTTGTCCGTAGCCGCATCAACCGCTATCACCTGATTCCCTGCTCCAAGAGGTATATATACGGTTGGGCCTGCGTGTACCATATTACTATACAAAATAAGGGCAGCAACAAAATTAAATAATACAACTTTGTATTTCATGATGGCTTTCTCTCCTTTTAAATATTCCATATTTAACTCTACATTACGGTGACACTTTAGTTTGTATGTAATTTTTTACTTTGCCGCTTTGGCTAACGTTACATTTTCATGTTTAAATATTATCAGCGAACAATCATTGATATAGGTCAATTTACCAACTAATAACGCAAATATATGAACCCGTATAAGTTAATTTATAATGCCTATATTGTTAATTAATTAGCATAGAAACCAACATACCACCCCGTAAACAGCAATTAAACATCCAGTTCTTTACGTTTATGTTCATATTCCTGCTCGTCAATTTCACCACGGGCATAACGTTTTTTCAGAATTTCCAGCGGACTGTCGTCAGTAGAGTTTTGACTACTGGAGCCTTTGTCGCTGGCCATTTTAAAGACCCATACCAGTACGGCAATTATTATAATCCAGAAGATCCAGCCAAAACCGCCTCCAAACCACATGCCACCACCATCACTCATCATTCTTCTCGTTCTCCATACTCGCGAATATGCATAAATTCTTCGACTGGCGAGATGGCAATTACACCATCGGTGCTCATGCCCTGATGAACAGCTTTAGCAATGGTGTCTGCCACCTCCTGGGCTTTTTCCGCTTCAATATATACCTCGACGCGACTGCAGTCAGTCATACCGTCTTTCGTATAGAAGTTTCGGTATTCACCCATACCGTGCGCCTTGGTAACCGTCATGCCGGGAACCACAATATCAAGCAGTGCATTTTCAACGTCTGTCAAAGAAAAAGTTGGGATAATGGCCGTCACTTTTCGATATTTCATCATTCCTCCTCGCAGATCACTTTTCTGCACGTAATCAATTTGTAAAACTACATCACTCGCTCATATCTACCAGGGCTTCATAGCGCCAACAGAAACTTCCTTCATCATCTTGTCCATTTGTGTACGCATATTTTTTATGCCCTTATGTCTTTTTTTGTCGCTGATTACTCCCTGTTCATTCATTTGCGACAATTCAACCATCATAATCGCCATATTACGAATATGTTCTGCCATATTTTTTTGTTGTTGCATATTTAATGTCCCGTAACCAAGATCACCAGCCATCATAACCATATGATCGCCGATATCCTGCATCAGCTCGGAAACCTGCCCAGCATCATTGCTCGCCTGATGTTTTCCCATATTGTAATTCATCTCAGCAGTAACCGGAGTTGCGAGTAATAAGCCGGCCAGTAACAAACCTATGTTGCTAATTTGATGGTAATATAAAATTCCCATTCTTATACTCCTTATATATTTAAATAACGTCCAGCTTCAACTATAGTATTGCCTCGCTAAATCTATAACCGAATCTTTCTTAAGCGCAGTGCATTGGTAATCACCGATACAGAACTAAAGCTCATTGCTGCTGCAGCAATAATGGGGGACAACAATATTCCAAGGAATGGATACAGCACTCCTGCGGCAATAGGCACCCCAGCAGAGTTGTAGATAAAGGCAAAAAACAGGTTCTGTCGAATATTGCGCATCGTAGCGTGACTCAAGCGCCTTGCACGAACAATGCCGCGTAAATCACCCTTAACCAGAGTGATACCAGCACTTTCCATTGCCACATCCGTACCCGTACCCATGGCAATACCAACATGAGCCTGAGCTAATGCGGGCGCATCATTGATTCCGTCTCCGGCCATGGCAACCACTTTACCTTCCGCCTGCAATTGTTTAACCACAGCCGCTTTTTCATCAGGCAACACCTCCGCATGCACCTGATCAATATCAAGTTTGCTGGCAACCGCTTCTGCCGTCTTTTTACTGTCACCCGTTAACATCACAATCTTCATGCCTTCTTCGTGCAGAAAACGAATCGCTTCCGGGGTAGTCTCCTTCACGGGATCGGCGACGCCAATTAGCCCCGCAACTTTGCCATCGATACCGAAAAACATCACCGTTTTTCCTTCCGCACGTTGCTCATCGGCTAGTTTTGGTAAATCGCCGGCATCAATATTAAATTGTTCCAGCAGCTTGATATTACCCAACGCAACTTTACGTCCATTTACCTGGCCAGTGACACCCTTACCGGTAACAGATTGAAAATCTTCAACTGAAAGTATCTCGATGTCACGTGATTTAGCTCCACGAACAATAGCGGCGGCAAGAGGATGCTCGCTGGATCGTTCGACGCTAGCCGCAAGGCTGATGATATCTGTTTCATCAAATCCCTCAGCAGGTGTTACGCTAACCAGTTCAGGGTGCCCTTCGGTTAACGTACCGGTCTTGTCCACCACCAGCGTATCCACTTTACGCATAACTTCCAGTGCTTCAGCGTTTTTGAACAACACGCCCATCATCGCACCACGACCCGTGCCAACCATAATAGACATCGGTGTAGCCAAACCCAATGCACATGGGCAGGCTATAATCAGTACGGCAACAGAATTAATGATGGCGTAGGCTAAAGCAGGCTCAGGTCCCCATTGCCACCAGACAAAAAATGCAATCGCCGCAATCACAACCACCGTCGGTACGAAATAACCCGAGACAACGTCCACCAGTTTCTGAATCGGCGCACGCGAACGTTGTGCCTCGGCGACCATCTGTACAATTTGAGACAATAGGGTATCAGCACCTACTTTTTCTGCATGCATTAGCAGGCTACCGGTACCATTCACCGTGGCACCAATTAGACGTTCACCTGCGATTTTTTCTACCGGTATGGGCTCACCCGTAACCATAGACTCATCAACATGACTATTACCATCAATCACCTTGCCATCCACCGGAATTTTTTCGCCTGGGCGGATACGTAACTTGTCGCCAACTTTTACATGTTCCATCGGTATGTCTTCTTCCGTACCATCTTCACGGACAATGCGCGCCGTTTTCGGGGCAAGACCTAATAACAGTTTAATCGCAGCATTAGTTTGACTCCGCGCACGTAATTCCAGCACCTGCCCCAGCAATACTAACGCGGTAATTACCGCAGCCGCCTCGAAATAAACAGGTACTACGCCTACTTTATTGAATACAGCCGGCGGGAATAATTCAGGGAAAATGGTGGCAACCACGCTAAACACCCAGGCAATAGAAACACCCAGGCCAATCAGGGTAAACATATTCAAGTTACGCGTAATTACGGACTGTATGGCACGAACATAGAAAATCCATCCTCCCCACACAACTACAGGTGTCGCCAGGAACATTTCCAGCCATTGGCGTAAACTGGGATCGATGATTTCAGCCATTGCTACCGGCCAGAACTCTGCAAGCATGGCACTTACAAAAACAGGGATAGCCAATATGGTGCTGACCCAGAAACGACGAGACATGTAACGCAACTCGCTGTCATCTTCTTCCGCATCAACCGTACGTGATTCCAACGCCATGCCACATTTTGGACAACTGCCTGGTTCATCCTGAACAATCTCTGGATGCATGGGACAAGTGTATTCTGTTTTAGTCTGTAGCATTGGAATGCCTTTCGCTTCCAGTGCCATGCCACATTTTGGACAGCTACCCGGTCCCTGCTGTTCAACCTCAGGATGCATCGGACAGGTATAGGTTGCAGATGGATCCTCTGTTTTTGCCGATGCTTTGTTTGGATCAAGATATTGATCTGGGGCTTGTTTAAATTTATCGTGGCAACCACTGCTGCAAAAATAATAGGTCTTATCCTGATGGTCGTGATGATGCTCTGCATCAGCTGTAACACTCATGCCGCAGACTGGATCAGTTAACTCATCGGCATCATCCAATTTATTCAGATAGTCGTTCGGCTTCTGTTTGAATTTGTCATGACAGCCACTACTGCAGAAGCGATAGGTTATGCCTTCATACTGGTACTGATTTTCAGCTTCAAGAGTAACACTCATACCGCAAACAGGATCTTGCAGTTCAGTACTTTTATCATTTTTTGTTAATGTGGCGGTCATGTATTAGATCCTTCAGTATATAGGGTTAACTTTTAAATATTTTCCGCAGTTCGTCTTCGCTAGGTTGCCGACGGAAAACAACTTTTCCATCAACAACCAGATTTGGGGAATGACGTATCGACAGGGACTGACAAAGCTCAGGATCATCTTCTGCGTATACAATTCGATGCTCAACAGAAATTTTATCCAGCTCTTTTGACATGTTCGGACAATGGTTACACTTTTTCGTTGCTATGATTATTACATCCATTATTTCTTCCTGTTTTATCTTTAAATTAATATCGTAATCTAAACTGTGCATTTATTGAAAGATTATTGAAGGCATAATATCCATACAGTAAATATGTTACATTATTTCTTGCTAACAGAATCCATCTTGAGGAACACGTGTTGCCAATCCGTTCATACTGCTTTGCTCGTTCCAATTTCAATAAGGGAGTCTGTTAAATATTGATAAGGCGGAATAACCAGGTTTGTTGGTGCTGGTACGCCTTTATATACACGTCCGGCAAGATCAAACATTGAACCATGACACGGACAAAAATACCCTCCTGGCCAATCGTCACCAAGATCATCGGGTGCCAGCTCAGGTCGATAATTTGGTACGCAACCCAGATGAGTACATAAGGCTACTACCACCAGGTATTCGGAATTGATTGAACGAAATTCATTCTGCGCATAGACCGGTTGCTGTGATTCTACCGCCGAATCAGGATCACGCAGCCTGTCCCTGAGCTTTTCGTCTTGAAGTCTTGTAAAGACTGCATCATCGCGACGTAACACCCATACCGGTTTTCTGCGCCATAAAATGGTCAATTGTTCTCCCATTTGTAACCTGCTTATATCAACCTGAATGGGGGCGCCAGCAGTGCGCGCCCTGTCACTAGGGCTCATCGATTTTACAAAGGGTACTAACAGGCCACCTGTGCCAACCGCACCCAGAATGACCGTCGCATTAATTAAGAAACGCCTACGTTGCTTTTGATCAGATGTTATATTTACTATTCCCTGACTCATTTTCCTGTCCTCGATTTAATTCATATGTAAATGACTCAATAAGCACACAGACCGAATCGCCATCCGGAATGCCATCTGGCATGCATGTCCATTGTTCAACAGCCCTTTCCATTCGTTGTTGTAATTCAAGTAATTCATTTACCCGTTTTCGGTTATCATCGATACGATTTTCAATAATTTTTCTCACCATAGGACAAGGAGAATCTCCTGCATTTGAGTGTGACAATATGTCCCTGATTTCATTAAGTGTATAGCCTAATTGTTTTGATTTACGTATAAATATCAATTTTGAAATATCATCATCGTCATATAATTTATATCCGTTTTTGCTACTTTTATCAGGCTTTATTAGTCTGATCCGAGAATAGTAGCGCACGACCTCAGGTTTCACATTAGCCAGTTCAGCAACATCACGAACGTTCATTGATTTTTTGCTCATCTTCATCTCTATGCAAAGAAAATAAGATTAAAATTTGTTATCCTGAGCCGATTATAGAACATATGTGTGACACACAGGTCAAGGCGAAAAGTAGTAAGAATGGATTTATATCTCGGTAACTCAGGCCGGAAATCTATGCTTCTTATAAAATATAAGGTGCGCGGTTTACGAAAAGTACACCACTCTCAAAGCTGAATAACAACGATATATCAGGTATAAATAAGAATTATAATAATTCAATTCATCGACGATTAGGCATGATCATATATATAAGGTATAAATATCATTTATCCTTGTCCATAGTGCAGGTAGTTAACAAAATTTTTAGTACATTTTTTATTAGTATATTCAATAAGATGAAATGAATTTTGTTTAATATTCATCCAGCTCTTGATTAAACCTGGATTTAATCTAAGTTAATATCTATGGGTAAGTGTTTCCAGCATAATACCAAGTGTGGTCTATGCCTGAATTAAATATATCTTTATTGCAGCTACGCGGCATGATTGGCAAGCAGGTGCTAGTGGGCACCAGAGCTTATCAAGTTATTGAGGTGCTGGAATTTAGCCAGGAGCTGGTATTGCAACATTCGCTTGATGGAACCGATATTCAACCGAACCAACACGGTGACGCAAATCGCCGGGTACCCGCCACAACCACCGTTCCCGTCCTAACCGCCGACCGCAACGAATTTCACCCAGCCTTTCTGGCTCTGGATCTAATTAACTAACCACCAATCAAAGTTACATCGCGTTATTTGCAATCACTTCCCTGTATCACCTGCCAGATTGTCCACTATCTTCCAGCCTGACCCGTTCTCTTGCTAAAACCAAATCTGACTCGCTATCAATCCCGGGGCCTGGGACATTAATGGCCTGCGCAACTTTAATTTTGTGTCCATTCCATAATGCCCGCAATTGTTCAAGTTTTTCTATCTGCTCTAACTGACATGATGGGTAAGCTATCAGTTTATTAACAAACCCGGCACGGTATGCGTATATCCCGATATGGCGAAAAGTATTTTGAAGATGTTCAGTAGAATAATTGCTCTGTTCGTATTCATCACGAAACCATGGGATTGATGCGCGACTAAAATACATTGCTTCATCGTTTTTATTTACAACTACTTTGACCACGTTACTATCGGCGATCTCATTATATCCCAACAAGGGCGTGTATAAGGTAGCCATTTCAATCTGGTCATTTTCTATCAATAACTTCGCAACCTGTTCAATACAGGTGGCAGGCATAAAAGGTTCATCACCCTGTACGTTTACAATAATCGTTTCAGCAGAGATTTTTAATTTGGTAATTACTTCAGAAATACGTTGCGTACCCGATTCATGAGCCACATCGGTAACACAAACATCGACACCTATGCTTGTTGCCTCATCAACAATTCGCTGATCATCTGTTGCAACAATTATAGAATCAGCAGCAGATTGCTTAACACAAAGAAAAACTCTGTGTAATAGTGTTTTACCCTCAATGTCTTTTAAGATTTTACCCGGCAGCCGAGTTGAAGCAAAACGGGCCGGAATAATAACCGTAAATGACACTAGGTAATTTCCTCGTCAGCAGCTAATTCTCTTGCCTCATCTTCAAATAAAACATGTATGCCATCTCGCACTGGATAGGCAAGTCGATCTACCGGGCAGATTAGCTCATTTTTATCCGCTTTATAGACCAGGGGACCCTTGCAGATTGGGCAGGCGAATATATCTAATAGTTTTTTATCCATGACTTTTCTCTAGCAAATTTATTATTTCCAGGCCAAATTCTTTTGGCAACGTAACATTTACCGGCACATACCACCAGTTAGGTTTGGCAAAACGCTGACACTTTACGGCATCTTTCTCGGTCATTAACACGACGGTATCGTCGTCCGCGACAATAGAATCCTCCTGAAATAAATAATGATCAGGGAATGCCTTCGTCTCAAGGCGCAACCCATGAGAACGTAAAAAATTAAAAAATCGATCCGGGTTACCAATGCCGGCGACTGCCTTGATTGAGTGTTCTACAATTTCAGATAAGGGCCGGGTTTCCTCCGTGATTAAGTTCACGATAGTAAGCCCAGTATAGGACATAGCATATTCGCCCTGCGCCGCAACGCCATTGGTAACTTTACAGTCCACTTCTTCCTTTCTTGAGACACATTCTCTTAATGGTCCAGCAGGAAGACAGTAACCATTCCCGAAACGTCGAATACCATCAATTACCAGAATCTCAATGTTTCTTTTCAGTGGATAATGTTGTAATCCATCATCGCTGATCACAATATCGCAATCGGAATATTTCAACAAAGCCTCTCCCGCAGCAACGCGATCTGGCCCCACCGCCATTGGACACTGCGTACGTCGAGATATTACTACGGCCTCATCACCGACAATATAAGGATCGGCATCTGGACGTACCTGTTGCGGCCAACTATGCGCCATACCACCATAGCCGCGGCTTAATATTCCCGGTTTATAACCGAGTTCCTTCAGATAATTTGCCAGCCAGATCACCAATGGCGTTTTACCTGTACCGCCAACAGTGAGATTTCCAACAATAATAGTTGGAACCGAGAGTTGTGTAGCTTTTTTAATTCCGACACTATACAGATAGCGTCGTGTCACACTGATAAGAATGAACAGCCACGACAGCGGTCTCAAAGCCAGGGTCAAACCTGATTTGTCATACCAGGATTGTTGTAGATGGTGGGTTATCATTTGCCTGAATCCCGAAATCATTTATAAAAACTCATTTTTCAGATTCAACCGCATCAGAAAATTGCAGCTTATACAACTTCTCGTAAGTGCCACTGTTGGTTAATAATTCGCTGTGTTTCCCGATTTCAATAATTCGGCCATTATCTATAACGACAATTTTATCGACTCGCTCTATGGTTGATAATCTGTGCGCAATAACCAGCGTGGTTCGATCTTTCATCACTTCCTTTAACGCAGCCTGGATATGTCGTTCTGATTCTGTATCGAGAGCCGACGTAGCTTCATCTAAAATTAATATTGGTGCATCTTTAAGAATGGCCCTTGCAATTGCAATACGTTGGCGCTGCCCACCGGAAAAACGAACGCCATTTTCGCCGACCAGGGTATCAAAACCCTCAGGTAATTGTTCAATGAACTCAAGGGCATGTGCCGCCTTTGCTGCAGCCCTGATATCATCCGAGGTAGCTGAATCCAGATCGCCGTAGGCAATATTATGTGCAACCGTATCATTAAATAGGGTAACGTGCTGACTAACCAGAGCAATATGTGATCGTAAACTGTCTAACCGAATATCAGCAATGTTATGGCCGTCGATTTCAATCGACCCCTGCTGTACATCATAAAATCGAGGTAATAGATTAACTAACGTTGTTTTTCCTGAACCTGAATGCCCTACAAAAGCAATACTCTCGCCAGCGTTAATCTCCAGATTCAAACCATGCAAAACCGGTCGGTCTTTTTCATAGCTAAAGGTGAGACTTTTAAATTCGATTTTGCCTTTTACTCGCTCCAGATTGTGGCTACCCGTATTGACTTCTTCCTTTTCATCAAGCAAGGAAAACACGCTTTGCGCAGCCGCAATGCCACGTTGTAGCTGAGCATTGATCGCAGCAAGTGGTCGCGCCGACTGTAACAACAATAACATCGCCGTCAGGAAAGACATAAACTTTCCTGGTGTAATACTTTCGATCATATCTGGTTGAGTAACATAATACAGGACACCAGCAAAACCGGTAGCCACAACAAATTCTATCACCGGCGAGCTTAACGCATTAGTGGCATGATATTTTAAAAATTGTTGCCAGTTATTTTTATTGATTACTTCAAAACGTTTATTCTCATAAGACTGGCCGCCAAATATTTTAACCTCACGATTCGCCTCAATAATTTCTTCAGTTATTGTTGATACGTCTCCCATGGAGTTTTGAATTCGCTGGCTGACACGCCGAAATCGTTTACTGATAAACAAAACGAATACAAGTAATATTGGGATGCTGACCATTAGCAGCAGGGTAAGTTGTGGGCTTTCAAGAAACATAAAAACAAGTAACGCAATTATTGTTAACGAATCTTTAAACAGTACCGTAATAACATTAGAAGCCGCATCGGCAAGCTGTTCAACGTCATAAACCATCTTCGAAACCAGGGCCCCGGAAGATTGCCCATCAAAAAATGCAATGGGTAACGTTAAGTAATGGCCAAATATTTTAGTACGCATTTTTCGCACCACGCTACGTGCAATATAGGCCATAAAATAACTCGACAAAAACGCACCAAGCATACGAATTCCGTAGATAGCCATCAAGCCAAGCGGTACCCACTTAATCGTTTCAAGGTCGCGTTCAATGAAGGTCTCATCCAGCATTGGTTCGACAAATTTCGCAAACAATAATGTCGATAACGCAACAATCAACATACCAGTAAGCGCAATTATAAACGTTCGCCAGTATTCGGCGGAATAGCGTAACAGTCGTTTATAAACTGCCCAGCCGCTAACCGGAATAGATTTTTCCGCCATACTAGTTTTCTTCGTTGCTTTGTTTAGTGGTGAGACTAAACTTGTTCAACCCCAACTGATTGACGGCGTCCATCGCCGTAACAACAGACTGGTAGGATGCATTTTTATCAGAACTGATTGTGACATGTGGTTTCTTTTGTTTGGCATTAGTCAAGGTCTGCTGTATCGCAAGCTTTAATGTAGAGAGTTTTTTATCCACCAGTACTCGATTATTAACAAAATAACGACCCGAGCCGTCAATGCCAACCTCAAGCGAAAACTCTTTTATCTCTGGTGGTTCGCCACTGGCCTCAGGTAATTCGATTTGAATTTCAGAGCTTTTCTGAAACGTCGTTGACACCATAAAAAATATCAACAGTAAAAATACAACATCGATCAGTGGGGTAAGATTAATATCAACCGTTTCTTTAGTTTCGGAGCGAAAATTCATAATTAGCCTTTGCTGACGAGTTCACGATCGCCATGCATCACATCAACCATCTTTAACGCCTCTTCTTCCATTTTTAGTACCAGCGCATCGACCTTGCCGCGCAGGTAGCGATATAAAATTAAACTCGGGATGGCAACAAACAACCCGGCGGCGGTGGTAATCAAGGCCTCAGAAATACCGCCTGCTAATACGCTGGGGTTGCCGACTCCGTGTTTCATGATTTCGCTAAATACTTTGATCATACCCACCACGGTACCGAGTAAGCCCAGCAATGGTGTGACCGCAGCGATCGTACCCAACGAATTCAGGAACCGCTCCAGCTCATGTACAACCTGGCGCCCGGTATCTTCGATGGTTTCTTTCATGATTTCTCTTGGATGATTCAGGTTGGCCAAACCCGCAGCAAGCACCCGACCGAGCGGTGAATTTTTAGCCAGCGCGTCGATATGTTCTTCATCAAGTGTTCCTGCCTTATGCCATTGCCAGACCTGAGCCACTAGCGTGGGCGGAACAATTTTTTTACTTTGTAGCGACCAGATACGTTCCGCCACAATGGCCGCCGCAGCGACAGAGAATAGTATGATGGGGATCATTAAATATCCGCCAGCTTGAACATATACATCCACTCGTTGGTACTCCTTGAAAAATTAAGCAAATTAATAACTTAGTGCCCGATCAACAGGCACACTTTAGCAAAGTCGCAGCATAGCTGAAAGGGGCATTTTAAACCCGGATTTAGTCCCAGTATGAGTGATTTTGCTGGCGGTACTGTCCGATTGTTTGAGTCGTAGAATCAAAGCTAATCTCACCAGATTCACTGGTTTGATATATATCCGCCTCGATCGAACGGTAGCGATCCAGCACCTGTGCGTGAGGAAAATGAAACCGGTTACGCCAGCCAACCGGTATAATGGCTATCTCTGGTCTGAATTGTTGAACAAATCGTTGTGATGACGATGTTTTACTGCCATGGTGGGGTGCGACGATAAGTTTCAGATTGGATAATTGCGGATAACGTCGCAAAATAAGGTTTTCGGCCTCACGTTCAATGTCACCCGTCAATAAAACCTGTTGGTTACCTGATGTCACCAGCAACACACAGGATAAATTATTTTCACTTAATGCCCCGCTATAATCGTTTACATCAGGGTGAATGATTTCAAACTGTACCGCATCCCAGTTCCAGCGTTGTCCTCGCACACAACGATCAATTGTGTTCTTGCTGTTATTCGATATTTTGTCAGGATTGCTGGTCAAAACCGAAGTGACATTAATACCCGATAAAATGGAGTTCGCGCCGCCAATATGATCATTATCGGCATGGCTAATCAATAACGTATCGAGTTTTTTAACTGCCTTTTCTCTGAGAAACGGAATAACAACCGCTCGCCCGGCATCCAGGTTACGACTAAATTTAGGTCCGGCATCAAACACCAGGTTGTGACGCTGAGTTTGCAAAACGATCGATAACCCCTGCCCCACATCAAGTACCGAAAGCCTGAATTCGCCATGGTCTATCGTCTTGACAAACGGGAATAATATGGGGATACAACAAATCAGACCTGATATCCTGATATGTAACACGCGTGGCAGAAAAACCATTGCTAAGCCCAGAATTGCTAATATTAGGGCGTAAATAGACGGCGTGGCAAAAGCATAAGTGCTAAAAGACAAATCAGAAAACCATTCCAGGAAAGACCAAAGCATTGAAAAAACAACTTTGATTAAATCAAATACGGCCAATGCCAACGTGTCATTTATAAACAACAATAGACAGCCAATAAAACTCAGTGGCACAATTATAAAACCAACTACCGGCACCGCTACGACATTTGCCAGGGGAGAAAGAATCGGCGCCTGTTGAAAAAACTGAATGGTCAGAGGTAACAAACTTATACTAATAAAAATTTGCAGGCTCAACCAGAATTTGAAGCGAGATGCAGCACTGGAAGCAGTAATCTGACCCGAGGTATAAATAAAATAGTAAATAAAAGCAACCGCACCAAATGACAGCCAGAAACTCGCTGACAATACTGCAAAGCTATCATATAACAACACAAAGGCTAACGCCGCGCTAAATACATAGGTTGGTTGAATGCGCTTTTTTAAAACCAGGGCAAATAAAACAACACTCAGCATGATCATTGCCCGCTGAGTAGGTAAAGCAAATCCGGCTAACGCGGAATAAAAGAAGGCTGCCATCCAGGCTATTATCGCCGCTGCGCGTGGCGCCGCAAAATAAAGTGCGGCACCGGGAATCCTGGACCAGACATAACGAGCCACAAAAAACATAAACGTCGCAATCAGGCCGATATGCAAGCCAGAGATCGCCATCAAGTGAATGGTTCCGGTTTTTTGCAAAACCACCCAGTCTTCATTTTTCAAACCCGATCGATCGCCAATCACCAGCGCGCGCACAAAGGGTAATACCTGTGCATCGATTGCAATATTATTAAGCCGTGCCTGCAAGGATTGCCGAAGTCGCTGCAGTGGATAAGCGAACATATTGCTTTCAATTAATTCCACCGGTTGCTTGCTGCGTATGTACCCACTGGCCAGGATGCCTTTTTGCAAAAGCCATTTGTTGTAATCAAACCCACCGGGATTAGCAAATGTCCTGGATGGTTTTACCCGCACCGTAAAACGCCATTTATCCCCAACATTAAATTTACGCGTGCCAGGTTTATACCAGCTTAATACCAGTTTTTTGGGAAATACGATCTGTTCAGGTTGCAATACTTTTTCAACATCGAACTCAAAACGAGCCTTACGATTATCATGCCTGGGTAAAGATGCGATATAACCTTCAATCTGAATATTTTTACCTATATAGACTTCCGGCAGCTTAGTCTGGATTAAATGATCAGCCTGAATATGCGCCCATCCAAAACCAATCAGACTAATGAGTGCAATTCTTGTATAGTATGATTTAAAAATAAAAAGTGAGATAATGGCCAGTGGCGCCAGGATTAAAAAGCCTCTTGGCGGAAGTTGTGGCAAATGGTGTAAAATCAGAATGCCCAGAAACAGGGCTAATGTGGCAATACGTATCATAACTAACATCCGTGTTAGTAGTTGAAAAAGAGCCCTATACTATCAGTCTTTTAGAATCAGGTTAATTACTATCTATGCCAAAGAAGTTTATTCAGCGTTGGTTGCCCAACCCGGACAAAATTCGCAACCATCCCCATCTGCACCGAATATTTGGCAAACTACTTAATGACCCGAACTTACTGCATATAAATCGGAAATCGGTCTCCGGGGCCTTTTTTGTTGGCCTGTTTATGGCCTTCGTGCCCGTGCCCATACAAATGATCCTGGCCGCGGCTGCCGCCATCTGGCTAAGAGTAAATCTGCCGATATCAGTCACACTGGTGTGGATCACCAACCCGCTCACCATCCCGCCGATGTTTTACTTTGCTTACCTGGTGGGCACCTGGATATTAAATGTTCCGGCTGGTGAGTGGCATTTTGAGCTTACCCTGGACTGGCTTACCACTGAATTAGCCCCAAGGTGGGAACCGTTTTTACTTGGCTCATTTGTCTGTGCATTAGTCAGTGGGAGTTTAGGTTATATGCTCATTCGCCTACTTTGGAGAATGAACACCGTTAAACAGTGGTCTGCACGAAAAAAACGAATGCGGGCAAAAAAGAAACAGACGTAAACTTAAGGTTTTACTTTAATTTTACATTAACTATACGCAGTAACACTTTGTTTTAATTGCTTAAAAAACCATCCTGAAGCTGTAATGTCCGCTCCATTCCTTCGGCAAACTGAAGATCATGCGTCACAACAAGGAAGCTTGTTCTGAACTCAGTATTCAGTTCCAGCATAAGTTCGTAGACACTCATCGCCGTTTTATGATCAAGATTACCGGTCGGTTCATCGGCCATTACGCATTTTGGATGACTGACCAGCGCTCGTGCTATTGCTGCTCGTTGACGTTCACCACCACTGAGTTCGGCCGGTTTGTGTTCGATACGATGTTTGAGACCCACTTTCTCCAGAATCTCAAAGGCCGCCTGTTTTGCGCTGGCTACCGCATCACCACGAACCAGTAATGGCATTGCCACATTTTCCAGTGCGGTGAATTCCATAAGCAAGTGATGAAACTGATAGACAAAGCCCAGGGTACGATTGCGTAAACTGCCCCTGGCATTATCATCCAGTTCACCCATGTTCAGGCCATCGACATAGATATCCCCTGCCGTTGGTACATCAAGTCCACCTAATAAATGCAGTAATGTGCTTTTTCCAGATCCAGATGCACCAACAATAGCAATCTGCTCACCCTCTGCTACCGATAATGAAATCCCTTTTAGCACTTCGACCGGAACAGGACCTTCCTTGTATGTCTTAGTCAAATTTTGACATTCGATTATTCGATTGCTGGACATCTTGCTGGCTGGCTTCATTCGTTCATACCATCTTTCGTATCGCTATTCATATCTAAGCGCGTCGGCAGGGTTAATATGGCTTGCCGTAATGGCTGGAATGATCGTGGCAATGATGGACATTACTAATGTTGAAATACCGATGACCAGCACCTGTTCCAGTTGAACATCCGTGGGTAGATCACTAATCAGATAAACACTGGGATCGATAACCTGTTTACCCGTAAAATTGACTAATTGTGTGTATAAATTATCGAGATTAAGTGACAGCAACACGCCTAACAGAACACCCATCGCGGTACCCACCACACCGATGACACTACCCTGCACCAGGAATATGCGCATGATGGTGCTGGTTTTGGCGCCAAAGGTTCGCATTATGGCAATATCACTGCGCTTGTCATTAACAACCGTAATCATGCTCGAGATGATATTAACGGAAACAACAACAATAATGATAAACAGGATCACAAACATCATACGCTTTTCCATTTGCACCGCGCTGAACCAGTTCGCGTGATAATAACTCCAGTCTTTAACCCAGTACTGGTGTTCAAATTGATTTTTTAATATTTTTTTCGTTGCCGCGACGTTGAGCAGATTTTTAACCTGTACCTGCACACCAGAGACACCATCTTTTTTTCGAAAAACACGCGCAGCATCATCGATATGTATGAGTCCGACCGCACTATCGTATTGATAAAATCCAACTTTAAATATACCCACCACGGTAAAACGTTTTAATCTTGGCATCACTCCGGCGGGCGTCACGTTTGCAGTCGGCGTGACCATTGTTACCTTTTGACCTATATCAACGCCAAGTTTAAAGGCAAGATCCTGACCCAGAATAATTCCGAACTTACCGGGCACCAGATCATCTATTGAACCTGCGACCATACTTGAATGGACTTTTGATACCGTTTTTTCCAGTTTTGGATCGATGCCGCGGTATAACGAACCCTGTACCTGTCTCTTGTAGATCAACATGCCCTCAGCACGAATAAACGGGGCAGTGCCAACCACCTCTGGATTTTCTTTTACCTTTTTTACCACCGATTGCCAGTCCTGAATCTTGCCATCAAAGCCCGACACGGTGATGTGTGAGATCATATTCAGGATGCGTTCACGCACTTCTTTTTCAAAGCCATTCATCACCGACAGAATAACGATTAACAGCATAACGCCCAGACACAGGGTAATGATTGAAACAAACGAAAACAACGACACGTAGCCATTGCGACGTTTTGATCGAGTATAGCGAAGGCCAACAAATAGAGATAAAGGACGAAACATAGGCGCGTATTAGACCATATATGTACTTAATAAGGTGATTTTTATTATGCTAACAAGTAACACCGTCTGGAATGGTACAATATTTAGCCAGAAAATTAAATCGCCATCGTCAATCTAAACAACCCTCTTTATTTACTAATTCAGAGAAAGGCCTGTCAGCAATTAGCCCATAATGGTTAAATTAATTCGAACGCACTCGATTAACTTCAAGAACATTATTAAGCTGCCCGATACGATTTAATATGCTGCTCAATTGTGACACGCTTTCAACTTCAATGGTCAAATTCATTATTGCGGTATTGTCACCTTTATTCGAAACCGTGTTCACCGTATTAACATTAATTTTTTCATTCGACAAAATGTTCAATACATCACGCAATAACCCCTGTCGATCAATTGTTTCTAATCGAATATCAACCGGATACAACTCATTTGCATTGACGCCCCACTCCACATTGATTAAACGAACACGACGCGAATCAGGCATTTTTAGAATATTTCGACAGTCTCGGCGGTGCACCGTAACCCCGGCACCTTGAGTGATATAACCAACGATTGGATCACCCGGCGCGGGCGAGCAGCAACGTGCCATGTTCGTTAAAAGATTACCGACCCCCTCAATATCGATATCTCCCTGAGTGACCTCGCGTGGTTTTCGTGCTGCCGGCACAGGCTGTCGAACCAGTTCGTCCGACTGGCATAGACTATGTCCACGTGAGGCTATCTGGGTTGAAGTAATATCGCCACGTCCTGTCGCAGCGTAAAAGTCTTCAATATCGTCAAAGTTAAATTTTTCAGCCAGGGTTTTGTGGTTAATTCCCTGTAGATTTAACCTGCGTATATCTTTCTCCAGCGCTTCACGACCTTGCGCTACATTTTGTTCATGATCCTGTTGCTTGAACCAATGCCGTACCTTGGCCCTGGCGCGGGAGGTTTTTAAATACCCTAGCTGCGGATTCAACCAGTCACGACTTGGTCTACCCGATTTAGTGGTCAACACTTCGACCTGTTCACCACTTTTGAGCTCATAGGTTAAATTAACGATATGACCATCCACTTTTGCACCACGACAACGATGGCCGATATCGGTATGAATGTGATACGCAAAATCCAGCGGCGTCGCGCCTTGTGCCAGATCAATAATGTCACCTTGTGGGGTTATGACATAAACCCGATCCTGAAAGACTTCAGATTTAAACCGATCAATAAAATCTCCGGCATCATCCGATTCATCTTTCCACTCCAGCATTTGGCGTAACCAGGCGATCTTCTGTTCGTAATTGGCATCGACTTTGCCACCCTCTTTATAATTCCAGTGTGCCGCCACGCCTAATTCTGCATGGTTGTGCATGTCATGACTGCGAATTTGAACTTCCAGGGTTTTACCTTCAGGCCCAATCACCGCCGTATGAATTGACTGATACATATTTTCTTTCGGAGTCGCAATATAGTCATCAAACTCATGAGGTATATGTCGCCAGATGGTATGGATAGCGCCTAATGCCGCATAACAATCCTGAACTTTACTAACTAAAACCCGAATCGCTCGTATATCGTAGACGGCATTAAAGTTCAGTCCCTTACGCTGCATCTTTTTCCAGATGCTGTAAATATGTTTGGGCCGACCATGCACCTCGGCCTTAATACCGGCTTTGTGCATTTCGGCTTTTATAATTCGAATAGCATGATTTATATAACGTTCACGATCGACACGTCGTTCATCTAAGAATGCAGCGACCTTTTTATAATGTTCAGGCTCAAGAAAGCGAAACGAAAGATCTTCCAGCTCCCATTTTATTTGCCAGATTCCTAACCGGTTCGCCAACGGGGTGTAGATATCCATGGTCTCTCTGGCGACACGCTTTTGTTTGCTCTCACTGAGATATTTCAATGTTCTGAGGTTGTGCAGACGATCCGCCAGCTTGATCAAAACCACTCGAACATCTTCAGCCATCGCCAACAAAAGTTTACGTAAACTTTCAGCATGCATATGCTCCCGAGTACCACGTTCATTCAAATCTTGTTGTTCAATTAAAGACAGTTTTGTCACACCGTCAACCAGTCCAGCAACCTCCTCACCAAATAATTCCAGGATGTCATCTAGCGTAACCTCAGTATCTTCTACAACATCATGCAGAATTGCGGCAACTACAGCTTGTGGATCCAGATGTAATTTGACCAATATTTCGGCGACCGCCATGGCATGTGTTATGTAGGGCTCACCTGAAACACGAGTCTGCTCACCGTGGGCCGTATCGGCGACAATAAAGGCCTTACCGATAAGATCGTATTCATCAGAACCGATCGGATATCCTAACGACTGAACCCACTTTTTAACGCGTTCAGGTGTGGTTTGGTTGTCAATGTTAAAACGTGAAGGTGTAAAAACCATAATCTCTACTTAATCAAATAATCACTCTTAATATAAAGCATAGCCTGCTATTTGGCTTATTTATTATATGGTTAATAGTTAAGCCAGGTTGTGACGTAATATTAAATTATATGATTAGGTTTTGCCCATAACCCATTGATGTTGTATAGTTTGTTATAACAGAAAACATATGATTTTCTCGGTGATTGCCGATTAAACGGTCGTAGCATAGGTTGTATTAAACGCGACGTGGAGACTTTAGATGAAAATGACACTCTGGATAGCAAGCCTGTTTAGCCTGGCGATTACCGCGCCTGTATTGGGCGAGGTACTCAATATCCCTGAGGTTGAGGCTATGCCTGAAACGATAGAGACCGAAATTCCTCAGCCTGAAGCCATCGATGCTGAGATCGACAATGGTGGCGAGATTCCCCAACCTGAAATGACAGACATTGAGAGTCAACCTGCTGACGTTATTTCGATTACCCTGCCCGGTAAAGGCATGTCAAAAGACTCCGTAGAAGAGCGTTTCGGAAGTCCTGCGGAGAAAATTGAAGCGGTTGGAGAGCCCCCAATATCACGCTGGCTATACGGCAGTTTTACTGTTTATTTTGAATACGACCATGTTATCCACGCCGTAAATAACAAATAAATTCGGCATAACAAATAAATTCAACATAACAAGTAAGCTCAGCGAAACAAATAAATTGAGCGCAAAAAATAAATATTAATCACTAAATTATCAAATCAGTTATACAGCGATTAACGAAAATCCGGAAACGGGTTAGCCAGCTCCCACCGTTCTATCTGTTCGTTCCACTCCCACTTATTAGTAATGGTCATATCTCGCTCTACGTTATAATCTTTATTATAATATTTAACTTCGACCACCTGAGTCGCGCTCTGCTCGCTTGGATCGATGGTTGTAAAGAGAATATGATATCCCGACACCCTGAACTGTTTGAGTTTTTTGCGTCTGGACTCAGATAATTCCTTTTTCGTAGCATTCTTATGAAAACCCAGCATCAAATCATAATCTTGCCACCTTATTGCCTTCTCATATAATCGATAACTCTTATCAAATTCCTTCATCTCATACGATTGAATGGCACAACTACTCAAAACAAGGAAAATGATACTTAAGAGCAATATTTTGATTTTAAATGGCTGAATATAATTCATAAATTTTCTCAGTATTGTTGCGAACCACCCTGACAGGTCGATTATTAATCATTGTTATTGATTCATACCTTATCACAACATGGTACAGGATTCTGCAATATGAGATTGGTTTAGCCTTAAAATTAAAGCGATGAATATCGTGATACTACGAGGAAGGTTGTCTTAAATTGACATGATCAACGAAAAAAACATTACTTACCTGCAATAATAAATAAACCAGATAGACTCAGACTCGGTCTATTCAAATGTTTTCACGCGTACCAATAACTGGAAGTACAGGAGGGCTTTATATTTTGGTGATACCGACGGAATATAGGTTAAGTTCATCGTTACCGGTCCATTCCCGACCGCAACAAAGGGCAGGATTCCAGGGAATGGGTCATTATTTTTGAAATCTTTTCTGGTCATTAAGAATGCAATGGCACCCGCATCAAAAAACCAGCCATCTTCGCTATTATCCAGGCGAAAACGTCGTTTCATACCACCGCCTATATATTTGGATGTATTGTAGTTGCTATCCTTAAACCAGCTGGCGTTAACAAATGTGATCCAGTCCGTTTTAGTAGTAAAGTTGTACTCAAGTCCCAATCCCCAGTTATCTTCGTTATAATTTCCATCATCAAGGTGAATAGCCTTACCATTAACAACCACATGCAACTCTCCAGCAGTCGCACCCGCGTGAACGCCAAACAATAGTGCTATAACAATAAGAAAACGCATTTTGTGACCTCTTCAGTACATCCAAAATGCATAACGGCTGATATTTCAATGCCTTAAATACCATCATGTCGAAAAAATGACACATTTGCGAACAGTCACTTAGGTCACCTGTCACCGACAAGGACAAAAGCTTGACGCAGTTCACACTAGAATTGAGCTAAAAAGCCCCTTTTTATGCTTATTTTTTGTGGTTATTGATGGGTTTGGAGAAATTTTAACCGGTAGATGCCGGTTGGGAATCGTGATCAGGATCATAAAAGCCAGAATTCATAATTCGAATAGACACGCTTGACTGTATTTATACCATTAATTCCTGGTTAGAACTTATATAAGATTGATGCGAGGCCAGGAAGATTCATTGGAATTAACTGGGTTTCTGGCTCCATTTACGAGCGAATTTTGTTTTTAATTCGATATACCCATTTAATGAAACAGTCGCTAGAATACCCCCGCCGTTAAGCCGATAAAGAAAATCTCCAATGTCTGTTGATTCATGCTCTATTTTCAATCCCGTTATACCAGCATCATCCAGTGCAATTGAAAGTTGGGGGAAGCTATATGGCAGCGCAATCGGTTTAGCCATACAACAATTAACCAGGCAACATCATGGCTTGATATTATGTGTCACTTCGAGCTCATCCAGCGCCCAACATCTAAGTGACCAGGTACAATTTTATAGTAAAGGCGAACAACAAACTTTCCTGAACTTCCCTGACTGGGAAACCCTGCCCTATGATGTCTTTTCACCACATCAGGATATTATATCAGAGAGGTTGTCGACCCTTTATCAACTACCAAACACAAAAAGCGGTTTATTAATCGTCCCGATTCAAACCTTAATGCATCGCGTCGCGCCAAAAGAATATGTGCAGCAACGTTGCTTGCTGCTTAATACAGACCAAAAACTTGTCCTGGATTCGTTTCGAGAGCAACTCATCACCAATGGTTATGAACATGTTTCAACCGTACTAGAACATGGTGAGTTTGCTGTACGCGGTAGTTTAATCGACCTTTATCCAATGGGCAGTTCCCTGCCCTATCGAATTGAAATGTTCGACGATGATATCGAAAGCATTAGAACTTTTGATCCGGAATCCCAGCGTACAATTGAAATAGTTTCACAGCTGCGTCTTTTGCCCGCCAGAGAATTCCCTTTAGATGACCCGGCCGCAAAACAGTTTCGTCAGGCCTATCGGATTTTATTTTCTGGTGACCCAAAGTCATCCGTAATTTATAACGAAGTTACGAATCGCCGCGCACCACCAGGTATCGAATATTTTTTACCCCTGTTTTTTGAGCATACACAGACCTTGTTTGACTATTTACCTGATGATACCGTTATTATTAGCGAGCATGACGTCCTGCAACAAGCCGCAGTATTTGATACCGAGACTGCGCAGCGATATGAAAGCTCTCGGCATGATATTGAGCGACCTGTGTTACCTCCTGAGCACCTGTTTATTAACAGTAAAGAGGTTGAGAACAAGTTTACAGACTTCAGGCAGATACAATGGCAAAACCACGAGCGCGAACAAAAAAATAGTATAAATTTTAATAGTCTCGCTCCACCGAAACTATTAATTAATGCGCGCGCCACAAACCCGACAGAAACACTGACTCAGTTTATTAAATCTAAACCAGGGCGTATCCTTTTTGCAGCGGAGTCTACCGGACGACGCGAAACGCTCATGGGATTATTGCAGGATAATAATATCCGCCCAACATTATTCGAGTCCTGGCACGACTTTCGGCAATCAAATCTAGAGCTTGGAATTACCGTCGCCGCACTTGAGCTTGGCTTATCCCTAAACGATCCGTCGTTACACGTCATAGCTGAAACGCAATTATTTGGTCAACAGGTATTACAAAGACGACGACGTCGAGCACAACAGCGTGATAGTGAAAATATAATCAAAAGCCTTGCCGAACTAACCATCGGCGCGCCCGTTGTGCACGATGAATATGGTGTAGGTCGTTTCCTTGGATTGCAGACCATCACGGCTGCTGATATGACCTCTGAGTTTCTGGCTTTGGAGTATGCCGATAAAGATAAACTATACGTCCCTGTATCCTCACTGCATTTAATTAGTCGCTATACAGGAGCATCACCAGAAACAGCACCCTTACATAAACTGGGGAGCGGTCAATGGGAACGCGCAAAGAAAAAAGCCCAGGACAAGGTTTGTGATGTCGCCGTTGAATTACTTGAGATCTATGCAAAGCGTGAAGCCAAACAAGGCTTTGCATACCCGATAGATGAAAATCAATACCGCGCCTTTGCCGCCGAGTTCCCCTTCGAAGAAACCCCCGATCAACACACCGCCATAGAACATGTTTTGCGTGACATGAAAAACAGCAGACCCATGGATCATCTTATCTGTGGCGACGTCGGCTTTGGTAAAACCGAGGTGGCTATGCGTGCCGCTTTTGTCGCCGTCATGGCCGGCAAGCAAGTAGCGATATTAACGCCGACGACTTTATTGACTCAACAACACCTACAAACATTCAGTGATCGTTTTTCTGAATGGCCGGTTAAAATTGATTCCTTATCTCGATTTCGCTCTAAAAAAGAACAGGATCTGGTCATAACAGGTCTAAGTAATGGGCAAATTGATATTGTAATAGGTACGCACAAACTACTGCAGAAAGATGTACGATATAAATCGCTCGGGCTTGTGATTATTGACGAAGAGCATCGATTCGGTGTTCGTCAAAAAGAAACGTTTAAATCGCTTCGCTCTGAAGTAGATATACTAACCCTTACCGCCACACCCATCCCCCGCACATTAAATATGTCAATGTCAGGTATGCGGGACTTGTCAATCATTGCCACACCTCCCGCAAAACGCCTGGCAATCAAAACATTCGTCTCCCAATGGCATGACAGTATGATAATCGAAGCCATTGCGCGAGAACTGAAACGTGGCGGCCAGATATTTTATGTGCATAACGAAGTTGAAACAATAGAAAAACAGGTGCGAATACTTCGCGAACTGATACCGAATACTAAAATCGAATTTGCCCATGGGCAGATGCGTGAACGGGAACTTGAACAGGTCATGTCGGACTTCTATCATCAACGTTTTAATATTCTAGTTTGCACAACCATCATTGAAACAGGCATCGATATTCCTAATGCAAATACTATTATCCTGAATCGTGCTGATCGATTTGGGCTGGCCCAGCTCTATCAGCTGCGTGGACGAGTTGGCCGTTCTCATCATCGCGCCTACGCGTATTTAATTATTCCAGATAAAAATATCATAACGGCGGACGCAAAAAAGAGATTAGAGGCCATCGAATCAATTGAGACGTTAGGCACCGGCTTTACGCTAGCGACACATGATCTGGAAATAAGAGGGGCGGGTGAATTATTAGGTGATGAGCAAAGCGGTCAAATGCAGGAAATCGGATACGCCATGTATACTGAATTGCTTGAAAAAGCGGTTAAATCATTAAAAGATGGCAAGGTATTTGATCCGGATGCTGACGTTAAAGATACTGAGATTGAACTGCATATTCCTGCACTTATTCCGGAAGATTATTTACCGGATATCCATGGACGACTGATATTATACAAACGCATAGCCAGTGCCAGTAATGAAGATAGTCTCACCGAACTAAAAATCGAAATGATCGATCGTTTTGGGTTACTTCCCCAATCAGTGAAAAACCTTTTTGAGATAACGGCTTTAAGAAATTCTGCAAAAACACTTGGCATCGATAAAATCAACCTAAGTGATAATGGCGGCTATTTCCTGTTTTCGGACTCACCCAATATCGATACGGCAATCATTATTGAGTTGATTCAAACCAAATCACATCTTTATCAACTCGACGGTAAAAATAAGCTGAAAATTACTTATGAGTCTGAAAATGAACAAAAACGAATCGAATTCGTCACGTTATTGCTCAGACAACTAGCTCAATCGAAGATGGCATAAAACAGGCAATATGTATTACCCCTGCTCTCTATTCTTTTAATTGATTATCTACTTTATCCGATTTGCCCACTTTAGCCTCTTTACCCAAGCCAAGTTGTCAGTATAGAATAGTAAAAAGCATGACCCATGACTTATTCCCAATCCAACATAAAGACTAAAATTGTTATATGACTATTATATATCCTCTAAAATCATCAGGTAGATTTTTTCAGCTGTTTATATTCATGCTGTTCATCAACATGACAGGCAATATTTATGCGGCCGACGAAGTTCGGTACTATGATTTTGAGGTTATCGTATTTGAATCTAATGATGCCTCTGCACGACTTTCGGAAGTCTGGGATAATACGACAACATTAGAAGTGCCGGAAAAATTTATTCATTTAAATAGCCCTTATCCTGGCCTGATGCCACGTGAATACTCACCTAAACTCACTTTTAAACGCTTACCTAAATCAAGTTACCGATTAGTGCAAGAAGCAAAGCTGCTGGCTGAGAATGATAAAAACAAAATTCTTCTGCACACATCCTGGCGACAACCTGGCATGTCTTCTGAAACCGCACTTCCAATACATTTTAAACGTGAATTTATAAACATCGCCACGCCCCCCCAGACCGTACCTGTGACTGACCCAGATTTACCACAATCTGATTCTATCGGCACTGAAACTGAAACTGAACGGAGCAAATCCAGGCTTGAAGGATATATCAGGATTATTTTATCGCGGTATTTGCATGCCGATGTAAACCTGATCTACACAACGGGACTGCCGATCGAGTCGACCACTATAATTACTCCGGCTACACAGGATGAAGAACTGGAAACTAAAGCGGTACGTCTTCCAGTTATCTACCATTTACAGGAAACCAGAAAAATGCGCAGCAAGGAAGTGCACTATCTCGATCACCCTGTTTTAGGTGTTATTATTCTGGCGACGCCCTATCTCGGTAAAACGCTCAAGACCCGTTAAGAAAACTCTAATTAAACCTTAAAGCAGCCCTGGCTGCGTTGAACAGAAATTCATAATGCTCATTTACTTGCATGTAAACTCCGCTTTTTCATTCCTGTTCGCCTTGCCAGCATCCACTTTAAGGTTTAATCAGAGTTTCCTTAAGAAAGCCCTGATTAAGTCTTAAGGTTTAGATATTTTTAATTAACACTTCCAGAATGCGCTTCACATTCTCCAGACAAATATTCAGATTTTTTTCTATCTCTTCGAGCGTAATCACTTCGTTGACATGCCCGCGACCGGCCGCTTTATTAGCGACCACATTGATACTGGCATAACATAAGCCAAGCTCGCGTGCTAAAGATGCCTCTGGCATGCCGGTCATACCAACAACATGGCAGCCATCACGTTCAAGCCGATCTATCTCTGCCGCAGTTTCGAGACGTGGCCCCTGGGTTGCCGCATAGGTTGCTTTTTCGATTATATGTATTGCTGAAGACTTGGCGGCCGCCAGAATAGACTCGCGTAATGTTTCACAATACGGTTGAGTAAAATCAATATGCGTTACTTTATCCAGCCCTTCATCAAAAAAGGTATGTAAACGAGAATAAGTATAATCTATTATTTGATCGGGAATGGTTATGACCTGAGGCGACATTTCATTAGTAATTCCACCTACAGCATTAATCGCAACGACATTCTCTACCCCTAACTGATTCAAAACAAACAGGTTCGCACGATAATTAACTTTATGGGGAGGAATGGTATGCCCGGCACCATGCCTGGGCAAAAAAATCACGTCAACGCCCTCAAGCTTGCCTCGCACTATTGGTGCCGAAGGTTCACCATAGGGACTATTATGAACTTCGCGCCCAGTAATGGTCAGGTTTGTTAACCTGGTAAGACCTGAGCCACCTATAATAGCAATTTTAGTCATTATTCATTCCTTAACGGCATAGATACCGGGAGCATTGCGCAAATAGTTATGGTAATCCATGCCATACCCAAATAAATATTTATCTTCGGTTTCAAGACCGACAAAATCCACTTGCAGTTTAGTTTTTCGATTATGAATTTTATTTACCAGTACCGCCGTAAAAATATCGTTCGCCCCTTCAGCAGAACAGAATTCCACTATCTCACTCAGGGTTATACCTTCATCAAATATATCATCGATAATCAAAACATCGCGCCCCTGCAACGGAAAGGTTGGTTTAACCAGCCAGTTTAAAACGCCACCACGAGTATCACCGCGGTATCGGGTAGCATGAATATAATCAAGTTGCAGTGGGAAATTTAGTCTCGTTAAAATATGTCCGGCAGGTATTAGCGCACCCGTCATAACACATAAAACCAGGGGGTTACGTTTTGATAATTTTTTAGTTATCTCCAGAGCAACTCGATCAATCGCCGACTGAACCTGTTCATCGGTATATAAACATTCGGCCTGTTTTAAGGCTATTGCGGCCTCTAAATCATTCATGACAATATTTAATAAGTAAAAGTAACAACGTTACCACTCATCGCCTCACTAATAACATAGGCCGCTCCAATTGTTTCGGAGATCTCCGGAATTAAATCATCACCCCAGAGTTCGAGGGTCGGAGTGCACACCTTAAATACTGCACCGGCTTCATGCGCCTCTTTAATAAAGTCATATATTGTCTTCGAGTTACCTTCCTGAGCCAGGATGGTTTCAGCAAACCCTTTTTTCGCCAGCTCTCCCGCCCGACCGGTTAAAATTATTTCAACCTCAAAATCCATCGCCGCGGCAACCGTTGCCTGAAAAAAAGGGGCCCCCATCTCCGATGGATTATCTGGATCCGTGTTAACCATAATTATCATAAGTTTATCTGGCATATCAACCCTTCTTAAATGCGTTAAAATTTATCAAATATAGTGGTACTTTCAGTTCAAACTCAAATATGGCCAACTTGTTATTTTGCAGCCTGTTCGAGCAGCCCTACTTCTGGTAAATGTACTGTTGAAGTAGGAAATGCAATTTCGGCATTCTGCTTTTCAATAATTTCATTTATCTTAAATAAAACATCCTGTTTCACCTTATGATACTCAATCCAGTTTGTTGTTTTTGTGAAGGTGTAAACAAAGAAATCAAGTGAAGATGGCGCAAATGAATTAAAATTCACTATCATGGTTTGATCCTGAGCAATATCATCGTGTGACTGCAACATCTTTTTTACCTCGGCGATAATAGTTGGCAATAAACTAACATCATCGTATCGAATACCTATCGTTTCATATATACGACGGTGTGACATCCGCGAAGGGTTTTCTACCGAAATAGTAGCAAATACAGAGTTAGGTATATATAGTGGCCGCTTGTCGAAGGTACGAATAATTGTTAAACGCCAACCAATTTTCTCAACCGTCCCCTCTATATTGCGATCAGGAGAACGAACCCAGTCGCCCACGGCAAACGGACGATCCAGATAGATCATCAATCCACCAAAAAAATTCGCCAGTAAGTCCTTGGCCGCAAAACCAATGGCAATACCCCCTATCCCGCCAAACGCTAATATCGCAGAAATATTTACACCAACTGACTGCAAACCAACCAGGCTAGCGGTAATGATCACCGAAAGTCTGAGTAATTGCGCTATAGCATCTGCCGTCGTACGATCAATAACCTCGCCGACTTTTTTGCTATTATGAACAATTCGAATCTCTATTTGTTTAATGAACTTAACCAGCGCAATAGCGATAACAATAATCAGACCTAGCTCTCGATAAGCGCTGACGTTTTGCACCTTGAGCAACAACAATACATAGGTCGCCCCCATCACCCATACAAAAATAGTAAGTGGCGTCCTGACAGAATAGATTAAAGCATCATCCCATAGCGTATTCGTCGACTTCAGTCGATTTTCAACTATTTTCAATATTCGTTTTAATATAAAATTGACCAGTAACGTCAAAAATACAATCGTAAATATATTTACAATATCTGCATAACTTCCTGCATAGGTCTGTACTTGTGCATTATACCATTCCAACATAATTTTCCCTTATAACTCCAGTTCCAGATTCGGATTATCAATGTATTTCTGAATATGTTTTGCCACATCGTGCCATCTGTCCATCGTGATTAACTCCCGGTGTGTAATCGGATGGCGGCCATGCATTCGGGCTAACCGGGTAGCGCTAACCGGATCACTTGCTAAGGTTAATCCATCTATAATTTCGATCGCTGCA
>UOFR01000026.1_pt1 | contig 55573 bp, 49 predicted proteins | sample 1988501 | NCBI WGS metagenome assembly UOFR01 (sample SAMEA4712194, study PRJEB27164) | hydrothermal vent metagenome | biome: marine basaltic hydrothermal vent biome; feature: marine hydrothermal vent; material: mineral | place: Pacific Ocean | collected 2011-06-14/2011-07-23 | depth 1689 m | reverse complement strand
TAACAAGTTGTGAGCGTTGCCAAAATGAGCTGACGCTATTGCGCAACATGCGGGAGGTTTCGCGGCAACAGGATCAGACTTTACCGGATGCGTTTGCCTGGCAACGTTTGAAACGGGATATCAAACAATCGTCACGGGTTAAACATAGTTCACGGCGATCATGGTGGCAGCCTGGGCTGGGAATCGCCGCAGCGGTACTGATTGTTGTGCAAGGGGTGTTTATTTTTGATTTAAAACAGAGTGCCGATAGTTATACTCAAGCGGGTTATCAACAATCCGGTCTGATTGTGCAAGTTAAAATCAATCCTCAAGCAACGGAAGTGCAGATACGTAATTTAATGCTTGATCTTGAGGCAGAAATTGTTGCAGGCCCAAGTGCCAGGGGATTGTATCGAATCAAACTATCCGAACGTAAAGACGACCCGACTAACAATGCAAAAATACAAAAGCTAAAAGAGTCTGGTGAACTTATACTCTATGTTGCCCAGGAATGAACTCACAGTGTGTATTAGATGCACACGTGTTATCGGTGTCTTACTGATTTTATCTTTGGCGAATTTTACTCATGCTGCGAAAAATATTTCTGGTCGTTCTTCTACATTGTCCCCGGAAATTCAGAGCATTTCCACTCAGGCTAAAAAATGCGTTAAACCTGGAGACAGATTAAACATTAAGGGTGTGCGTTTGTTACCCGCTGTAGATGTAAAGTTAGTCGTATTTATAAAATCTGCGAAATCCTTACAATTGCCTGTAACCACATGGACCATGAAGCGTGTCGATGCAAAACTTCCGTTATCAAATTTGTTAAATCCGGGGGCGCGTTACCCCATTGTTATTGTTCGTAAGCGGGATAATATAGTCATTAGCAACAGAGATAAATTTATATTAATTTGTCGACAAGATAGTGGCGCGAGCTCGAAATCAAGCTCTACACGTAGTGGCCATCCTGAAACATCAGCGATACCAACACAGCCACAAGAGTTTGTGCGTGCGGGGGTCGATGGTTCACTGATTGGTTCAAGTTTGCCAGTCGCAACATATGTTCCCGACATAAAGCAATTGCAGGACAGCAGTTACGAGCCTGGGGAGCTTGTGGTAATTAGCAAAGATATGCCTAGCGCCAAACGTTTGGCCGAACTTGTCAAAGAGCAAGGCTATCGTATAAAACGCCGCCGCCTATTAACACATCTGGGTATTGTTATTTCAGTGATTGCTATTCCTGACACAGTTACTGTGCTTGATGCATATAAACGGTTACAACAACGTGATAAATCTTTGCTGATCGATGTTAACCATCGCTATAATTTTGCCGGACAAGGTAAAAAGAATTCCATTCAGGATAATGATAGTCTTCAGGTACATAAATCGATTGGTTGGGGGAAAGTATCGCCTGATTGTGGTGAAGGCATCAAGCTAGGTGTGCTGGACTCATTAGTTGATACTCGACATGCAAGTTTTCGCGAACATCAGATTATAAACAAGTTACTTCTGCCGATCGGGGTGGAGGTAGCGGATAAACAACATGCGACATCGATCGCCTCTATTTTAGCGGGTCAAGTGGACTCGCCGGTGGTGGGATTATTGCCTGCGGCAAAACTTTATGTGGCAGGGGTATTTCGATATTCTGCAGATGATGACCGTGTTGATACCACTGCGGAATTGATGGTGATGGGGCTCGACTGGTTGTATGGACAGGGAGTCCATGTCATAAATTTAAGCATTGCCGGTCCAAGGAATCTTTTTCTGGAAATTAGCATCCAACGTTTAGTGGTGAAAAAGGTGTTGATTGCTGCTGCAGTAGGTAACCATGGTCTTGAGAATGTTTCAATATATCCCGCAGCGATAGACGGGGTAACGGGTGTGACCGCTATCGATGTTCGTAAACGGATATACAATAAAGCCAACCGGGGAGAATTTGTGAAGCTGGCCGCACCGGGTGTCGATATATGGGCGGCGCGAACGAATGGCAAGCAAGCTTATGTCAGTGGAACTTCTTTTGCGGTGCCGTATGTTGCTGCGTCACTTGCCTTAATTCGCCATAGAGAACGCAATGGGTCGTCACAACAAATAGTCAGGCAACTTATTAATAAGGCATTGGATTTGGGGGACACAGGAAAAGATATAATCTATGGCTGGGGACAGCTTCAGTTTCAGGGATGTTCTTAGTGCGATTATAAATTTTGGCTAGTGTTTATGTAAATCTTCCTGTGTTAGTTCCACATCAATTTATAGTTTTCCGGTTATCGCCATGAGCTTATTCAGCGTTAAAAACACACGTATTTATTATCTCATTATGAGCCAGTTTTAGTGCTTTAATCTAAAAGCGGTATTAGTAAAATATATGTTTGCCGATCCTGGCCTTAACTTTCTTTTTGCGTGCCCAGCTGGGTTTGATGTAATTCGCATGATAAAACAGGGCGCCGTTTACGCGTGGTTTGGTTTCTTTGCTGTAGGACTGCTCGGCAATAATCATGGATTCCCGCCAGGCTTTTGAATTTACGTTAACAGTGAAATCCAGCTCGGTCCAGGAAAAGGCACTTACATAACGTTTGCGAATTTTATCCCAGCCTTTCTGGTGTACAACCCTGCAAATAGAATTCGGGTAATGTTTAGAGCTGACTCGATTCAAGGTCACCTCGGCAACGGCATATTTCCCGGCGGTGGGTTCGCCTCGTGCTTCATGATAGATGTTCATGGCCAGGCAAAATAATTGCTTTCGCTGTTGCTCCAGATTGACCGAGAAATGCGCACTTATGCCTACGACCACGGATACTACTATTATAATGGAGACGACGACAATGCGTTCACGTTTTGAGGTGTACCACCAATAGCGCGCATGTACCCACCAGCCGCGAGTGGTGCTGTAGCGAATAAATGCCCATTTGTTAGTAAGCCAGTTTTTCATAATATTCTTAACGGTAAATAACATTCAGCGAATCAAACTTGACTTAACTATTTAACCATCAGAATTAGCTTATTGAATGATAAAATATGTCATCGTTGTGAACAATTATGATGCAAATTGTATTCAGGAATGTGAAGTTAATCGACAATCCCCAGCATTCCTTCTTTCAGGCCTTCATTTGGCGGGGACTCACCTAAATAAACAGCGAGCAGGGCTTTCTGAAAGTCATCACCCGCAACCGTTCCTTTCAGTGCCTTATTAATGGTAACCGACACGCCGGAATTTGGAATAAAATCGAGGATCACAACATCACCTTTTATAATGTCGGGAAAATAGCTGTTAAATTGATTTATTCGATCTTTTAGCGCAACCAGACTTGCTTCATCAACGGACTCGGCAAAGGCGTCGGACCAGCCATCGGTCATTTTTTTACTTTCAACCTTGTCGTATAAAAAATGCAGGCTAATACGTTTTGCCTGGGAGTCATTAATGATCTGTTGCGCATTGGATGATTTTTTCGGAAGATATAATGCACCAACATAAATATCAAAAATAAATTTTGTGCGCACTCCGGTTCCATTCAATATCAACGTTTGTTTTGTGGCAGCCTGGGTAATCTTTTCGTCAACCGATACACCTTCTACTTCTATTGCGAATATTGGCGTACTAAATACTAAAAAAATGATAAAGGTGGGAATTTTAATCATGGTATGCATAGGTCACTTCCTTGATATTTTTAATACCTTAATAATAAATTTTATGATGCTTCTCGCTGGTTACAGCATAGTATCGAGTTTTTAAGCGAAAATCCCATACTGAACAGTAACCTGCGGTACGACATGTGGTAAAGACTTAATGTAAAAGTATGATTTTTATACGGTAAATAAGCAACTGATAGCATTTTGAGCAGTCAATAGCGAAAATATTTATACCCCTAAAAATGATTTAACTAGCTGATTTTTAAACTAAAAGCAGAGTGTGACAGACTTGACACTTGATCAAACTATAACCTAGACTGACCGCCAGTTTCGGGTGAAGTGAAAACAATAATAATGACTGATCACCAACGTAGCGCATATAAAAATCAGGCGCATGAGAATTACGTTGCTGCCATTAGAAGAGAGGCGTAAATGCTAGAGAATTACTTGCCAGTATTAATTTTTTTGATCGTCGGTGGTGTTGTTGGCGCGATGATGATCATGGCCGGTTTTGTTCTCGGTCCGCACAAACCTGATAGTGAAAAAACGTCCCCTTATGAATGTGGTTTCGAAGCCTTTGAAGATTCGCGCATGAAATTTGATGTGCGCTATTATCTAGTGGCTATCTTGTTCATTTTATTTGATCTGGAAATTGCCTTCATGTTTCCGTGGGCCATCGTGCTTGATGAAATCGGTTATTTTGGTTTATGGGCAATGATAATTTTCCTCAGCATCCTGGTAGTAGGTTTTATCTACGAGTGGAAGAAAGGGGCCCTGGAATGGGAGTGAAATTCTAATGGGAATAGAAGGTTATTTAAAAGAAGGCTATGCCACCACCAGTATGGATGCTTTGATTAACTGGGCACGTACGGGCTCAATGTGGCCAATGACTTTTGGTCTTGCCTGTTGTGCGGTCGAAATGATGCATGCAGGTGCCGCGCGCTATGATCTTGATCGACTCGGTATTATTTTTAGACCCAGCCCTCGTCAATCCGATGTGATGATCGTGGCCGGTACGCTGGTTAACAAAATGGCGCCAGCATTACGTAAAGTATACGATCAGATGGCCGAGCCTCGCTGGGTGATTTCGATGGGTTCCTGTGCCAATGGTGGTGGTTACTATCATTATTCCTATTCTGTGGTGCGCGGTTGTGATCGGATTGTACCGGTTGATGTCTATGTGCCGGGTTGTCCGCCGACGGCTGAAGCCCTGATATACGGGTTAATACAATTACAAAAGAAAATTAAACGTACTAACACCATTGCACGTGCATAAACAATAAGAAACTGAATGTCAGATTATTATAATAAATTAGCGGGTCAGGTACGGGAACGTTTTGGTGATCGTATTTCGGATTGCCATGTTCAATATTCACAGCTTACCGTGATCATCGATAAAGATTGTGTATTGTCTGTATGCGAGGCATTACGTGATGACGATGATTTTCTGTTTACTGAGTGCATTGATGTTTGCGGTGTTGATTATTTAGAATATGGCAATGGCGACTGGGAAGGACCACGATTTGCGGTTGTTTATCATCTGTTATCCATCGAGCATAATCATCGTATACGCTTGAAAGTTTTCCTCGATGGTGAACCACCCATTATTGATTCGGTAACCGGTATCTGGGCTTGCGCCGACTGGTTTGAGCGTGAGACTTTTGATCTGTTTGGGATTATATTTGATGCCCATCCTGATCTGCGTCGCATCCTGACTGACTATGGTTTCGTTGGCCATCCATTTAGAAAAGATTTCCCGCTTATTGGTCATGTCGAAATGCGTTATGACGAACAACAGCAGCGCGTAATCTATCAGCCAGTCAGTATCGAACCTCGTATTAATCAGCCTCGTATTATTCGCGATGATCATCGTTATGTGGATCGTGTTATTGATGCCAGTGATGATGCTAGCAATGGGGACAATAGCAATGCCTGAGATTCGTAATTACACGTTGAATTTTGGCCCACAACATCCCGCTGCGCATGGTGTCTTGCGTCTGATCCTGGAAATGGATGGTGAAGTGATTGAGCGTGCCGATCCTCATATAGGCTTGTTGCATCGCGGTACCGAAAAATTAGCTGAAAGTAAGCCTTACAACCAGAGCATCGGTTATATGGATCGTCTCGATTACGTATCGATGATGTGTAATGAACATGCTTATGTCATGGCGCTGGAAAATATGCTTGGTATCGAAGCGCCGATTCGTGCGCAATACATCCGTGTCATGTTTGATGAAATTACCCGATTATTAAATCATCTAATGTGGCTTGGTACTCATGCCCTGGATGTGGGCGCGATGACCACGTTTTTATATTGCTTCCGTGAACGTGAAGACTTGATGGATATGTATGAAGCAGTGTCGGGTGCACGTATGCATGCTACCTATTATCGTCCGGGTGGAGTTTATCGTGATTTGCCGAACCAGATGGCACAATACAAATATACGAAATATAAATCGAAAAAAGAAACCGATAAATTAAATTCAGTTCGCTCTGGATCATTGCTCGATTTCGCTGAAGATTTTACCAACCGTTTCCCAGCCTATGTAGACGATTATGAAACCTTGTTAACCGATAATCGTATCTGGAAGCAACGTACGGTCGGTATTGGTGTTGTTAGTCCTGAGCGTGCAAAGCAACTTGGCTTTACCGGCCCGATGTTACGCGGTTCAGGCATTGAATGGGATCTGCGTAAGAAGCAGCCCTACGAAGTTTACGATAAGATGGATTTTGATATTCCAGTTGGTGTTGAAGGCGATTGTTATGATCGCTACCTGGTCCGCATTGAAGAGATGCGCCAGTCAAATAATATTATTAAACAATGTATAAACTGGCTGCGTGCGAATCCAGGTCCGGTGATGCTCAATGATCATAAATTAGCGCCGCCAAAACGCGAAGAAATGAAAGGTGATATGGAGTCCTTGATTCATCACTTTAAACTCTTTACCGAAGGATATACTTTACCAGCCGGCGAGACCTATGCGGCGATCGAGCATCCCAAAGGTGAATTTGGTATTTATTTAGTCTCCGATGGTGCAAATAAACCTTATCGCCTAAAAATTCGTGCGCCGGGTTATGCCCATCTCGCCGCGATGCATGAGATGACTGAAGGACACATGTTATCCGATGTGGTGGCCATCATCGGTACAATGGACGTAGTGTTTGGAGAGATTGACCGATAATGTTTGCGCATCGAGATAAAGACCAGACCAAACTGGATTTAATTACGGGTGAATCCAAAGCTGACATTGATAACTGGGTGGCAAAGTACCCGGCCGAGAAAAAACAGTCAGCGGTAATGGCGGCACTGCGAATCGTACAGGATCAAAACAGCGGTTACTTAACCGATGAGTTGATCGAAGCGGTGGCTGAATATTTAGCGATGCCGCCAATTGCCGTGCACGAGGTTGCGACCTTCTATTCAATGTATGAACGCAAACCGGTTGGCAAGGTTAAGATCTGTGTCTGTACCAATATTTCCTGCATGCTGTGTGGCTCTGGCGATGTGGTTGAGCACCTGCAAAATAAATTGGGCATTCAATTAGGTGAGACGACCGGTGACGGTATGTTTACCTTAAAAGAAGTAGAATGTTTAGGTGCCTGTGTGAATGCACCGGTCATGCAGATTGGCAATGACTATCATGAAAATTTAACGAAAGAAAAAATCGATAATCTAATCGAGAGTATGGACAAGTTATGAGCGAGCAGGTTTGTTTCCGCACATTACAGTTTGATAAACCCTGGACCCTTGAGAATTATCGCAAGGTCGGGGGTTATTCGGTGTGGGAAAAAATCCTTAAAGAAAAAACGCCACCCGAAGAAATCATAGAACAACTTAAAACTTCGGCCTTACGTGGTCGTGGTGGAGCCGGTTTCCCAACCGGATTGAAGTGGAGTTTTATGCCACGACAGGCACCGGGTCAAAAGTACATTGTCTGTAATTCAGACGAAGGTGAGCCGGGCACTTGCAAAGATCGTGATATTTTACGTTACAACCCGCATCAACTAATCGAAGGCATGGCCATTGCAGGTTATGTTATCGGAGCGACGGTGGGTTATAACTATATTCGCGGTGAGTTCTGGGAACCCTATGAACGTTGTGATGCGGCTATAGAAGAAGCGCGTGCGGCGGGGTTATTAGGAAATGATCTAATGGGTTCGGGTATCGACTTTGATATGCACAACCATTTAGGTGCCGGTGCGTACATCTGCGGTGAAGAAACGGCCTTGCTTGAATCCCTTGAAGGAAAAAAAGGCCAGCCCCGTTTCAAACCTCCGTTTCCTGCTGGATTTGGTTTATACGGTAGACCGACCACCATTAATAACACTGAGAGCCTCGCGTCCGTCCCGGTAATTTTAGAGAAGGGCGGCCAGTGGTTTCTGGAACAGGGCAAACCGAATAACGGTGGCACAAAAATATTTTGCGTGTCCGGACATGTAAATAAGCCCGGTAACTTTGAAGTGCCAATGGGTACGCCGTTTAAAGACTTATTAGAAATGGCCGGTGGTATCCGTGACGGACATAAATTCAAGGCGGTCATACCGGGCGGTTCTTCGGTTCCTGTGTTACCGGCAGAAATTGCGATGGAAATGGACATGGATTACGATTCTATCGCCAAAGCTGGCAGCATGTTAGGTGCCGGCTCGGTGATCGTGATGGATGAAACAACCTGCATGGTCCGTGTATTAGCGCGATTGTCGCATTTTTATTTTGAAGAATCCTGTGGACAGTGTACGCCCTGTCGCGAAGGCACCGGTTGGTTAGCGCGCATGGTGCACCGCATAGAACATGGGCAAGGTCGTCCTGAAGATATTGAATTATTGAATGATGTGGCCAACCGAATCGGTGGTCGTACTATTTGTGCGCTAGGCGATGCTGCGGCAATGCCAGTACAAAGCTTCTTAAAGCATTACAGCCATGAATTCGAGTACCACATCGAACATGGCAAATGTATGGTGTAACTATTTAATGAGTGATCAATTAAACATAGAGATTAATGGTGTCGCACTTCAGGTTGAGCCGGGCACCATGGTGATTGAAGCCGCAGATGATGCCGGTATCACCATTCCTCGTTTTTGTTACCATAAAAAACTTTCAGTGGCGGCGAATTGTCGTATGTGTCTTGTTGAAGTGGAAAAGGCACCTAAACCTTTACCCGCTTGTGCCACACCGGTAACCGATGGCATGAAGATAATGACCAAATCACCGTTAGCCATCGAAGCACAAAAAAGTGTGATGGAATTTTTACTCATCAATCATCCGCTGGATTGCCCAATATGCGATCAAGGTGGTGAGTGTGATTTACAGGATGTGGCCATGGGTTATGGCCAGGATATGTCACGCTATCATGAGAAAAAACGCGTTGTAAAAAATAAGTATCTTGGCTCGTTGATTTCTACTGATATGACACGTTGTATACATTGCACACGTTGTGTCCGATTTGGCCAGGAAGTTGCGGGCATTATGGAAATGGGCATGCCGGGCCGTGGTGAACATTCTGAAATCAGTACCTACATGGAACGCGCAGTGGGTTCCGAGATGTCAGGTAATGTTATTGATCTGTGTCCAGTTGGCGCCTTAACCTCGAAACCTTATCGCTATTCTGGTCGCCCATGGGAAAATACCATCCATGACAGTATTGCCCCGCATGATTGCGTCGGCTCAAATGTTCATGTTGAAACGCGTCGTAACAAGGTGATGCGAGTGTTGCCGAAAGAAAATGAAGCCATTAACGAGTTATGGCTATCGGATCGGGATCGTTTTAGCTATACCAGTTTGACCAGCAGTGATCGTTTGACTCAGCCAATGATCAAGCAAGGTAAGGAATGGAAGACTACGGACTGGCAAAATGCATTGAATTATGTTGTCGAAGGACTGAACCGGGTTAAAGAAGCCAATGGTGCAGACCACGTTGGTGCGCTGGCTTCTCCGAGCAGTACCACGGAAGAGTTTTACTTGTTACAAAAAGTAATGCGTGGGCTGGGCAGTAATAATATTGATCATCGTCTGCAACAGATCGATTTTAGAGATCAGGATAATATGCCGGCATTCCCATGCATTACCATGCCAATAGCCGAAATCGAAAATATCGAAGCAGGTTTATTAATCGGTTCGTTTACGCGCAAAGATCAGCCTATCATCGCGCATCGATTACGCAAGGCAGCAATAAAAGGGGCGAACATCAGTGCGGTAAATAGCATTGATTATGATTTTAATTTTGAATTAGCACAATCCGTGGTAACGCGACCTGACGATGTTACAACTCAATTAGCGGGTATCCTGAATGCGCTGGCGAAGCTCTCGGGTAAAGCCATACCTGAAGTGCTAGCTAGCAGTGTTGCATCGGTTGACGTAAGCGAATCACATCGAGTGATTGCCGAAGATTTAAATAAATCCGAAAAATCCTGCGTGCTAATTGGTTTGCAAGCGATGGCTTATACGGATTCAAGTGCCATTCAAAGTCTGGCGAATGCGATTGCGGAGTTATCAGATAGTCATATAGGTTATTTAAGCGCAGGTGCCAATAGCGCAGGGGCATGGTTGGCCGGAGCCATTCCACATCGCGGCCCGGGTGCAAAAGATCTATCCAGTAGTGCGGGTAAAAATGCGCTACAAATGATTACCGATGATATGAAGTCATTCGTATTATTAAATGTTGAGCCTGAATACGATTGCGCCAATCCAGACGAAGCCTTAAGTGCAATGAATAGTGCTGACTTTGTCGTGTGTTTGAGTCCTTTTGCAACCGACACCATGCGTGAATATGCCGATGTACTATTACCGATAGCAACTTATACCGAGACGTCGGGTACGTTTGTTAATGTTGAAGGTAAATGGCAAAGTTTCCAGGGCAGCATCAAGCCTGCAGCTGAAACACGGCCGGCCTGGAAAGTTCTGCGGGTAATCGGCAATTTCCTGAAACTGGATAATTTTGAATATTTAACTTCGGAAGATATTCGCGATGAGTTAGATTCATTGACCTCTACGGTTGATGCCAATGCTCGTCGTACGATGACAGCCGTTAGTTTAAATAATGGTAATAATGAATTAACTCGTATTGGCCATCTTCCCTTGTATGCTATTGATTCACTGGTTCGACGTGCCGCTCCATTACAGGAAACCGATGATGCACTAGGTGCAATGATTGCAGTGAATAAAACGACGGCAAAAAAACTGGGGTTGGATAGCAGCCACATGGCGGTGGTTATGCAAAGTAATAACCGGGTTAACTTACCTATATATATAGAAGACGCGGTACCCGATAATTGCGCCTTTATCCCGACCGGGGTGGCTGGCAGCGTTGAACTGGGTATCAGTTATGGTCCTATCGAAGTGGATGCGGGGTAACGGGGATGGACTGGATTACATCCGCACAAGCTTTTGCCTATGAATGGTATATGTGGGCCATGCCGCTATCTGGCATTATCACCATCATGATCCCATTATTTCTGTCCGTGGCGTACACCACCTGGCTGGAACGCCGTGTCATTGGTGCTATGCAGGTTCGGATTGGGCCGAACAAGGTAGGGTGGAAAGGTCTGTTGCAACCGATTGCGGATGTGGCCAAATTGGCCTTTAAAGAAATTATTATTCCTGCGGGCGCGAATAAAGTTCTATTTTTAATTGCCCCGGTTATTATGCTTATTTCCGCATTTGCCGCCTGGGCCGTCATTCCCTTTAACGCTGAACTTGTGTTAGCGGATGTTAATGCGGGTTTACTCTATGTGTTAGCGGTTACCTCGGTCGGGGTGTACGGCGTGATCATTGCCGGTTGGGCCTCTAATTCCAAATACGCCTTACTCGGCGCCATGCGATCTGCGGCGCAGATCGTCGCGTATGAGATTGCCATGGGTTTTGCGCTGGTCGGTGTGTTAATGGCTGCCGGCACGATGAATCTGGGCGGCATCATCACCGCGCAACAAGGTGAATATGGATTTGTAAACTGGTTCTGGTTGCCTTTGTTACCTTTGTTTTTAATCTATTTTATTTCTGGTGTTGCAGAAACAAATCGTGCTCCGTTCGACGTAGCCGAAGGTGAATCTGAGATCGTGGCCGGTTTTCATGTGGAATACTCCGGCATGGCCTTCGCCGTATTCTTTGTGGCTGAATACGCAAACATGCTATTAATCGCGGCATTGGCTTCGATCATGTTCATGGGGGGATGGTTATCACCGTTTGATGGCCTGCTGTCCGCTCAAACTTTATCAATTCCGGTACTGGGATACTTTTTAGACAATGGCATGCACTGGTTCTTTGCCAAGATCTTTTTCTTTATTTTCCTGTTTCTCTGGTTCCGCGCCACCTTTCCACGCTATCGTTATGATCAAATCATGCGACTGGGCTGGAAGGTATTTATTCCGATCACCATCGTGTGGATAGTGGTAGTTGGCTTTATGGTGTTAGGGCAACTTTCACCCTGGTGGGGGACTGCAACATGAGTTCTAATATGAACCCAAAAGTTAGTACAGGCAAGAGTCAGGGTTTGAAAGGCTTTTTAAAAAGCCTGTTCATGTTCGAATTAATGCAAGGCCTGTCAGTTACCGGAAAATTTTTATTTGCCAGGAAATTCACCTTGCATTATCCGGATGAGAAGGCGCCGATATCTCCCCGTTTTCGTGGCCTGCACGCATTGCGCCGGTATCCGAATGGTGAAGAACGCTGCATTGCCTGTAAATTATGTGAAGTGGTCTGTCCTGCTCTGGCCATCACCATCGAATCGGAACAACGTGAAGACGGGACTCGTCGTACCACACGTTATGACATTGATTTAACCAAATGTATATTTTGTGGGTTTTGCGAAGAGTCGTGCCCGGTTGATTCAATTGTTGAAACAGGTATTTATGAATACCATGGTGAAGTAGCCGGCGACCTGTATATGACAAAAGAAAAATTACTTGCGGTTGGTGATAAATATGAAAAAGACATCGCCGCGGCACGTGCTGCAGATTCAGCATATAGATAACAATTAATTTTATAAAAAAACTTTAAAACAAAAGGGTAGAACGATAACAATGACCGGTGTGCAAATATTATTTTATGCATTCGCGACAATGATGCTGTTGAGCGCCTTAATGGTCATCACGGTACGTAATCCTGTGCGCTCAGCATTATTCCTGGTGCTGACGTTTGTTTCAAGTTCGGCGCTCTGGCTGATTATGCAGGCTGAGTTTCTGGCAATTGTTTTAGTGCTGGTCTACGTTGGTGCGGTAATGGTGTTGTTCCTGTTTGTGGTGATGATGCTGGATGTCAACTTAACACGGTTAAAAGAAGGTTTTATAAGCTATTTACCGGTTGGCCTTGGTATAGCAGGTTTGTTTGGCGGTATGTTGACGTATCTTTTATATCATATGAAAGCGACCGATGTTCAAACCAAAATGCGTAGCCTGTATCCGCCGGCCGCTAAACCTGCTGATTATAGTAATACAGAAGAAATTGGACTGGTGTTATATACCGATTATGTCTACCCGTTTGAAATTGCATCGGTAATCCTGCTGGTTGCGATTGTCGCTGCCATTGCTTTGACCTTCCGTCGTCGTAGCAATAGAAAATATCAAAACCCTGATGAACAAGTCGCGGTTAAACGTGATGATCGAATTCGCATCGTTAAGATGGATACGGAAGAAAAGAGATAGGTGGCCTGAATATGATTACATTAACCCAGGTACTAATTTTAGCCGCCATACTGTTCAGCATTAGTGTGGCGGGAATTTTTCTTAATCGAAAAAACCTGATTATTTTATTAATGGCGATTGAATTAATGTTGTTGTCAGTAAATATGAATTTCATTGCTTTCTCCTATTTTATGGATGACCTGGCGGGTCAGATTTTTGTATTCTTCATATTAACCGTTGCTGCGGCTGAAGCGGCTATCGGCCTGGCTATTCTTGTCGTGCTGTTTCGTAATAAACGCACCATCAATGTAGACGATCTTAACGAGATGAAGGGGTAATCGGGCAGTGTTTGATAATATGCCAAACGTTTATCTCTGGATTGTATTGTCGCCGTTGATCGGAGCAATCATTGCGGGGTTATTCGGAAAATTCATTGGCCGCTCGGGTGCACATTGGGTAACGAATATCGGCGTCGGCATTTCATGCCTATTGTCACTGGTGGTATTCAAGTTTCATGTTATAGATGGTGGCGCCGCTTACAATGCATCTGTTTATACCTGGCTGGTGACGGAAGGCATAAAGTTTGAAGTTGGTTTTCTGGTTGATAACCTGACTGCGCTAATGATGGTGGTAGTCACCTTCGTCTCCTGGATGGTACATATTTATACCGTTGGTTATATGCGTGATGATCCTGGCTATCAGCGTTTCTTTAGCTATATCTCCTTATTTACATTTTCAATGTTAATGCTGGTGATGGCGAATAACTTTGTTCAGTTATTTTTTGGCTGGGAAGCAGTTGGTTTAGTTTCTTATTTACTGATTGGTTTCTGGTATACACGAGATAGCGCAACCTTTGCGAACTTAAAGGCATTTTTAATCAATCGTGTTGGTGATTTTGGTTTTATTCTCGGTATCGCTGCAGTCCTGATGTATTTCGGATCACTGGACTATCAGACGGTATTCGATAATGTCGATAAAGTATCAGGACAGGAAATAACTATTTTCGAAGGCATGCCCTGGTCGGTGATAACATTCATAACGATTTGTTTGTTCATTGGTGCGATGGGTAAATCGGCTCAGGTGCCATTGCATGTTTGGTTACCCGATTCAATGGAAGGCCCGACCCCCATCTCTGCGTTAATCCATGCTGCGACTATGGTAACCGCGGGTATCTTCATGGTAGCGCGGATGTCACCGTTGTTCGAATTATCAGAAACTGCATTAAGTTTTGTCATGATCATTGGTGCAACTACCGCTTTGTTCATGGGATTCCTAGGTCTGGTACAAAACGATATAAAACGCGTTGTTGCTTATTCAACCTTGTCGCAACTGGGTTACATGACGGTGGCATTAGGCGCATCGGCTTATGCGGCTGGAATTTTTCATCTCATGACTCACGCTTTCTTTAAGGCGTTATTATTCCTGGGCGCGGGTTCAGTCATTATCGCCATGCATCATGTACAGGACATGCGTAAGATGGGTGGTCTACGTAAATACATGCCGATAACCTGGATTACCTCTTTAATCGGTTCACTGGCTTTAATTGGCACGCCGTTCTTTTCGGGGTTTTATTCTAAAGATTCAATCATAGAAGCAGTCCACAAATCACAGACATGGGGACATGAGTATGCCTATTTTGCTGTAGTTGCAGGTGTATTCATTACCGCACTGTACAGTTTCCGCATGTACTTTATGGTGTTTCATGGCAAAGAACGAATGGATGAACATACTCGCAAACATTTGCATGAAACGTCCTGGGTTGTCACCATACCCTTAATTGCTCTAGCTATTCCTTCTGTTTTTATCGGTGCTGTATTTATTGACGAGATGGTGGTTGGCAATTTCTTTGGTGATGCGATATATGTGGCTCCCGCTCATGATGTTCTGGCTCAGCTACCAAAATATGACTGGTTAAGTATGGTTACCCATGCTGTGCCATTTTCGTTGCCGTTTATTTTAGCCTTGTCGGGTGTTGTCGTCGCCTGGTTCCTATGGATGAAACGTCCAGATATTCCAGCGAAGATTGAGAAAAAATTTAAATGGCTGCACACATTGTTAATTGAAAAATATTACGCTGATCATCTTTATATAAAAATCATTGCACCTGCAAGCCTGTGGCTGGGAGACAAACTCTGGCAATGGGGAGATGTCAAGGTTATTGATGGAACCATGGTTAACGGTTCAGCTAAGACGGTTGGTTATATTGCGAGTAAGGTTCGTAATATCCAGACCGGTTATCTCTATACCTATGCCTTCGCTATGATCGTTGGACTGGTGGTTCTCATTGCCATCTTCGTTTATGGCTGGGATAAATTATTAAGTACATTAGGTTAAAACATGTTTGAATCCTGGCCCTTACTCAGTTTAGTTATTTGGACCCCAATTGTTGGCGGTATACTTGTGCTCGCCACTGGTGGTGACAAGAACGCAACCGAAGCACGCGTGTTAGCTTTGGTTTTTGCAATTATTACCTTCGCTTTATCGATTCCACTTTACACTGAATTTAATACCAGCTTAGGCTCAATGCAGTTCATTGAGCATCATGAATGGATGACGTTGGGCAGTTTACGTTTTTATTACCATCTTGGTATCGATGGAATTGCGATGCCGCTTATTCTCCTGACTACTTTTATGACGGTCATCATTGTAATTGCTGGTTGGGAAGTGATTAAGTTTAAAGCGGCTCAATACATGGCGGCTTTCCTGATCATGTCTGGTTTAATGGTTGGTGTTTTCTCCGCGCTTGATGGTGCGTTGTTCTATGTATTCTGGGAAGCAATGTTGATTCCGATGTTTCTTGTTATTGGAATATGGGGTGGTCCTCGCCGTGTATACGCAACAATAAAGTTTTTCCTCTACACCTTTTTAGGTTCGGTTTTTATGTTAGTGGCCTTTATCTATATGGCCAACAAAATCGGTAGTTTTGAAATATTAGAACTACATGCGTTACCGTTAACCAGAGACGAACAATTCTATATCTTTATTGCCTTCTTATTAGCATTTTCCGTCAAAATTCCGATGTGGCCGGTTCATACATGGTTACCGGATGCACATGTTGAGGCACCAACAGGTGGTTCGGTGGTATTAGCAGCGATCATGTTGAAGTTAGGTGCCTATGGCTTCCTGCGTTTCTCTTTACCGATTACCCCTGATGCGTCACAGGAACTGGCCTGGTTAATGATTACGCTATCATTAATTGCTATTGTTTATATTGGTTTTGTCGCTCTGGTTCAGCAGGACATGAAAAAGCTTATTGCTTATTCTTCGATCTCGCATATGGGTTTCGTTACCTTAGGTTTCTTTATCGTCTGGAGTATCTATTCGCCTGAGACACAAGATGTAAAAATGATTATTACCGGTATTAACGGTGCAGTAGTACAGATGATTTCGCATGGTTTTATCTCGGCGGCGATGTTTTTAGTGGTAGGAGTAATGTACGAGCGCATCCATAGCCGTATGATTTCGGATTGTGGCGGTATCGCGAATACCATGCCAACGTTTACTGCGTTTGCCGTGTTGTTTGCGATGGCAAATGCAGGCTTACCTGGAACCTCGGGGTTTGTTGGAGAGTTCCTGGTTATTCTCGCCGCCTTCAAGGCTAATCCCTGGTTTGCGTTCCTTGCCGCTTCGACGCTTATAATTGGCGCTGCTTATACCTTATGGATGGTTAAGCGCGTATTCTTTGGTAAAATTGCAAATGAAAAAGTACAAAATCTTACTGACATTAACAGCCGAGAATTTTTTGTCCTGTCAGTGTTAGCTGTTATGGTTCTGTTCTTTGGTTTATATCCCGCACCTTTACTTGAGGTGATGGATGAAAGTGTGACTAACCTGGTTCGACATATACTTCAATCTAAGATTCCACAATAGGTCATCAATATGGATTTTATCGCAGCATATTTACCATCAGCCATATCAAATGATATGACGATTGCGCAATTGCCATTGGCCTTGCCTGAGATTGTCATGCTCATCATGGCGTCTGTGGTGCTTGTTGTAGACCTGTTTTTGAATGATAAAACACGTGGCGGTACTTACATATTATCGCAATTTACCCTGATTGCTTTAATTATAATTACTATCATGTCGTTTGCTAAACAGGATACGATTGCGTTTCATGGTATGTTCATCCGTGATGGTATGGGCGACCTGTTAAAAATCTTTATCTACATTGCAACTTTTACCGTTTTTATGTATTCAAAATCCTATCTGAAGGCGCGTGATATTTATAAAGGTGAATATTATGTCTTAGGATTATTTGGTGTGCTGGGTATGATGATCATGGTATCCGCGCAAAGCTTTCTGACTATTTATCTTGGCCTGGAACTATTATCACTTTGTTTGTATGCAATGGTCGCCTTACAACGTGAATCGATCATAGCCTCGGAATCGGCAATGAAATATTTTGTTCTGGGTGCGATTGCTTCAGGCATGTTGCTATACGGCATGTCGATGATATATGGCGTGACCGGTTCGCTTGAATTATCGACAATTAGTGCATCGGTAGCAGAGCAGCAACAGAATATAATTTTAATCTTTGGCTTAGTTTTTGTCGTAGTGGGTGTTGCCTTCAAACTAGGTGCAGTACCTTTTCACATGTGGCTGCCGGATGTTTATCAGGGCTCTCCCACCGCGGTGACAATATTTATTGGTAGCGCGCCAAAGATTGCAGCCTTTGCAATGATGATCCGTTTACTTGTCGATGGTTTAGGCCCTTTATATGACCAGTGGCAAGATATGTTAATAATTCTGGCTGTTGCGTCGATGGCGATCGGTAATGTCGTTGCCATTGCTCAAACAAATTTAAAACGAATGTTGGCTTACTCAACGATTTCCCATGTTGGCTTCATCTTGCTCGGGGTGTTGACGGCGACTAACGAAGGTTATGCTGCGTCGATGTTTTACACCATTACGTACACGTTAATGGCACTCGGTGCTTTCGGTATGATCATGCTAATGTCTCGAATGGGATTTGAGGCGGATAAACTGGACGACCTGCGTGGTTTGAATCATCGTAGTCCGTGGTTTGCGTTTATGATGTTAATCTTTATGTTTTCAATGGCAGGTGTTCCGCCATTTGTTGGCTTCTGGGCTAAACTGCAAGTGCTGCAAGCAGTCATTTCAATCGATCTAATCTGGCTAGCATTAATTGCTGTATTCTTTTCAGTTATCGGCGCATATTATTATTTACGAATATTTAAACTTATGTATTTCGATACGCCACAGGAAACTTCTGGTATAGAAGCGGCAACGGATATTCGTCTCTTATTAAGTATAAATGGTATTGCTGTACTAGCGTTAGGGTTCTATCCAAAAATAATTATGGATTTAGTCACGAATGTGATGTGAATTATTTATGACTAAACAGCATAGCTTTTAGTCGCGGTAAAATATTTCAATTCGTATTAAAAATTCGTAACGCGGTTCAAAATTATTTCTTTTATTAAAAAATATCTGAGGCTGAAGATCCAGAAACAGATAATCCGAATGAATATTATTTCGATATGACAGACTAGTTAAATATGTTTTGGCCTGGACACGGTTGCTCGAATCCCCAAACACACCAACTTTATAAGTAATCGCGCTTCTGCTATTTATAGTATGAATTATTTCGGCCGTTTGACTTAAATCATAATATTTAGTCTCGTTTGTATATCGTAAGAATGATGTTGTTCGGAATAATAATGTTTGGTGAAGTGGTCGATCCCAGCGCATTGTACTATCAAAACCAGATCCTGACGAATCAAACCAATAGAGACTTTCGTTTAAGTATAAAGCCCATTTTTGAAAATAATCACTTCGCTCCAATCGTAAGCGGACATAATAATCAAGCGGGGAGCGAATTTTCACCCCTGCTGAAGGCTTGATATTCCAGCCTAGCACACCGGCGTCTTTCTCAACGCCTGTGTAAACACCTCTGTTTTGTTCTGTACCAGGGGCAGGAGATCTTTTTCTGTTCTCTAGTTCAAGCGTATCCTGTTGTTCTTCCGGATCACTTTCAACGACAAGACGATATTTCTTCTTAATCCCTGGTAACCGGGCTCTTATATTAATCGAACCATTAAACTCTGCGCCTTGTCCTTCAGGCCAAAATGTTTCCAGGGTAAGGCGCATGTAGCTTCCAGTGCTTTCATTAATCGCCTGGTTAGTTGCGAAAAAATTATCAATGCTTAGTATGGTCTTGTGTAAATAATTCGAGATTAATTTTTGGTGACCATCCAGAAAAGAAAAATATGTAGGTGCTGCAATTGAAGTCGCCACTTCCATATTCTCGCATATAAATTCATCGGGCACTTCATCGTTAGTGATATCGGTATTTAGAATCTCAGAATCTATGTTGAGTATGGGTGTTTCTTTATTTTCAGTGGAGCCGGTTGTCGATGTATTTAGTCCGGAAGAATCTCCCTCAATGAGTAAAAATGGAGGTTCTGGCTCAAGATCATATCCAGTTTGAGGGCAATTGGCTGGCGTCGGTATTTTTTCACATTCGCGCGAGTCGGTTGCAGATGTGTTTAGTCCAGAAGAATCATTTTCAATGAGTAAAAAAGGGGGCTCTGGCTCAAGGGCATATCCAGTTTGTGGATAATAGAATATGGTAATGATAATTACTAAAACTGCATGTAAATGCCGGATATAATTGGTCACATTCCGCTCAAAAAAATAGACTAACTCTACAGAGAGTTTTATTCTATCAAAATATACCTACAAATAACATTTTAATTAAATTAAAAGCACAATTCGTATAACAATGTGAGACAGATTGACGATGCTCTATTTATTTTTTCGTCTGTAAAGAAGAGCACACAGGGTGATTTCATAAATCTTTAGTTTGTTAAACAAATGGGTCATGGAATACATGTAATATCTGCGCTTTATATTTATGCGTAAATAAAGTGTAAAAGTAAGCATATTGATCGAAATAACCAAATGAGGACGATATATGAATATCCTGGGCTCGCTTGACTTACAAACGGTAATGGCTATGGTTAATTAAGCTAAAAACTAAAAGGATTTCTAACATGTCAGATACTTTATATGAAAGGTTAGGTGGCGAAGAGGCCGTTAATGCAGCAGTTGATATTTTTTATAGGAAAGTCCTCAGTGATGATTCTATCAGTCATTTTTTTGATTCTACTGACATGGGAGAACAGCGGGCAAAACAAAAATCATTTTTAACCATGGCCTTTGGTGGTCCGAACAACTATACCGGGACCGATTTACGGGCCGCTCATAAACCACTGGTTGAACAAGGCCTGGGTGAAGCCCATTTCACCGCCGTGGCACAGCACCTTCAGTCAACACTAACCGAACTGGGGGTTGCCGAAGATTTACTAAATGAAGTTATGGCTATTGCTGCCAGCACTCATGATGACGTGTTAAACCTTTAATTATTCAAAATATTATTGATTACTGTAAATTTTGAGGGCAATATTTTGCCATGCACTGACGGTGAATCGGTGCTTGAGTGTTTATTGCGTCATAAAATTGATATCAGTTATTCCTGTAAAATGGGAACTTGTCAAACGTGTTTAGTTCGAGCTGAAAATTATGACATTCCAGCAAACGCCCAATTTGGGTTACCCAAAAATCTTGTAATTCAAAATTATTTTCTCGCATGTTTACTATATCCAGAGTCAAACATTGATATATCGGCTTCGATACCGTCCGATTTGTTCAGATTTGCAACGGTGACGAATAAAAAATACTTAGCAGATGACATACTTCAATTATTCCTTGAGCCTGTTGAAAAACTTCAGTATTACTCTGGCCAGTTCATCAACCTTAAATCTGAATATGGAATAGTGCGCAGTTACTCCTTAGCAAACACAGCAGAAAATTCCGACATTCTAGAATTGCATATTAAACGAATGAGAAATGGCAAGATGAGTAACTGGATATTTGATGACTTACAAGTGGGTGATGAAATCGAATATCAAGGAGCAACGGGTAATTGTTTTTATATAGAACATAATCTTGAACAGCCTATGCTGTTAATAGGGACAGGGACAGGCTTAGCTCCCTTATTGAGTATTATTCGCTATGCAATTAGTCGAGGGCATCGTGGCGAGATTGTTTTGTATCACGGCACGCGACATCCACCAGGCTTGTATCAAAATGACCTGTTAATAGAACTGGCTAGCACAGTTGAAAATTTTACTTATCATGCCTGCCTGTCTGGTAAAAATGAATTTACGGGTGCTTTACATGGTCGTGCAAGTGATTTGGCATTGCTAAAGCATAAAGAATTGACCGGGTGGAAAGTGTTCTTATGTGGAGAACCTGAGATGATTAAAGATGCTCAACAGCGTAGTTATCTTGCGGGTGCTAATCTTGATGAGATTCATACTGATCCATATGTACTTCGAGATTTAAGACGACGTCGTCGTAAATAAGATAATTTAAATATGTCACTTTTATTGAGTTAAGTTTATTTGAGTTGATTTTAAATTTTATAAATCATAAATCCATTAATGATGAAATCTTAAAGTTGTCAGCTGTGCTCACTGACTAATTAGTCGATGAGTTGACCGTCTTGTGTGCAATTCAAATAGGCCTGGTGAATAAATGAACACAATGCCCTCAAAATTCCATACGATTAGACTCAAGTTTAACATTACTATACTGCATATTAATGATAGTTATGTGGTGAACATGAGATTGAATGGTGATGAAGCTGAAAATAAGGCACAGTTAGCACAATAATAAAATCATTTACCTAACAAGAGCCAGAGGGGTTTACCATGGATCCAGCACTCATGATTGCCATAGGCAGTGCTATTGTCGCTATTGTCTACGGCCTTATTTCCATATCATCTATTCTAAAATTATCAGAAGGTAATGATGATATGAAACGCATCTCCAAAGCGATTCAGGATGGTGCGTCCGCTTATCTAAAACGACAATACATCGCGATTTCTATCGTGGGTATCATCTTGTTTATCTTAATGTATGTATTTCTGGGTTCACCGGCAACGGCGATTGGTTTTTTGATCGGTGCGATTCTATCGGGAGCGACAGGTTTCATCGGTATGAATGTATCAGTGCGTGCGAATGCGCGCACCGCCGAGGCCGCACGAGGAGGGCTAAATAAAGCGCTCTCGGTTGCTTTTAGAGGTGGAGCCATAACCGGTATGTTAGTTGTTGGACTGGGGCTGTTAGGCGTAGCCGGTTTCTATGCGGTGTTATTGCAGATGGGCGTCGAAGATCCAATTCACCCATTGATTGGTCTGGCCTTTGGTGGTTCATTGATTTCAATCTTTGCACGGCTCGGCGGTGGCATCTTTACCAAGGGTGCAGATGTCGGGGCTGATATTGTCGGTAAGGTTGAAGCGGGTATACCGGAAGATGATCCCCGTAACCCGGCGGTTATTGCCGATAACGTGGGTGACAACGTGGGTGATTGTGCCGGCATGGCAGCGGATTTATTTGAGACTTATGCGGTTACCGTTGTTGCGACCATGCTGCTGGGTAGTTTGTTATATAGTAATTTAGGACAGCAGGCGATTTTATATCCGTTGGTGCTGGGCGGTGCCTCAATTGTGGCTTCGGTGATCGGGACGTTTTTTGTTAAGGCTCGTGAAGGCGGTAAGATCATGAACGCACTATATCGCGGTCTGGCGGTAGCCGGTGTGCTGGCTGCCATTGCATTTTATTTTATTACCAAAGAAATGATGTCTGGTTTTGAATACGGCTTTATGAGCCTGTTCTGGTCTGCCCTGATTGGTCTGGTGCTGACGGCCGCAATGGTGGTGATCACGGAATATTACACCGCCACTGAATTCAAACCGGTGCGCCATATTGCTGAAGCCTCTACTACCGGTGATGGTACTAATGTAATCGCTGGACTGGGCGTTTCAATGAAATCAACGGCTGCGCCAGTGATTGCGATTACGGCATCAATCTACGGGGCTTACGAGCTAGCGGGTCTGTATGGTATTGCGATTGCAGCAACATCGATGTTGTCGATGACTGGAATCATTGTTGCACTCGATGCGTATGGTCCGATTACAGATAATGCCGGTGGTATTGCTGAAATGGCCGGGCTTGACGAGTCTGTTCGAAGCATTACCGATCCACTGGATGCGGTGGGGAATACCACCAAGGCGGTTACCAAGGGGTATGCGATTGGCTCAGCAGCATTGGCGGCACTGGTTCTGTTTGCTGATTTCACCTACGGGCTTGAAAAGGCCGGTATCTCAGTTACCTTCGATCTATCGAATCATTTAGTCATAATTGGGTTGTTTCTTGGAGGACTTGTGCCTTATCTGTTTGGCGCTATGGCGATGGAGGCGGTTGGCCGTGCGGCAGGTGGTATTGTGAATGAAGTTCGACGTCAGTTCAGGGAAATGCCGGGCATTATGGATCGCACTCAACAACCGGATTATTCGCGCGCAGTAGATATGCTGACTCGTTCAGCGATTAAGGAAATGATTATTCCTTCGTTACTACCGATTGCGGTACCGATACTTGTCGGTGTGATTCTGGGACCACAGGCCCTGGGCGGTTTATTAGTAGGTACAATTGTCACCGGACTGTTCGTGGCAATTTCAATGACTACCGGTGGCGGCGCCTGGGATAATGCCAAAAAATATATCGAAGATGGTAATTTTGGCGGCAAAGGCTCGGATGCGCATAAAGCGGCAGTGACCGGCGATACCGTTGGTGATCCCTACAAAGATACAGCGGGACCAGCCATCAATCCACTGATTAAAATTATTAACATTGTTGCGCTATTGATCATTCCAATACTTTAAACTTTGCAATAATTTCTATTCAATACCTCAAACCCGGTTGAATTTTATTTAACCGGGTTTTTTTATGCTGGTCCTTTAATGGTATAGTGAATCTTTACGAGCAATGGTATCTTACCGTTATGAAAAATTTGTGGAATGAACAGGAAGCAATGCAATGTAAGAGTGAACTTGCCTTGCGCGTTTATACTTCTCGTTTATTAGGACGGGCGCCGGATCTGGTTTTACATGGTGGCGGCAATACCTCGGTCAAGATAAATCAAAAAAATATTTTAGGCCACGAAGAAACTTTGCTTTATGTAAAAGGCAGCGGTTGGGATCTGGCGACTATCGAGGCGGCCGGATTTCCAGCCGTAAATTTAGACCATCTTAAAGCGCTGGCCGAACTTGAATCATTATCGGATCCAGACATGGTCAATGAACTTAAAACCCATACGACAAATGCTTCTGCACCGACGCCATCGGTTGAAGCAATTCTACATGCCATTTTACCGTTTAAGTATGTTGATCATACCCACGCTGATGCGGTGGTTACGATTACCAATACTCCAGATGGATTAAACCGAATTAAATCAATATATGATGACGTTGTTATTGTGCCCTATGTCATGCCGGGATTCGACCTGGCTCGAATATGTGCACAAGCCTTCGCCGAACAGAGCAACGACAGAACCATTGGTATGGTTTTAATGAATCACGGTATTTTTAGTTTTGCCGATAATGCCAAAGATTCCTATCAACGAATGATAGAACTAGTTACGCGTGCAGAAGAATATTTAAAAGACAATAATGCCTGGCAAATTGATATAGCTACAGCTGATACAACGAAAAATAAATACGATATAATTTTACAGGCCGAAATGCGCAATAAGTTGTCGGCTGTTGCCGAAAAGCCGATGATACTTCATGCTGAAGCGAGTGCAGAAGTGTTTTCATTTATCGCCCGAAATGATATTGAAGAAGTTTCGCAACAAGGTCCTGCAACGCCTGATCATGTTATTCGCACGAAACAGCTTCCCATGCTGAACTATGATATAGCAAAAGATTTACCTAATTATTTATTCAGTTATAAAAAATATTTCGAAAAAAATTCAAAAAAATCTAAGTCGAACGTAACGACACTGGATCCGGCTCCGCGCGTGGTACTCGATAAAGACCTGGGCTTGTGTACGCTGGGTAATACTATAATAGATGCACTAATCAATCGAGATATCTACCAACATACAATCAAGATCATTCAACGAGCAACCATGCTGGAGCAGTATCAGGCTTTGCCAGGCAAAGAAATATTTGCGGTAGAGTATTGGGATCTGGAACAGGCTAAATTAAAAAAATCAGGTAAGCGGCCTGAATTCGAAGGTGAGGTTGCATTGGTGACCGGGGCAGCTTCCGGTATCGGTAAGGCCTGTGTCGATTCGTTGTTAAAACGTGGTGCAGCAGTGATTGCACTTGATATTGATAGCAAGGTCAGCGATTTATTCCCCGCATCGAATTATTGCGGTTTGGTGTGTGATGTTACTTCGCAACAGGCCATAGAGCAGGCACTGGATCAAGGTGTCAGGAAATTTGGTGGAGTCGATATGGTTATCCTGAATGCGGGAATTTTTCCGGCCTCAGCCACGATCGACGATCTTGATATCGACCTATGGAACAGGACACTCGATATTAATCTAACCGCAAACTTACGATTATTAAAAGCAGTACACCCATTATTAAATTTGGCGCCTCGATACGGGCGAGTTGTAATTATTGGTTCCAAGAATGTCCCTGCTCCCGGGCCAGGTGCCAGCGCCTATTCGGTATCGAAGGCAGCCCTGAATCAATTGATGAGAGTAGTTGCGCTAGAATGGAGTGATGACAAAATTCGTATCAATGCAGTACACCCCAATGCTGTTTTTGATACAAATATATGGACTAAGGAAATCCTACAAGCTCGTGCTGCTTCATATCAGATGAGCGTTGCTGAATACAAAACCAGAAACCTTTTAAAAACGGAAATAAGCAGTCATGATGTTGCTGAGTTAGTTGCAGAAATGTGCGGGCCATTGTTTGCAAAGACAACCGCTGCACAATTACCTATCGATGGCGGAGATTTGCGGGTAATATAGGATTCAGTATAGAAATAATTATCAGGCCGATGCCCCTGTTCAGGTGCGATTCAATCACAGCGGTTATCGTTAGCGATAAAATTTAGTATTATAGGTTCAGGTGAATAATATATTGGAGGGAAATCCATGAATAGAGTATTAGTAGTTATTACAACCGTATTTTTATTATCGTTCAGTTCGGTAAGTATGGCCCGCGATGATATCGGCGATTATTCAGTCGCCAATGTCCTGGCGACCGAACAGGCGAAGGCAAAATTAAGCGGGGTTAAGTTTTACTTTGGCGGACAGAAGCATGGGAAAGTGTCTAAGCGCTATGGTGTATTTAGCACCAACAAAAAAACCAATGCGTTTGGTAAATCTGATCAGGAGGCCTGTGAGCATGTGTTCATGAGTGCCATGATCCAGCTCAAAGAGAAGGCTAATCAGCTCGGCGGCAATGCGGTTATAAACATTAAATCAAATTATAAAGGTAATTTGACCAGCAGCGATGAAACCTTTAAATGTGGTGCTGGGGCGATAATCGCCGGGGTGGCTTTGCAGGGCGAAGTAGTTACCCTGAAATAACTGGTCTGGGCTAAGTATGTGAAATTGATGGGCGTTGTCTCTGACAACGTCCATTTTCGTCTGTATACTTCGGTCTATGCTTCAGAATGCTATATTAATTTTAATTGTCCTTGCGATTATTTCGGCTAATCTGCCCTGGTTCAGTCAGCGTTTTTTCCTGTTGTTTGACCCGCCTGGTGGTGCTGGAAAGCGCCTGTGGATGAGTTTGCTGGAATGGTTAGTGTTATTGATAGCCTTCCTGCTTGGCGCTCTGGGGCTGGAACAGAAGCTAATGGGCCAGTTGTATAGGCAGGACTGGGAGTTTTATGCGGTGATATTCTGTTTGTATGTCGTTTTTGCGCTTCCTGGTTTCATCTATCGATACGATCTTCGCCCTCATATGGATAAGCGGGAGCGTAGAAGCAAATAATTATGCATATTGCATTAAATGCTGCATAAAGCATTAGTTATCACTTATATACTTATTTGAATTAAGTCAAATATTACTCAGTAAAACCCTATTCCTTGCTATACTTATGCAAAATGCAGAAAAGATAGCAAAATACCGATATGCAACTGCGCCATAAATTTTTCCTGATTTTGACTTCAATGACAGCGGTTCCGTTGTTAATACTTCTATTTGGCGTGGTCGATCGAGCCGAATCTGAGTTACGCGCACAAACTGAGAAAGAATTGCATGTCACCCTGAATAAGATGTCAGATGAGATTCAGTTAATCCTGAACAATCAAAAGGCCATCGCCAGAGGGCTGGCACATGTACCCGCCGTGCAACATTTTGCTGCATTTACGTTTAAACAATCAGCTACTGATGTTAATTCAGCAGATTATCAACGTCTGGCAGAAGATCTGGAGTTGTTTTTTTTAAACTATTCTCATGTTGTTCCCAGTATTCAGGCATTACGGTTTATCGACCCTCAGGGTAAGACCCTTGTTAAGGTCAAAGAAGGCAAACCGATCGAACCAAAACTGATCGATGAAAAATATAAAAGATTGTTTGTTGCCGACCAATCGGAAAAAACTTTTTTTAAATACACCCAGGGCATGCAGCAAGATGTTGTGATGTCGGATTTTGAATTAGGTCGGGTCACGGTTGATGCGGACTTTTGTCCAGCCATGGTGCGATATTCTGCCGCAGTAAAAGATGAGCTTGATCGGGAACAGGGCCTGCTGGTGGTCAACATGTGGGGAACACGTCTGGATTCTACCGTTAAGTCTGCGTTAGGAGGTTACCCTGGCAATGCCTATGTTGTTGAAATAAATGAAGGGACGGTTCGTGATGGAATTTATCTTTATCATCATGAGATTTCAAAACGTTTTGGTAATCAACTGGATTCTCAATACCGAATTACAAACGAACTCTCACCGGAAGAATGGCAATACATTAAAAGTAACAAAGAAAAGGGTTCACTTTTCCGGGCCGATGGCAAAATGTTATTTTTTAAGACCTTGTCGCCCTTTGAAACACGACCAGATACATCGTGGTTGTTATTAGTCGAGGCAGATAGCAAAACCGTTTTCGCTTCTATCGATAATTTACGTCGTTCAATCTGGTTATTGCTTGGCGTGTTATTAGTAATAAGTTTACTAATTTCAGTATGGGCGGCATGGCAAATGTCCCATCCGATTCACGATTTGGCTGAAGCGATAACACGCTATGCTGATGGAGATCATTCTGTGCGTTACAATGATACACGTAGTGATGAGATTGGTATTGCTGGCAAGGCATTTAATTATTTAACGTCAAGCTTGGTGAAAGCCAAACGAGAACGTGATAAAGCTGAACAACTGGCGCGACAGTCTGAGCGGCTTGCATCGGTCGGCCAGTTGGCCGCGGGAATAGGTCACGAAATAAATAACCCACTCATGAATATTATGTCCCTCGCATCTTTAATCGAAGAGGGTGTAAAAAATAATCAAGAAGCACTAAATGATTTAAGTCTGCTTAAAAAGGAAGGCGAGCGCTGTGCGCGGATAGTGCAGGGAATCTTAAGTTTTGCACGTGAAAACAAACCTGACTATCACGATTTTGATATGTCGCAATTAGTTGAAGAAACGCTGGATCTATTGCAGCATCGAATTGAATCGGCTGAAATTACGGTCGTCACTGAACTACAGCATGATTTATTTCTGGTCGCGGATATGAATCAACTACAGCAAGTTTTGGTCAATATTATTTTAAATGCCGTACAGGCTTCCGTTTCTGGTGGGATCATTCATATCAAGTCGTATAAAGATATTGACTATATTGCGGTAGAAATAATGGATACGGGTGCTGGAATTAAGGCCCAGGAGATGTCCAAAGTATTCGATCCATTTTTTACCACTAAAAAAGAAGGCGAAGGTACGGGGCTCGGTTTGTCGGTTAGCTACGGTATCGTGAAACATCATGGCGGCACGATACATCTGGAAAACACCCCTGGAGAAGGATTACGTGTGGTAATCCTGTTACCTTTCCAGGCTGAAATCGATAGTCATCCTGATGATAAAATACTGGAGGAAAAATATGTCGTCTAAGTCTAGTAACTCAACCCGAATAATGTTTATCGATGATGATGCGGTGACTTGTCGCGTAATGAAACGCAATTGTGATAATGCGAATTATAACTGTATCGTTTTTCAGGAAGGAGCGGCATGTTTAGATGAATTCAGGAAAAATGGTGCCGATATTGTGATAACGGATCTACGCATGCCAGGCATGAATGGTTTTGAATTATTAAGCGAACTCCGAAGTATTGATCAGGATGTACCGGTAGTGGTGATGACTGGTTATTCGTCTGTAGAAAATGCGGTAGAAGCAATGAAACGCGGGGCAAATGATTTCATTAAAAAACCGTTTGATTTTGAAGAATTGCGTATCATGCTTGAACGTACGATAAAATCACGGCATTTACGCACTGAAAACAAATTGCTCAAGCGCAGGATTGGCCAAAAACGTAATCGTTTTGGCATGATCGGTGATACGCCCGTTATGCGCACATTATTTACTACTATCGAAAAAATTGCTGAAGTAAGTTGCAGCGCTATTCTTACTGGCGAGTCAGGCACGGGTAAAGAACTGGTTGCCCGAGCCTTGCATGATTTTAGCCCGCGTCACGATAAACCGTTTGTCGCTATAGATTGTGGTGCATTAAGCGATACTCTGTTGGAGAGCGAGCTATTTGGGCATGAAAAAGGTGCCTTCACCGGTGCGACCCAGCGTAAATATGGACTAATGGAACAGGCGGATGGGGGAACTCTCTTTCTAGATGAGATATGTAATATTTCCGATAAAATGCAAATGAAATTAATGCGCGCTATCGAAGACCGACGCATTATAAGAGTAGGAGGCACGACCCCCATCTCGGTAGATGTACGCGTCGTAGCGGCGAGTAATCAGGATCTGGAAAATATGGTTGAAGATGGTAACTTGCGTCATGACTTTTACCATCGGCTGAATGTGGTCACCATTCGTGTGCCGTCCTTAAACGAACGCAGAGAGGATGTTCCTGCACTGGTCGATCATTATCTTAAAGAGTTTAATGAGCGCTATCAACGCAATGTAAAAGGCTACGACAGCACGTCTCTGCAACGTATGTGTGAAGCTGACTGGAAAGGTAATGTACGTGAATTGAGGAATACAGTTGAACGTTGTGTGATCCTGGCTGATGGCCCAACCTTGTTCTGGGAAGATTCAAATCCCATTATGAGTGAAGAAGAGCTGCTTGCGGCCCAATTTTCTGAAAAAGAATTTGTTTCACTGCTCGAACTTGAACAGGAATATATTCAGCATGTGCTGAAATGTTGCCGCGGTAAAAAGACCCAGGCTGCCAAAGTACTTGGGATTGATAAGACGACTTTGTGGAGAAAATTACGACGTTATGAGAACGAACTTGAAACGGTGTAATTTACCATAACAAAAGCCTATAAAAGATGCATAATGCACCAAAAGCCACGGTAGATAGTGCTAATATACTCGCAAAAATCACCTAAGCATTTGATTAGAATGAGAATAAAATAATTCTAGACTTTGGAATGCTATTTGCTGTATTTATGTACGTGTACTCGCAAGTAGTACTTTTGTTCTGAAATAATATACCTAAATTTTTAGGAGGAGTTAAAATGAAATTATTAAGTAAAGCTGCGTTAATTGCTGCCGGTGTTGCAGTGGCTGCTTCGGCATATGCTGTAGACCCTTCAAAGCCTGCAAAGAATGGATATATGCAGCAAAAAGTTGTTTATCATGTAAACAACATCCATACCGCTAAAGGTGCACTTCGTAACGTAAAAAATCATCTGAACGCGTTAGGCGATGAAAACATCGAAGTAATCGTTGTTACTCATAGCTCTGGTGCTTTCGCTATGGTTGACGGCGCAATGGGCAAAAAAAATAAAAAAGGTAAAGTCTATAACTTCAACGATCAAATCGCTGGTTTAGCTAACCGTGGTGTTAAATTCACAATTTGTGCAAACACTATCCGCGGTAAAAAAATACCTAAAGATAAGATCAACGAAAATGCGGAAGTAATTCCATCAGGCGTTGCTCATGTTGCTCACCTGCAACAACACGGTTACCTGTATGTTAAACCTTAAGGTTTAATCTACTTCTAATCTGAAAGACGGGTGCTTAGGCACCCGTTTTTTTTAGCACATGGAAAAGGTGAAACCGGAACGGTTGAGAGGTTGGCCTGGGCCATGTGCTTATGTCAAGGAGGGCATGGCATGGACGCCCGAGAGTGACGAGCACCTGGAGAAGGTGGGACTAGAAGTCGAGAAACTGGTCTGGGCTAAATGCGCAGCGACGACTCATTTAATCTCTTTGACAAAGGTATGTCGTTGTTGGATGTTATGTACTTTCGCTATTTTGTTGAATTGGTTAATAATTTTAATAGCGAGTTTGCTGTCCGTTGGATAAGTGATGTTTTTTCCTGCCTGTGGCATCAATATTAACAATGTCTGCTAATGCGGCTCGACCATTGGTGCATTTCATGACCTCGTCTGAGCATTTCTTTTCACCCTGCCGATCAGAAATTCGTGTACGAGTATATTTTTCTGGTCGAATTGCTCATCTGGTTGATAATTATATTTTTTTATTCAATGACATAAGTGATTTTTAAGGGCCGACTGCATACTTTCAAATTGATTTAGGTCTCAAACGGTGGCAAAGCATCTATACTATTAAATAGGTTTTCAGTGAGTATTGCTTTGAAATATAAACACAGAACCAGCCAAAAAAAGTCAGAATTGATACCCGTTAATGACGAATCCTGGTTCCGCGAGCTGATTGAAGCTGCGGGCGACTGGCTCTGGATGATGGACAAAGATACTCGTTACATTTACTCAAACTCGAAAATTAAAAATCTTCTTGGTTATGAGGTTGGGGATATAATCGGCAAAACACGGTTTGAGTTAATGACCGTTGATGCAGGTCAATGCACAGCTACAGAGCTGGATGGGATCATGCAGGAACAGTCTGCATTTAATAATATTGAGATCATAGCTCTGCACAAGGAGGGCCATCAGGTTACCCTTCAGGCAAGTGGCGTACCTGTTTTTAATGAGCAGGATGAATTTTGTGGTTACCGTGGCTTCGATCGTGATGTTTCCGAACACCGGCGAAGAGAAGAGGCGCAGGCTCTCAGTCACAAACGACTGGTTGAATCACAACAAATTGCACAACTGGGGCACTGGGACTGGGATCTCGTTAATGAAACCTTGTTCTGGTCCGATGAGGTTTACCGGATTTGTGGGCTCGAACCCGGGCAGATAAAGCCAGGCTATGAAGTATTTCTGAATTTCATTCATCCTGATGATCGGGAGGAGTGGAAACGTGCCGTGATCAACGCGATGAGCGGGAGCCGCTACAATATGGATCATCGCATCGTATTGTCTGGTGAAGATCGTTATGTTCATGGCCAGGGACAGGTGCAGCTTGATGATACCGGCAAACCGATCCGCATGATGGGCACCATTCAGGACATCACCGAGCGCAAGCTCCTTGAAAGTGCGCTCAACATTCTCGCTGACTTTCATCCCTCAACTGGGCTTTCGGGATATTATCGTACCTGTGTCGAAAGCCTTGCGCGTGTTTACGATACCCGGTATGCCTTTGTTGGCCTGTTTTCAGGTGATGCCCAGCAACGCATAACCACTCAGGCGGTGTGGGCCAATGGTGAGTTCGTGAGTAACTTCGAATACGATCTAACCGGTGCTCCATGTACCAATATTCTTGATATAAAAAAGAAACTGATTTCAGAAGATGTGGCCAGGCTTTTTCCGCAAGATACGTTTCTTGGAAAATTGGAAGCCGAAAGCTATTTTGGCGCACCACTGCTTTCTGCTGAAGGCCGGAAAATGGGCATGATAGCGGTCATTGATATAAAACCGATGAAAATAACGCCCTGGACAGAGCCAATTTTAGGGATCTTTGCCCAACGTATCTCTTCATATATTGAGCGTAACAGAGCCGAAAAAGAGATTAAAACTTCAGAAAAAGAGCTACGAAATATTTTTCGTGACATGCAGGATACTTATTGCCGTACTGATAATAATAGGGTAATTATCCGCTTGTCGGAATCAATAAAACAACTTCTGGATTATCAAGTCGATGAATTATTGGGTGCAAACATAGAGGATCTCTATGAAGAACCAGCCAAAAGACAAGAACTTATGGAAACACTTGATGCAGGAGAGGGTTCGATACAAAACTTTGAGGTTGCGCTGAAACATCGGAATGGATCCATTATCTGGGTTTCCATCAATGCGCATTATTACCGCGATTCAAACGGCAATATTCTTGGCGTTGAAGACATGATCCGGGATATTAATCAGCATCGGCAATCTGAGTTACAAATGCAGAAAATGTCCAGCGCACTGGCGCAGTCGGCAGACATGGTAATGATTACCGATGACAAGGGCATTATTGAATATATTAATCCAGCCTTTGAAAGTATAACCGGTTACCGTTTTGACGAGGCGGTCGGCAGCAGTTCAAATATTGTAAGATCGGGCGAGCAAAATCTGAATTTTTACCGCGATATGTGGCACACCATTTTGGCAGGTAAGACATACCGGGGCGTTGTGACGAACAGAAAAAAGAACGGAGATCTCTATTATGAAGAGAAATCCATTGCGCCGATAAAAAATGCTCAGGGTGATATAGTCAATTTTGTTTCTACCGGCCGTGATATCTCAGAGCGTATGGAAAACGAGAAACGCCTGAGTTTTATGGCGCACCATGATGCTTTAACCGAACTACCTAACCGTACCCTGTTTATAGACAGACTTGATCAGGCACTGGCGCATGCGCGACGTTATTCGAGAAAAGTGTCTGTGTTGTTTATCGATCTTGATCGATTCAAGAACATCAACGATACGCTAGGCCACGATGCAGGTGATCAAATGTTGGCCCAACTGGCCGATCGCCTGGGGAATAACATTCGTCAGCATGATACGGTTGCCCGCCTGGGTGGCGACGAGTTTGCCGTGTTGCTCAATGATATTGAAACTGAACAGGATGTTTCACAGCTGGCAAATATGATATTGCTCAATCTGGAACAACCTTTTGAAGTGGATGGTCGAGAGCTTTTTATTACTGCGAGTATAGGTATCTGCCTGTTTCCTGATGACGGTAAGGATCATGGCACACTTTTAAAAAATGCTGATATTGCCATGTATAAAGCTAAAGAGCTGGGTAAAAATAACTATCAATTTTACTCGGCGGACATGAGTGCCCGGGCATTTCAGCGCCTGACGATGGAAAACAGTTTGCGCCGTGCGCTGGAGCGTGAGGAATTCAGATTATTCTATCAGCCGCAAATCGATATTGAAACAAATACGATTACCGGAGTAGAGGCTTTAATACGCTGGCAACATCCTGATCTCGGTATGGTTTCGCCTAACGACTTCATCCCGCTACTCGAAGAAACAGGTCTGATTGATCCTGTGGGTTATTGGGTTGTTGCTACTGCCTGCAAACAAATGCAGACATGGTACGATGCTGGGCTACCGGAATTGACGATGTCGGTGAATATTTCAGGGCGGCAATTTCATGCCAGAGATTTTATTGGAAAAATTAAAAGCTGTTTAAATGAAAGCCAGGTATCCCCTGAGCAAATTGAAATTGAAATTACAGAAAGCGTATTAATGGAGAATCAGCAAAGTACAATAAAGGCGCTGGAATCATTGGCTGAATTTGGGTTCAGAATAGCAATTGATGATTTTGGTACAGGCTATTCATCATTGAGTTATTTGCGCCGCTTCAGAATTGATACGCTGAAGATTGACCAATTCTTTATCCGTGATGTTATTGATGATCCCGATAATGCCGCAATTACCTCAGCTATTATTGCCATGGCGCAAAATCTGAAGCTTAAAATTATTGCTGAAGGCGTGGAAACACAAGCGCAACTGGCTTTTCTGGAGAAACGTGATTGTCGTTATATGCAAGGATATTTGTTCAGTCGACCAGTATCCGCTGATGAAATCACAAAACTGCTAATGGCTCAACAGAAAAATCACGGCACAAAAAACAGCAGGTGAACCCTACTGTAGCGGTTCCCATATCGCAATGAAGCTTTAACGCCTGGATTAGCCCGCAATCTCTCCCAGGCTATTGCAGAATAAGCCACTACTGCCATTGCAAAATAACAGCTTCATCAGTCTAATTATCCAAATGCTTGAGTGATAACCCCACCATCCGGCGTATCGGGATGTTCGGCGTACCATTCTCTGTTTTGCAACGGCGGCGTCAAAGTCCGGCCAAGGGATGATACTTGATAATTTGAGTAACGGATCATCGGGATCCAGTTACTGCAATAAACCCATATCAAAATGTTCATTTGGTGCGTTTATCTGAGTATTCCCTTTCACCCTGTCGACCAGAAATTTGGGTACTGATATACTATTTTCTGGTTGAATTGGTCACCTGTTTTGATAGCTTTTTTCTTTTGGATTAATGGTATAAGTGCTTTTTAAGGGCCGCCTATTTAATCTTCGCTTCAGCCACATCCTTGTCGCCTTTGTTATCAACCCAGCTTAATTTAAGCGTATCGCCTTTCTTGGCATTCTTTAGACGGAATGACAGGAATGGGTTTTTAGATACCGCGGGGCCCCAGATGCAGGTAAGAACTTTTTTGCCGTTATGTTCAACCGACAGCTCTTCAATGAAATGGGCAGGGATTTTCTTTCCTGTTGCCTTGTCTTTACGTAATCCGGTTTCCATCGGGTGGAAGACGATTGCTTTTACTGTGGCGGCGCCTTTGTCGGCCCACGCACGTATTTTCATCTTTTTCTTAGCCATGATTTATTACCTCATTAAATCTCGTTACTGTCCATTAACCGCCACAACCACCAAGTGTTACCTTGACGGGTTTCTTTGCGGTGAGTAATTTGCCGTTTGCCTTTACCACAGCGATGACATCAGATGTTTTACGCATCTTGATGCGGCCAGTGACGAAACCATCGACGGCGTCGGTCAAGATGTAGCTTGCGGTTAGCGGGTTTGCATTCTCAGGCACAAAAACTGAAATTTGTTCAGTTTTGGCGGCCTTACTTTTGACAGTAACGGATACTACGGCCCCATTTTCAGCAATATCAGGTGCTTCAACGGAGATTTCTTTACTGTTTTCGGCTTTATCGCTGCCTGCAATAGCTTGTAATGCATCAGCAAATTTTGTCGCATCAAATGCCTTTTTAGGCCAGGCTGCGAGTACCGTGCGAGGGGTAAGTAACCCTGCGCTGGTGGCGATGGCGACTGTGCCGGCAGCCATGGTGGCCTGTAAAAATGTTCTACGAGTCTGGTTCATCGAACGGCTCCTTCGTTAATTCGTTTCGACTAAAAGTATATTTCTCTCCCGTACCGCAAGTTTACTGCAAAACTTGTACCAGCAGGAAATACTATTTATTAACATAAGCTTATCATACTGTACGGTAGAGTTGCCTGCTTTGAGGCTGCAATTTGCAACTAACTGGAATGCAAATAACCTATTAGTAGCAGCATATTGGCCTTCGACCAGTACTGAATCTGATGTAATTATCGTCCAAAAATTGCTTTTCTATAGAATTCTTTAGTTTCCAGGTGGAAAAGATACCAATATTAATTTTGATTTCTTGTAAAAGTGAAGTGGTCTCAGTAGAATGCGCAGCCTCTGATGCGGGGTGGAGCAGTTTGGTAGCTCGTTGGGCTCATAACCCAAAGGTCGTAGGTTCAAATCCTGCCCCCGCTACCAATTCATTCGGAGTTGCTTTACTGGTGATTTCGAGAAGGCATGCTATAATGCCTTGAAATTTACAGTGTTTATGAAGTGGGCCTCAGAGGCCCACTTTTCGTTTACGGGGAAAGAACATGGGACCAATGGAAGAACGCGTGCTGCGCCTGTTGGAACCAACGATAAGCGCACTGGGTTATGAGCTGCTTGGCGTCGAATATCTGGGCCAGGGCAAACACAGCCGATTACGTTTGTTTATCGATGCACCCGATGGCATTGGCCTGAAAGATTGCGAGCAGGTTAGTCATCAGGCGAGTGCGGTATTAGATGTCGAGGATCCAATCAAGGCGCAATACGCATTGGAAGTCTCGTCACCGGGGCTGGATCGGCCCCTGTTCCAGCCTGAACACTATGCGAGCTATATCGGCCAGCGGGTTAAATTCAGGGTCAGGCTCCCTGTTGACGGGCAAAGAAATTTTGAAGGTCAGATCCAGCAGGTGGATCAACAAGATATATATATCATTATTGAAAGTGGTGAAACGCTTAAGTTCGATAGCAGTAATATTGAACGTGCTAACTTAGTACCGGATTTGTAACAATATCTATAGCGATTACCATTATTATGAAAGTGGAAGTATACGAGGCTAGAACATGAACAAGGAAATCTTATTGGTTGTTGACGCCGTCTCAAACGAAAAAGGTGTTGAGAAGGATGTGATCTTTGGGGCGATTGAAGCCGCCCTGGAAATGGCGACCAAAAAACGTTACCCCAACGATGTCGCTGTGCGCGTCGCGATTGATCGCGAAAGCGGAAGCTATGACACTTTTCGACGTTGGGAGATTATTGAAGACGATGAGGAAATGGAATTCCCTGAACGTCAAACTACCATCAGTGCTGCGCAACTAGATGAGCCTGAAATAGCGGTAGGTGATTTTACTGAAGAGCCTATTGACTCAGTCGAATTTGGGCGCATTGCGGCACAAACGGCGAAACAGGTGATAGTACAGAAGGTTCGTGAAGCCGAACGTGCAAAAGTCTTTGAAGAATATGAAGGCAAGGTTGCTGAGCTGGTGATGGGCGTGGTCAAACGCGTTGAACGTGGCAATGTTTACATGGATTTAGGCGGTAATGCCGATGCCATCGTGCCGCGAGAAGAAATGATTCCACGTGAGTCGGTTCGCGCCGGCGATCGTATCCGCGGTATTTTAAAAGAAGTTAAACCCGAGGCACGCGGTCCACAGCTTATCGTGAGCCGTACCGACCCGCGTTTTTTGACCGAATTATTTATGATCGAAGTACCTGAAATTGGCGAAGGTCTGATTGATATCCTTAATGCCTCACGCGATCCCGGCTCACGCGCAAAGATCGCGGTCAGAAGTAATGAAGACCGTATTGATCCAGTGGGTGCCTGTGTGGGTATGCGGGGTTCTCGCGTACAGGCTGTGTCAAACGAGCTGGCCGGTGAACGAATTGATATTGTGCTCTGGGACGAGAATGATGCCCAGTATGTTGTTAATGCAATGTCACCTGCCGAGGTTGAATCCATTGTTGTGGATGAAGATGCTTCCAGCATGGATATAGCCGTAAAAGAAGAACAACTTTCCCAGGCGATTGGTCGCGGCGGACAAAACGTCAAGCTGGCTAGCGAGTTAACCGGCTGGACACTTAATGTAATGTCAGAAATAGATGCCGATGCCAAGACAGAAGCCGAAAATGAGAAAGTTCTTAAAGTCTTTATGGATGATCTCGATGTTGATGCAGAGATTGCCCTGATTCTTGTTCAGGAAGGCTTCTCATCAATAGATGAGGTGGCTTATGTGCCAAAATCAGAAATGCTTGATATTGAAGAGTTTGATGAAGAAATCGTTGACGAGTTGCGTGGACGGGCCAAAGATGTCCTGTTAACGCGTGCCATCACCAGTGAAGAAGGAGTACCAGATGGTGGTCCAGCAGAAGACCTGGTAAACATGGATGGCATGAACGATGCTCTGGCAGCAAGATTGGCCAAGGGTGGCATTATTTCAATGGAAGATTTAGCTGAGCAATCTGTTGATGATTTACTCGAAATTGAAGACATGGATCAGGAAGCGGCGGCAAAACTCATCATGACTGCGCGTGCGCCCTGGTTCGAGAACCAGGAGCCAGAGCAAGAACCGGCTCAGGCGAGCGAATAATTTAATTGAAGGTAGTAAGTGTATAAATGGCTGAAGTTACCGTAAAACAATTTGCAGAAGTCGTTGGTGTATCCATCGATCGATTAATGGAGCAGCTCAAGGATGCTGGCGTGCCGATTGCCGATCCTGATGCGATGATCTCAGATGATGAGAAAATGGAGCTGCTTGGCCACTTACGGCGCAAACATGGCGATTCAGATAAAGCCGATGGGGGTAAAAAAATTACCCTTAAGCGTAAATCAACTTCTGAACTTAGAGTTACCGGTTCTCAGGGTAAAACCAAATCAGTAGCGGTTGAGGTGCGTAAAAAGCGTACGTACATAAAACGCAGCGTCATTGTCGAAGAAGAAACCAAACGCCAGGAAGAAGTTCAGGCGCAACGTGACGAAGAGAAAGCAAAGCGGGATGCGGTTGATGAAGTAGCGAAACGCAACCTGGAAGAAAAAGAAGCTGAGCGTATTGCCGAAGAAGAAGCGCGTCAAAAAGCACTGGCTGACGTGGATGCTGAAAAAGAAAAAAATAAAGAAGCAGAAAGCAAAAAGAAAGCGGAAGAAGAATTAGCCAAGAAACAGGCGACGGCGGAAAAAGAAGCTCGTACAACGACGACCAGAAAGAAAAAGAAAGGCAAAGATGATAGCGATGATAAAGATCGTAAAACTCGTTATGGCCGTAAAGAGTTACACGTTAGTTCCGAAATGTCCGGACGCCGTAAAAAGAAAAAGCCGTCTCGACGTGCGGCAACGAGTGATTCAAATGATGAACATGGCTTTACCAAGCCGACCGCACCCATTGTGCACGAAGTTGAAATAGCGGAAACCATTACCGTTGCTGATCTAGCACAAAAGATGTCTATCAAGGCAGCCGAAGTCATTAAAGTGATGATGGGCATGGGTTCTATGGTGACCATCAACCAGGTGCTTGATCAAGAGACGGCACAGATTATAGTTGAAGAATTTGGTCATAAAGTTATTGTGATAAATGACGATGCCCTCGAAGAATCGATCGTTGAAGAAAGTGATGACGATGGCGAAGCGGTTGCACGTGCACCGGTGGTTACCATCATGGGCCATGTCGATCACGGTAAAACTTCGCTGCTTGATTACATTCGTAAATCACGAGTGGCATCGGGTGAAGCCGGTGGCATTACCCAGCACATTGGTGCTTATCACGTTGAGACTGAAAACGGCAACATTACCTTTTTAGACACACCGGGTCATGCGGCCTTTACCGCCATGCGCGCACGAGGCGCAAAGGTGACTGACGTGGTGGTTCTGGTGGTTGCGGCGGATGATGGCGTCATGCCACAAACCCGTGAAGCCATTCAGCACTCCAAGGCCGCAGGTGTACCAATGATCATTGCCGTGAACAAAATGGACAAGCCTGAGGCGGATCCGGATCGGGTTAAAAATGAACTAGGCCAGGAAGACGTCATACCGGAAGACTGGGGTGGTGATACGATTTTTGTCAACGTATCTGCGCACACCGGGGATGGTGTTGATACCTTACTCGAAGCTATCTTGTTGACGACCGAGGTTATGGAGTTAAAAGCAGTGGCCGAGGGCGCAGCACGCGGTATTGTTATCGAATCTCGTCTCGACAAAGGACGTGGCACCGTTGCTTCTGTATTAGTGCAGCGCGGTACACTGAAGAAAGGTGACATGCTGTTAGCAGGGTTAGAGTATGGGCGTGTGCGTGCGTTGATTGACGAGCGCGGCCAGACGATAAGCGAGGCAGGTCCGTCGATGCCGGTTGAAGTATTAGGTTTATCCGGTGTACCGACCGCGGGCGATGAAGCCACTGTGGTCGCGGATGAACGTAAGGCGCGTGAAGTGGCGACACTCCGACAGAGCAAACATCGGGATGTGAAACTGGCTCGTCAACAGGCGGCCAAGCTGGAAAATATGTTCGCCAAGATGTCAGAAGGTGATGTGCAAAGTTTGAATGTGATCTTAAAGGCCGATGTACAAGGTTCGGTTGAAGCGATCAGTGATGCCTTAACCAAGTTATCAACCGATGAAGTTAAAGTGACCATCGTTGCCAGTGCGGTGGGTGGTATTACTGAATCCGATGCCAATCTTGCGGTGGCATCAAATGCGATCATCATCGGTTTTAATGTACGTGCCGAGGCCTCGGCGAAACGTATGATCGATGAAGAAGCGATTGATCTGCATTACTACAGTATTATTTATGAACTCATTGATGAAGTTAAAGCATCAATGACGGGTATGCTGGCCCCCTTGTTTAAAGAAGAGATTATTGGCATGGCCGAAGTACGTGATGTCTTCCGGTCGCCAAAGTTTGGCAGCATTGCCGGTTGTATGGTGGTTGATGGTGTGGTTAAACGCAGCAATCCTATTCGTGTATTACGCGAGAACATTGTAATTTATGAAGGTGAGTTAGAGTCTTTGCGTCGTTTTAAAGACGATGCCAATGAAGTTAAACAGGGCACGGAATGCGGTATTGGTGTGAAGAACTACAACGATGTCCAGGCAGGCGATCAAATTGAAGTCTATGAGCGCGTACAGGTTGAGCGTACGCTCTAATTTTTATTTCACCCCTTTTTATTTTAACCAAGCCAGAACAATTACTGCATGCCTAAAGATTTTGAACGTACCCGTCGTGTCGGCGAACAACTCCAGCGTGAGCTGGCAATCCTGATACAACAGGAAGTGAATGATCCTCGTGTCGGTATGATCACCGTATCGGCGGTTGAAGTGACCCGAGACTTTGCCCATGCCAAGGTTTATGTAACGGCGTTAGTGGTTAATGAAGATCATGATAAAAAGGCGACGATTGCTGCATTACAACATGCCGCCGGCTTCTTACAGCACGAGCTCGGCAAACGGGTGAAGCTCAGAACTATTCCACATTTAAAATTTATTTACGACGAATCAATTGAACGCGGTACTAATTTATCAGCGCTAATTGATTCGGCTATTGAATCCGATCAGAACAACAAAGGTTAAGAAACAAGATGGGTCGCAAACGTCAACGCGGACGCAATGTTAACGGTATCCTGTTGCTGGATAAATCCGTTGGAATGTCATCCAATGCCGCGCTACAGGAAGTAAAAAAACTTTTTTTTGCCAAAAAGGCCGGGCATACCGGTTCACTGGATCCATTAGCGAGCGGTTTATTGCCACTGTGTCTGGGTGAAGCGACCAAGCTGTCCAGTTTTTTACTCGATTCTGACAAAGTTTACGAAGGCGTCTGCCAGTTAGGCCGGAAGACCTCAACCGGTGATGCCGAAGGTGATGTGATTGAAGAACGCCCGGTGCCTGACTTCGATGAGGTATCGATCAAAAAAGTATTTAGCCAGTTCATGGGTGACATAGAACAGATTCCACCCATGCACTCAGCGATTAAGCAGAACGGGCAGCCGCTCTATAAGCTGGCACATCAGGGCATTGTCGTAGAGCGCGAACCGCGTCCAGTGCACATCTATGATCTTGACTACATCAGCCACGATACGCAGAGCTTCCGTTTTCGTCTGCGTTGTTCCAAGGGCACCTATGTGCGCACCCTGGTAGAAGATATAGGTGAAGTCATGGGTTGCGGAGCGCATCTAACGGATTTGCGTCGGACTCAGGTTGGACCGTTTGATCTGGAGCAGGCTGTGACTCCTGAAACCATTGCCCATGTGGCTGCCGATGGTGGTCATGAAGAGCTGGATAAGCTGATGATCCCGATGCACCAGGCACTGGAAAACTGGCCGGCGGTACGTTTAAGTGAAAATTCAACCTATTATGTGCGCCAGGGGCAGCCTGTACAGGTCGCCAAGGCACCCACCAGTGGCTGGGTACGTCTGTTTGCCAATGACGAAAATTTCATTGGAGTGGGTCAAATTATGGACGATGGTCGAGTTGCTCCGAAAAGGCTCGTAAATGTCAGCTAAATGGCACTTAAATGCGCCTAAGAGCAAGATTTTCCGTCCTTGAGTGTTGTAACTTGGGGGCATGCGCGGGTAAAATACGCCCTGATTTTTGGCTGTCGTCTATAGCGGCCATTAATATTTTTTAAATTTTATATATGACAGGAGTAACACAATGTCTCTGAGTGCCGAACAAAAGTCTCAGATAGTTAAGGATCATGCGCGTGGCGCGAGTGATACCGGTTCACCGGAAGTACAGGTGGCATTACTATCTGCACGAATTAATGATCTTTCTGATCACTTTAAAACCCATATTCACGATCACCACTCTCGCCAGGGTTTACTACAAATGGTGAGTCAGCGTCGTAAGCTGTTGGATTATCTTAAAAATAAAGATTTACAACGCTATCGCGATTTAATCGGAAGTCTCGGCCTCCGCAAATAAGCATTAACGCAAAATTATAAAAGGACTCCCATGTCATTACCCGATCCTGTAGTAAAAGAATTTCAATACGGCAAACACACAGTTCGCATGGAGACCGGGCAAATAGCCCGCCAGGCAGACGGCGCAGTTAAGGTAAGCATGGGGGACACCGTTGTCCTGGTTACCGCCGTGGTCGATCAAAACTCCGGTGAGGGTAAAGATTTTTTCCCGCTGACGGTTAATTACCAGGAGAAAACCTATGCTGCTGGTCGTATACCCGGCGGTTTTTTACGTCGAGAAGGTCGCCCTTCTGAGACGGAAACCCTGACCTGTCGTTTAATCGATCGTCCTATCCGCCCACTTTTCCCGGATGGTTTTACCAAAGAAACTCAGGTTATTGCCACCGTGATTTCTCTTGATCCCGATGTGACACCGGATATTCCGGCCCTGATTGGTACCTCAGCGGCACTAGTATTAAGTGGAGCGCCTTTTAGTGGTCCGATTGGTGCAGCGCGAGTCGGTTACAAAGACGGCGAATACCTGTTAAATCCAAGCATGACCGATCTGGAAGAATCTGATCTCGATCTGATTGTGGCGGGTACGGAAGATGCGGTATTGATGGTGGAGTCCGAAGCCAAACTATTATCTGAAGAAGTGATGCTGGGCGCGGTTATGTTTGGTCATGAGCAGCAACAGGCCATTATCAAAGCCATCAGTGATCTGGCGAAAGAAGTGGGCGTTACTCCGATGGAATGGGTTGCGCCTGTCAAAAACACTGTATTAGCTGACGCGGTTGCGGCCGAGAGTGAAACCGGCCTACGTGACGCCTATAAAATCAGCGAGAAAATGGCGCGCTATGAGGCGATTGATGAAGTAATCAGTGCTACCAAGGCGAAGCTGATTACGGATGCTGAAGACAGCCCCAGCGATGGCGAGGTCTACGGTGAAATTGACTCGCTTAAGAAAAAGATTGTACGTGGGCAAATTATTGCCGGTGATCCTCGTATTGATGGGCGTGATACCAAAACGGTTCGTCCTATTACGGTCAAAGTGGGTGTATTACCTCGTGTCCATGGTTCGGCGTTGTTTACACGCGGTGAAACCCAGGCGCTGGTGGTGGCCACACTGGGTACAGAGAAAGACAGTCAGATTATCGATGCACTGGAAGGTTCGTATCGCGATCCGTTCATGCTGCATTATAACTTCCCTCCTTATTCAGTCGGTGAAACCGGTCGTACGGGTAGCCCGGGCCGTCGTGAAGTCGGTCATGGACGTCTTGCTCGTCGTGGCGTCACCGGTGTGATGCCGAATCTAGATGACTTCCCCTACAGCATTCGCGTGGTCTCTGAGATTACCGAATCCAATGGTTCCAGCTCAATGGCCAGTGTCTGTGGTAGTTCGTTAGCGATGATGGATGCCGGTGTACCGCTGTCTGCCCCCGTTGCCGGTATTGCCATGGGTTTGATTAAAGAAGGTGACGAGTTTGCCGTTTTGTCTGATATTCTGGGTGATGAAGATCATCTGGGTGATATGGACTTTAAAGTGGCGGGAACCGCTAATGGTATTACCGCCCTGCAAATGGACATCAAGATCGAAGGTATTACCAAAGAGATCATGGAAATCGCACTGACACAGGCCAAAGAAGGCCGGATGTTTATTCTTGATGGAATGAATGCGGTACTGGCTGAAACTCGTGCAGACATGTCTGAATATGCACCTCGTTATGTGACCATCAAGATCAATCCAGACAAGATTCGAGATGTGATCGGTAAAGGTGGTGCAACCATACGTTCAATCACTGAGCAAACCGGTTGCAGTGTCGATATTAATGATGATGGTACGGTTAAGATTGCGTCGAATGACTCCATTGCAGCTGAAAAGGCTCGTGAAATGATCGAACAACTTACGGCAGACGTTGAGGTTGGTCGAATTTACGAAGGTCGTGTTGCGAAACTCATGGATTTCGGAGCCTTTGTGAACATTCTGCCAGGCAAAGATGGCCTGGTTCATGTATCGCAGATATCTGAAGAACGAGTTGAGAAGGTCAGTGATGAGCTGAGCGAAGGCCAGATGGTTAAGGTCAAGGTGCTCGAAATCGATAAACAGGGCCGTATCCGCCTGTCGATGAAGGCTGTCAACGCCGCTTAATCTGCCATTTTCATTAATATGGCTGAAAAAGCCTCCGTCTGTATGGACGGGGGCTTTTTTGTGCACGTTAATTGCATTATTCCCATCAATACTGACTACGACACTGAATGGTATGAGGGTTTATTATGCGATTGCGATATGCACAGATGGTAATATTTCTGCTGGTGAGCCTGCTTGTCAGCTGTGCTGGACCATCACGAATGAGCGCACCACCATATGATATTAATGCGAATGATGCGGGATTTATATACGGTTATGTCGAATCACATGACGATGCAATTGAGAGAGTGGATCTGGTTGAATTTGGGCGCGTTTATGTTCCACCATTTAATAAGCCTCCTCGGGTGCTGGTCTACAATAATGGCGTTTTTATGGCAGAAAACATAACACCAGGAAGATATGTAGTTGCTGGTTTTAGATCATCCCGAAATCATTACAATATGTCGCGTAGCAAACGTGATACTTATCAAAAGATTTTTCGTGTCATGCCGGGCGAGATGGAATACGTAGGGGCATACAATGTCAGGGTTACGAAAAAAGGCGATCTTCGATTTGGTAAGTTTAAGGTAACCGAAATTCAGCGTCCGGGTGAACGAGACATATTAAAAGAATTGTATCATGCGACAGAAGGTACAGCATGGCAGGATAAGATCGCACGACGCCTGAAGCAATTACGACAGTTGTGAGTTAGACGCCAGTATTTAAATATTGGCGCGCACCATTTTTTCAAAATCTTTTACAAACGATGTAATTTTTAGAAGTTTGATTTTAAAAGAAAATTCAAGGCTATGAGTAACGTCAGTTTGTTCTACAATATATCCGGTGAGTAGAACGGAATCGGCGTCGATATATTTTAAGCGAACAAAGCTATCGGCCTGCATGTCCATTAACGTGGCTTCACCCTCGCTGTTATTGAGCAGGGCATTTAATTTTGCCAGAAAGTATTCGTCATTATCGAATCCAAAAATACGCTTACACATAAACCCATTTGAATTCACCTGAATCTCACAGTTATAGATGCCATTGCCGAGGTAATCGACTTCGAGCAACTTAAGTGATTGCTGCGTATCCTGGCTATCGAGGATAAAATTAAATGTTTTATTTGGCATATTCTGAACTGCTTTATTTATTTTCTCTGTTCTCAACCAGGTCCGTTACCACCGCCGGATCAGCCAGGGTCGAAGTGTCGCCAAGGTTATCAATATCATTCTCGGCAATCTTTCTTAGTATGCGCCGCATAATTTTCCCTGAACGTGTCTTGGGTAATCCGGGCGCCCATTGAATAACATCGGGTTTGGCAATGGGGCCGATCTCGCTACGACACAAACCAATTAATTCCGCTTTGAGTTTGTCACTAGGTTCAACGCCGATGATCGGTGTGACGTAGGCGTAAATACCCTGGCCTTTTATCTCATGTGGATAACCAACTACCGCAGCTTCGGCAATATCATCATGCAATACGAGCGCACTTTCTATCTCGGCGGTACCCATGCGGTGACCAGAAATATTTAATACATCATCCATGCGACCGGTTATCCAGTAGTAGCCATCTTTATCGCGACGAGCACCGTCGCCAGTAAAATAGTAACCGGGGTATTGACTAAAATAAGTTTCATAGAATCGATCATGGTCGCCGTAAATGCTGCGCATCTGGCCAGGCCAGGGACGCGCCATCACCAACGCGCCGCGTGCTTCAGTTTCTTCGATTATTTTTCCTGTTTCCGGATCCACAATCGCGGGCACCACACCAAAAAAAGGTGTCGAGGCCGAACCGGGTTTTAATTTTGTCGCGCCAGGCAGTGGCGTAATCATGTGACCGCCGGTTTCGGTTTGCCACCAGGTATCGACGATCGGACAGCGTCCTTCACCGATGACCTTATGGTACCATTCCCACGCCTCAGGGTTAATCGGTTCACCGACGGTGCCAAGCAAACGGATACTGCTGCGCGAGGTTTTTTTAACCGGACTATCACCTTCGCGCATCAGTGCCCGGATTGCGGTGGGAGCGGTATAAAAAACACTGACCTTATGTTTATCGCATACCTGCCAGAAGCGCGAGGCGTCCGGGTAATTCGGTACACCTTCAAACGAAATGGTGGTGCTGCCATTGGCCAGCGGTCCGTATATTAAATAAGTATGACCGGTGATCCAGCCGACGTCAGCAGTACACCAGTAAATATCACCTTCCTGTAAATCAAACGTGTATTTCGTGGTCATGGTGGCAAACAGGATATAACCACCGGTGGTATGTAGCACGCCTTTTGGTTTACCTGTAGAGCCGGAGGTGTAGAGAATAAACATTGGATCTTCGGCATTCATTTTTTCCGGTTCACAATCGGCTGACGCTTCCGCTATTAAATCGTGATACCAGACATCGTGTTTTTCATTCCAGTCAATCGCACCGCCCGTGCGTTTTACAGTTAATACCGTATGCACATTTGGACAATCGGCCACAGCCTTATCGGTATTGGCCTTTAATGGAACCGCTTTACCACCGCGTACGCCCTCGTCGGCGGTAATCACCACGCGACAATCTGAATCCAGGATGCGATCTTTTAACGACGCCGGAGAGAAACCACCGAATACGACCGAATGTACCGCACCAATTCGAGTACAGGCCAGCATGGCATAGGCGGCCTCCGGGATCATTGGCATATAGATGCAAACCCGATCGCCTTTCTTTACGCCGCGAGATTTTAAAACATTGGCAAGCTTGCAAACATGTTCGTGTAATTGGCTATAGGTAATGTTTAAACTGTCCTTCGGGTCATCGCCTTCCCAGATGATGGCCGTCTGATCGCCGCGATCCTTCAGATGGCGATCAATGCAGTTATACGACACATTAAGTTGCGCGCCTTCAAACCATTTTATCGATAAATTACTTTTGTCATAACTCCAGTCACAAACTCTGTCCCACTTTTTATCCCAGCTGATAAATTGTTCAGCCTGTTCTGCCCAGAAACCATCGGGATCATCGATCGATTGCTGGTACATATGTTGGTATTGCTCGGCGGTGATATTAGTTTCGCTGGCAAAGTTGGCGGGGACATCGTAAATTTTATCTGACATCGGAAAGCTCCTGTCCTAAGTCGTTATTGTTATCAATATATTGTCATTATCAGTAACCATCATTATGCGCAAAATTGTCACTTCGTGCCATCCTCGTAAACCGGTAAGAGACACCGGCAGGTATATGGCGTTCTACTTATCTTATCGGCTTAATTTTTACCTTAGTAATCATCTAGATAAACCAGGGATATTTGTATGGCCATTTATGGTTGTGTCAGGCCTGATAATTGCATTGTATAAACAATATACACCGAAACTGGAACCGAAAAATGTTTAAAGCAAACGAGTTAGCCGTATCAGATGATGCGCAACAAGTTGAAGAGGCGGCAGCGATTTTAAATGTGTCAGAATTTAGACTTTTCGAGCTGGCTTATCACGACTGGTTTGGTGTGTTCGCAAAAGAGAATAACCTTGAATCTGCGTATATGCCCTATGTGGTATGTGGAACGGTACCATGCTGGTTACGCCATTTTTCACGCAAGACTTTGCAGTTATGTGATGAGGCTGGATTATTTTTACCCGATTTGTCTGCGCATGCAAGTACATTTGCTTCAGCACTAATATCAATCAAAATATGGAGTTTCATATTATTTCTGAGTGTGATTTCGACACTGGTGGCCTGACAAAAGGTCGGGCTTAAATATTTAGTTTTCGATCTGCCTTCTGGCCAGTTCAACCGAATGGATATAACGTTGGATGGTGGCGCCGAACGACATTCCAATACCTACAAATTCACAGCCGACACGACGTCCTGCACCTGGTTTGCCTTTTTCAGCAGGGAATGAGTTCTGAACTTTCAGGTTTACCGTGTCATGTCCATGATCCGGTAATTCAAGTTTACAGGCACTGAGTACCTGGCCTTCCTCATAATCGAGATCTTTATACCCGTCATGCAATGATAAACCGCCGGCACTGATATCAAATATTTTATATTTTCGATAGCTACCATCAATCTGTTTTACTTCACAATAGGCTGGTGCGCCGATTGGGATAGGTACGCGAAAAAATTCACGTCGTTGTATCCACAATAAACTGGCTGGAATGGGGATTGCAAATACGGGGTCATCATGCAGTTTTGCTTTGGTAATGGAATCAGCATCAAATTGCACTGTGATACCGTCGAGTTCGGTTTTGAAAAAAACTCGGGTAGCTTTTAATAACTGAAGATTCACGGTTTCACTGGGACCGTAATCAAGCGCAACCAGGTCCAGATCTTTTATCACGTCCAGTACCTGAGTACTTATGGATTGATTACCATTATTAAATGTTGCCGTTACCATACAGTGGTGTTTGATTAATTGTTTTAACTTGGCAGTCACTCCGACCTTATTATCGACTAGATAATTTTCCTGATTTTCAGCGCTATCCTGACGGCTGGATTCGGTTGTTTTGGGATTTTCCATTCTTCTCTTTTAAGTTTTTTATCGAGATTTATACTATATACAGACTCTATCGGCCGAAGTGACGAATTTCTTCAATACTTGCCATACATCATTCCCTGAAAATATCAGGTTATCGCTAGAGGCTTAAACCCGCGCGGATAGCTCGTTAATTTCAATTGAATTACAGGCCGGAATCTTGTTTAGCTGCCAATGCTCAATGGCCCATGCCCATATTAGTTTTATCGATTCAAATTGTAATTCGTGAGGCGGGGATTGCCCCAGGAACACTAAGGCCTGATAAATTGACTGTGCCGCGTCGTACTGGTGTATGGCGTTAGCAAACGTTTGTTTACTCAATTTATCACCATCTGATTTTATGGCAACGGGATGATGAGCATATTTCGGATGGGTATAGCCCAGGCATTGCTGGATAAAGATCTGTCTTGGGGTTGAATCGAGCAGATCATAACCTCGTACGACTTCGGTTATGTGCTGTAAGACATCATCTAGTGCAACCGCAAGTTGATAGCTAAACAGTCCACCAGTGCGTTTCACGACAAAATCACCTATTTCATGATCGAGGCGGCAGCCCACCATTCCCTGCACTTGATCCCTGAACTGGACCTTGCTCGATTCGGTACGGATGCGCCAACTGGACGTTGCAGGAGGCGTGGTTGCCAGTCCATTTCGGCAGGTTCCGGGATAAATACCATATGGGTTTAGTTTGGCGACATCCTTGCGACTGCAAATACACGGATAAACAAACTGTTGTGCTTTTAGCTGCTCAAATGCGTCCTGATAATACTCGAGACGATCATGTTGGTAGGTGATGGGACCGTCCCAGCTGAATCCGAGCTGTTCCAGGTGCCGAATGATGTCATCGCTGGCTCCTGCAACCTCCCTGGGGCGATCGATGTCCTCGATACGCAGCAGCCACTCGCCATTGTTGGTTTTTGCCTGACAATAACTGGCGACCGCCGCAATCAGCGAGCCGAAATGTAGGGGCCCCGTTGGGGAAGGAGCAAATCGACCTCGATAGGGAACGTTGCTGGTCACTGATAACCTGAATCCCTAATCAAACCAGCGGGTGAAGGTATCGGTCGGCTCACGTGGGAGCCGATACTGATTTACGGCCTGCTCAGTATCTGTGTAGCCTAAAGCCATGCCACACATGAGTATATATTGTTCGTCAATTCCTAATATATTGCGAACGATATCTGGAAATTCGGCCACAGAGGCCTGTGGGCAGGTACCGAAGCCTTTTGCCGTCGCAGCAATCATTATGTTTTGAATAAACATGCCCATATCAATCCAGGAGCCCTTATTGAGTGATCGATCAATATAAAAATAGAACCCAACAGGTGCACCAAAAAATCGATAGTTATTCTCCCAGGCCTGTTGCTGGCTTTTCTTGCGTTCTTTTCGTCCAATTCCGAGAGCTTCATACAAGGCGCGGCCACACGCAATACGCCGGCTGTTGAACGGCTCTTCCCACTCTGTTGGGTAATAGTCGTAGTCAGGGTTAGTCTCCTGTTTGTTGCGCCGTGCGGCGATGAGGGCTTCTGTTATTGCCAATTTTGTTTGTCCCTGAACCACGGCGACCTGCCAGGGTTGGATGTTCACCCCCGATGGGGCGCGGCTGGCGATCGCTAATATCTCCTCAATATCCTCATGCTTCACGGGCTGGTCGGTATAAGCCCGAATAGATTTACGTTGCTGGATTGCCGCTAAAGTTTCCACCTAAATACCCCTTTTTATTCGAAAAATCAGAAGAATAGCTAAAGTTGCAGAGCAATATTGCCGAAAATTTGCCTATTCCCAGCTAAATATATTCCTTTTTAAGCAGGAGCTCAGGAAGTAGCATGACACATCACGATAAAGTCGTCATTCAAGGCATCAAGCACGATGGTAGTAAGTTACGTCCAAGTGACTGGATCGAGAGGATATCTTCGACGCTAGCCAGTTTTGGCCAGGATCAACGGTTACAGTATTCGAACAGTGTCAAACCGTGCATGATCGATGGGCAAAAATGCCTGGTAGTGGCCAGGGGTCTGGAAGAGACCCATCCGGATATTTATCAGTTTGTCATGGCCTTCGCGACCAGCAATAACCTGTTAATTCAGGCCGATCGCCGTCAGGGAGAGCGGGCATTGCCATGCCCGCTGGCTGAGTAGTTAAGTAACCAGATTTTAAACCAAAATGAGTCGTTTATAACGTATTACACCGGGCATGCCGGAATAATCCTGGCCAATTCTCGCCACCACACCCAGTTGATAGCCGAATTCGAGTTTAATCCAAGTAGATGCTAACGCTGGCGCTCTCTGATTTCGTCGAGACTCTTGCAATCGATGCAAAGCGTTGCGGTCGGCCGGGCTTCAAGACGACGTACTCCTATCTCGATGCCACATTCTTCACAATAGCCATATTCGTTGCTTTCCAGCATTTCGATAGATTCGTCGATTTTCTTGATTAGTTTCCGTTCACGATCACGGGTTCGCAGTTCCATCGAGAACTCAGATTCCTGCGTCGCGCGATCATTCGGATCGGGGAAGTTGGCCGCCTCATCCTTCATGTGTGAGACCGTGCGATCCACTTCTTCCATTAATTCCTGTTTCCAGGACAATAAAAGCTCCATGAAATGCTTAGACTGTACATCATTCATGTAGTCTTCATCGACTTTTTCCTGGTATGGGATGAAGTCACCAAAGTTAGATGAAGACTTCGTTGGGCGCGCCTTTTTAACTGTTTTTTTGCTGCTGGTGGTCGATTTAACTGCTTTTTTCTTCGTAGCTGGCTTTTTAGTAACAGCCTTCTTTTTAGCAGCTTTTTTGACCACTTTTTTCTTTGCGACGGTCTTTTTCTTCGCTACGGTTTTCTTTTTAGCGACGGTCTTTTTCTTTGCTGCGGTTTTCTTGGCAGCCTTTTTCTTGCTTGCGGCTTTTTTCTTAGACGCCTTTTTTTTAGTGGCCATACGGTACTCCTGCCCGAATTCGATTCACTCTCAGGGAACTGTCCCCAGAATTTAGAAAGCCAAGTATCTTAATGCAATAGCGGCAAAAATCTAGCTCTTTTTGCAGTATTTATTAACCAAGTTCGCTGCTGCGACAATTTTGACAGATATTTGTTAATAATTACGACGATAAGACGGTGGGGCGCGGAATTGGTTCAATTCTGCCTCTCTTCCTACGTGGGCAATGGCTGATGACGTAGCAGGATGGTTTCAGGCACAATAACGCCTTTTGACGCTCGGGCCGGTTCGTCATGGCAAAATGAGCGCTGGTTATTTATGCAATTGAAAGGAAATACTCATGGCACTACAGGCTTTACTTTTTGATGTTGACGGAACGTTGGCGGATACCGAACGTGATGGCCATCGCGTTGCTTTTAATCAGGCCTTTGCCGAGGCCGGGCTGGACTGGGACTGGTCGGTTGAATTATATGGGAAATTGTTAACGGTGACCGGGGGCAAAGAGCGCATTCGTTATTATCTGGATCACTATAATTCCGAATTCAAGCGGCCGCAGGCCTTAGACGAATTTATCATTGGTCTGCATCAGTCCAAGACTCGGCATTATACCGAACTGTTAAATACTGGTGCGATTCCATTGCGTCCGGGCGTGTTGCGTATTTTAACCGAGGCGCGTGCAGCGGGTTTGCGACTGGCGATTGCCACGACGACGACCCCCACCAACGTGAGTGCACTGCTTAAAAACACCTTAGGTGAAGATGGCGAATCATGGTTTGAGGTGATCGCGGCAGGGGACATTGTGCCCGCAAAAAAACCTGCAGCGGATATTTATACTTATGCGATGAACGTGATGAACATCAACGCAGACGAATGCATCGCCCTGGAAGACTCTGAAAATGGCATCAGGTCATCAGCTGGTGCAGGTCTTAAAACCATTATCACAATTAACGATTACACTCGCGCGCATGACTTCAGTGATGCCGTGATCGTACTGGATTGTTTTGGTGAACCGGATCATCCCTTTACGGTGATTGCTGGGTCTGCGGGTGAAAAAAAATATATGGATATCGAATTGATTAAAACATTGCATGAGCAAAGTTAAATAAATCTACTATGACTGAATTACCTGTCACCAAAAGAGCCACTCAGATACAACCCTTCCATGTGATGCGATTATTAGCACGTGCGCGCGAACTGGAGACCATGGGGCGTGACATTGTGCATATGGAAGTGGGGGAACCCGACTTTAAAACCCCGCAACCGATCATCGATGCCGGGCTCGCCGCCGTCGAGACTGGCAACATACACTACACTGCGGCGACCGGATTAACGGCGTTAAAGCAAAAAATAGCGGAACATTATCAACATACATATCAGGTAACGGTTAATCCGGATCATATTGTGATTACGCCGGGGTCGTCCGGGGCCTTGTTGTTGTCACTGGCCTGTCTGGTTGAGCCGGGTAAAAATGTATTGCTGGCTGATCCGGGGTATCCATGCAACCGTAACTTTAGTTATTTCCTTAATGGCGACGTCAAGGCTATTGCAGTTGATGCCAGTACTAACTATCAATTAAGTGCAGAATTGATTGCCGCCAACTGGGATGAGAATACCGTCGCGGTAATCTTAGCTTCGCCGTCAAATCCAACCGGTACCTTAATCGATTCAACCGAATTACAGGCAATGGTCAAGGTGGTGGAAAATAATAATGGCGTAATCGTGATGGATGAGATCTACCATGGCCTGGTCTATCAACATCAACCGCATTCGATACTGGAATATACAGATACCGCATTTGTGATTAACAGCTTTTCAAAATACTATGGTATGACCGGCTGGCGAGTCGGCTGGTGCGTGGTGCCGGAGAGTTACATCACTATCATCGACAATTTTGCACAAAACATCTTTTTAGCCGCACCGACCCCGGCACAACATGCCGCCCTTGCTGCCTTTTCTGACGAGACCAGAACAATACTGGAACAACGTCGGCAGTCTTTTCAAGAACGACGCAACTATTTATTACCGGAAATAAAAAGACTGGGTTTTAAAGTAAGCTCGGAACCGCAGGGGGCTTTTTATATCTACGCCGATTGCAGTGCGATCACTCAGGACAGCGCAGACTTTACCGAGCAGTTACTCGAACAGGCCGGCGTGGCGATCACTCCGGGAATGGATTTCGGCACTCATAAGGCAAAACAGCATGTGCGGTTTGCCTATACCACCTCGCTGGATCGACTTGGTGAAGGGGTGAAACGGATTAAGGAGTACATAAGTAACCTGTAAATGATTTAGAGGGATTATGCGAACTGCCCAGTATTTTTCTTTTTAAAAGCGGATACGATACAATTACGATTACAATACAGATAAAGGATTACACAAAAATGAACCTATCAAGAATACATCGACGCACCATAATGTTTATATTTGGCCTGACATTGTTTGCTTTGATGCAATCTGCTCAGGCCGGTGTTGCTGGAGCCTTCGAAAAAGGCAAGATGCACTTTGGTATATTTGGTGGCAGTGGTAGCTCATTTAATGATAATTACGTAGTGATAGGCGCAAGCTTTCGCTATTATTTATTCGATGGGCTGAATCTTGGTATCGCGGCTGAAACATGGACCGGCGGTAACCCGGACATAAACAAACTGACCCCCTCTATACAATACGTTTTTTTTCAACCTTCAAAGGTTAAACCCTATATCGGTGCTTTTTAT
>UOFR01000056.1_pt1 | contig 55695 bp, 62 predicted proteins | sample 1988501 | NCBI WGS metagenome assembly UOFR01 (sample SAMEA4712194, study PRJEB27164) | hydrothermal vent metagenome | biome: marine basaltic hydrothermal vent biome; feature: marine hydrothermal vent; material: mineral | place: Pacific Ocean | collected 2011-06-14/2011-07-23 | depth 1689 m | reverse complement strand
ATGTATCGACTATATAGTACTAATAATAATGTTAGTGAATTTGGTCTACTAATTAATTCAAAGTTGTTTTTTGACGATATCGGCGACACGAAAGGCGTTGGCATAGATTGTAAAAGTATAGGGCACGCTACCGCCGGTGGGCATCCACGAACCATCCGTCACAAACACATTTTCGGCATTGTGAATGCGACAGTCTTTATCGAGTACTGAGGTTTCAGGGTTATCTCCAAACCGGCAGCCACCTGCCTGTAGATTCGGTGGAGGAGAACCACTGACGCTACCATGTATGTTCCTTGCCTTCATGGCAGCGAACACTTTTTTACTTTGTTCGAGGATGTAATTTCCGATGACAAGATCATGATCATGGTAACCCACTCGTAGTTTCGCGACCGGGCTGCCCCATTTGTCTTTATGCTGAGTGTCTAAACTCACATAACAATCGTCGGTAGGTAACCAGTCGCAAAATATTTCAAGCTTTAATTTTTGCGTCTGGGTGAACGTGGTTTTAAGTTTTTGTTTGAGCGCGCTACCCCAGACCAGTTTATCGTCGTCACCCCACTTGACGCCATTGGCACGGTTAACAGGGTTTGGGTGGGACAATAAAAATTCTACCGTGCCGCCTTTGCTGCGACCAAGTTTTTTATCGTTGATAAAATACCAGTCCTGTAGATATCGATTAACAAACGGGCCGCGGACTTTGAGCTGCTTTGCCAATTCACTATTGTAGTCGCTATAATGAAATTCACCCGAACCGGAGCCGCCGGCCGAGAACAACATATTTTTACCGACCTGATGGTACTGGTTACCCAGTCCCTGTTGATGTTTCGGTCCTGTGGAGCTTAACAGTAAACGCGATGTTTCGACTGCCTGACAGGCTACCACGAATATTTTTGCCTGCACAAATTTATGCTTGTTACTTTTATCGATGTATTTAGCTTGCGTGACCTTGCCAGATTGATTGCTAATTAACTGCGTGACTTTGGCGTGATCCTGTATCGTACAGTGCCCGGTCGCGACGGCCTGATTTAACAGGGCCTCGCGTGAACTACCTTTTGCACCACTGGTGCATCCGTAACTGCCACAATAACCTGAATACTGACAGCCGCCACGATGTTCGCTGATGCCAGTCGGTAAAATAGCGCGTGGTGTGGCCAGCGAATGCAATTGTAGTTCTTCACAACCCTGATCGATAAATTTAGTAATTGGGTGTTCGATTGTTGGTGGATATGGAAAATCGTTAGTCGAGCGAGGTTCAAGGTTCGGGTGTGGTTTTATTTTACCCGACACGCCAACGATTTGCTCAACGAGGGCGTAGTAGGGTTCAAGATCATTATATTCAATTGGCCAGTCAACGACATTTGCGTCTTTGATCTCACCAAATTCGCTTTTAAGTCGAAAGTCTTCTGGCTTGAGGCGATGAAAGAAGCCGCTCATTAAATTGCTGGCACCGCCAACCATGTTGCCATTCCAGAAATCCCAGCCGGAATCAATGGTCGATTTGCTGACCCATTTGTAATTGCCTTGCTCATCTTTTCCGTCATAGTCTTCAATGACATGGAATTCGTCTTTTAATGCCGGGGTATAGACACTGCGCCGACAACAGGCCAGTTCGTCTTTACAAAATTCATCCTGTTTAAGAAAGGGTCCCTTTTCCAGTACGATGACATTGTATCCGGCTTTGCTGAGCTGGTAGGCAATGGGCCCGCCACCTGCGCCACTGCCAATAATGCATACGTCATAGTTGCTCATCGTTTTTGCAACTCTGGGTAGGTAGTGCCCGGGCGCGGACGAGGAAAGCCGGGTTGATGTTGCAGCCATTGCCAACCGATGCCGCTGGGGTTGCCACCGTAGATGGGATCACTAAGCAGGGATTCAAATATATAGAGTAGTAAATACGATAACCAGCGTTCACCGGACTGGCTGGTTGATATCGTTTGAATGAGTTGTTGCTGTTGCTCCGGGCTTACAGAAATAAAGTTTAGTTTAAACTCGGTGTTGGCCAGCTGGTTTAACCAGTCGATGCCTTTTAATATAAAATCGCGTTGCTCGGGGTCAGTGTCGTCTGCCGTTAAAACAAAGTGTAAATACGCTGCGCTATTAAGATCGGCTGCGCTCGGACCATTGCCGTCTTCAGGGAATAAAACAAGTTGCACGGCGGCAAAGGTTGGCCAGGGTTCGGTCTGTAATAAATTCTGAGTTAAGTTTGGTTCGGGTTGCATTTCCGTTTTCTCGTTGCATGCGGAGAACAGTGCTATGGAGGGGATTAAAGCCAAACCGGTTGTGGCTTTGCAGGCGCTGTGTAAAAACTGTCGCCGTTCTAAATTAGTGTCCAGCGCTTCATGTTGAGCCGGGCTAAGACTGCTGCCCCAGTTTTTTAATAATTTTTTACTTTTGTCCATATAAATTTAAAAAATTATTCTCTGTTAAGGAACATTAATTCAGCCGTTTTATAGCCCGCTTAATGGCTGCTCTGACCTGTTCGGGTGCCGTACCGCCGATATGATTTCGTGCTGCCACCGATCCTTCCAGTGTCAACACATCAAATACATCCTGTTCGATAACGTTAGAAAAGTTGTTTAACTCTCTTAAACTCATTTCGGATAGATCTTTATTTTGCTCAATGCCAAAGGCAACTGCTTTACCGACGACTTCATGCGCGTCACGAAATGCTACTCCTTTTCTAACCAGGTAGTCGGCTAAATCCGTGGCGGTTGAAAAACCTTTAAACGCAGCCTGATACATATTGTCTTTTTTCACATTGATATTTGGAATCATATCAGCGAAAACTTTTAAGCAACCTTTCAAGTTATCAATGGTATCGAACAAGGGTTCCTTATCTTCCTGGTTGTCTTTGTTGTACGCCAACGGCTGGCCCTTCATCAAGGTCAGCATGCCCATCAGGTGTCCAAAGATTCGACCGCTTTTACCACGAATAAGTTCAGGTACGTCCGGGTTTTTCTTTTGTGGCATGATTGATGAACCCGTACAGAAGCTATCGCCCAGTTCAATAAAATCAAATTGGGCTGAACTCCAGATAATCAATTCTTCTGAGAAACGTGACAGATGCATTATTAATATTGATGCGGTCGAACAAAACTCGATGGCAAAGTCACGATCACTAACGGAGTCTAGAGAGTTTTCACTGACGAGATCAAAATTAAGTAATTGTGCGGCGTACTCACGATCGATCGGAAAAGTGGTACCGGCCAGGGCCGCAGCCCCTAAGGGCATGACGTTAATCCTTAATAAACCATCTTCAAGCCGGTTTTGATCGCGCATCAACATTTCAAACCAGGCCAGTAAATGATGGCCAAAGGTAATCGGTTGCGCGGTCTGTAAATGGGTAAAGCCGGGCAGGATGGTATCGGTATGTTGTTCTGCCAGAGTAACCAGAGCTGTTTGTAGCCGCCTCAGTTCGGTGAGGATTAACACCACTTCGTCGCGCAGGTATAAACGTATATCGGTTGCGACCTGATCGTTGCGCGAACGACCGGTGTGTAATTTTTTGCCGACCTCACCGATTTTTTTTGTTAATGCCGACTCGATGTTCATGTGCACATCTTCCAGCCGGGTTGACCAGCTGAATTCGCCGTTGCTGATGGTTTGTTCGATGCTTTGCAGGCCGTCGATGATCAGCTTGCATTCGTCCGCCGTTAATACGCCAACTTTGGCCAGCATGCTGGCGTGGGCAATCGAGCCAGCGATGTCATGTTTATACATGCGCTGGTCAAATCCGACTGAGGCGGTGAAGGCCTCGACAAAGGCGTCGGTTGGTTCGTTGAAACGTCCGGCCCAGGGTTTGTCGTCTTTTTGACTCATTGCTTATCCAATATAAAAGTGCGGTGAACAGGTTACCTTTATAAAGTATATCGGGGCTGACCTCAATATCGATGACGATAAGCACGCCGAATGTCGACCGGATGCTCGTTATTATGCCCGGCTTACGCTATGTTTATGACGTGGGCGAGAAAGACATTTGCCGGGAAAGACAAGCACAGGGAATAACCAACTTAGGAAATACGATTTAGATTGTGAAAACGTCCATCCAGCCAGATAAAAATGAGTGTTTTATACCGAATCTTTGTTCGCTGCGAGCGGTTTTCCTGGTGGTGGTGATCGCACAGTTATTTGCTTTTCTGGTCGTGTTAATCCCTCAAACTGGTACCCACCAGACTCGTTGGGAGGACTTAGGCCTGATCTCAATGTATGTGCAATGGAGTGCGTTGACTAGTTGCTATGCCCTTTGTGCCGTCAGGTCCCTGCTCCGCCGTTATTCGGCACGAGTGGTGGCGGTTACCAGTTATCTTATTGTTTTATTGGTTGTTTTTGTTATTAGCGAGCTGGCTTACTGGTATGTTTATCCGGGTGCCCCCCAGCGCTTATCTCACGTTATGTTTGTTTCACACACTCTGTTGATTACTTTTATCCTGGCCGGGCTCATCTTGCGTTACTTTTATATACAGCATCAGTGGCGACAGCAGGTTTGTGCTGAGGCCGAGGCGCGATTACAGTCCTTGCAATCCCGCATCCGCCCCCACTTTTTTTTCAATAGTCTTAATACCATTGCCAGCCTGACCAGGACGAATGCCAGCAAGGCGGAAGCGGCGGTGCACGATCTGGCCGATCTGTTTCGCGCCTCACTTAGTGATGCGCTCAAGTTCCACAGCTTTCGCGACGAGCTTAATTTGTGTGAACGTTATCTTGATATCGAGCGCCTGCGACTGGGTGATCGCCTGAAAATTAACTGGGATATAGGATCGATTCCAAAAGACAGTTATGTACCACCGTTATTAATCCAACCCTTACTGGAAAATGCAATCTATCACGGTATTGAACCGAGAACGGGTGGTGGATTGATTAATATCAGTGGTGATAAAGAAAAAGGTATGATTCGATTAATCATTCAGAATCCAGTGCCGTTGAATCATGCTAAAGCGAACAAAGGCAATCAAATTGCCCAGCAAAATATTCGTGATCGATTACAGACTTTGTTCCCCGGTAAGGGTGATCTAAATGTATTTGCAGAAGAGGATAATTATTCGGTCACACTGAGTTGGCCTTATCAGAATGAGCATGATGAAGATATTAGTCATAGATGACGAGCCGCTGGCGCGCGAACGTTTAAAACAAATCATCACTGAGCTAGCCCTGGGTGAATGTGTTGCCGAAGGTAGTAATGGCGAGCAGGCGGTGGTGATGTCTCAACAGCATGCACCGGATGTGGTGTTACTGGATATTCGTATGCCGGGCATGGACGGTATCGAGGCGGCGCAACATATTATGAAACTTGATGAGCCACCGGCGATTATTTTTACCACTGCCTATGACGAATATGCATTATCCGCTTTTGATACTCATGCGGTTGATTACCTGTTAAAACCGATTCGAAAAGAACGGCTCCAGGATGCACTTGAGTCTGCAAAACGCCTGACCAAAGCACAATTAGAGAAATTAAACCTGGCCGATCAAGCTACGCAGCGACGTCAGCATATTAGTGCCCGGCTGGGCGATGAGCTACGTTTAATTGATGTGAATGATATTTTGTATTTATTTGCTGAACATAAATATGTCACCGTGCGTTATACACAGGGCACGGTTTTGATCGAAGAATCGTTACGTTCATTAGAAGAAGAATTTGACGATGTGTTTTTACGTGTTCACCGCAATGCGTTGGTGGCGCGTAAGTCAATCGCCGCACTTGATAAACTTAAAGATGGTGGGCATAAAGTAAAATTACTGGGTGTTGAGGATACGCTTGAAGTGAGCCGTCGGCATTTACCAACGGTACGAAAAATAATGAAGTCGATGTAATATCCTTGCCCGGTTAATTATTTCAACGCAGCAACTTGTTCACGAATCATTTGTAAAGATAATTCCAGGCTGTCATCCAGATCACCGCCATAAAATTCTGTATTACTAACGCCCAGGATGAGCGAGAGCCGTTTGCCGTTGTGATCCAGAAAAACAACCGTCGGGGAGTAGTAGGCACCGTAGCGTGCAGAGAAGTCCATGTTTGAAATCTCTTTGCCATCAAAGTCGATTAGCGAGTCATAATCATCGGTCATTACGCGGCGGATAATTACCTTGCTGCCATAGTCTTCCGGGTTACGTAACATTGGTTTAAGGTGCTCTTCTTCAACATACTGACAATATGCACAGCCTTCCATCGCAAACAGGATCAGAATTGGGGCTTGTTTTTTAGCGGCCAGTCGGCCATCAACGCGGAAGTCGGTAGTGTTGATGATCTCGACGGGAGGTAGATTCTCATTATCAAAATAGTCAGATGCCCAGCTACTTGAATAACCAAATAGTAAACTGCTCAGCAGAAATACCTGAACAACCAAACGCTTAACTAATATCATCGTCACAACCCATAATCATTTAGTGTATTATAAGGTGTTGGTCGACAATCAAGGCCGTTTGTTCAATAACAATATTTTATCCCTATATAAATATGACTGATACACTACTCCGTATTGCGACGCGTAAAAGCCAGTTAGCGCTGTGGCAGGCCAATTATGTGGCTGATTTACTTAAAAATGCTCATCCCGGGCTCGAAATTGAGCTAATTGAGATGACCACCCAGGGCGACAAGATACTTGATACACCGCTGGCCAAGCTGGGTGGCAAAGGCCTGTTTGTGAAAGAGCTGGAAACCGGCATTCTTGAGGGCCGCGCCGATATCGCCGTGCATTCCATGAAAGATGTGCCGGTGGATTTGCCTGATGGCCTGCATTTACCGGTTCTCTGCCAGCGTGAAGATCCACGCGATGCCTTTGTTTCCAACCAGCACGAGAGCTTTTATTCGTTACCTCAGGGTGCACGCATTGGTACTTCGAGCTTGCGACGCCAGTGCCAGCTCAAGGCCGAGCGACCTGATCTGCAAATCCTGGATCTGCGTGGCAATGTTAATACTCGGTTGGCCAAACTCGATGCCGGTGATTATGACGCAATTATTCTCGCCGCAGCCGGTCTCATCCGGTTGGGCATGGAGGACCGAATCAGCGAGCGACTTTCGCCTGAAATAAGCCTGCCCGCCATCGGCCAGGGTGCAGTCGGCCTCGAATGTCGTAATGACGATGCCCGTGTAAATAACCTGATTCAGCCTTTACACCATAAAGAGACGGCCTATCGAGTGAGCGCGGAAAGGGCGATGAACGCACGGCTTAATGGTGGCTGCCAGGTGCCCATTGCCGGTTTTGCCGAGCTCTCACACGATGCCCTGATGCTACGTGGCCTGGTTGGGAGAGTCGACGGTAGCGAGATTATTCGTGCCGAGATTGCCGGACCACTTGAGAATGCGCAGGAAATGGGAGATGTGCTTGGTGAAGATTTGCTGGCACGAGGTGCTGGCAAGATCCTGGAATCGCTGTATGGACAAAGCTGAGGATCTTCAGCTTAATGGTCTAAAAGTGCTCGTCACTCGTCCCGAAGAGCAGGCCATCCCATTGCTCGAGGCGATTGCAAGCCACGGTGGTGTGGCAAAAAGCTTTCCACTGCTTGAGATTATGCAGGTTGACACCATACCCTCTGCGCTTGCACAGCTTGAACAATATCAACTCATAATATTTGTCAGCCGTAACGCGGTCATACATAGCTGGGCGCTGCTTGATGCGAATCGGAAACCGAGCTTACCTGATCAGCTCAAAGTGGCGGCAATGGGCCGGGGTACGGCCGATGAATTATCTGCCCGCGGTCAGCGCATTGACCATCTCCCCTCGACCTCATTCGATTCCGAGGGTCTGTTGGCACTGGCTGCGATGCAGTCCGTGCAGGGCCAGCGAATCCTTATCGTCAGGGGCCAGTCTGGCCGTGAGCACATGGCTACGGTGTTGCGTCAGCGCGGCGCGAAAGTTGACTATGTCGAGGTATATCAACGGCTTAAAACTAAGCGAGTACTTACTAACCAGGATTCTGATGTGGATGCCATCGTGCTCAGCAGCAGCGAGGCGATCCAGCATCTCGCCGACTGTGCCCGGCGTGATCAACAGGGCTGGGTATTTGCTAAACAGATTGTTGCGATTCATCCGAGGATCGCAATGCAGGCTGGCGATCTAGGGTTTACACTTAAACCCGTTATCGCAGAACAAGAGCATGATTCGGGTTTGGAATTTTCCATACTGAATGCGCTAAAATCGATAGCGTAATTTCGGTTGTTGGAGATTAATCATAATAACCATGTTTATTGGTGGCAGTGAATGGAGTGAGAAGTGTTGTGAGTGACGAGCAGACAAACAATAACGACGAAAAGGCCGTCGACCTGGCCAACGATGTGGATAAGTCCGATCCAGCATCTGACTCAGCAAAATCTCCAAAGAAAAAACCTCGGCGGGCGCGAGCTGCAAAAGCAAATCGAGCTTTCCTGCCCATTATCTTTTTTATCATTGTGCTGGGTGTGATTGGTGTGGGTGGAAATTATGCTTATAGACTTTATTTGCAAACACTTGATACCTATACCCTGATTAAACAATCCCAGTCGGCTAATGCCGAGAGCGGTCAGGAATTTGAAGACGGTGTGCTTAAACGAATTGAAACAATGCAGGCCAGCCAGGATGAGATGAAAACTCAGCAGCAGGAAATGACCGACTACATTGAGGTGTTGCGTGAGAAAAATCAGTTGCTACGCAAGGACTGGTTAATCATGGAGTCGGAGTATTTAATTCAACTCGCTAATTATCGCTTGTTGTTTGATCGCGATATCAATACCTCGATCGTTGCACTTGAAGCTGCCGATCAACGCATGCGTGAATCCGGTGACCCTGGCATCATTAATGTTCGCAAGGCCGTGGCCGAGGCGGTGCTTGAGCTGAAACAGATTCCACAGGCCGATCTGGCGGGTTTGTCCTTGCGGTTAAGTGCGATTAATAAAGAGATTGACAAGCTTCCGCAGAAAACACCGGATCCAAAATCAAAAGCCATGCAACAACAACAGCAGAACGACCAGGTAGGGCAAAAAGTTGATTCGTGGTCGCAGTTACCGAGTGCCATCTGGCAAGATCTGAAAACACTGGTGGTAATACGCGATCATGACGCACCAGTTCAACCAATGCTTGCTCCCAAAGAGCGCTTCTTTCTGATTGAAAATGTTCGCCTGCAACTCGAACAGGCGCGGTTAGCAATGTTAGCGGGTCAGGCCGATGTTTATAAAGAACGCATTAGCACCGCGATTGACTGGATTAGTCAACATTTTGATACCGACGCGAATATTACCAAAGCCACGCTGGACAGTTTAAACCGGCTGGTGAATGAATCGATTGCGCCGCCATTACCGGATATTGCCTATACCTATCAAGCTCTACAAAAATATCGTCAGGGTCGTGATGTGCCAGTGGTAAAATTAGTACCGGCGACGAAAAACGATTTAGAAAAGCAGGCTAAATAATACTAATGAAGTGGTTATTCGGGACATTATTTATTTTACTAATCGCGACCTCGTTAAGCCTGTTAGCGTATCAGGATCCGGGTTACGTCATTATCGCCTGGGGTTTGAAGTCGGCAGAACTTAGTCTGTCGTTGTTTATAATTTTAACCGTGATCAGTTTTTCACTGGTTTATTTTATACTTCGTATTCTTATTGTTAGTTGGAATATGCCGAGCTCATTTCGGCAGTGGCGTGAGCGACAAAAAACATTAAAGGCGCGCCGCGACACCAACAAAGGATTGATAGAATTAGCGCAGGGTAACTGGGCTCGGGCCGAGCGATTTTTACTTCGCCATGTAAATAAAAGTGATACACCATTATTAAATTATCTGTCGGCTGCGCGTGCGGCACAAAAACTATCGGCCTCAGAACGTCGTGACAATTATTTGGGCCTTGCGCATAAGAGTATGCAGGGCTCTGGTTTTGCCGTGCAATTAACCCAGGCCGAATTGCAACTGGTGCACGGGCAGCTGGAGCAATCGCTGGCCACATTAGTGCAGTTGCATTCGTCATCACCTAAACACCCGCATGTTTTATTTTTACTGGCACGTATTTACGAGATGTTAAGAAGCTGGCCCGATTTATTGAAGATCATTCCTGATCTAAAAAAATATCGAATTATAAGCCCCGAACAATTGCATGATCTTGAGTTAGTCGTGCATCGTGAGCTTATTACCAGTGCTACCCAGCATGGCGATGTTAACGAGCTAAGATCTGAGTGGCAGAAGGTGCCGAAGGTTTTGCGTCGGGATGTTTTCCTTACCCAACATTACGTTCGTTGTTTATTGACTCTGAATGATCATGACTCGGCCGAAATGGTGGTACGTGAAACCCTTAAACGGGACTGGGACATGCAACTAGTCTACTTATATGGAATTATCGAGGCTAAAGATTCTGACAAGCAACTTGCTACCGTTGAAGGATGGTTAAAGACCAATGAAAATAACCCGGTGTTATTATTAACCGCGGGTCGACTGTGTAAACGCAATCAACTATGGGGTAAGGCCCAGGCATATCTGGATGCCAGTCTTGGAATCCAGCCCCGCTCTGATACCTATAAAGAATTAGGCCAGTTAATGGAGCAACTTGAAGAACCCGATAGTGCGGTAGAGTATTTTCGTAAAGGTTTGATGCTGGCGCAGGAAGAGCGGCTGGATGATATGTTGAGTGTGGTGCCGGTTATTCTTCCGGTATTGCCGGCGTCGGTTTAGAACAAACGTAAAAATACGTCTCTGACCCCGGTTTTTTTATATTATTTTTTAACATTAGAAAACTCAAATGCATCCGAGTAATAATGGGTCGAGTCCATGCCTTTTTCGACAAAGGCATCGCGTCCGGCGTAGACCATTACCGGTGGGCCCGAAGCGTAGACTTCTATATTATCTAAATCATTAAAGTCCTGTAATACCACTTCATGTACAAAACCGGTTCGACCAGACCAGTTATCTGTAGCATCACAATTAGAAAGTACTGGCGTGTAATAGATGTTTTCATTTTCCTGCGACCAGCGCAGTGCCTGTTGGTGAAAATACAGATCGGCAAACTGGCGAACGCCCCAGTAAATATGCAGGTCACGCGGCAGGTTTTTTGTTATGACATGTTCAACGATACCATTGATCGGTGCGAAGCCAGTTCCGCCTGCCATCAAGATGGCGGTTCGAGGACTTTTCTCACGCAGAAAAAAAGTACCCATCGGGCCTTCAATGCGTACGATATCTTTTAGTTGCATGCCATCAAATACTTCACTGGTAAATTCGCCGCCCTTGATATGTCGGACATGAAGTTCTAACTGCCCGTCATGATGCGGTGCATTGGCAATCGAAAAACTGCGTCGGCGCCCATCACTGAGGATAAAATTTATGTACTGTCCGGCAAAAAAGGCAAGACGAAAATTGTTTGGTAATGACAAAATAACCTGGATGACATCATGGCTAATCTGTTTGAAGCCCGTAACTTTTGCCGGGAAGCGGCGTGTTGGAACTTCACGGGTGTGAGTGAGTTCATCTATTTCAATTTCAAGGTCACTTTGTGGGAAGGCCTGGCATAATAGCGCCTGCCCGGCAGCCTGCTGTTGTTGGCCTAATGCGGTGATAGCTTTCTGGTATTGAAACGTACCAGACTTAATCCGGCCCTGGCAGTTTCCACATTGCCCATTGCGGCAGCCATAAGGCAAGCCAATGCCCTGGCGGATAGCGGCGTCGAGTACCGATTCGTTATCCTCTACCTGAAACTGGTGGCCACTCTGGCTCAATGTAATTTGAAATGTCATGGTATCGAAATGCGTGTCAAATCTGAGAAATAATGCTTGGGTTTCATCCCGGAGCGCGGCATTATCGCTTAATGAACTCACCAAATACAAGCTATGGCTCGGTCTGGATTATCGGTTGTGGTGATATAGGGCGGCGTGTTGCCGATTTGTGGCAAGGGCAGGTAGCCGACATTACTGGTATTGTGAGCTGTGCACCCTCGGCCGAGATCTTGAATCGACTTGGTATAATATCGGCTCAAACCAATCTGGACGATCTGGAACCGCCCTTACCCGAAATGCCAGCTTCAACTCTGGTATATTATTTCATTCCTCCGCCACCGAGCGGCATCGATGATCGACGTTGTCAGCATTTTCTGGCCTCGCTCTCGATTCAATCCGTAAAACCCAAACGTATAGTCGCCATCAGTACTACTGGAGTTTATGGTGATTGTTCTGGTGAGCTGATCAGTGAAGACCAACCTGCAAAACCAAAAGCGGATCGTGCCAGGCGCCGGTTTGATATGGAAAACCAGTTAAAAAAATGGTGTGAGCGATATAATGTACCGCTTATTTTATTGAGAGTGGGTGGTATCTATGGGCCGAAGCGTTTACCGCTAAAACGAATTGAACAGGCTGTGCCGGTATTAAAAGAAGAACTTGCCCCAAAAACAAATCGAATTCATGAGGATGATCTGGCGTTAATCTGTGTGGCCGCAGCGAGCAGCCTTCATCAATTTCGCATCTACAATGTCAGTGATGGAACGAATTCAAATATGACGGAGTATTTTTTTACCCTGGCCGATCATTTTGGTATGGCGAGGCCGCCGGCTTTGGAATGGGAACAGGCGGAGCAAGAAATTAGTAAGGGAATGTTGTCTTATTTACGCGAGTCGCGCCAGGTCGATAATTCACGTCTATTAGCTGAGCTGGATATTAAATTGCGCTATCCGACGCTTGAATCTGCATTACCGTCATTCACTAAAAAATAATCTATATGCTGTGGTGGTGAGAGACGGAAAAGCCGGTTAAAAGCCGGTTAGTTGTGCCGCCGATGTATGCCGGTTCTCTACAAATGTCTCGATGATATCGGCGTGTTCCTCAGAGATTTTGGTAAATTCAACGCCAATCAAAAACGACGCCGTTCTAACATGCGAATGAGTGGCGACAGCTTCGGCCTGGATATTTATCACACCTTTCTTACTGTCTAGCTGAAAAAGTATTTTGAAGGTTGCACCCAACTCAGCCGGTGCGGGGTATTCAAAGGCCAGTCCACTACTGGATAAATTAATTAAACGTACCTTGATGGTTTCTCCACTGGACAGTCGAATCAGCATGGGTCGGTTGAGCGTAACCCGTGCCGTACTTCGGTTTTCGGGTTCAGGTTGTAAATCCGGGGTGCTGTCAGCCGTTACCGGTTTATCATCTTTTCCTGCCGTTGCCTCAACTTCGTTATTAGTTGATTCGGTTGATTCTGACTGGCCAGTTTCAGGTAGATCTTCAGATTGTTCAGTTGGTTGTTCGCTCACACGGGTCTCTCATTATCAACAAGGTTATCTATTGATATCGGTTCGGTGAGCGATCGTATTAGTGAAGATTGCTGGCAATTTTAATGAGAGTGGTTGAATTTACATAATATCGAGTTCGTCCCAGATTTCGTCGATGCGCTGTTTTACATCCTCACTCATAGTGATGGGTTTACCCCATTCACGCGTGGTTTCACCGGGCCATTTGTTGGTGGCATCAAAGCCAATTTTTGAGCCCAGGCCGGATACCGGAGAGGCAAAATCAAGATAGTCGATGGGGGTGCTTTCGATCAGGGTGGTATCCCGAGCCGGATCCATGCGGGTGGTCATCGCCCAGATGACGTCGTTCCAGTCACGCACATTGACATCGTCGTCGGTGACGATCACAAACTTGGTGTACATGAACTGGCGTAAAAAGGACCATACGCCGAACATCACCCGTTTGGCGTGACCGGGATACTGTTTTTTCATGCTGACCACGGCCATGCGATAGGAGCAGCCTTCGGGCGGCAGGTAAAAATCAACGATCTCGGGAAATTGTTTTTGCAGGATCGGTATAAATACTTCGTTCAGGGCGACACCGAGAACCGCGGGCTCGTCGGGTGGACGGCCGGTGTAGGTCGAATGGTAGATAGGCTGCTGACGGTGCGTGATGCGTTCAATGGTGAACACCGGGAAGGATTCAACCTCGTTGTAATAACCAGTATGGTCGCCAAACGGGCCCTCATCGGCCATTTCATCGGGATGGATCACGCCTTCGAGCACAAACTCGGCAGAGGCCGGCACCTGTAAATCGTTACCGATGCATTGTACGACTTCGGTCTTATCACCACGCAGTAGCCCAGCAAAGGCGTATTCTGAAAGTGAATCGGGCACCGGTGTCACCGCACCTAAAATAGTGGCCGGATCGGCTCCAAGGGCGACACTGACCGGGAATCCTTCGCTCGGGTGGGTTTCACACCATTCTTTAAAGTCTAATGCGCCGCCGCGGTGGGCTAGCCAACGCATAATAACCTTATTTTTACCAATAACCTGTTGGCGATAGATTCCAAGATTTTGCCGGGGCTTGTTGGGACCCTTTGTGACCACCAGCGCCCAGGTAATTAAGGGCCCGACGTCACCCGGCCAGCAGGTCTGGATGGGTAAGGTATTGAGATCGACGTCATCAGCCTCGATGACGTGTTGCTGGCAGGCCGCCTTTTTAACGACCTTGGGCGACATGTTCAGCACCTGCTTGAAGATGGGCAGTTTGTCCCAGGCATCCTTCATGCCTTTCGGGGGATCAGGTTCCTTGAGCATAGCCAGCAATTTGCCGACTTCACGCAGGGCTTCAACGGATTCTTCGCCCATGCCCAGTGCAACGCGCTCGGGCGTGCCAAACAGGTTGGCCAGTACCGGTATGTCTGAGCCCTTGGGGTTTTCGAACAGGATGGCCGGTCCAGCGGCACGCAAGGTGCGATCGCAGATCTCGGTCATCTCCAGGTGTGGATCGATTTCCCGGCTAATGCGTTTTAACTGGCCGCGTTTTTCCAGTAAATCAATGAAGTCGCGTAAGTCTTTATATTTCATAGTTGGGCATTTTAGCGGAAAATAATGTGATGGCGACTTATTTTATAAGATTAATATTCGTTTTAATCGGGACTGGATTCGTTATCACTCAGGTATCAGCCCAAACCTGCGAATATTCGACCTGGAGCTGGAATGTTAATCTCAAAAAAGCGGTTAACTATCGAACGGTGCAGAAATTGTATCGGGATCTTCGTAAGGATGAGATTGACCGAAAAACTGGTTGCAGTGTATGTCGCCGGGATCAGGTTGAGATTAAGTTACCAAATCTAAAACCGTTTTTAATTTGTTATAAAATTGCGCCACAAGTGAAATCAACACTCTTCGAATTAATAAATCAGGGTGAGCTGATAAAAGAAGTCATCGGTTACCGTGTTGGGCAAACGCGTGGCATGATCGATGAACGCGGAAATCGAAGCGGATTTAGTAATCATTCATTTGGTATCGCGCTGGATATTAACCCGCAGCACAATGGATTGTATACGCAGTGTTTTAGCTTTGGCAGTCAATGCAAATTAATGCGTGGTGGAAAATGGCAGCCAGGAAAAGACCCACTTAGTTTAAAAGCAAACGGTCTTATCGTTCGTCAGTTAAAACGCATTGGACTGAAATGGGGTGGCGAGATTAAAGGGCGCCAAAAAGATTTTATGCATTTTAGTATTACCGGATATTAATTATAAACGGAATCCACCGTGTTTTTTACGATGAAAAATATCCATGCCGATTACGCCGCCGGCCACCCCGGCAATTAATAATGCCACTAGTAACAGCCAGTACCAGAGTGGAAACGAGGGACGAATTGCAGCCAGTTCTTCGGCGCTGGGTACGGTCTCACCTTTCAGGTTGGCCAATGCGGCTTCAATTCTAACCCGAAATTGTTTATTTTGATTTTGCATTTTTTCCAGTTCGATCACGGCATCGCTACCGGATGTACTGGCTACCTCGGTCTTTTCTTGCTCCAGTTGCGTGATCTTTTCTTCAAGTGTTTTAATGGTTGCCTGTGCCTTGTCTAAATCCTCCGGATTACTGATAGGAGCTGCGGGAGTGTTACCGGTTTCTTTCAGAGCGCTCTTTAAATCTTTAAGAGAAGATTTGGCATTGGACAATTCGTCACGGCGTACCTGTATTTCACGTTCTTTGCTGGCGAGATCGTCGGCCAGTTTTTTATTGCGTTGTTGCGCGGTAGTTAATTTTGCATTAACCACATCGAGCTTGGCGGTGGCCGGCTTTTCTTTATTTAGATAATTCTTACTAACCCAGCCTTCGGTACCATCCGGTAGTTTAATCTGAATAAAATTATCACTACGTTGTATTACCGTTATTGCCGTGCCACTGGGAATGGTTTTTATGATTGGGCTGTTTTCATTGGCCTGTTGGTGGATACCCAGCAGGATTCGATCGGTGACGTATAATGTTTCAGCCTGAGAAGCTGAAACAAACATAAAGAATAAGATCGTGCTATGAATAAAAAAGTTTTTCATTATTTTACGCTGCTATCCCACTGTGTCGTAATAAGGCATCTATTTCAGGTTCTCTTCCGCGAAAGGCTATAAACAATTCCATTGGTTCCTGACTGCCGCCCTTTTCGAGTATATTATGTAAAAATTCATTCCCGGTTTGCGTATCGAAAATGCCTTTTTCCTCAAATTTTGCAAAGGCGTCGGCTGATAAAACCTCGGCCCACATGTAGCTATAGTAACCGGCTGCATAGCCGCCTGCAAAGATATGCGTAAAGCCGTGCTGAAAGCGATTAAATTCTGCTGTTTTGACTACGGCTATTTTTGCTCTAACCTCGTCCAGTGTTTCCTGGATACGCGCACCGCGTTTGCTATCGTATTGTGCGTGCATCTTAATATCAAACAGGCCAAATTCGAGTTGTCTAACCATGTGCATACCAGACTGGAAATTTTTAGCCGCGTGCATCTTAGCAAATAGTTCGTCAGGAAGTGTCTCTGCCGTCTCAAAATGGCCGGTAATCAGGTCTAGTGCGTCCTTTTCCCAACACCAGTTTTCCATAAACTGGCTGGGCAGTTCCACCGCATCCCAGGCCACGCCATTGATGCCGGAGACACCGATATAGTTAATTCTGGTCAACATGTGATGCAGACCGTGGCCGAATTCATGAAACAAGGTAGTGACTTCGCTGTGGGTAAACAGCGCAGGTTGATCGCCGATGGGCGGTGACAGGTTGCAGGTCAGGTAGGCCACCGGGATCTGGGTTGTGCCGTCTTTGTTGACATTACGTCCCATGCAGTCGTCCATCCAGGCGCCGCCGCGCTTATGCTCACGGGCGTAAAGATCCAGATAAAATTTTCCACGGACTTCACCGCTTTGATCTTTGATCTCATAAAAACTGACGTCCTTATGCCAGGTGTCGATACCGTCGAGCTGGGTAATCTCAATGCCGTAAAGTCGTTTTACGACTTCGAACATACCGGGGATCACTTTGGTCTCAGGGAAATACGGTTTCAAGATTTCCTGATTGATTGAGTATTTATGTTCGCGTAATTTTTCACTGTAATAGGTTACGTCCCAGGCTTCGATTTCCGGTTGTTTATGATGTTTCAGGGCGTATTCTTTTAATTCCTGAAAATCCTTCTTAGCGACCGTATGAGATTTTTCCGCCAACTCGGTTAAAAACGTCATCACCTGTTTAGGTGTTTCCGCCATCTTGCGCGCTAACGATCGCTCGGCGTAGTTTTTAAAACCAAGTAGTTTGGCCGACTCATCACGCAGGGCAATGATCTCTTCCATGACTTGCGAATTATCAAATTCACCTTTGTTTGGGCCAAGCTCAGAGGCGCGGGTTACAAAGGCATGATACGTCTCAAAACGCAGTTCGCGATTATCTGCGTAACTCATTACTGCAATGTAAGACGGAAAATCCAGCGTGAACAACCAGCCATCCAGTTCTTTTTGTTCGGCAGTTTGTTTGGCCATGGCGATGGCTGAATCGGGCAAGCCTTTTAATAAAGTTTCATCCGTGACGTGTTTGTTCCAGGCCTGGGTAGCGTCTAAAACATTTTCTTCGTATTTTGTTGTAAGTTGAGAAAGTTGTTGTTGAATATCTTTGAAGCGTTGTTTTTTATCATCACTTAGATCAAAGCCGGACAATTTAAAACCGATTAGTGCGTTATCGATGACCTTCTTTTGTGCGGTGGATAATTTATTGAATTCAGTTTTATCATTTTTGATAGAATCGAAGGACTTAAACAAATCTTCGTTCTGACCCATCTCGGTACCGTACTCACTGAGTTTGGGTAGACAGGCATTATAGGCATCACGCAACTCATCAGAGTTAACTACGGAGTTCATATGACTGACCGGCGACCAGATGCGGTTAAGTTGATCATCGGCGTCTTCGAGCACCTGCACGAAATTATCCCAACCTAATTTATCCATACCAGGTTTATCCTTCATGTCCACCAGTTGTTTGACCAGCTTACGATTGTGTTGCAGTAAATGATCGATCGCCGGTTCAACATGCTCGGGTTTAATTTCAGAAAACGGTGGCAGTCCGGTGAAAGACAATAAAGGATTACTCATGCTCGACCTCGTATCGTGTTATGGTGCTATATAATTTAACAGCGCCAAAATTTAAACGTTTCCTGAGCGTGGACACTTTATACACCTCTTGTTCCTGCGGGTGAAGGCAGAGACAGGGTAGAGTTGTAACAGGCGACATTATTCAGGAGCATCATTCAGGCTGTGAATATAGCTTATACCATATAATAGAGAAGCCGCAGGCATCGAGTCTCGATTAATAACACGTATTATTTATGGTTACCCAACATATGGCGACACAACAACAAGCCCCCTACCAGCAGCTGACCCCGGAATTGATCTTGGCCGCGATCGAATCGGCCGAGCTGGAGCCGAGTGGCGGCCTGCTGGCGCTCAACAGTTACGAGAACCGGGTCTACCAGATTGAGCTGAGCGAAGGCGGTTTTATAATCGCCAAATTTTATCGGCCCGAGCGCTGGACCGATGACGCGATCCTTGAAGAACATCAGTTTGCGTTTGAGCTCGAAGCACAGGATATCCCCATTATCCCGCCGATCATCAAAGATGGGCGCAGCCTGTTTGAACATGGGGGCTATCGTTTTTCATTGTACCCACGACGCGGTGGACGCTGGCCGGAGCTAAGTGATCCGAGCATTCTCGAACAGCTTGGCCGACTGATTGGCCGTATCCATGCCATCGGTCGCACCTCGCGTTTTGAACATCGACAGACAATAAACGTGGCGAACTATGGTCAGGTCTCGCTGGATTATATTCTTGAAAACGACTTTGTCCCGCCCGAGAGTAAACACAATTTTACTTTAGCCGCACAGACCTTACTCGACCAGGCACAGAATATGATCGAAGCCGTGCAACCTTTTACCCTGCGTATCCACGGCGACTTTCATCCCGGAAATATTTTGAGTACCGGCGAGCAATTTCATTTTGTCGATCTCGATGATTGCGTGATGGGTCCGGCGATGCAGGATCTGTGGATGCTGCTTTCCGGCGAGCAACATGAAATGGCAACTCAGTTTAACCACGTGCTTGAAGGTTATGAAATGTTTTGCGAATTTGATCGCAGCGAACTGGCGATCATCGAAGCCTTACGTGCATTACGGCTGGTTTATTATTGTGGCTGGTTAGCACGTCGCTGGGATGATCCCGCATTCCCGCAAAACTTTCCGTGGTTTAACACCCCGCGTTACTGGGAAGAACAGATGATTACTTTTCGAGAGCAACTTGAGCGTTGTCAGATGCCGGTGCTGGATTTGGGGGGATTGTAATAAGTTGTTCGTGCCCAGTTTTTTAGGTGCTCCTATGGTATTCCATATTCCTTAATATCCATTTGCAGCCTCTGTCGGGATGGTGATGTATTTTGTATGCCTAATTATTTTTCAACTAAAAAAATTAAATTTACTAAATAATTTGACTATCTTTCGTCGAAATACCAAGTATATTTATATTAGTGTAATATTTCTGCTTTAATAATTATTGGTGTTTAGGATAAATTTTTCATCGAGCACTCAATGCGGCTCCTATAATCTGTGAAACAAAATATGGATAAAACAACGATTTCTTTAAAGGATGTAGCAGCAGCATTAGATAATAATGAATTTGTTTATTACTATCAGCCAAAAGTTTCAATGGTTACAGGAGAAATTTGTGGCGCGGAGGCACTATTGCGCTGGAAAAAACCAGATGGAACCATAATTTATCCCGATGAATTTATTCCCTTAACAGAATCAACCAGTTTTATTAATGAAATTACCCTGAAGATGTTTAATCAACTAATTGTTGATATCAACATTATCAATGGGGTTGATCGATCTATTATCATCTCCTTCAACGCCTCAGCTAAAGATTTTTATAATAAAAAGTTGATTGAGGCAATTCGTACTGCCCTGGATAGAAATTTGATTTCAGCCGATCAGCTGGAAATCGAAATTACTGAAACCGCACTTATCATTGAAGCGGGCGATATCAGGGATAGTTTGACAACGATCAGTGACCTTGGTATTTCTTTGGCAATGGATGATTTTGGAACCGGATTTTCTAATATTGAAACTCTGGCAAAATGGCCCTTCACATCACTAAAGCTTGATCGCAGCCTGGTAGAAAAACTGGAGCATTCGGATAAAGATCTAACCATAATTCAGTCGAGCATCCAGATGGCACATAAGCTTGAGCTGGATATTGTTGCGGAGGGAATAGAGTCTGAAGCTATATATAATATTCTGCAAAATGCTGGCTGCACACATGCGCAGGGATACTGGATCAGCCGCCCCATCGAACTCGGTTCTTTTCTTGAGCTGCTGGACAAAAAATTACGCTGGCCTATACAGCTTGTTGGTTTAGTCCATATTGCCCAGCTGGATCATATTCAATGGCGTAAAGCTATTATTGATATCGTACTTCATTTTGATCAGAGAGATCGAAATATAAGTGGGGCACCAGAACTTGATCCAACTAAATGCCGGCTAGGAAAATGGTATTATGGTGTTGGGAAATGTTTTGCAGAATCCAGTTGGTACAATGATTTTGAGACACCCCATAACCGCTTGCACAAGATCGGCTCTGAGTTACTGGAGGCCGCTAGTCAACAGGCATCCAGAAAAAAGATCCTTGGCCTGATGCGTGAACTAACAGAGCAATCGATTATGTTGATTGGCATGCTCCAGGAGCTGGAAAATAGTTTGATGACCGATATCGTTACGAGTAGTGACATATACAAAAAAAAATAACTAAATATTTATGTGAAACGAAACATAATCAATTGGGTACGAAAATACTAATTAATAGTGTCCGAACCTCATTGCTTAATGTAGCTCCCTTTTATAGATATACTCATCCTCACGGAGAGTTTTATTATGTTATGTAACCCACCACCTATTAGACGTACTTTGCAACTAGCGCCATCGATTTTGGGAAATTTCGGTATTACTGGCCATTCGCATTTTCGTTTTGTCCGCGTTTTCACGCATTTTTTAGTAATCGGTATAGGATTTTTCTTCAATCAAATTTGATCCTAACTTTTTATTAATAATACGTTTTATTCGCGCACGTTCATCATTAGAAAAATAAACAGCGCGAGCCAGTTCGATAAATTGCTGATCAAAGTTTTTATTGCGCTCTTTATCACGGATGTCATCCTCGATTACCCATAACTTTTCATTGATGGATTTAAGATTTTTTAATTCTTCGCTAATATCGATCTTCGACTTGGGGTTGTCTTCCCAGGTCGTACTCAAGAGTTTGAGTTCTTTATTGATGTTTACCAGTTTGTCAGCATCTTTAATGCGTTCACTTTTTATTTCCAAGATCTTGATTTTATCCAGAAATTCACCGAATGAGACTTCTACTTCGATATTCATTTTGTTTCCTTTTTTCGGCTATAACGCATGGCTATAGTCTATTTTATATGATTAATACCCGCCAGGTACATGAGTTTAATTCGGGTGTATTCAGTTTTTGTTCTGTTGATAGCGATTTTTCAGTCGTACATAATTTTCAGCAGAATATTTTATATACGCCTTTTCATCATCACTCAGGGCGCGAAGTCTTTTTACCGGGCGACCTATATATAAGTATCCGGATTCAAGCTGGATATTCTGGGTGACCAGGCTGCCGGCACCGACGATGATATCGTCTGCGACAATGGCCTGATCCATAATGATACTGCCCATGCCGATGAGACATCGATCGCCAATGGTGCAGGCATGCAGGATCACCTGATGGCCTACGGTAACATCATTACCCACGAGGGTGGCGATACCACCGGGGTGATAGTCACTATCATGGGTGGCATGCAGGGTAGAATTGTCCTGTATGTTAGTGCGATCACCGATCTGAATCGTATTTACATCACCACGAATCGAGGTTAACGGCCATACCGAACTGTCTTCGCCGATGATGACATCTCCGATCATGACCGCCTGCGGATCAACGTACACGCCTTTGCCAAGTATGGGGCGAGTGGCTTCGAAGTCTCGAATGGTCATGCTACTTAATTATATTATCTAGATTTATTGATGAGCTCAACGCATCGTCACCAGTTCTTCAGCACTGGTCGGATGAATGGCAACGGTGTTATCAAAATCTTTTTTGGTCGCACCCATCTTGATTGCAACGGCAAAACCCTGCAGCATTTCATCAGCACCCATACCGATGATGTGGCAGCCGAGGATCTTCTCTTCTGCGCCAACACAGATCAATTTCATCGCCGTGCGTTGGGGATGATCGGCAATGGCGTGGTACATGGCCTGAAAACTGGTTTGATAAATCTTAATCGTATCACCGAACTGGTTTCGTGCCTGTTCTTCGGTGAGGCCAATGGTGCCAATCGGTGGGTGCGAGAACATCACGGTTGGAATGTTTTCATATTCAAGTTTTCGATCAGGTTTATTATTAAAAAGCCGATCGGCCAGTCGACGACCTGCCGCAATCGCGACTGGGGTGAGGGGATGTTTATTGGTGACATCGCCGACGGCGTATATGTGATCGACATTGGTAACCTGAAATTCATCGGTTGGGATGTAGCCCTGTTTGTCCATTTTGACCCCGGCGGCCTCCAGGTTGAGATTGTCGGTGTTCGGTGAGCGGCCAATGGCCCATATCAGGCAATCAACCCGCTCAAGCGCAATGCCGTTATCGCAATGGACTTTTAGTTGGCCGTTGTCCTTTTTTTCCAGGGATCGAATATTAACCCGCGTCATCAGGTTAACCCCGGCATTGCTCATTTCTTCCATCAGCGCATCACGCAGCATGCAGTCAAAGGCTCCGAGAAAGTGATCACGGCGTAACAGCATACTCACTTCCGTGCCTAAACTGTTCAGCAGGCCGGCAAGTTCGACGGCGATATAGCCCGCCCCGACCACAACCACGCGTTTGGGTTGTTCTTTGAGGGCAAAAAATCCATCGGAGGTAATGCCATGCTCGGCGCCCTGCAAATCGGGCACATCTGGGTAGCCTCCAGGAGAGATCACGATGTGATCGGCGGTATAAGTCTGATCCCCGACCTGCAGGGTATTGGCATCAATAAATCGTGCATAGCCCTGGATATGGTCGATCTTGCTGTCTTTTAAGTAATTGATATACCAGTCATTAATGCCTTTAATGTAGTTTTCTCGCGTCTCAACCAGCTTGCCCCAGTTGAATGATTTGAGCGACACATCAAAGCCATAGGCCGGCATGTCTTTGATGGTATCCGCCAAATGGGCCCCGAACCACATGATTTTCTTGGGTACACAGCCTACGTTGACACAGGTGCCGCCAAGCTTGTCATTTGCCTCGATTATCGCGGCCTTTTTGCCATATTCGGCGGCCCGCTCTGTAACGGAAAGGCCGCCACCACCAGCGCCAATGGCGATTATGTCGTAATGCATTGAGATTGCTCCTGAAGATTTCATCAATAGTAGTCTTTCATGGGGTGAAAACTCAATTTATCAATTATTAATATAGTAAAAGGCCCTTACAAACTAAAGGTACTGCTCTGATTGGACGAAACAGGAATTATAGACCTGAATTGGTAGGGAGCCTCAACTATGGGCAAAGGAATTAATAACAGGCTGGCCAGCGGCCTGGATATGCGGGCAAAACTGGTGCTCGGTGCCGTGGTTACGATGGGTGTGGTGATCGCGACCGATATGGTAAGTTCCGCCTGGACCTCGTATCACTTATATATTGCCGTTAGTGCAGGTCTTATCACTTTGCTGATCACAGTAATGTGGTCAACCTCGCCGTGGTCTAAACAAAAAACACGGTTAAACGATTACTTTGAGTCGCAGGGCGAACTTGCTGAAAAGATCAGTGAGTCTGAATTAATGATGGCCGTGATCGAAGCCATTACCAATCCAGTTAATGAACTTGATGACCAGATGGTCGCCTTTGCCACTAACGTGAATGAGACGGCAAACAGCATGTCGAACTCCGTGGCGTTAACCAATCAAGGCGTGACCCATCAGAAATCGGAAGCGGCAGACTTAAATCATGCGCTGGATACCATGTTATCTTCATCGGAGTCGGTGTCGAAGAATGCGCGTGATGCCACCGAGGCGGCGACGGCAGCAGATTCAAGTGCCAGACAAGGCGTTGAAACACTGGATCAGGCGACGCAGGCGATCAACAGTCTTGCCTCTCAGGTCGACAAGTCTTCCGCTGTAATTCAGGAGTTAGCTGAAGACAGTGTCAGCATTGGGGCGATCCTTGATACGATTAAAGGCATTGCCGAGCAGACCAACTTGCTTGCCTTGAATGCGGCAATCGAAGCCGCACGTGCCGGTGAACAAGGTCGAGGTTTTGCGGTGGTGGCGGATGAGGTACGGGCATTGGCCAGCCGCACGCATGAGTCGACGCAGGAAATTGAAACCATGATCCAGAAACTGCAACTGGCGGCAAAGACGGCTGTAAGCTCAATGGATGGTGGTCAGGAAACAGCACAGACTGCCGTTGAACAATTGAGTCATGCTACCCAGTCTCTAACGGAGATAACGGCGGCGGTCGAAAGCATACGTTCGATGAATTCGACTATTTCAGAAAGCGCAGATCAACAGGTTTCGTTAACGCAGGATGTGCAGTCAAAAGTTGAAGTCATTGATGACGTCTGTGAGTTAACCATCGAAACGCTGGAGGGCCTCAATTCACTCAGCGAAAATCTGGAAACGCTTTCGAGCTCCATCCAGGATACGGGCTAAACATTTAATAAAGTCAAACCTATTGTATTTATCGTGAATAACCATCGGCTTCATGGGTGGTTTAGTGCTGTTGTTACCGGTAATATAGCGCAAAATTTAACGAGGGTACGCTAATGTCAGACGATATCAGTCTTTCTCAGGAATTAATTTCAGATTTACTCAAAAGAATAGCCGAGCATGATGCGACCGCGCAGGAAGACATGATGGTTAACCTGCAATACCTGGTTGCTATTGCAGGCTACCTGGCGGCAGATTATCCGGGGCCGGCCAGTGAGCGTGATGAGTTAATGGATCACTTACATGCCTTCATGAAACACGTCTGTGATGATCGGTCTAAATCCAAAACACCGCAGGCGGCTAATGCACCGGATGTGGCGGCTGATCCCGGCGCCAGTTCACCGGCGGGTAAAAGCACGGCTACCGATGATCCTGCGGTTGGTATCTGGAAACCCGAGTAAGTTTTATTTTTTGTGTACCTGCATCCAGCGATAGATGCGATGAGTTCGTTTGATGAAACGTTTTGTACGTGTCGCCGGGTTATGTTTGATCGGGCTTGGCAAGGTTGCCGCTATTTCGGCCGACTGTCTTTCTGTTAACGAATAAACAGGAACGCCGTAGTAGTGTTTTGCGGCGGCCTGCACGCCATATATTCCTTCACCAAATTCTGCAATGTTTAGATAGGTTTCAAGTATCCGATTTTTTTCCAGGTTCCATTCCATGCCAAGGGTTAACAGTAGCTCATGCCATTTGCGCAACGGATTCCTGGAGCTGGTGAAAAACAGATTCTTGATCGTTTGTTGTGAGATAGTACTAGCGCCATATTTAAATCGCATCAACTCGAGATTGGTATCCATGGCCTCCTTGAAAGCAATAATGTCGAAGCCATTATGATGATAGAAGCGCGCATCTTCTGCGGCGATAACGGCACGGCGTAAATGCGGTGGTATCCAGTTAAAGGAAACAGGCTGCCAGTTTAGACCGGGGTGAAATAATTGCTGCTTCATTTGAGTTTCGTAATCATGAATGAAGCGTGATTTTGGAATCGCCCCGGATTTGAACTCATCCCAGTCTGGCCAGATTAGCATTACATAAAAAATATCGACGACTAATAATAAAATACCAAGTCGCCATGTCCAACGAATATATCGCCAGAGTCTGGACGATTTGCGTTTTAAACGTTTAATTTTGCGGCGACGTAGCCAGCGCTCGAGGGATTTTTTCATATGAGGTTTGTTATGGTAATCATTTATATCTCTCGGTACTCGACCCTCTGCCCTGAATTATAAATTTTTTACTAACCAGATCGTTGCTTGATCCAGATCAGGATGACTTCTTATCCTCATAGGCTACAGTTATGACTATCATATATAGCAAGTGAGGCGGCTTTATGCAGGCAGAATCAGGTTCTAACGCGCAGACGTATAATTATAAGGTAGTTCGACAGTTTGCGGTAATGACGGTTGTTTGGGGTGTGGTCGGTATGTTAGTTGGGGTGGTGATTGCCGCACAATTAGTCTGGCCGCAGTTAAATTTTGACATACCCTGGTTAACCTATAGCCGATTAAGACCATTACACACCAATGCCGTTATTTTTGCCTTTGGCGGCTCAGCTCTGTTTGCCAGCTCCTATTACGTCGTTCAACGAACCTGTCAGGTGCGTTTATTCTCAGACAAGATGGCGGCCTTTACCTTCTGGGGCTGGACCCTGGTGATCGTTGCCGCGGCAATTACCCTGCCATTGGGCATCACCTCCGGTAAAGAATACGCAGAACTAGAATGGCCGATTGATATTTTAATTACCCTAGTCTGGGTCACATATGCGGTGGTGTTTTTCGGCACGATAGTGAAGCGACAGGTCAAACATATATACGTTGCCAACTGGTTTTTCGGTGCGTTTATTTTGACGGTGGCGGTGTTGCATGTGGTCAACAGCGCAGCGGTTCCAGTTTCACTCTGGAAATCATACTCGGCCTATCCGGGCACCATCGACGCCATGGTGCAATGGTGGTACGGCCATAATGCCGTTGGCTTTTTCCTGACCGCCGGCTTCCTGGGCATGATGTATTATTTTGTACCCAAGCAGGCGAATCGTCCTATTTATTCTTACCGTTTATCCGTTGTGCACTTCTGGTCGTTAATCTCACTATATATGTGGGCCGGGCCTCACCACTTGCAGTACACCGCCCTGCCCGACTGGGGACAATCTCTGGGCATGGTCTTTTCGTTGATATTACTGGCACCCAGTTGGGGCGGAATGATTAATGGTGTGATGACGCTGTCCGGTGCGTGGCACAAGTTGCGCAGTGATCCGATTTTGAAATTTATGATCGTATCGTTATCGTTTTACGGTATGTCGACCTTTGAAGGGCCGATGATGGCGATCAAAACGGTGAATGCGCTATCCCATTATACCGACTGGACGATTGGTCATGTGCATTCCGGTGCTTTGGGCTGGGTTGGTTTTATTACCATGGGCTGCATCTACTTCCTGATTCCTAAACTGTTTGATCGTGAACGGATGTATTCGGTAAAAATGATCGATGTGCATTTATGGGTTGCCACCATTGGCGTTGTTTTTTATATCACCTCAATGTGGATTGCCGGCGTGATGCAAGGTTTGATGTGGCGTGAAGTGAATGCCGATGGCACCCTGGCGTATAGCTTCGTGCAATCGCTTGAAGCTACTTACCCATACTATATTGTTCGTTTTGTTGGCGGGCTGTTATATCTGGCGGGCATGTTAATCATGGCCTGGAATGTCTACATGACGATCATGAGGCCGTCACCGGCCAGGTTAGATACTGCCGAACCGGCACAGGCCTGAGTCGTAGAGGGGAATTATTAATGTCGCATGAAAAAGTAGAAACCAATATAGGCCTGATGGCGATCCTGATTATCATTGCAATCAGTCTCGGTGGTCTGGTCGAGATCGTACCGTTGTTTTTTTTGAAAGAGACTACGGAACCGGTTAAAGGTTTGCAGCCGTACACGGCGCTGCAGTTAGAAGGCCGTGATGTGTATATTCGCGAGGGATGTTATGTCTGTCACTCACAAATGATTCGTCCGTTCCGAGCCGAGACTGAACGTTATGGTCATTATTCGGTAGCGGGTGAATTTGTTTATGATCATCCGTTTCAGTGGGGATCAAAACGCACCGGTCCGGATCTGGCGCGCGTCGGTGGCCTGTATTCTGATGAATGGCATGCTGCGCACCTGATCAATCCACGCACGGTCGTGCCGGAATCTAATATGCCATCGTTTCCGTGGTTGGAGCATAATTTTATCGATGCCAAAATGACGCCGAAAAAATTGTCCGCAATGCAGTTCCTGGGTGTGCCGTATAAAGATTCGGATATCAGTAATGCCGAGGCGGCCGTCAGTGGTAAAACAGAACTTGAAGCACTGATCGCTTATTTGCAGGTGTTGGGTACGGCAATTAAAACCAGGAAATGAACATGGATATACATACACTTCAATCATTTGTAACGCTGATATGGATTTTGGTATTTTTAGGGATTGTGATCTGGGCGTACAGTCGTAAACGTAAAAAGGATTTCAAGGAGGCGGCCAATTTACCGCTAACTGAACCCGAACACCCAGTGCAACTTAATAAACATCAACGAGGCGAACATGAGTAACGCGTGGAGTATTTATATCATTGTATTCACTCTGGTCAATATTCTTGGCTGCCTCTGGTTAATACGCTGGACGTCGAAAAAACGTACTGATGAAGCGAATCAGGGTAATGTCACCGGCCATACCTGGGATGATACGCTGCAGGAGTATAATAATCCGCTACCACGTTGGTGGTTATGGTTGTTCTACCTTACCATTCTATTTTCATTTGTTTACATGGTGCTCTATCCGACGGTCGGTAATTACGCCGGGGTATTGGGCTGGACGCAGACCGGTCAATATCAGCAAGAGATGGATGAGGCTGATAAAAATTATGGCGTCATTTTTAAGGCCTACGCGGCAAAACCGATCGCCGATCTGGCAAAAAATCCGCAGGCAATGGATTCGGGGCATCGTTTGTTTTTAAATAACTGTGCAACCTGTCATGGTTCGGATGCGGGGGGACTGACTGGCTACCCTAACCTGACTGATAAGGCATGGTTATATGGTGGTACACCGGATGCTATTAAAACCTCTATTTTAGGGGGTCGAAATGGCATGATGCCGCCGATGGGTGCAGGCATGAATGAGCAACAGCTCGAAACCATAACCGCATATGTGCTGAGCCTGAGTGGCCGGGAAACGGATAGTGCTAAGGTTGCCCAGGGTAAAACACAATTTGATTCCATGTGTGTTGCCTGCCATGACACAAATGGAAAAGGCATTCAGGCGCTAGGTGCACCTGATTTAACCGACAATGTCTGGCTGTATGGTGGCACACCCGGATTAATTAAAGAAACAATCCAAAAAGGCAGAAGCGGAAAAATGCCGACTTTTCGTGATCTACTTGGAGAGGAAAAGGCACATCTATTAGCCGCGTACGTTTATAGTTTAAGCCAGTAATTATTTATGATTAGTTTGGTCGTATGAATAAAGATAAGTCGGTATCACAAGACGATCAAGACGGCGTCTTCTACGCCAAGCATAAAAAAGTTTATCCGCGCGAAGTTCATGGTTTGTTTGCCAGTTTAAGAGTTATCGGTGTAACGGTTTTATTAGGTTTTTATTACTTTGTGCCGTGGATGTACTGGAATGGTAAGCAGGCGGTATTATTTGATCTGCCAAACCGGCGCTTTTATATCTTCGACTGGACGTTCTGGCCACAGGATTTTTTCTATCTAGCTATTCTGTTAATAATAGCCGCTGTTGCCCTGTTTTTCTTTACCGCGCTGGCCGGGCGTGTGTGGTGTGGTTATGCTTGCCCACAAACGGTCTGGACGGAAATATTTTTGTGGTTTGAGCGTAAAGTAGAAGGCAGTCGTAACAAACAAATAAAATTAGATAAGGCACCGTTAACGCGTTATAAATTTAGCCGCAAAGTACTTAAACATTTCATCTGGATCAGTTTTTCGGCCTGGACCGGTTTTACTTTTGTCGCCTACTTCACCCCGGTAGATCAACTTGCCAGTTCGATCTGGAATTTGACGCTTGGACCATGGGAATGGTTCTGGATCGTATTCTACAGCTTTGCGACCTATGGCAACGCTGGTTGGCTGCGCGAGCAAGTGTGTATTTATATGTGTCCCTATGCACGCTTTCAAAGTGCGATGTTTGACGATGATACGCTCATCATCTCATACGATCCGACACGAGGTGAACCACGCGGTTCACGCCCAAAAGGGGTTGACCCAAAATCAAAAGAGCTTGGTGAGTGTGTGGATTGTACGCTCTGTGTTCAGGTCTGCCCGACCGGCATTGATATTCGCGAGGGTCTGCAATATCAATGCATCGGCTGTGCTGCCTGTGTAGATGTGTGTAATGAAGTAATGGACAAGATGGGGTATTCAAAAAACTTAATAAAATACACCACGTTAAATGCACTAGACAAGATTAAAACAAATATATTCCGGCCCAGAGTGATTGTGTATTTTGTGCTCCTGATGGTACTTACAACCGGTTTGTTATATAGCATGGCCACACGTATTCCTTTAGAGTTAGACGTGGTTCGTGATCGTAATGCCCTGTATCGGACTACGCCGCTTGGTTATATTGAGAATATATATACGTTGAAGATTGCCAATAAAGAATTGCGGGATCATACTTATAAAGTAACCATGGATGCGCCATTTAAGGCAAAGTTTATTTTACGCGACGTGCATATTAAGGTTTCGGCAAATCTAACTACAAATGTTTCTGCGCGGATTCAAGTTGATCCGATAGACATAAAAAAGATGAGTGAAAAAATAGTATTTAGTATTGTCGCGATTGATAAACCTGAATTAAAAACCACGGCAAAGGCCGTATTTATAGGGCCAAAACCAAAATGACAAGTAGCGTATACATGAATAATAATGACGAACAACAATCGCCTGAGCACGAAAAAAATCAAGCACAGGATACAAAACCCTGGTATAGACAGTTTTGGCCCTGGTTTATTATTTCGCTACCTGCATCTGCGGTGATTGCTGGAATTACCACGGTAATTATTGCGTTTAAATATGATGATGCTCTGGTGGTGGATAATTATTATAAAGCTGGTTTGGCGATTAATCAGGTATTAACCCAGCAGGAAGTTGCCCGTGAATTGGGTGTTACGGTAATGGTTGGCTATAATGTGGATGCACAAGAGTTATTTGTACAACTACCTGAGAATATAAAATTAACAAGCAATATACTAAAAGTCAGACTGGTGCATTCGACGCAGGCCGAGAAAGATAAAACGTTACTGCTAACTCAGGATCAACAAACAAATTTTGTAATTCGGGTTGGTGAGATTCAGGATGGCTGGTGGAACTTTATTCTCGAGCCGGAAGACGGGCAATGGCAAATTAATCAACGGATACTTTTCCCCATGCAAGGTAAGCAACAGATACAGCCCAGATTTTAATAGATACAAATGCAGCGGAGTAAGGAGATGATAGAATGTCGACTATAAAAAATCCTTTAAGCGCACAGCGCATCATTTCAATTTTATGGCCATCCTTTTTAACGGCCGGCCTGGCCACTATTTTATTTTTTACGGCGTTTGATCCACAACTGATCGTGGCAGTGAGTGGCCTTGGAGAGATATCTCGACTGGGTGGTTACAGTGTCGGCTTCTTTTTGTTCTGGTTGTTAACCGCTACTTCGTGTTCATTGACCTGTTATTTTCAGCGGCCATGTGCAACGGTGGATAGCCAGAATTAATTCATACGAATGAGTTCGCTAAGTTTGTCGGCATCGATGATTTTTATATATTTTCGATCGACGCTTAATATTCCCTGTTCCTGAAACTGAGTGAACAGGCGGCTAATGGTCTCAACCGCAAGGCCAAGCATGTTGGCAATATCATTTCGTGACATACTCAAATGAAATTCGGATGCTGAAAATCCTCTTTCCTCAAAACGCTGTGACAGGGTCAGGATGACGCTGGCGAGGCGGGCATCAGCCGGCATCTTGGAACACATTGCAACTTTGTGATGTTCCTGCTGAATCTCTTTGCTCATTATCTCAATTAAATGATGAGAGAGCCCGGGAATTTCTTTGCCGAGTTCTTCGAGTTGGGTAAATGGAATTTCGCAGACGCTACTGGTTTCCATAGCTACTGCTGAATTTAAATATTTATCGCCATTAATGCCATTGAGCCCAACCAGGTCGCCCGGCATTTTGAAGCCGATGACATGCTCTTCGCCCCGCTCATTGATGATATAGGATTTTATTGATCCAGAACGCAGCGCATAAATTGCCCCAAAATCCTCGCCAGCCTGGTAGACATGTTCGCCTTTTTTTAGCGGGCGGCTACGCTTGATGATGTCATCGAGTTGATCGAGGTCACCACTGTTGAGGCCCATCGGTAGACAGAGACGATAAATGCCGCACTGCTCACAAATATTGGATACTTTATTAAGATTGACAACTTGACTGCTCATAATGATTTACGTTTCTCCTACTGCTATTGTCGACAATAATCTGCTTTTAAGTAAGTGTCTAGCCCAGATCATTGTTATAATCTTTCACTTACAGGATAATCCAGTAAAAAGAGAAACTTAGGAGTAGATATGGCTGCGCGCAGTGCGAAAGTACAACGCGATACCCTTGAGACCCAGATCCAGGTTGAAATCAACCTGGATGGTACCGGTAAGGGCGAATTTGACACCGGTGTGCCCTTTCTGGAGCACATGCTGGATCAGATTGCCCGGCATGGTCTGATTGATATCAAGATCAAGGCCAAAGGTGACCTGCACATTGATGCGCACCATACTGTTGAAGATATCGGTATTGTGATTGGCCAGGCCTTCGCCAAAGCCATGGGCGACAAAAAAGGCATTCGTCGCTATGGCCATGCCTATGTGCCCCTGGATGAGGCATTATCACGGGTAGTGATAGACTTCTCTGGTCGGCCAGGGCTTGAATATCATGCCGAATATGCACGTCCGCGTATCGGCGATTTTGATGCTGGTTTGATTCATGAATTCTTTCAGGGCTTTAGCAACCATGCCCTGGCGACCCTGCACATTGATTGCATTCGGGGCCACAATTCACATCACATTGCCGAGACCATCTTTAAGGCTTTTGGTCGCGCAGTACGTATGGCCGTCGAGGCCGATCTGCGCATGGCCGGCATGACACCATCAACCAAAGGTAGCCTGTAGATTACTATCGAAACTTGATTTGAAACAAATATGACTAGCGTAGCGGTAATAGACTATGGAATGGGCAATCTACACTCAGTCGCCAAGGCTTTGGAGAGCGTGGCGAATGAGGGCGTTGAGGTTATCGTTACCCATGATCGAAACAAGATCGAGCAGGCCGACCATGTGGTACTGCCGGGTGTCGGTGCGATTCGTGATTGCATGAAAGAGATCCGAAGGCTGGGTGTCGATAGCGTGGTGCGTGATGTTATTGCGGCCGATAAACCATTACTTGGTGTGTGTGTAGGAATGCAGGCACTGATGACCTTGAGTGATGAGAATAATGGTGTCGAGTGTCTTAAAATATTACCCGGGCATGTTGCTTATTTTGGTGATGACTTGCATGATTCTGATACGGAGCTGCGATTAAAGATTCCACATATGGGCTGGAATCAGGTCCATCAAACATTTGATCACCCGTTGTGGAATAATATAGAACAGGATGCTCGATTTTATTTTGTACATAGCTATTATGTGGAACCGGTTGATATCGGAATGATCGCGGGCTCATCAAATTATGGTATTTCATTTACCGCAGCTATTGCCAAAGCTAATGTGTTTGCCACTCAATTCCATCCGGAAAAGAGCCAACATGCCGGCTTGCAACTATATAAAAACTTTCTAAACTGGAACGGTCGAATTTAACCAACTATTAAGATAATTATCCTCATGCTAATAATTCCTGCAATTGATATTAAAGATGGTAAGTGTGTGCGTTTGCGTCAGGGCGATATGGATCAGGAGACTGTGTTTGCTGATGATCCAGTTGAGATGGCGGCAAAATGGGTTGAAGCCGGCGCACGTAGAATTCATTTAGTCGATTTAAACGGTGCCTTTGCTGGTGAACCGAAGAACGCGCATATAGTAAAGGCCATTTGTGAGGCCTACCCGGATGTTCCCGTGCAAGTGGGTGGGGGTATTCGTGATGAAGATACGATCCAGGCTTATCTAAATGCGGGTGTACAATACGTGATTATTGGCACCAAGGCCGTAGCTGCTCCGCATTTTGTAAATGATATCTGCCTGGAATTCCCTGGGCATATCATAGTTGGTCTCGATGCAAAAGATGGAAAGGTGGCGGTTGATGGTTGGTCCAAGTTATCCAAACATGATGTGATCGACATGGCTCAACACTTTGAGAAAGATGGCGTTGAAGCGATTATCTACACGGACATCAGCCGTGATGGCATGATGAATGGTGTCAACATTGAATCAACGGTGAAACTGGCCCAGGCCATTCACATTCCGGTGATAGCCTCGGGTGGTATTACTAATCTCGATGACATCAAAAAACTAAGTGAGGTTGCCGACGAAGGCATTACCGGTGCGATTACCGGCCGCGCAATTTATGAAGGTAGCCTGGATTTTATTGAAGCACAAAAGCTGGCGGATGAGTTGGCTGCTAATTAGTCTTTATTTAATAGAATTTAACTGGGGTCAGAGCCACATTTTTGTTTAACAAATTTGAAGGTAGCAAGTTTGCTAGCCAAAAATGTGGCTCTGACCCCAATTAAATTTCTCATATATCATAGGTCAACCATGGGTTTAGCAAAAAGAATTATTCCGTGTTTAGATGTCGATAACGGCCGCGTGGTAAAAGGCGTGCAGTTTGTCGATATTCGTGATGCCGGCGATCCGGTGGAGATAGCGCGGCGTTATGATGAACAAGGTGCCGACGAGATAACCTTCCTTGATATAACCGCCTCTTCTGACGATCGAGAAACCATGGTGCATGTTGTCGAGGAAGTAGCCGGACAGGTGTTTATACCGTTAACCGTAGGTGGTGGAATTCGCAAGGTCGAAGATATCCGCCGCATGTTAAACGCAGGTGCCGACAAAGTTGCGATCAATACCGCGGCGGTGTTTAACCCTGAATTTGTAAAGGAAGCCGCCGAAAAATTTGGTTCACAATGTATTGTCGTTGCCATTGATGCCAAGCAAGTAAGTGGTGAGGGTGAGACTAACCGCTGGGAAATATTTACTCACGGCGGGCGTAAACCGACCGGGATTGATGCTATTGAGTGGGCAATTAAAATGGTTGAGTTTGGTGCCGGCGAGATCCTGTTAACCAGTATGGATCGAGATGGTACTAAAATCGGATTTGATTTAGAACTTACCGCCGCTATTTCTGAGGCGGTTAACGTACCCGTTATTGCCTCAGGTGGTGTCGGAAATCTTGAGCACCTGGTTGAAGGTGTAAAACAGGGTAAGGCCGATGCCGTGCTGGCCGCGAGCATATTTCATTTTGGCGAGTACACGGTGGGTGAAGCCAAAAAATACATGCTAGATGCGGGTATTGAAGTACGTTTGTAATATTTGTTAAGTGCGATTAACAAAGCATTAAAAATCGAGGATGAATGTGAGCAACTGGTTAGATGAGATCAAATGGACAGACGATGGTCTGGCGCCTGCGATTGCTCAGGAAGCCGGGACCGGCAAGGTGTTGATGATGGCCTGGATGAATCGTGAGTCCCTCGCGCTAACGGTTAAAGAAGGTCGCGCAATCTATTGGTCGCGTTCACGCAATAAATTATGGCGTAAAGGTGAAGAGTCGGGTCATGTGCAAACATTAAAAGACATTCGCCTTGATTGTGATAATGATGTGATCCTGTTAGAAGTTGAACAACTGGGTGGTATTGCTTGCCATACAGGTCGGCATAATTGTTTCTTTAAACAACTGCAGAATGATAAATGGCATGAAGTTGATGCCGTGATTAAAAATCCAGATGATATTTATAAATAAAAGAATTTTAAGCGGAGATTACCTGAAGTGATTCGTATTTTGGTCATCGTTGTCGTATTACTCTGGCCCATTGTGCATGTCTTAACTTCATCGCGCGTGCATGGAAATGCCAAATATACCTGGGCGACGATTGTGTTGTTGACCTCATGGTTTGGCTATCTTGCTTTCCTGATAAAAACACGCCGTACCGATGATGGATCTGAATAGATTTTTGTTCGACCGCATGTCCAGCTTGGTATACTGTTTACAATTCACAACCGGATAGTTTTCAAATGAGTGATATTCTCACCCAGCTAGCTGAGGTTTTAGAACAGCGTAAATCAGCCTCCCCTGACAGTTCCTATGTTGCCAAATTATATGACAAAGGGCTGGATGCTATCTTGAAGAAGGTGGGTGAAGAGGCTACTGAAACCGTGATGGCTGCAAAAGATGGTAATAAGGAACAGATTGTCTATGAGACTGCGGACTTGTGGTTTCATACCCTGGTCATGCTTGCTCAACAGGGGCTGGGTCCGGACGACGTTCTTAAAGAATTAGCACGTCGATTTGGTCTGTCCGGGCTGGAAGAGAAGCAAAATCGCAACAAATAGACACTTTTAACAGCATATTCGCCTCAAATCCTCTCTATCTCTAAAAAGTGTTGTCTAACGCTTAAGTTTTATGCCTGATTTGGTGTAAAATAGGGGTATTGGGTTAATCCCAATGCAACAGGTCGATGAGACGGTGATCCCAAAAGAGGCGTAGCGCCTGCGTTAAGCACGCTACACTTCCCACCCAAGAGCGGCGGTATACTAACGTGATACCCAAGGAGCACATCGCCAATTTGGTTAAGCTGATTTGTGTGTATGGTCGCACCGGCTTGTGAGACTAATTGGGCGTAATTGTTTTGCCCGGACTAAATTTTTAAGGAGTACGTTATGGGTTTTGGTGGAATCGGTATACCTTCATTAATTCTTATTTTAGTTATTGTTATTCTTCTGTTTGGTACCAAGCGCTTGCGCGGTATCGGATCGGATCTGGGATCGGCATTGAAAAATTTTAAGAAATCAGTAAAAGATGGCACTTCCAAAAGTGATGACGCAGATTCTGAAGACAAGGTAGAAGACCAGTCGGCTAAATCGGTTATCGAAGGGGAAGCCACTGAAAAAGATAAAGACAAAGATAAAGTTTAACTTTGATATCTTTGCCCATCCCGCAAAAAATAGAAAACATCAGTGTTTGATATTGGATTCATAGAATTATTGCTTATCGGAGTCGTCGCGCTGGTCGTGGTTGGACCTGAGCGTCTGCCCAAAGTTGCCAGTACTCTTGGTCGCTGGGTGGGACGTGCGCGGCATTTTGTCAGTAATGTGAAAAACGACATCGATCGTGAAATGCGTCAGGAACAAATTCGTGAAGCGTTAGGGCGTGATGCGGATCTGAGTGAAATTAAAGACATCATTAATGACAGTAAATACACTATCGAAAATGAAATAGCGGGAGCGAAACAGGACTATGTCGTGGCAGCACGCGATGACGATCCTGGTAAGGATGGAGCAGACGCGAATCAGGCACAACAAATTCAGGAACAGGAAGATGGCATGGAAGATTATGATCTAACTGATCATACCGATAATAGTGATGAGCTTGATCGTGAATTTGAAGCAAGCCAGGCGAAGGCAGATAAGATAAGCGCAGACAATGGCCGACGAAACAACAAATCAAACGGATAATACCCCCAAGGAAAAAGAAGCCACCTTCATCTCGCATTTAATTGAGTTGCGTGATCGTCTGTTGCGTGTGGTGATTGTTATGGCCGTTATTACAGTAGGACTAATGTCGTTTGCCAATGATCTGTATTACTATTTTTCTATTCCGCTGCAAAATTATCTTCCTGAAAATACCTCAATGATTGCCACCGGGGTGATATCACCGATCTTTACCCCGTTAAAGCTGGCCTTGATTGGCTCTTTTTTTCTTGCTATTCCATTTATCATTTTCCAGCTATGGAGTTTTATTGCCCCGGGGTTGTATCAAAAAGAAAAAAAACTTGCGATACCATTAATTATATCCAGCATTATTTTGTTTTATTTGGGCATGTTGTTTGCCTATTCGGTTGTGTTTCCATTGGTGTTTCAGTTCACCGCGGCTTTTATACCGAAGGGCATTGAATATAGACCGGATATTGCCGACTATTTAAATTTTGCCTTAAAGATGTTTTTTGCGTTTGGTATAGCGTTTGAGGTTCCTATTGCTACTATCATTCTAATCGCCGCTGGAATTGCTGATCCCGATAGTCTTGCCAAAAAAAGACCATATGTTATTGTCGGCGCGTTCATATTGGGCATGTTGTTAACCCCACCTGATATTGTTTCTCAGGTTATGCTGGCTTTACCGATGTGGCTTTTGTTTGAAGCGGGAATCCTCACCGCACGAATCTTCCTGAAAGATCGAATCGAAAAAGTCAGAAAAGAAAAGCAGTCATATGCTGATGAAGAGGCTGATGCTGAATCCGATGAAGATCTGGACGATGAGTTTGAGCGTGCTATCGATGAAGAAAATACGATTAATAAAAAAGATCCTCTGTAATGGTGATTGACGAGTGATCTCCCGTCAACAATTACGATTACTAACTTTGTTTGTGCTCGCTTTTGGATTGTTAACTGTGCCGGTAATCCTTATATTAATTTTTCTTGTCCCCGTTGAAGGTGCGCGTACAGAGGTAATTCAAAATCAGCTTGCAACTACTGAAAGCCAGGTGAGCATTACGTCCTCTGCTGGTGCAGCTCGTGAAAGTGAGCTAGCGAGTAACACCGTTGTCAGTGAATTAGAAAACGGCCAGGTGATAAAAGTGGCGGAGAATTTAAGCACTACCCAATTGCCAGCAATGCAACGCAGTTTTATTGCTGGCAATTGGGTAGTGGTTGACTGCGAGCAACGGGTTGTCGTGCAATGTCCTCACCGCTTGCTTAGTACAGGTACGTCACCGAGATTTGGTGAGAAAACTAATATGCACTTCCAGTCACATTGTCGTGACGTTAGCATTAAACTCGACAGCTTTTGCAGATTATGATTATGCCAACAGCCATTAAAGTGATCAGCTCGCTTAGTATTATGTTTACCAGCATATTTGCGGCGAATGTCATGTTTATCAATAAGTCACAGCTTTCATTGTCTATTACCGGTGCGCCATTGCTAATTTTTATTAATCTATTTGCGATCGGCGTGCTAGTTGTGCTTACCTTTGTTTTATTGTTACGCGCCAGCCGTTTTGTTGGTTTTGTACGCGTATTGGTTTATGCGCTTTTATTGGTCCTCGGTCTGGATGTGCTATTAATGCTGAAATATCTGACCGAGGGATATGGAATACTCACGATTCTTTTAAATGTAGTTGTGATTGTTTTTTTGATCGGGGTTCGAGGTTATCTAAACAGCGGGCATGCATTGAGATATTTTTGGCGTGAATAAGTAATAAGTAAGGAACCCCTGATTCATCCATAAAGTGGATGATGGCAAGGCGGAAAGGAACGAAAAAGCGGAGTTTACACGAAGTAAATGAGCATTTTGAGTTTCTTTCCAGCGCCGCTTTATGGATGAATCAGGGATTCCTTAATAACGTCGTATTTGCCCAACTAATACCCCCTGAACCTGCACTCGCTGCGCATCGTATACCATCGCCTGCATCTGGCTATTTTCCGGTATCAACTTAATTTTACTTCCATCAATTTTACGAAGGCGTTTTAGTGTTGCCTCCTGATCATCAATCAATGCAACGACGATATCGCCATCGTTCGCCGTAGCCTGGCTCTTAATGATCACAATATCTCCATCAAGTATGCCTATTTCGCACATCGAATCACCCTGTACTTCCAGTGCATAGTTATCCGGGCTGGAAAAGTCAGCCAGATTAAGCTCATCCTGATCCGGAATGGCTTCGATGGGTCGGCCCGCGGCTATCCGACCAACCAATGGGAGGGTCGTGTGGGAGTGTGGGATATCAGTAAGTCGGATACCGCGCCAGCCTCGTTCGGTATGGTGAAGATAGCCCTTTTCAACCAGAGCTTGCACGTAACGATGCACTGTACCTTTTGAACTGATGCCGAGCGTTGTTCCTATCTCGTTCAATGTCGGTCCCTGACCATGCTGGGCAAGATGGATGCGTATAAACCGCAACATCTTCTGTTCAAGAGCAGTGAGCGTTAAAATGTTCTCCATACGTTCTCTATAATAGAGAACATTTAGAGAACTTTCAAGCCTGAATTACAATTATTTAACAATATCAGGCAAACCCTTCTTGCCGGCCCGGGCGTTTCTATGCGCTGTAGGTGAATACTTACAGCAAGATCAGGACTGTCTGACAGACGGATGTAAGCCAGATTCGGTACGATTGTTGTTAATGAATCAGGGGATTCTTGCACGAATAAATTGGGGAAGGACGCATTGCTTGTCAATGCAAATGGCCAGGGATGGCTCTCCTTCATAAATTAAGTGAGAGGGTATGAACATGTATCAACAACGTAGCCGACATGCTGAAAAAGGGGCCACTCCCTTTCGTAGTGGCCGTTTTTACAGTGTAGATAACGAATGGTGGTTTGCGATTCGCCGAGGAGCGGATCAAGGTCCATATCGAACTAAGGCCGTAGCAAAACAGGGCCTGATTGAATACTTAAATGAACAGTTTGCGTTTGAGAAAAACCTGAAGAATGATCGAGTATTATTAGGTATTTAAGAAATTATAAACTTGCCCAGATTGATTCGTATTCATCGGCGTTCGCAGCTAGCTGCGGACTGACTGGCCGTGTATCGGTGAAACTGATTTGATGAGCCGATCCCACTGGCGTGGTAAACAGGGAATCCTGTATCTGGATTGAGCGAGTTTGCCCAGCAACAATCAGCTGTATTTTTGTGTGATCAAAATTTGCGGGCATGTTTGGTAAAAATAAAACATGTCCTTCTTCATTTTTCCCAAGTAAACATTTTATCGGTTGAGATTTAATCCCGGATGCTAATTTAATTTCAGCGGGTTTAACTATCTGACTATGCTTTTGAATGCCAGCACGGATGGGTCCGGTTGTTGGGCAAACCATCCAGCGGATTTCACCTAATTGCCATTGACCGGTTTTGCCACGTACTGCGACCAGTTCATTCGTCTGGATATGCTCTACGCCATTCTGTGGTAGAGCTATACAAAAACCGCCTTTACTGATATTCATGACCTTGGCATTAAGATAACTATATACCTTCATACGCATGCTTTCGGTCCAGGACGGTGCGGGGGCATCGGGTTCGAAGTAGGCACTGTCCCAGATGTCATCATCACTATTATGTGCAGATGCAAGTTCAAGACTGCTGAGTTCGCCTGGTATGATCGGTGGAATGGTTATGCTGAAGTCATTGTCCTGTTCAGCGGCAGTCCCCGGCTCATGTGCGGATTGATTTGTATGGCGGCCACTGGAAATAACGTAGTGGATAGCACTGACGCCGATTGCGACTTCAGCATGTCCCTGGATCAGACGTCGTTCGCCATCCCGCGTAGGTGGACGTCCCCAGTTATTGAGTAATATGAGCAGAGTCCGGTGTGACGATAAGCGCCCTTTTCCAAGCTTAATGGCTTCAGCACCTGGTTTTGCATTATCCATAATTTTACGGATTCGTTTGAGTAGATTTGAAATATCAAGATAACGCACGTCGATCAGCTGGTTCTCTGCCTGTGAGATATTTTCCGCAATTAAGCCCGGCGGGTAATCGGTTTCCAGGGTAAAGGCATAGGTTGTATTATTTTCGTCATGGCGCGCTGTTTTAATCACGACATGTTGTACCCAGATATCCAGGTTGCATAACACATCTTTCAACTCAGACGGTTTAAATAAATTTGGTGACAATAATGAATGTAACAGGAGTTTTTTAAACTCAACCGCGATACTGGTTTTCGTCGGGATTTCACCTAAACCAGTTACTTTTGCATTGAGTAAATTGTACTTTTCAACGAGTTGATAGATCCAGTATAGCTGTTGCCACATACCTTTCTGATAAGGCATGTAGAGTTGGCGATAGTTAGACAACAACAAACTGGAGTAATAAAATATTCGGTGTACTGAAGTAGTGACGACTTTTTTCCAGCCAAAGCGGTTGAGTTCAATGCTATGCGCGATAACTTGTTGGTAACCTAAAATGGCCTGGCGTAAAAGTTGAGTATAGAGATCGGCTACTTTGCGACGTTTTTGTGATAACGGTAGTGGTTTGCCGGCATAGTGGCGGTGCAGTTCAGGCAGTATGAGTTCAAGTGGTTCGCCGATACCTTCGAGTAAATGAAAGTGTTGTTTAACGGGAACGGCATCCTGACGGTTAACATCACGCATGGCCATATATAGCTGGCGAGCGGTTTCCCCAACCGAGGCAATCGGCAGGTTATCCAGCCAGTTTTTAATGGCGGCGGGTTCAGTGTCAAATTGTGAAAAGCTAGTCGTCATATTTCGGTTAATCTCAAATTATTTCTAAACTAAATACTATGCAAATTGGCTGCCATCTCAACTACCAGTCAGTCTCTAATTTAGATCAGTCTGGCTTAGTTCGGACTTACTAAAATGTAATTGATGAGAAGAATGGTGTGGGTAGTCGCCTAACGGCGTATTGCTAACGTTTTATATTTATAATGTTATTGTTGTATTGCCCACACCACCGAAACGTGCCCCCAAAATCACACATAATTAGTGTGATTCAGTTCACATTTTACTACAGAGAGTAGAGGACATACAAAAAAAGCTCCATGATATTTTGGTCACAGATTGTAAACACTTAGGCTAACTAGTTGAGATTATTAATGAAAAATACCCCATAACTAGTGGTTTAATATAGGAAAATAAATAATAGCCCATTTAGGTCGCCTTGCTACTCATCAGTGAAGCTATATTGAGATTCGCAATTTTAATACAGCCCTATAAAAATGACCCTGGTAGCGGCTAAATTGACCTCAGTCTTTTATCGATTTTGTTTTTACTGGACTATCAGAATGATATACAAATTGGCTAAAATTTAGGCCGTAGCGTAGAATGACGCGCTCCTTTATTCTTAAGTTATTGTTAATCCATGAAATACCAGGACAAATTTGATGTGATTGTAGTGGGTGGTGGTCATGCCGGGACCGAGGCTGCGCTGGCGGCTGCGCGTCTGGGCAGCAAGACCCTACTGCTTACGCACAATATCGAAACGCTTGGCCAGATGAGTTGTAATCCTGCTATCGGTGGTATTGGCAAAGGACACCTGGTTAAAGAGGTGGACGCGATGGGGGGTCTGATGGCAAAGGCCATTGATGCCGCGGGCATCCAGTTTCGTATCCTGAATGCGAGCAAAGGACCTGCAGTACGAGCCACGCGAGCACAGGCCGATCGGGTAATATATAAGAATGCTGTGCGGCAGGTTCTGGAAAACACACCCAATTTAACCTTGTTCCAACAGGCCGTGGATGATCTGATCGTTTCAGGTGATCAGGTAACGGGTGTGATCACACAGATGGGTTTGAAGTTTCAGGCCACAACCGTAGTACTCACCGTTGGCACCTTCCTCGGTGGTCTGATTCATATTGGAGAATCGAATTACCAGGGCGGACGCGCCGGCGATCCTCCAGCAAATGCCTTATCAAAACGATTACGAGAGCTGCCGTTTAATGTCGAACGCCTGAAGACCGGTACCCCGCCGCGTCTCGATGGCAAGACCATCGATTATTCTCAGCTACAGGCGCAGCCAGGTGATGAACCGACGCCGGTATTTTCGTTCATGGGTACGGCGGCCGATCACCCTGAACAGGTTGCCTGTTTTATTACTTATACCTCGGAACAAACTCATGATGTGATTCGTAAAGGTCTGCATCGTTCACCAATGTACAGTGGTGTCATTGAAGGTGTTGGTCCACGTTACTGCCCTTCTATTGAAGATAAAGTCGTACGGTTTGCTGAGCGCAATGCGCACCAGATTTTTGTCGAACCGGAAGGCTTGACCACCACAGAAGTTTATCCGAATGGTATCTCAACGAGTTTACCTTTTGATGTGCAGTACGAATTTGTACGCTCGATAAAAGGTTTTGAGAATGCGCATATTACTCGACCTGGTTATGCTATCGAATATGATTATTTTGATCCCCGTGATTTGAAAGCTTCGCTTGAGACAAAACACATTTCCGGTTTGTTTTTTGCGGGACAGATTAATGGTACCACCGGCTATGAAGAAGCTGCCGCGCAGGGTTTGATTGCCGGTATGAATGCAGCGTTAACGGTGCAGGGAAAAGATAGCTGGACACCACGTCGTGATGAGGCTTATATCGGTGTATTGATCGATGACCTGATTACGCGCGGTACCAACGAGCCATATCGTATGTTTACCTCACGTGCCGAGTATCGATTGTTACTGCGCGAAGATAATGCCGATTTACGCTTAACCGAGCAGGCCAACAAGCTTGGTCTGGTTGATGAATTACGTTGGCAGGTTTTTAATGAGAAACAGGAAACTATAAACAGGGAACAGCAACGCCTGCATGCAACGTTTGTGCATCCCGGTAAGGTTAATTCTGAAATTGAAAGCGCGGTGTTAGAAAAACCGTTGTCTAAAGAAGCACGTTTGTCGGATTTATTACGTCGTCCCGGTCTTGGTTATTTAGATGTAATGGCCCTGGCGGAAATTAAAGATATACAAACTGACGAAACCATCATCGAGCAACTCGAGATACAGGCAAAGTATTCGGGTTACATCGATCGTCAACAGGAAGAAATCGCAAAACATCAGAGACATGAACAAACAGGTTTGCCGAACGATTTGCAGTATGATCAGGTAAAAGGATTGTCGATAGAAGTCGCTGAAAAATTAACGCGCATTCAACCTGAAACGGTTGGTCAGGCGGCGCGCATTCAGGGCGTCACGCCGGCGGCCATTTCAATCCTGCTAGTACATTTAAAAAAACGTAAAATGACCAAAGGTCTTCGCACAGCATAAATATAAAGTAGTTGTGAAGTATATTGAATCAACAGGTAACTTGATGTCTATAAAGAGTCTTAGTGCGGTTACAAAATTCTAATAAATTAGAATGTAAAAACAAAGCTTACCGATATCATATCAAGGTCATTAACCGGACTGACATCATACACCTCGTATTCAGCGCGAAGCGCAAATGAACTAAAATGTAACTTTGCACCAATGCCGTAAGCCGTGTCCGTTACAGAATCACTGCTACTGGTTGTGTTGAATGTGGAATCTAGTTGCCAGTTTATGACGCCGCCTTGGCAAATATTCCAAAGGGTCCAAAATTAAGCCCGATTAATCCAAATGCATTGGGACCCGTTATTTCATAATTGATCGGATTGCCGTTGCCAAAAGAAGCACTGGTTTTACCGAGATCTACATAGGAAAATTCAGCAGCGATATCGATAAATGGAACTAGACCAAAGTTGTAACCGGCATAAATTTTATAGCCGATGTCACTATCGTCCAGGTTGTAGTCGCCATCCGTAGGGTCGGTTCCCTTAACCGTGAGAGCCGCTTCGCCGGTTCCGATACCGAGATAAATACCGCTTTCAGCACCGGCTAGTGCCGCTGTTGGTGATATGAAAAATGCAGCCGTAATGGTAAAAAATAATATGACAATACGTTTAGTTTTCATAATAATTTCCATATAATGATTAAGGACTGAAAGTTTTTGCAGGTGAGTTCGAAGATTATAGTCAGGATACCGACATTGTTCTCGCGCTTACGTGGATCAGCTTATCATGGAATTAATTCTAAACTAACAGGTCGTATGTTAACTTGTACTTGATAGGCAAATACATTAAAAAAATTAACTGGATTAGACAGGAGGAACCCCGCCCATGTTAAACAGAACAATATTGATATTAGCTTGCGCATTATTCGCAAGTTCGATTATGGCTGGTGAGAACGGTATTATAAAAAAGAAAAGCATGCATTCCGTAACTGTGACGCTTGATCGTCTGGAAAATATATTAACTAAAAAAGGCATAACGGTCATATTGCGCTGGAAACATAGTGATAAAGCAGGCGCCGTTGGCATGCCGATGCGAGATACAGAAATTTTAATTTTCGGTAACCCCAAAATGGGATCACCATTGATGCTGAGCAACCAGCAGATCGGCATTGACCTGCCAATGAAAGCGTTGGTTTATAAAGATGCTGACGGCCAGGTTTGGCTCACTTATAACGATCCAGCGTATTTGAAAAAACGTCACGGCATCAATGATAAAGACAAGGTTTTTGCCAAAATGACCGGTGCACTCGATAAACTGACCAGTAAGGCAGTTGGAAAATAGAACGTATTGCTATAATCCGATGAAGTTTCTGGTGATGATAAATTGAGTACGACTGAGGGGCTTGCTGTTCAATTTGAAAAGTCCTGCTCAGACCTCAATATTAATCTCAGTAATTCACAGCAGGCCGGTTTGTTTAGCTACCTTTCTCTGCTTGCGAAATGGAATCGTGCTTATAACTTAACCTCTATTCCGAGCCCTCAGTGGCAGACCGAATTGCTACTGGATGCCCTGGTGGCGTTACCCTATATCGATAAAAGCCCTATTTTAGATGTGGGTAGTGGTGCCGGTTTACCAGGTATCCCGTTGGCGATCGCCCGGCCCGACCTGGAATTTACCCTGCTTGATAGTAATGGGAAAAAAACCAGATTTATCAAACAGATAGCGATTGAGCTGCCGTTACCTAACCTGAATGTGGTACAGTCACGAATAGAAGACTTCACAGCAGCTTCTGGTTATACTTTGATCGTCTCAAGGGCCTATGCGGAGCTGGATGTATTTATAAATAGTACCCAGCATCTGCTCGCAAAACAGGGTCGTTGGCTCGCCTGGAAGGGATCCAAACTGCAATCAGAATTAGAAAAGGTCGGCATGCCCGTGGTCATCAACCAGACCATTGAGGTCAAACTTCCCGGTGTGGCTGGTCCACGATATTTACTGGATATTTCAAAAACATAAGCGACAGGGTGAGGAAAATGGGCAAGATTATTGCCATTGCAAATCAGAAAGGTGGAGTGGGCAAAACCACCACCTGCATAAATCTTGCGGCCTCGCTGGCGGCGACCAAGCGTAAGGTGCTGCTGGTCGATATGGATCCGCAGGGTAATGCTACCATGGGTTCGGGCATAAATAAAAGCCAGCTCGAATGGACCTCCTGTGATGTGCTGCTGGATGAATGCTCAATCGAGGATGCCATCGTTTACGCTGATCAGGCAGACTTTGATATCCTGCCCGGTAATAGTGATCTGACCGCTGCTGAGGTGGCGCTTATTGAATTCCAGAATCGCGAATTCCGGTTACGCCATGCGCTGTTATCCGTAAAGGATAATTATCACTATATATTAATTGATTGTCCCCCATCGCTAAATATGCTGACCTTGAATGCGCTGGTGGCCGCGCAATCGGTGATGATCCCAATGCAATGCGAATACTATGCTTTAGAGGGTTTGACCGCGCTGTTGGAGACAATTAACAAGATCCAGTCAACCGTAAACCCAGAGTTAAATGTTGAAGGTTTATTGCGTACGATGTTTGATCCGCGCAACAATCTGGCCAACGATGTTTCCGGTCAGCTATTAGTGCACTTTCCCAAGAAGGTGTATCGCACGGTCATCCCGCGCAATGTTCGATTAGCCGAGGCGCCCAGTCATGGCAAGCCAGTGATTCAATACGATAAAACCTCCCGTGGCGCCCGCGCCTATTTAGCCCTGGCGGGTGAGATCCTGCGCAAACATGAAGGCGCCACCCTGCTTAGCAAGGTTAATTGATCTGCCCGGCCGGCTTGATTCATCCGATTTGTGTTGTTCTGATTGCGCAAATAGCGTTTATTTTTATGCCCACCAGTAAATGGATCTATTGTTAGGAGCGGTCTCAGAACGCGAGTAAATTTCACGACTCCACTATGATTTCATACAATGATTCCATCGCGGTCTGAGACCGCTCCTACGCTTATTTATTTCCTGCTTCCCCACCATCGCTAAAGCACATGCAATTATCGACAGGTTGTTTTAAGCTAGCACCATGAAAAAACGCGGTTTAGGAAGAGGTCTGGATGCCTTATTGGGCAGCAGCACGATCAGTGATACTGCTGCGAGCGCCAAAGGTGAGGCAGGTTTGCGAGAAGTTGCGGTTGATTTAATTGATCGCAGTCCCTACCAGCCGCGCGTAGATTTTAATGAAGAAGCGCTGCAGGAACTCGCTGACTCGATTCGAGCCCAGGGCGTGATCCAGCCCGTTGTTGTACGTCCTAATCTTACTACTCCAGGTCGATTTGAACTCATTGCCGGTGAACGTCGCTGGCGTGCCGCCCAGTTAGCCGGCTTGCACGAAGTCCCTACCGTGATACGCGAAGTCGATGATCAGGCCGCGATGGCGATGTCGTTGATCGAGAACATTCAGCGTCAGGCCCTGAATCCCATTGAAGAGGCCGTAGCACTCAACCGTTTAATTGATGAATTCGGCCTGACCCATGAACAAACCGCCGAAGCCGTCGGCCGCTCGCGGGCAGCAGTGAGTAATATGCTGCGTCTGCTTAACCTTGAAGCCGGCGTAAAAGCCATGCTTGAACAGGGCAAACTTGAAATGGGCCATGCCCGTGCCCTGCTGGGTTTACGGGGTGGTGCTCAGTTTAAAGCGGCACAGGAAGTTGAGCATAAGGGTCTGTCAGTTAGGGAAACAGAGCGGTTAGTTAAAAAAATTGGCTCTCCGGCTGCGGTTAAAGCCTCCACGGTCAAAATTGTTGATCCGGATACCGAGCGTCTTGAGCAGGACCTGTCTGAAAAGCTGGGTGCCCGGGTTCAGTTTCAGGCTGGCAAAGGTGGTAAAGGCAAACTGGTTATTACCTATAACTCGAACGATGAACTAGATGGTATACTGGCACACATAAAATAGTCGCTTCCATCTTTCTCCACGTGTATTCAGCGCTCAATAGTTGAGCCAGATTCAAGCAATAATGGCCTAACGAGTTGATCCAATACACATTCTGAAGCTGTCATGATCTGGCTGGGGATCCCGCTAAAATAGTCGTTATTTTTATCGGCGTTAATTGACCATTTCTGTGCGAACTTATATACTTCGCCGCCCTGATAGTGTGCGTTTGAGGCCGTCTTTATAAGACTTTTCAGTATGTTGAAAGCCAGAGACAGCTTAACGGTAGCATTACGTAAGACACTCCAGGTTCAGGCAGTATTAACCGGAGTCGCTGCTATTATTGCATTACTGGTGAAGTCACCCAGTTTTACCATAGCACTGGTTTACGGCGGTGCGGTTACCAGCATTGCGACAGGATTACACGCCTGGAGACTGCTAAAGATTGCAGCGGCAGGTGACGCTACAGATGGCAGCTCCCCTGATGGAAAGAAGGTCGACCCCATCGTCAGTCAGGCGAATGCCGGTATTGAAGTATTTAAAGGTGCGCTGCTTAAATATGCTGCCATCATGGGATTATTAGCTCTGGGAATGGGCTATTTGAAACTGGATCCCCTGGCGGTACTCATCGGATTTTCAGTGGCCTATATTGGGTTTATGTTTAGCGGAGGTTATGCACCTCGCTCAAAACCCCGGCAATAAGTTCAGACCGTATAGCGGTGAATTATGTGCCCCCAGCCTTGCTATCTTCGATATAGCTGGAAGCGAAACGAATTTTAAAATTTTTTGGAAATTGACCACTAATGTCGAGTGAACAGACCTCTGCGCAATATATAACTCACCACTTAACAAATCTGACCTATGGCGACATGCCGCAATCCGCCGTGGGCCAGGAACTATGTGATGGTGCTGGCGCAGTCAAAGAAGCGGGCTGGCAGTTTGCCCACTGTGGTGCCGAAGCCCAGGCCATGGGTTTCAATTCTATTAATGTTGATACCATGTTCTGGTCATTAACCCTGGGTGTGGTTTTTTTATGGCTGTTCCGTAAAGCGGCGAAAAAAGCCAGTGTCGGTGTTCCATCCGGTTTGCAAAATTTTGTCGAATGGGTATGCGAGTTTATTGATACCTCCGTGCGAGGCTCATTCACGGGTAAAAATGACCTGGTTGCGCCGATGGCCCTGACCATCTTTATCTGGGTCTTCCTAATGAATTTTATGGATTTAATACCGGTCGACTGGTTGCCATCGCTGGCGGCTCTGGCAGGCGAAAGCTTCTTTGGTGCCGATCCTCATCATGTTTATTTCAAGGTAGTTCCGTCGACCGATCCAAATGCTACGTTTGGAATGTCGTTTGCGGTATTCGCGCTGATGATTTTCTATAGCATCAAGAACAAAGGGATAGGTGGTTTCACGGCTGAACTGACCATGCATCCATTTAGCTCGAAAAATATTATTTTACAGTACCTCATTTTTGTACCGATCAATTTTGTTCTTGAATTTGTATCGATGATAGCAAAACCGCTTTCTTTATCACTGCGTCTTTACGGAAACATGTATGCCGGTGAGATGATCTTTATTTTGATTGCCCTGTTGTTTGGTCTGGCCGATTCCGGAACCGTCGGTGGCTGGCTGGGTGCACTCGCAGGCGGCTTCATGCAACTGGGTTGGGCGATATTCCATATCCTGATTATTACCTTGCAGGCGTTTATCTTTATGACGTTAGCGATTGTATACATGGATATGGCGCATCAGGTAGACGAAGCACATTAAACAGATTTTTAATTTTTTAGAATTTTGAAATAGGAGAAAACAATGAACGAAGTACAAGCAACCTTATTTATTGCTGGCGCTTTAATGATGGGTCTAGGCGCACTTGGTGCCGCGATTGGTATTGGTGTATTAGGTGGTCGCTTTCTTGAAGGAGCCGCACGCCAACCTGAACTTATTCCATTACTACGTACACAGTTCTTCATCATGATGGGTCTGACTGACGCTGTTCCCATGATTGCGGTGGGTATTGCTTTCTATGTGATCTTCGCGGTTGCGCCTGGAGCTGGTGTAGTAGGCTAATTTAAGCAAAGTCACTATTTGATATAGACGACAGATTAGGAACAAGCGTATGAATTTTAATTACACGCTCATCGGACAAAGCATAACCTTCTTTTTCTTTATTTGGTTTTGCATGAAGTTTGTCTGGCCACCGATCATGAATGCCCTGCACGAACGAAAGGCAAAGATTGCGGACGGTCTGGCAGCAGCGGAAAAAGGTCAGCACGAAGAAGAGCTGGCTAAAAACCGTGCCGTTGAAATCTTGAAAGAAGCCAAAGCTCAGGCCGGTGAGGTAATTCGCCAGGCTGAGAAACGTGCCAGTGAGATCGTTGAAGCGGCGGCAAATGATGCCAAGGCCGAAGGTGATCGTTTAGTGCATGCCGCGCAGGCTGAGATTGAACAAAATATTACTCGTGCACGTGAAGAGTTACGCGGGCAAGTGGTAACGCTGGCGGTAGCCGGTGCCGGTAAAGTGCTGAAAAAAGAGATTGACGAGAAGGCCAACGAAGCCCTGCTCAAAGATCTGGCTGCTCAGCTTTAAGGGATAACAGAACATGGCAGAAAAAAGTACCATTGCTCGCCCTTACGCCTTAGCGGCTTTTGGCCTTGCGCAGGAACAAAGCGATCTTGCAAAGTGGTCAGACATGCTGGGCTTTGCTGCGGTCGCGGTTACCGATGAGACGATGCAGGATTTTGTATCCAACCCTAAGGTCGACGTTGAAACACTATCGCGTTTGATGATTGAGGTTTGTGGCGATCAGCTGAATGACATGGGTAAGAACTTTATAAAAGTTCTGGTCGAGAATAAGCGTCTGAACGTATTGGCTGAGATTGTAACTTTATATAACTTGCATCGCGCCGAAGCTGAAAAGACCATCGAAGCGGAAGTGATCTCCGCCTTCCCGCTTACTGAAACTCAGCAAAGCAGTTTACAGGCCGGTCTTAAAAAGCGACTGGGCCGTGAAGTGACTTTAGTTTCAAAGGTCGACGAAAATCTTTTAGGTGGTGCCATTGTGCGTGCCGGTGATTTAGTGATCGATGGATCGGTTAGCGGTCAGCTCGATAAATTGGCGACGGCCTTGTTACATTAATGAATTTATTAACAAAGCGAAGCAAGCTGCTCGCTTTGAAACAGTATTTAAAATTTAGAGGATATAACCATGCAACTTAACCCTTCAGAAATTAGCGAGCTGATCAAAAAGCGCGTTGAGAGTTTCGAAGTTGTTAGCGAAGCACGCAACGAAGGTACTGTGGTTTCATTGGCAGACGGCGTTGTTCGAATTCACGGACTAGCCGATGTTATGTACGGTGAAATGATCGAGTTCCCCGGCAATACCTTTGGTATGGCCCTGAACCTTGAGCAAGACTCAGTAGGTGCGGTGATACTCGGTGAGTACGAACACATCACCGAAGGCGACAAAGTACAATGTACCGGTCGTATCCTTGAAGTCCCAACCGGGCCCGAATTATTAGGCCGTGTTGTTAATTCGTTAGGTCAGGCGATTGACGGTAAGGGCGCGATTGATTCCAAACAATCTGCACCGATTGAAAAGATTGCTCCTGGAGTAATTGCTCGTAAATCCGTTGACGAGCCGGTGCAAACGGGCCTGAAGTCAATTGACTCGATGGTACCGATTGGTCGAGGTCAACGTGAATTGATTATTGGTGATCGCCAAACCGGTAAAACAGCGGTAGCAATTGATGCCATCATCAATCAGATTGGTACCGGTGTTAAATGTATCTACGTGGCGATTGGTCAGAAGGCCTCTTCGGTTGCGTCAGTAGTACGTAAGCTGGAAGAGTTCGGTGCGATGGACCATACCATTGTAGTTGCCGCTAATGCCGCGGATTCGGCCGCGATGCAATACATTGCCCCGTATGCCGGTTGTGCAATGGGTGAATATTTCCGTGACCGTGGCGAAAATGCATTGATTATATATGATGATTTAACCAAACAGGCCTGGGCCTATCGTCAGGTATCTTTACTACTGCGTCGTCCACCCGGGCGTGAAGCCTATCCCGGTGACGTATTCTATTTGCACTCACGTTTATTAGAACGCGCAGCGCGAATCAATGCCGATGAAGTTGAAAAACTCACCAACGGTAAAGTCAAAGGCAAAACCGGTTCACTTACCGCGTTACCGATTATCGAAACCCAGGCGGGTGACGTATCGGCCTTCGTCCCGACCAACGTGATCTCGATCACCGATGGTCAGATCTTCCTGGAATCGGATTTATTTAACGCCGGCATTCGTCCTGCGATTAACGCTGGCTTATCTGTGTCACGAGTTGGTGGTGCGGCACAAACCAAGATTATTAAAAAGCTCGGCGGCGGTATTCGTTTAGCGCTGGCGCAATATCGTGAACTGGCGGCGTTTGCCCAGTTTGCTTCTGATTTAGATGAAGCCACCCGAAAACAGATTGACCGTGGTCAACGCGTTACCGAATTAATGAAGCAGGCTCAGTACAAACCGATGGGCGTGGCCGAGCAGGCATTTTCATTATTAGCGGCCAACGAAGGTTATCTGGACGATGTTGAAGTGACTAAAATCGTTGCCTTTGAAGACGCGATGCTGGCGCATTTGAAATCAAACAACCAGGACCTGCTGGATTCAATCAATGCCGACGGTGATTTTAATGACGACATTGAAGCCAAAATGAAGGCGGCCATTGAAAGCTTTAAGAAAACAGGCACCTATTAATGGCCAGCGGTAAAGAGATACGCACCCAGATCAAGAGTATTCAGAATACTCAAAAGATCACCAAGGCGATGGAAATGGTGGCGGCGTCTAAGATGCGTAAGGCGCAGGATCGTATGCGTGCATCTCGTCCTTACTCAGACAAGATGCGCCAGGTTATTCATCACCTTGCTTTTGCACATACGGAATACAAACACCCGTACCTGCTTCCGCGTGATGAAGTAAAACGGGTTGGTTATATTATTATCTCAACCGATCGTGGTTTATGTGGTGGCTTGAACAATAATGCATTTAAGACCGCACTACTCAACATGAAAGAGTGGAGCGAGAAAGAAGTTGAGGTTGATTACTGTACCATCGGTACCAAGGCATTAGCCTTTTTCAAACGCATGCAGGGTGAGATTGTATCGCAGGCGATACATCTTGGCGATGCGCCGTCAATCAGCGAATTAATTGGTACGGTTAAAGTGATGTTGGACGCCTTTAACGAAGGCAAAATCGATCGCCTGTATGTTGTTTACAACAAGTTTGTAAACACCATGACCCAGGAACCTCAAGTTGATCAGCTGTTACCGGTTGCTTCTATTAAAGAAGAAGACGAGTTAAAACATCACTGGGATTATATTTACGAACCCGATGCCAAAGAAGTGCTTGATGGACTATTGATACGTTATATCGAGTCTCTGGTTTATCAGGGTGTTATAGAAAACGTAGCATGCGAGATGGCGGCGAGAATGATCGCAATGAAAGCGGCATCCGATAACGCGGGTGATTTAATTGATAACCTGCAACTAGTTTACAACAAGGCACGTCAGGCGGCAATTACTCAGGAAATTTCTGAGATTGTAAGTGGTGCATCGGCAGTTTAAGACAGTTTAGCGTCTTCCTTGTTATTTATATAACAGGGAGTGACAAAAGAATTTTTAAAAATTTGAGATTAAGAGGAACGGCAAAATGAGTGCTGGACAAATCGTACAAATCATCGGCGCAGTAATCGATGTGGAATTCCCACGTGATTCCATGCCCAGGATATTTGACGCACTAATGGTTGATGGAGAGGATTTAACTCTGGAAGTGCAGCAACAATTAGGTGACGGCGTCGTGCGTACTATTGCGATGGGTTCAACTGACGGGATAAAACGTCAGTTACCGGTGAGCAACACCGGTGCCCCGATTAATGTACCGGTCGGCAAAGAAACTCTGGGTCGCATCATGGATGTGTTAGGTCGCCCGGTAGATGATGCCGGCCCGATTGGCGCAAAGAAAACCATGCCAATTCATCGTAAGCCACCGGCTTATGACGAACAGGCATCTTCTTTAGAGATTCTTGAAACCGGCATCAAAGTTGTCGATCTGATTATGCCGATCGCCAAGGGCGGTAAGATTGGTCTGTTCGGGGGTGCGGGTGTTGGTAAGACCGTAACGCTGATGGAATTAATCAACAACATCGCCGTTCAACAAGAAGGTTTATCGGTATTCGCGGGTGTCGGTGAACGTACTCGTGAAGGTAATGACTTCTACTACGAAATGAAAGAAGCCGGCGTACTTGATAAAGTAGCAATGGTTTACGGTCAGATGAATGAGCCTCCCGGTAACCGTTTACGTGTAGCGCTGTCTGGTTTAACTATGGCGGAACATTTCCGTGATGAAGGTCGTGACATCCTGATGTTTATCGATAACATCTATCGTTACACATTGGCTGGTACCGAAGTCTCTGCGCTGTTAGGTCGTATGCCTTCTGCGGTAGGTTACCAACCTACACTGGCGTTAGAAATGGGTTTACTGCAAGAGCGAATTACTTCTACGAAAACAGGCTCAATCACCTCATTCCAGGCCGTTTACGTACCAGCGGATGACTTGACTGACCCCTCACCGGCGACCACCTTTGCTCATCTGGATGCGACCTTAGTATTGTCACGCCAGGTTGCCGAGCTTGGTATTTACCCGGCGGTGGATCCACTGGATTCTAATTCACGTCAGCTTGACCCACACATCATCGGTGAAGAGCACTATAACGTTGCACGTGCGGTACAGGGTAACCTGCAAAAGTATAAAGAGTTAAAAGACATCATCGCGATTCTGGGTATGGATGAATTATCG
>UOFR01000007.1_pt1 | contig 63163 bp, 62 predicted proteins | sample 1988501 | NCBI WGS metagenome assembly UOFR01 (sample SAMEA4712194, study PRJEB27164) | hydrothermal vent metagenome | biome: marine basaltic hydrothermal vent biome; feature: marine hydrothermal vent; material: mineral | place: Pacific Ocean | collected 2011-06-14/2011-07-23 | depth 1689 m | reverse complement strand
CGTAGCATATGCCGGTGAGGATATATTTTTCTCTAAAATACCTCCACACATTACTCCGTCTCAAGCTCTTGCTGCAGTACAGAAAGCCGCAATAAGAAAAAAATGGACGGCTTCAAGATTAGAAAATAATAAATTGCAGGCTAAATTAAATCATCATGACTATGAGGTTCTGCTAATATTTTCTTTTACGGATAATGAGATTCGTTACAAAGATTTGACAGTTTTTTATGAGATGGATGATAGCGAACAGGAAAACGGGGAGAAAACGCCAGCACCTGAGCGTTGGGTAAGTAACTTAAAAAGATATACTAACGTTTTCCTTCGAGAATACCAGCTGTACGCCGTTCCTAAAGAAAAGTTTTCACATGAAGACATCAAACTGAAACTGGAAAGCTTAAAGAAGATGTATAATCAAAAATTAATTACTGAATCTGAGTACGCGCAAAAAAAGAAAGAGATTTTGTCCCGATATTAAAAATCAGGCTCTATAGCTGCGGGTAAATTAATACAATACCTGTCAGGTTCTGACGGTTGTATTAACCATGTTTAATTTGTAAAGGATATTGTTCAACCCGCATCGCCGTTGCTCCGGCTACAGCAATCGGCATGACCATAAAATTAAATAGCGGAATCATGGTGCCCAGGGTAACGGCACTGCCAAAGCCAAGTGACATCATGCGTTTTTTGGCGACTTCCTCTCGAACTTGTTTGAAGCTGAGGCCGTAGTTGCTCATTGGGTAATCTGAGTATTCCAGGCTAAACATCCAGGCACCAAAGATAAACCAGATAATGCCGACTAGTGGCGCAAAGATAAAAAGTAAAATGACAGAAATGATTGCCAACGGAATAGCCCACATAAAATAATAAAGCCATTTTTTTAATTCATTGATGATGGTAAAACTCATTTCAGTCATGATTGCGCGATCACTGCCGGGAGGGGTTGTGCTGGTCAGGTGTTTTTCAACGGCGGCGGCGAGTGGACCATTAAACGGCGAGCTGATCACATTGGCGATCAATGATGAGGTATAAAAAATTAGTACGGCAACCAACAGGTAAGCAAGTATTTCCAGAAATATATTTATAAAGGATAACCAGCCATCAAATTCAGGGATGTACTCATTGACCAGATTACTCACATAACTACCGGCAACGGCGATGAGCAATATAAAGGTTAATATATTAATAATGAGCGGGATGATCACAAACCTTTTTACACCCGGTTTGGTTATTAAGCTTAAACCCTTTATAAAATACCCAAACCCGCTTGTTGTACCACTCATTGTACTTCCCTCATTAATTTCCAGTTTTAAAGTTTTTATCTTTGTTATTGTTGGTGTCCAGATTTTGCCAGTATGGCGCTGCCGTAACAGGCCTCATTATACTGAGATTGTTTTATCTTTGTTTGACAATATCGTTGCCGAATTTCGGTCCAGACCTGATTTTTCGCGCCGCCGCCTGCCGTGTAGATGACATCCGGGTAGGGTGCTCCCAGTTCGGCCAGCTTTTGATAGGCATTAAATTCAATTCGAGCAATGCCTTCGAATAGCCCCTGCAGGAATATCACATTGTTGTCAGGTCGCGGGCTTAACTTTGGCGTTAGCATTGGGTCATTTATCGGGAAACGCTCTCCTGTTTTTAACAATGGGTAGTAGCCCAGCTCAGTATCGACGTTGGGATTGATTTGCAGACTGAGTGATTCCATTTCCTGATCACTAAAATATTCCCGTAACACCGCACCTCCGGTATTTGAGCCGCCCCCAACCAGCCAGTAATCACCAAAGGGCTGGCTATATATGCCATATTGCTGATTAAAGATCGGTGTCTCACAGATGATTTTAACCACCAGGGTCGACCCCAGAGAGGTGACTGCTTCACCGGGCTGGCTGATCCCGGTTGCCAGGATCGCTGCGTGTGAATCCGTGGTTCCAGCCATAATCTGGGTGTCCACGGGCAGGCCCAGTCGTTTTGCCACGGTCGCCGCTATCGTGCCCATGACCTCGCCCGGTCGGTGAACCTGTGGCAATTTTGCCTGCAGGGCCGGTAATGCTGAAAACCAGTCTGGCCACTGGTGATGAATCGGGTCATAGCCCGTTTTTAGACAATTATTAACGTCACTGTGCCCAGCGGTCTGGGTTAGCTGGAAATTCAACCAGTCGGCCTGGTGCATGAGCGTGGTTGCGGTGTCCTGTGCGGTGTTCTCGATCAGCCACATCAATTTGGGCAGACCGGCGCTGACCGATTGTACCGTGGTGTTGTCTGTTATGGTCTTGAGCTGGGCGACTTGATGGCCTGAGCGGGCATCGTTATACATTAATGCCCTGGATAACGGGCGGCCTTTGGCATCGCAAAAGAATACGGTGCCCGAGGTGCCATCGATTGCGATGGCCTTGAGCGATTCTAACGAGATGGCCTGCTTTAACTGAAGGATGAGATCGGACAGTGTGTCAGCCCAGATCTGAGGGTCCTGGGCTACCTCGTTGTCGTCAACGACCGGGCCTGGAAATGCGATTGATGCCTGCACCAGCAAAGTCGCCTGGTCATCGATGCAACAGGCACGCATGCCCGAGGTGCCAGCATCGATGCCTATGTATATCGGAGAGTCTGGATGTAGCTTATTGAGATGTCGGGCCATGCTGATGGCTCAAATAGTGTGGAAATGGCGAAGGGCCAAGGCTTAGGGCAAGCTGACAGGCGTGGGGGCTTGCCAGTCGGGTTGTGTGTGCTCGCAGACCACCGTGGTATAGATACCGCCACGGACATTGAACTCGGCTGTCAGGCGCATAAAACGAGGCGCGGTCGCAGCGACCAGGTCGTCAAGTATTTGATTGGTAACAGCTTCGTGAAAGGCACCTTCTTCGCGGAAGGCCCAGACATAGAGCTTCAATGACTTAAGCTCAACACAGAGTTTATCGGCGACGTATTCGATCTTGAGTTCAGCGAAATCGGGTTGGCCGGTTTTTGGACAGAGGCAGGTGAACTCTGGGATATCGATACGGATGGTGTAATCCCGCTCGGGCATGGGGTTTTCAAATGTTTCCAGGTCTTTTGTGGGTTGGCTTGGCATAGGCGGGAAGATAACGGAAGCGGGGCACTGCTTCAAGCTTCATAAATGAGACTTTGCGATAATTTTTCAATATATTTCTCAAGCAAGAAATTAATTCTAATTATTTGCTCTTGTCGGCAATGTCAATCTTGTGTGATCTGGTGGCGATCGAGTATCTTAGTCGCCCATGCGATTAAGAAAATTAAAACTGGCTGGATTCAAATCCTTCGTCGACCCCACCACCGTACATTTCCCCAGTGATCTTATTGGTGTGGTGGGCCCAAATGGTTGCGGTAAGTCCAATGTCATTGATGCAGTGCGCTGGGTGATGGGTGAGAGCTCAGCCAAGCAGTTACGCGGCGATTCCATGTCGGACGTGGTCTTTAACGGCTCAAATACCCGTAAGCCGGTGGGTCAGGCCGCGGTTGAAATGATATTTGACAATAAAGAAGGTCGTTTAGGTGGCCAGTATGCCAATTATAACGAGATATCCGTCAAACGCAGCGTCAGCCGTGAAGGACAGTCGCATTACTATCTAAACGGGGCTAAGTGCCGCCGGCGTGATATCACTGACATATTTCTCGGCACCGGCCTGGGACCGCGCAGCTATGCGATTATCGAGCAGGGTACCATCTCGCGCATCATCGAAGCCAAACCGGAAGACTTGCGTGTCTTTTTAGAAGAAGCGGCCGGCATCTCCAAATACAAAGAACGTCGTAAAGAGACTGAAACCCGCATTCGCCACACGCGAGATAATCTGGATCGCCTGAATGATTTACGTGAAGAGCTGGAAAAACAGATTAACCATCTGCAAAGACAGGCTAAAGCCGCTGAACGTTACAAGATTTTAAAAGAAGAAGAGCGTATTTTGAATGCGCAACTGCAGGCATTAAAGTGGCAAGGTCTAAACGATAACGCGCAGGGTATTGAAACAAAGATCCGCGATCAGGAAACCGAACTGGAAGCCTCGCGAGCCAAACAACGCAGTATTGAGTCGGACATCGAAACACAACGTGAAGCGTTGGCCGAAGCGAATGAACTATTTAATAAAATCCAAAGCCAGTTTTATGCGGTAGGCTCAGATATCGCTCGACTGGAACAATCCATTCAACATACTCGCGAACGTAAACAACAACAACAGAATGATTTATCGCAACTGGACAAGGATTTAAGTGAGGCTCAGCTGCATTTAAATACCGATCAGAACAAGATCGTCGAGCTAGAGCAGGAACTGGATAAGATCACTCCGGCGTCGGATCAGGCCGAAGCCGCCGAGCAGGCGGCAGTACAGGCATTGCAGGAATCAGAGTCTGCGATGCACACCTGGCAAACGCAGTGGGAGCAATTTACGCAACAGGCTGCTGAACCTGCTCGAGCTGCCGAAGTTGAAGCGGCACGCATGCAACAACTTGAAATGCAACGCTCACACCTGTCTGAACGTCAGACAAAATTAAAAACAGAACGCGACAACAATATCGATGCTGAGCTGGAAAAAGATCTGGCTGAATTAAATGTTGAACTGGAATCGAAACGCCAGACGCTGGATGAAAAACAAAAAGATTTAGTATCAACGCAAACAGAGATTTCAAGCTTCAAAGATCAGTTGCAGGAGATCAATACCCGCTACGATGATGAGCAGGAAAATTTGCAAATATTAAGATCCAAACATGCCTCCCAGGTTGCAGTACAAAAGGCGGCACTGGGTAAAGAGCAACAAGGCGTTAAAGACTGGCTGCAAAGTGAAAATCTGGAGCAGGCTAAACGTCTGGCCGAAGTTCTGGATGTCGAACAAGGTTGGGAAGTCGCTATAGAATGTGTGCTTGGAGCCCATCTTGAAGCGGTTTGTGTTGATAGCCTGGATGCGCTGTTTAATAAAGTTAAGGCGTTCTCTGAAGGTCAATTGACTTTAATAGAAAAAGCACAGTCGTATGATGAACCTCAGCATAGCAAGGCAGTCAGTTTAAGTAGCAAAATTCGCACGGGCGGCCCTTCCTTGCCACAACTTGAAGGTGTCTATGCGGTAGATAATTTAAACGATGCACTGGCATTGCGACCACGACTTATGCGTCAGGAATCAGTGGTGACCAAAGATGGTCTCTGGTTAGGTATCGGCTGGTTACGTGTTATCAAACAGGAAGAGTCGCATAAGGGTGTGTTACAACGTGAGCAAGAACTAAAGCAACTCGAAGTCAGTATCGATGAGCTTGAAAAAGAGTTTGCGAAAGTTCAGATGCAACGTAATCGAGTGCAGGATAAATTAAAGCAATATGAGCAACAACGCGATATCTTGCAGCAATCATTACAAACCCTAAATAAAGAATTTAATGAAGCCAATGGTAAAGCCAGCGGACTAAGTTCTCGTTATGAGCAGATGCAAAAACGTATTCAGCATATTGAGCATGATCTATCAGAACTCAAAACGCAGATAGAAAGTGCTGAAAGTGCGATTATTCGATCACGTGAAAATAAGGAACAAGCAAAAAAACTGATTCGCGGGTTTGAAATGAAACGCGAAAAATTAAATGAACAACGCAGTGAGCTACAGACTTCGTTAGAGGAAGCGCGCAGCAAGGCAAATGGTTCTCGTGAACAGGCGCAGCAAGTTCGTGTGCGTGCTGAATCTATAAGAGCTGAGCTTGGTTCAATAAAAACAGCATTGCAGAGAACGGATAGCCAACAGAATCAACTTACAACACGTCGTGAAGAGCTCAATGCTGCGATAAAAGAAGTTGATCAGCCATTAACAAACATGTCGGAAGAGCTTGAGGGGTTTTTACAAAACCGTGTATCAATCGAGGCAACCTTAAACAAAGCCCGTGGGCAAGTTCAGGAAATTGAAAGCACGCATCGTGAGCTGGATGAGGCGCGACTCAAATCGGAAGAGGGTGTTCAACTCTGCCGTGGCAAGTTAGAAGAAACTCGGATTGGCTGGCAGGAGACCAAGGTACGCCGTCAAACCATTCAGGAAGATGTTCAATCATCGGGATTTGAAGTTGCTGTTTTAATAAAAGAGATGCCTGACGATGCAGAAGCCTCTAAATGGCAAGAGACGGTCGATTCGGTTGAACGCAAGATTTCTCGTCTTGGCGCTATCAATTTGGCCGCGATTGAAGAATTTGATCAGCAAACTGAACGTAAGGTATATCTCGATGCACAAAACGATGATCTAGTCTCAGCATTAAAAACTCTGGAAGATGCGATTGAAAAAATCGACAAAGAAACAAAGACTCGCTTCCAGGATACCTTCGATAAAGTTAATAATGGTTTTAAAGAATTATTCCCACGTTTATTTGGTGGCGGTAAGGCTTATCTGGAAATGACCAGTGAAAACATTCTGGACACGGGTATTACCGTAATGGCTCGCCCACCGGGTAAACGCAACAGCACCATTCATCTTTTATCTGGTGGTGAAAAAGCATTGACGGCCGTTGCCATGGTGTTTGCAATTTTTGAGTTAAATCCGGCACCCTTCTGTATGCTTGATGAGGTTGATGCGCCACTCGATGATGCTAATGTCGGACGTTATTGCGAGATGTTAAAACACATGTCGGATCGAATTCAGTTTATTTTTATTACGCATAACAAAATTACCATGGAAATCGCAGAACATCTTACTGGTGTAACCATGCATGAACCAGGTGTTTCGCGATTGGTGGCTGTCGACGTTGATGAAGCGGTTAAACTGGCGGCTGTATAAGTAAACCTGTTGCGAGAGAACAGCAGTGATGGATACGTTACGTGTATCATTAATTATAATTGGCATCATAATTATCGGTGCAATTTATCTATTGGGTCGGCGCCAGGTCGATGCGGATGACGAACCATTTAAAGTTTCCTCGGCATTGTCATGGTTGAATCTTTTCACTCGGTTTAAATTCTCTTTTCCAAAGTGGGAGCAATCCGTCAGCGATGATGTGATCTCAAAAACTGAAGAATTAAGTGCAGAAGATCTGGCGGATGTAAAATCTATTGTCGCAGAACGAAAGCAGGTTATTTCGACAGCGGAAGATATTACATTAATCGTTGAATTAACCAGCGATCAGATTGCCCCAGCTGGCGAACAGTTATTTGTACCCATTACATTAATTGCCCGACATGGTCGGATTTTCAGCGGAGAAAACATAAAATCAGCTATGCAAGAATCCGGGTTTTACCTGGATCGTTCGGGTGTGTATTACCTGGATATAAAAGATCATCAGGGATATCAACAGAAACTCCTTGGGCTTGCTAATATTGTCGAGCCAGGAACTTTTGATGAAGAAAAATTCAGCACCTTTGAATCACCCGGTCTGGTTTTGTATTTGCATTTACCTGCTCCAATAGAAGCGCGAGAAGCATTCTTAATGTTAATTAATAAAGGCCGGGAGCTGTCGGCAAAACTTTTTGGTGATATGTGTGACGATACCCGTAGCATATTAACAAATCAGACCATTAGCCATTTGAAAGAAAAAGTAGAAGCCTACCGTTTTAAACAAAAAATGACTCAAATAAAAAATAATCGTAACTCATAGTTGTTCCATGCCTGTTTCAGATAAAAAGCGAGTTAGCAAACTTCGTAAAGATATTCAGTCGCATAATTATCGCTATTATGTACTTGATGATCCGGAAATTCCTGATAGTGAATACGACAGGCTATTGCGCGAGCTGGAAACTTTAGAGAAAAAACATCCTGAACTTGTAACTCAGGATTCGCCAACCCAGCGTGTCGGCGCCCAGCCGCTGTCTTCATTTTCACAAATAGAACATAAGATGCCAATGTTATCATTGAGCAATGCCTTCGATAATAAAGAAGTGAATGACTTTGATCGTCGTGCCAGAGAAAAACTTAATGTTAATGAAATAATTTATACCGCTGAACCTAAACTTGATGGCTTAGCCATTAGCCTGCTATATGAAAATGGGGTATTAGTTCGCGGTGCAACTCGCGGCGATGGGGTTACGGGTGAGGATGTAACTCAAAACGTGCGTACAATTGACGCTATTCCATTACGATTATTGGGAAAAGATTATCCTGGAACGCTTGAAGTCAGAGGCGAGGTTGTAATGACCAGATCAGGCTTCGTTAAACTGAATGAACTACAACGAAAGAACGGTGAGAAAGTTTTTGCTAATCCACGTAATGCAGCAGCTGGTTCTTTACGCCAGCTCGACTCTAAAATTACCGCAACCCGGCCACTGATGTTTTATAGCTATGCGGTCGGCATGGTGGAGCAGGGTGAAGCGTCTGACTCTCAATATGATATCTTGCAACATCTAAAATCCTGGGGGTTACCGATTAGTTCTGAAGTGAGACAGGTAACCGGTGTAAAAGGATGTTTACAGTATTACCAGTCAATTCAGAAAAAACGCGACAAGCTTGATTACGATATTGATGGTGTGGTGTATAAGGTTGACAGTATCGAACAACAAAACGAGCTGGGTTTTGTCTCGCGCGCACCGCGCTGGGCTATTGCCCATAAATTTGCTGCCCAGGAGGAAATGACTATCCTGCTTGATATTGATGTGCAGGTTGGTCGTACGGGCGTGCTAACACCGGTTGCGCGGCTGGAACCTGTTTTCGTTGGCGGTGTAACCGTTACCAATGCAACCTTGCATAATCAGGATGAGATTGATCGGAAAGATATTCGTGTAGGCGACACGGTTATCATTCGCCGTGCTGGTGATGTTATTCCGGAAGTGGTCTCTGCGGTAAAATCAAAACGCCCTGCCAGAACAAAAAAATATAAACTACCACTAAAATGCCCGGTCTGTGGATCAGAAGCTATTCGTCTGGACGATGAGGCGGCGATGCGTTGTACGGGCGGATTGTTTTGCTCGGCGCAACAAAAAGAAGCGATTAAACATTTTATCTCCCGTAAGGCCATGGATGTGGATGGTTTGGGCGATAAGCTGATTGAACAGCTGGTTGATACGGGTCATGTTAAGGATGTTGCTGATTTGTACAAACTGGATAAAACGACGTTGGCTAATCTGGAACGTATGGCTGAGAAGTCGGCGCAGAACGTTCTGCAGGCAATCGAAAAGAGCAAAGACACGACTCTGCCAAGATTTATCTTTGCATTAGGTATTCGGCAAGTCGGCGAAACAACCGCAAAAACACTGGCGAATTATTTCGGGAATTTGAAAGATATAATGGCCGCGACAGAAGAACAACTCATTACGATACCTGATGTGGGTCCAGTAGTGGCTGAAAGTATATCGCATTTTTTTCGTGAGGCGCACAACCGGACTGTGATTGACAAGCTAATAAAATCAGGTGTGCATTGGTCTGATATTAAGGTTGACAAGAATGCGCATAAACCGCTGCAAGATATGATCTTTGTGGTTACCGGAACATTATCCGATATGAGTCGTGATGAAGCCCGACATGTACTCGAGGTGTTGGGTGCGAAAGTCAGCGGCAGCGTATCAAAAAAAACCAGCTATGTTGTGGTTGGTGAAAAGCCTGGTTCAAAAGCCATGAAAGCTGAAGCATTGGGGGTTGAAATCCTGGATGAAAATAAATTCAAAAAATTTTTACAGAAAGCGCAAGCATTGAGTTGATTAGTATTAATCGTTAATTTTATCAGTATCGTTTAAAGTTATCAGATTGTAGGAGCAGTGGGCTCAGACTGCGATTATATACAGATCTTATCGCGGTTTGAGCTCACCCCTATAAATTTAATCCAGTACCCACGGGGGCACATTACCCACGGGGCACAATGGTAATCAAAATTAGATCCCTTTCGGAACGGTTATATGAGTATCCCAGGTTATTTATTTCAGTTTGATTTCGACCTTGGCTTTATCTCTGAGTGATTTCACGTATACCTGAATTCTTTGCTGTTGTATAACCTGGCGTAATTGTTTTTTGGATTGCTCAAAGGTGGCCGGTTCTTTTTTGCGGATATCATCAAGCTTTAACACATGCCAGCCAAAATTAGATTGAACCGGCTTTTTACTGTAACTGCCCTTTTTCATTTCAGATAAGGCTTGAGCAAAGCCAGGCATATCTCGCATGCTGGACAGGTTCATCCAGCCAATGTCACCACCTTTGGCCGCTGATGGTCCCTGTGATTTAGATTTTGCTAATTCAATGAAATCTTTTCCGGTATCCAGTTGTGCTATTACAGCTTTTGCCTGACTTTCACCGTCCGCAGCATCTTTTTTGAAGAGGATATGTCGAACTTTATATTCCTTTATTTCCAGACTTTTAATTTTTTCATCATAAAGTTTTTTAACTTCATCATCTGTTATTGGCGTTGCCCCAAGGGTTTGTTTTAGCAGTTCATTATTGTACATTTCTCGAGCCTGAAACTCGATGAGAAATTTCATTTCAGGATCCTGGTCAATTTTTTGTTTTTTTGCTTCCTGATACATGATTTCACGATCGATCAGGTTTTCTAATGCATGCTTCGGATTATCTACTTTTTTGCGGGTCATGGTTTGAATCATAGTGATATGATTATCTAAATCTTTTTGTGTCAGTGATTTACCATTTACTACAGCAACGGTCTCTTCGGCAAAGACAGGGTAAGCAGAAAATAATGTGACTGCGATAGCGGTTAACATAGTTATTATAAATTTCATTAGTGTTCCTTCAATTAAGTAATTGATTTAAGGCAAGACATATTTAAAGGGTTTGACAGATAGATTCTGATAAACGTCAGCATGAGAATATGGATCATCATCAGCCCATTGTTGGGCCTCCTCCAATGAACTGAATTCTGCAACAATTAGCGAGCCACTAAAACCTGCAGGTCCCGGATCTTCAGAATCAATAGCTGGGTATGGACCAGCAAGAATTAATCGCCCTTGATTTTTTAGCTCGGTCAGGCGTTCAAGGTGAGCCGGTCTGGCGGCCAAACGCCTATCTAAACTGTTGTCATGATCGGTAGCCGATATGGCATACAACATTCAAGTTTCCTTTACTTCTTTAATATGCCGGGATAGATAAATTGTCTGTAAGACAATAAATATTATAGTGAGGCCTAGTAGCCCGAACAATTTGAAATCTACCCAGGTATCAAAGTCAAAGTTTTCAGCGACAATCAGGTTGATTACCCCAAGTGCGATAAAAAATATAATCCACATGTAGCTGAGTCGATTCCAGATTACTTCGGGTAATTCAATGGCACTTTGCATCATACGTTTAACGACTGGGGTGTGCCCAATAAAGTGGCTGCCCAAAAAAACCACGGCAAATAACCAGTTGGCAATACTGACTTTCCAGATTAAAAATTGGGCATCTCTAAAGTAGATGGTGGCTCCGCCGAAAACCAGCGCCATCACAAGTACGATGATGTGCATCTTTTCAATTTTTCGATGCTTGTACCAGGTGATGCTAATTTGTATTACGGTAGATACCATCAACACCGCGGTGGCGATAATAATACTATTTACTTCGTCGGTATAATTTTTGCCAACATTATAGGTAACATAAAAGAAAACAACGGGGAAAAAATCGAATAATAATTTCATAGTTTAAATCAGTGTAAAGTAGGTTTATTGGTTTGATGAAAATACTTCTGCATTACATCTCGTACGTGCTTCGGGTAATCTATGCTGTCCATTTGCTCCATGCCCTCGGCAAAAAATCCGGCGGCATCGTCGGGCAGGCGGTAAATCAACTGTTCAAATACGGCTTCCATCCGTTTAGGGTCTTGCGACCGAGTGGCAATAATACCTTGATTGAGGTTCAAAATCCGCCACGGTCGTCCCATATTTGCCTTGTCCTGATCGGCTTTGATATTAGCACCAATCGACTCGATTATGACTTCGATAGTATCGATAAGTTCGGACAGATGCGCCTTGTCCTGGGTGTGATTCGCGGTATTTGAAATAGCATTTACGACCACTTCGATGTTGTTAATGGTAAAATTATGTTGTGCAGCCCATATTGCCAGCGGAATAGACAATTGCTCAAAAATGGAAAATGACTCATCGCAGTTCAATTTTTGGGCACACTCAGTAAATTTCTCCAGCAAGCCCAGTCCATAATCGGCCAAATCTTCAATTTCGTCCTGGTTAATGGCTAAATTGGGTTCAGATTGATCATTTATCGTGCTAATTACGGCAAAATATTGCTGCATGCTTTTATTCAGTGCCTCGGGAGGTAGATCTAAGCCAGCATGGTCCTGATCCGCGTTTTCCAGGCAGCAGGCGACAGCACTGTCGAACAAGTCGCGCATGGTATTGATATCGACATTGAAAATGCCGTTGAGAGAGTGTGTGTTTGTCATGTCACCGTCCTGAACACGTGGCAATGTAGCATAGACATGATTTCAAAGACAGAATGACAATAAATGGGTACACTACGCACCATAATTATGGAAAATTACGATTTACATACCCATAGCAATGCCTCGGACGGCTCGCTGACCCCCACCGAATTAATTGCTCATGCCAAACAATGTGGCACGGACGTGCTTGCTATCACTGACCATGATATTACCGATGGTCTGTCTGAGGCAATTACGGCGGCTAATGATGCTGAGATGGCCTTTGTACCGGGTATTGAAATTTCTATCACCTGGGCACATCAAACCATTCACATGCTGGGTTTACATATCGATCCTGCTAATGCCGAATTACAGGCCGGAATTAAAAAATTACAGGCTTTTCGTGAAGTACGTGCCGCGCGAATTTCTGAAAAACTGGAAAAAGCAGGTATTTCTGGAGCATTAGCAGCGGCAAATCGATTGGCCGAGGGAAATATTATTAGTCGTACTCATTTTGCCCATTTTCTGGTTGAACAAGGGCATGCCAAAGACGTCAAACAGGTCTTCAAGAAATTTTTAGTACGCAATAAACCCGGCTATGTCGCGGGTGAGTGGGCTGATTTAGAAGAGGCAATACAATGGGTTCGGGCGGCAGGTGGATTAGCGGTGATTGCTCATCCGGCGCGCTATCAATTATCGGCAAACAAGATGCGACAAATGCTGGCCGCATTTCGTGATTGCGGCGGAGTGGGTATTGAAGTGGTTTCAGGCAGTCATAGTGCCAGCGATATACAACGTTTTACTCACGTCGCCGAGTATTTTGGATTATATGCTTCTCGCGGGTCAGACTATCATGGCAAGCATACGGCCTATGCTGATCCCAAACGTCTTCCCGCTCTCCCGGAAAATTGTCGGCCAGTGTGGACTCATTCTGACTGGTATGCCGCCGCTGGCTAGAAAATTGAATAACGAACTTAAGTAAGAAACGTCGATTCAATTTATCTCTCAATATAGATTGCCAGCCGTCACTGTAGAATGGTTTCATAACCATAAACTCGCCTATCAAGAACTAATTCACTCTGATTAAAATCGAAATTAGTAAATCAGAATATTATGAATAATTACCGAATCAATTGATTAGATAAATAAAACTAATAATGGTGTACGACTTGCTAATGATCTTTTATGATGCAGACAGGTTATAAAAAAGTCATTACAGGTTTAGACAAATCTTGTTGTCTTTGTCTCAAGGAGTTTATTTAGCAGGAAACCTGTAAATAAATTAATAATATTACCTGGGAGGCATTTATGACAGGCTCATCTGGAGATTACTGGAAAGCCAATATTCGACTTGTGTCGATATTACTGGTTATCTGGTTCATCGTTTCTTATCTTTTCGGCATTATTCTGGTCGATGTTCTTAATCAAATACAGATCGGCGGTATTGGACTGGGTTTCTGGTTCGCGCAGCAAGGTTCGATCTTTACTTTCCTGATCCTGATTTTCGTTTACGCAAAAAAAATGAATGCACTGGATCGTAAATTTAACGTTCACGAAGATTAGGGGGGCATATGGACTTACAAACATTAACCTACCTTTTCGTTGGTGGGACATTCGCTTTATATATAGGTATTGCTATCTGGGCTCGCGCCTCAACCACCGGAGAATTTTATGTCGCCGGTCGAGGTATTCATCCGGTTGCAAATGGTATGGCGACGGCGGCCGACTGGATGTCAGCGGCATCCTTTATCTCAATGGCGGGACTGATTGCCTTTAAAGGTTATGACGCTTCGGTCTATTTAATGGGTTGGACAGGAGGCTATGTATTATTGGCCATGTTGTTAGCCCCTTACCTGCGTAAATTTGGCAAATTCACCGTGCCGGAGTTTATTGGTGAGCGGTATTACTCGCAAACGGCCCGCGTAGTTGCGGTCATCTGTTTGATTGTGGCCTCAATCACTTACGTAATTGGTCAGATGAAAGGGGTGGGTGTGGCCTTTGGCCGATTTCTGGAAGTCGACTTCGAAGTTGGCGTACTGGTGGGGATGTCGATTGTATTTATCTATGCCGTGCTCGGTGGCATGAAGGGCATTACCTATACTCAGATCGCACAATACTGTGTGTTGATTTTTGCCTATACCATTCCGGCAATCTTTATTTCCTTAACATTAACCGGCAATCCGGTTCCGCAAGTAGGTCTTGGCAGTGAGTTAGTCGATGGCAGTGGTTATCTACTGGCAAAGCTGGATCTGGTGATGACCGATTTAGGCTTTAAAGCGTATACGGTGCAAAAAGGCACGAGTTTGAACCTGGTGTTACTGACGCTGTCGTTAATGATCGGTACCGCAGGATTACCTCATGTAATTATACGTTTCTTCACGGTTCCTAAAGTACGTGATGCGCGAGCATCAGCAGGTTGGGCATTAGTGTTTATTGCCATCCTGTATACGACGGCACCTGCAGTGGGTTCAATGGCACGTTTGAATATGATTAACACCGTGAATGGTGTCGATTCACAGGGTACGGCCTATACTGCTTTACCAAGCTGGTTTAAACGTTGGGAAAACACCGGCCTGTTAGCCTGGTACGATCATAATGGTGATGGCAAGGTTCAACATGCCGCCGGTAAAGCGTTTGCCGGAAAAGGAAAACCAAGTTTTGTTTCCAATGAGGATGGTTCAGCTAAACGGGGTGGCTATGGCGAGCGTGTTGTCAGTAACCCGAGCGATGGAGGTCGGGTAGAAGGCGCACCCTTTGCAAATGAAATTTATGTCGACAGGGATATCATGGTACTGGCCAATCCTGAAATAGCCAATTTACCGTTCTGGGTTATCGCCCTGGTGGCGGCAGGTGGATTGGCTGCCGCGTTATCCACCGCGGCAGGATTGTTACTGGCCATCTCTTCGTCGATTTCGCATGATCTGTTAAAGGGGATATTCAGACCGGATATCTCAGAGAAACAGGAACTCCTTGCCGGTCGAATTGCCATGGCCGGGGCGATTATCGTTGCCGGCTATCTGGGGATGAATCCACCTGGCTTTGCCGCCCAGGTGGTTGCGTTGGCCTTTGGCCTGGCCGCATCGTCGATTTTCCCGGCACTGATGATGGGTATTTTCTATAAGAGGATGAACAATACGGGTGCGGTTGCCGGTATGTTAGCCGGGTTGGGAGCCACCCTGGTGTATATCTTTGTTTACAAAGGCTGGCTATTTATTCCTGGTACCAATAATTTAGCCAATACGGCTGATAACTGGATCCTGGGCATTCAGCCAGAATCGTTTGGTGCAGTGGGTGCACTGATCAATTTTGTTGTAGCGATTATAGTTTGTAAATTAACGGCAGCTCCTCCTGAACATATTCAACACCTGGTTGAAGATATTCGGGTGCCAAAAGGTTCGGGCGCAGCAACCGGACATTGACTTAGGTCAAGATCCTCTACTAAGCCCCGTTTATTCGGGGCTTTTTTATTGCTGATGATTTATTATTATTAACACATCATGTTTTAAGAGAACTGAGTAGTTAAATATGGAAATTGAATTACAGGAGATTCGGAATTTTATTGCACATCATGTGTTGTTTGATGAGTTATCGTCGACATCTATAGAAAAATTAATAACCAACACAACCATACGTTATTTGCGTCGTGGACAAGTGTTTCCCCCGCCGGATGTGCCGGATGATCAGTTTTATCTATTACGCACAGGTGCGGTTGAGCTTCGAGATGCGACAGGCGTCCTGGTTGAAAAGTTGGCAGAGGATAACAGTTATTTTGCGCAGTGCGTAATGGAAAGTTTAATACAATTACAGGGTGTAACGGTAGAAGATACACTTGTTTATCTTATTCCCTGTTCGACGATTCAGACCTTACGTAACGAATATCCCGATTTTGATAATCAGTTTTCAACTTCAGTTGAGCAACGCATTAAAGATGCAGTAATTAAAAGCCAGCAACGCGGTGAAGCACAAAGTGCTATGCGCTATCGAGTTTGTGATTTGACGGATCGAAAACCAGTGCTTATTCAATCGAGTGAAAATGTAATTAATGTCGCTAAATTAATGTCAGATGAAAATGTTTCTTCGGCGTTGATTGTGGATAATAACAAGCTTGTGGGCATAATTACGGATCGAGACTTACGAAAAAGATACATAGCCGAAGGATTGCCTGAGTTTACTAAAGTTTCTGAAATAATGACGCAGGATCTGATAACGATTGAAGATACAACCATGTTGTCTGAAGCATTATTACTGTTGACACGTCATCAAATACACCATTTGCCAGTGATGAAAAATTTCGTACCGGTTGGAAACTTAAGTGTATCAGATGTTATTCGACATCTTGGTACAAATTCTGCCTTTATTGCCAGCGACATTGACAAGGCAAATAGTGTCGAAGCTTTGATGCATATTAGTACGCGTCTACCTGAATTACATTTGCAGTTAACTCTTGCCAATACTCCAGCTAAACAGGTAGGTGAGATTTTTTCTATGATTACTGATTCGATAACTTGCCGGTTAATTAAGTTGGCTGAGGTAAAACTGGGGGCATCACCAGTACCGTATGTCTGGTTGGCCGGAGGATCGCAGGGTCGCAACGAACAAACTTCATATACTGATCAGGATAATGCTCTGTTTATCGATGATTCGATGAAACCAGCTGATGATGATTACTTTAAGGCGCTGAGTCATTTTGTTAGTGATGGATTAAACAAATGTGGATATGTGTATTGCCCCGGAGATGCCATGGCGACCAACCCAAAGTGGCGGCAGACTGAATCAAGCTGGAAAAAATATTTTCGTAACTGGATAGAAATCCCGGAATCAAAATCATTAATGCTGGCCAGTATTTTTTTTGATTTACGGCCAGTGTACGGTGAATACTCAATATTTGAATCAGTGCACATAGATATGTTAACCCGGGCAAAAAATAACGGGATTTTTATAGCTTATATGGTTGCCAATGCATTAACTCATCGACCACCAATCGGTTTTTTCAGAAATTTTGTATTAATACATGATCAGGATCATGATAAAACCCTGGATGTTAAACACCGAGGTTTAGTACCGATTGTTGATATTGGTCGTGTCTATGCATTGTCTGAAGGCTTAAATGTTATCAATACTAGTGAACGCCTGCTGGCGGCATGTCAATGTGGGGCGATGAGTCAGGCGATGAGTGAAAATCTGGTCGATGCACTCGAATATATTGGCAACCTCAGGAATCAGCACCAGACAGAGCTTATCCGACTCGGCAGAAAAGCTGACAACTATCTTGATCCAGGAAGGCTTAGCGGTCTGGAACGTGGTCATTTAAAAGATGCATTTTCTATTATTAAATCTATGCAAGATGCATTAGAACAACGTTATCAGTCAGGCCGAATGGTCTAAACATGTGGTCAAGGTTTTTTGATCTTAACGCGAAACGCCAGCACCTGTTAGAAAAATGTCCGGCCGGAGCACTACATGACTTTTACTCAATACCCTTTGTTGACAGGAAGGCACCGGTAAATAATGTTCCTTTTGTGGTGCTGGATTTTGAAACAACCGGACTTGCTATAATGAATGATCATGTTCTCAGTATTGGTCTGATCGAAATTAAAAATCTTGGTATAAAACTGGAATCTGCCTGGCATGATATAATTAAAACTGACAGGACATTACCAGAGGAAACAACGGTCATCCATCAAATCACGGATGATATGTTGCTCCAGGGGCTAGATGTTAAAGATATGCTGGATAGAATCTTATCCAGATTAAAGGGGCATGTTCTGATTGCTCATCATGCTCAGATTGAATTGGGGTTTCTAAATCGTTTATGCATTGATATTTACAATACAGAGTTTCTGGTTCCTGCGATAGACACACAATTACTTGCGCAACGACAACTAAAACGCGATCAGGAAATAGTGCAAGAAAATTCACTTCGACTATTTAAATTACGTGAACGTTATAAATTACCGATCTATAAAGCACACAATGCGCTTAGCGATGCAATGTCAACTGCGGAACTGTTTTTGGCACTGCTGGTAGATCTTTATCCAGGTAAGAACTGTCTGCTTAAGGAATTAGCTATAAAGAGCTAATCGAGCGGGTTATTTTTGGTGCTAACTGCATTATAAATTCGCTCAGCTATTTTAAGCGATAAAGTGTAAGTAAACGCCTTGCCACGAAAGGCCTGAACGGTACCAATTAATAGAGATAAAATCACGTATATTAGTAAGATGAAAGTCGTAAGTGTAAATATTTGACGAGTGTCAAGCTGAGCGGGTGGATACAGGTAAATAACACCTAAAAGTAAAAGACTTACCGTAACGATAAACATCTGTGCAGTAAAGGCCAGATCCGCTGCCCGCAAGGCTATGAGTTGAGCTAGTTCCATCTTGCGCCAGTAAAAAATAAAAAACACAATGAGCGGCAAAACTGTGCTGGCAACCGGGTGGGCAAACACTCCTGTAATGGCCATCAGGGGAGCCAATGCGGCATATTTTTTTTCTTGATGATTCAATCAGTGCTCCTGAATGGAATTAATAGTTAGTCTAAGTTACCACACATTGAGGTATTCGCAATACTTTGAACATAATGGTTTAACAGGTAAACATAATAATTATGGTGAGTTCAAACTGAGTTAACGCAGGCAAACAGTGGTATTTTAAGCTACACTGATTTACTTAATATTTATACCATACATTCAGGAACATAGAGATTTTGTTGTGAGCCAGTATTTTGAAATTCACCCGGACAACCCGCAACCGCGATTAATACAAAAATCGGTTGAAATGATCCGTGGCGGAGCCGTAATCGCTTATCCAACCGATTCGGCGTATGCGCTAGGTTGTCATATTGGAGATAAGAAAGCGCTTGATATCATCCGAGCTATCCGTAAAGTGGATGATAAACATAATTTCACTTTGGTCTGCCGTGATCTTTCTGAAATTGCTACATACGCAAAAATTGATAATGCGGTATATCGTTTTTTAAACGCGCACACTCCGGGCGCATATACTTATATATTAAAAGCGACGCGAGAAGTCCCTAAACGCTTGATGCACCCACGAAGGCGGACAATAGGTATTCGAGTCCCAGATAATAAAATCGTGCAATCATTATTGGCTCATCTGCAAGAACCAATTATGAGTACAACACTGATTTTGCCTGATAAAGAGCTACCGATGACTGAGGCCTATGATATTCGGGAAACCCTGGAACATCAGCTGGATTTGATCATTGATGGCGGGCATTGTGGTCTGGAACCCACTACGGTCATTGATTTAACCGAGCACAAACCGCAATTAATCCGTGAAGGTTGTGGTGATCCTGCACCATTTTTACTTTAACTGGCTTAGTGGAAAGGTCACGTTAAAGCAAAATTCTCACACTTGTGGAATGAAGCGTTTGTTTAAGGTAGCATCAACTATCTGTTTAGATTAATTAACATTTTGATTCAGGGAATATGATATGAACATGAAAAAATCCATTTATCACCTTGTTTTAGCTACCTTTATTGTAGCTTTAGCTGGTTGCGTAACTCCTGTCGCCAAGATGAATCATTCTGAATTATCTGAAGTGGTAACGACTCCAGATCCCGGCAAGGCACTAGTTATATTTATGCGTCCAGGGGCGTTGGGATTTGCAGTCCATGCAACAGTATATGATGATGATAAACTTATTGGTACTGTTCCCTACAATACAAAATTGCCTTATATGGCTGAACCGGGTAAACACATGTTTATGGTTATATCTGAATCTGCCGATTTTATGCAGGCCGATTTAATCGCAGGTAAAACCTATTATGTTCAAGTTGTCGGTCGCATGGGTTGGTGGCGCGCAAGGTTTTCACTATTACCTTTCTCTGCAAAGGATCTGAAAACAAAAGAGGTTCAGGACTGGATAGAGAAAGGTCAATTTGTAAAAAATGCTGAGTCTTTATCTGAATGGGATAAAAACAACCATGACAGTGTTTTAATAAAGCGAGAAAAATATTTTCCTGAATGGAACGCTAAGAGTGATGCGGAGAAACCTTATCTAAGATCGGAGGATGGTGAATAGTTTACCCAATATAGGACCTGCTCGTGTGTTTTCTTCATGCAGGAAACACGCGCCAGACTTCGATGCATAACATACCTGTTTAAAATGGTCATTTCTCATATTATCGGGCCGATTCGTTCTGGTGAATGCACATTGTGGAAAAGGTTATTACTCCAACTGGATTTAGTTATCTGCGTGATGATTTTGCCTGTTACTCAAGAGCAATAAATTCTTCTAAATTCGTTTATTTCAAGTATCTACAAGTGAGGCGAATTATGTTTGAGTTCGCTATAATGTCCCTTTTTTTACGCTATTAATAATGGAGTTGTCATTGTCAAATTTGCCCAACCAACAGCAACGGGTATTGTCGGGTATGCGTCCGACCGGAGCTTTACATCTTGGCCACTATCATGGTGTGTTAAAAAACTGGGTTAAGCTACAGCATGAATATGAATGTTACTTTTTTGTCGCGGACTGGCACGCATTAACCACCCATTACGATGATGTAGCCGTGCTCGGCGAGAGTGTCTGGGATATGGTGATAGACTGGCTGGCCGTGGGTGTGAACCCCGGTTCAGCCAGTTTGTTTCTGCAGTCACAGGTACCAGAGCATGCAGAACTGCACTTGTTGCTGTCGATGATAACCCCATTAGGCTGGCTGGAACGCGTGCCTACCTACAAAGATCAACAGGAAAAATTAAAGGAAAAAGACCTGGCGACCTATGGATTTTTAGGTTATCCCTTATTACAGAGCGCCGACATCCTGGTTTACAAAGCCGGCATGGTTCCCGTTGGCGAAGATCAGGTCGCGCATGTGGAGATGACGCGCGAAGTGGCCAGACGTTTTAACCATATCTATGGTCGAGAAGTCGGTTATGAGGATAAGGCACTGGCTGCGATCAAAAAAATGGGTAAGAAAAATGCCAAACTCTATAACGATCTACGCAAGAAATTTCAGGAAAAAGGCGATGAAGAGGCGGTTAATACCGCGCGCGCCTTATTAGATGCACAGCAGAATATTACCCTGTCAGATAAAGAACGGCTGTATGGATATATTGAAGGCGGTGGTAGGGTCATTTTGCCGGAACCTGAGGTGCTGTTGACTCATGCGGCCAAAATGCCGGGGCTGGATGGGCAGAAGATGTCCAAGTCCTATCAGAATACGATCTCATTACGTGAGACGCCGGAAAATGTGACTAAAAAACTCAAAACCATGCCAACTGATCCCGCTCGGGTGAGACGCAATGATCCTGGTGATCCCGAAAAATGTCCGGTATGGCAGTTTCATCTCGTTTATTCCGATGACGAAACTAAAAAATGGGTAGTGGAGGGCTGTAAAACCGCCGGGATTGGTTGTGTTGACTGCAAAGCGCCTTTGATTGACTCGATTCTCGAAGAGCTAAGACCTATACAGGAACGGGCGAGAGAATATGAAGAAGACAAGACCCTGGTGCGTAATATCATCCATGAAGGGGGTGAAAAAGCCCGTGATGTCGCTCGTCAAACGCTTATAGAGGTGCGTTCTGCGATGGGACTGGAGTATTGAATATATACGCGTATGGTGACTCTAACCTGTTGATTATTATAGAGTAAAAAAATCTTCATCCGATGGGACAAAATCACCAAACTAAGGTAGCATAGGTTGGCATGACCGAAGTTGAACAGCAAAGCGCACCCGAACAGCAGGAAATGCCCTTTGCAATTGTACAGGGCGTACCTTATACCAATCTTCCTAAAGATTTGTATATTCCCCCTGATGCACTTGAGGTATTTCTATCCGAGGCCTTTGAAGGCCCTCTCGATTTGCTCCTCTATCTGATAAAACGACAAAATCTGGATATCCTGCACATCCCGATTGCCGAAATCACTCGACAGTACGTTGAGTATGTCGAGATCATGAAAGAGATGCAGCTCGAACTAGCGGCTGAATACCTGGTGATGGCGGCGATGCTGGCCGAAATCAAATCGCGGATGTTATTACCCCGACCTGTTGAGGATGATGACGAGGATGATCCTCGCGCCGAGCTAGTGCGACGTCTTCAGGAGTATGAGCGTTTTAAACAAGCCGCAGAAGACATGAATGAATTGCCGCGGGTTGAGAGAGATCTGAATCCGATTGAACTCGTGGTACCGGATCGCAAGGTGGTAAAATTACCTCCACGGGTTGAGATGAAAGATCTTATGTACGCCCTGCGGGATGTGATGGTTCGAGCCGACAATTATGCTCATCATCACATTGAAATGGAGCCTCTCTCAGTACGTGAACGGATGTCGAATGTATTACAGTCGCTCGACAATGATAACTTTATTGATTTTGCCCAGCTATTTACGCCTGAAGAAGGACGGGCTGGCGTGGTGGTAACACTTCTGGCGGTGTTGGAGTTACTAAAACAATCACTTATCGAACTGGTACAAGCTGAAGCCTTTGGTCAAATCCATGTTAAGTCTAAAGGTGCAAATGAAGTTGATGAGTCACCGGCGGCAAATGATGAAGCGTGATTAATATATATCGTGAATAAGCCCCCTGTTTTTTTAAGATTAATTGAGTAAGATTGAAAATCATTATGGATGTTAAAACTTTAAAGCCAATATTAGAATCTTTGATTATGGCCTCGGCTAAACCGATCAGCATAGATCGTATACTTTCGTGTTTTTCCGAAAAAGAAGTGCCGGACAAAAAGACCTTGCGCGGCGCTCTCAAACAATTGGCTGAGGATTACACTAAATTAAAATCAAGTGTTGAGTTAAAAGAGGTTAGCAGTGGTTACCGTTTTCAGGTTCGTAAAGAATATTCAAGCTGGGCGGCAAAACTCTGGGAAGAAAAACCGGCCCGTTATTCTCGTGCATTATTAGAAACGCTTTCTCTGGTTGCCTACAAACAGCCGATCTCACGTGGCGAGATTGAAAAAATTCGTGGTGTCAGTGTCAGCACGCAAATCATGAAAACGTTGATCGAACGCGAATGGGTACATATTGTTGGGCATCGTGATGTGCCGGGTAGACCGGCCATTTATGCGACCACCAAAGAGTTTTTAGATTACTTCAATTTATCCTCACTTGAAGAGCTACCACCTTTAGCTGAGATAAAAGATATCGATAAAATCAATGGTGAATTAGATCTGCCTGAACCTGCCAATGGCGATTCTGAAAATGTTCAAGCGACAGACGGCCAGCCAGTAAACCCTTCAGCATCAGAAACATCTGCGGATGACGCGTCGGTTACCGTAGTGAATCTTGAGGCTGATGTTGAATCAGAAGATAAAAATTCTGACAAAGTAGACGTCGCTGAGGCGATGACCGCTGAGCACTGAATCTGACAAAGACAAGCCATCGGTTCCCCTTGCCGGTGAGAAACTCCAGAAAGTATTAGCCAACCAGGGTTTTGCCTCTCGCCGTGAGATCGAGCGTTGGATCAGTGCCGGTCGTATAAAAGTTAATAATGTAATAGCTAAATTAGGCGATCGTGTTAATGAAAACGACAGGATCGCAGTGGATGGTCGTTATGTTATTCGTAAAGACCAGGTTAAAACGCGTGTGCTGATGCTGAACAAACCGATTGATTATGTTTGTACTAATCATGATCCGCAGCAACGGCAGACTGTTTATTCTTTATTACCGAAACTACACCATGATCGCTGGATAGGAATTGGCCGACTTGATATCAATAGTTCTGGTTTATTATTATTTACTAATAATGGTGAGCTTGCTAATCGCTTTATGCATCCTAAATATGAGCTCGAACGAGAGTATGCAGTGCGAGTATTAGGAGCGGTTAATGAAGATACCTTAAAAACGTTGCAGTCGGGCGTAGAATTAGATGACGGCGAGGCAAAGTTTGTTACAATCATTGACGCAGGAGGGCAGGGAGCTAATCACTGGTATCACGTCACATTAAAAGAAGGGCGTAACCGTGAAGTCAGGCGTTTATGGGAAGCGGTCGGTCACAAGGTCAGTCGCTTACACCGCATACGTTATGGTTCCGTGCAACTGCCGCGCTCGATCAAACCGGGCCGCTATCAGGAGTTAGAATCAGGCACAACGGATTTGCTACTGGAGTTTGTTGGTTTAGCCAAACAAGAAGAGCAGGAACGCTCGTCAGGCAAAGCAAACAGGCAAGGTCGTGGCAAGCAATACAAACCACGCAAGAAACGAAGATAATAACAGGCACGGTTAGGGTTAAGTTTGACAGGGAGTTGTGTGCTCTTGTTCAACACTGTGGACAGTGTCTTAACTCAATACTCAAATGCCTGGGAGAGGTGTCAAATGCGTATCTCTACGATCGCAATAGTCGCCTTTGTGTTGTTCGTGGTCAGTCTACCGTTCTATGCACATGCATCCAATGCTGCAGAAGAGCGCTTTGAGAATCTATCGACACGTGAAGGCGTAACCGTTCATTCCTGGGTGATTTCACCCAGGAAAGTTCGTGCTTGTGTAGTTTTGTTTTCGGATGGAGGTGGTCGACTTGATATTGACGGGGATAACATCACACGAAGCATGAACGTCTCGCCCTGAAGTTAAATATTCCAATGCCTACAATTTATTCTGTTTATACAACTTTACGGCGACATTATGGTGCTCAAACGTGGTGGCCAGCCGATTCAGATTTCGAGGTCATGGCTGGGGCGATTCTGACTCAGAATATCAGCTGGACAAATGTAGAAAAGGCCCTTGACTGTCTTAAGGATGCAGATTGCCTGAGTTGTGATGCGATCTTAACACTTACGCATGATGAACTGGCTGCACTTATAAAATCGTCAGGTTATTTTAATGTAAAAGCTAAAAGGCTTAAGAATTATTGTTTTTGGTATGCTCAGCAAAAAAAACTTGCTAGCCGGCTAACGGATAATTTAAGAGACGATTTGTTGTCAATAAATGGGGTAGGGCCTGAAACGGCAGATGACATATTACTTTATGCTTTTCAACGTCCAGTTTTTGTTATTGATGCTTATACACGACGATTATTTTCACGGCTTGATCTAATTAGCCGTGATGAATCATACGAGGTATTACGAACGTTGTTCGAGAAAAAATTAGTGAAGCGGAAAAACAAAGTGGAATTATTTAATGAGTACCATGCGCTGATTGTAAATCATGCCAAACATACCTGCCGAGCCAGAAATCCTGATTGTGCAGATTGTTGTTTGCGAACGCAGTGTAATTACAATCAGTGAAGGATTAGCCAGCCTGACGCATTTGGTGTTTTGACCTTAAGGTAAAGGGGACTAATGCCTTTGGCAGGTTTACAAAGTCACCGAGTAAAACGACTACTTTGTTAATATCACCGGAAGCTATTTTCATCAAGTTCTGGATGTTGGTTTCATTTTCCAGAGCATCATTAAAATCTCGAAGAATATAGACGCCGAAATGCTTGCTGCCTTCGATATGAGTCAGTAATTCATTTTCAGGACCGGTACGAGGGATTTTGATATGCGAGGCACCGATACGATGCAGTCCCTGAATATCTTCCCAATAATAGAAGGCCTTATTACTGAAGCGACTAAGCTGGGTAAACAAATCTGTGACCCGGTCCGGATCATACGTCTCTATGCTAACCAGGCGAAAATTTGCATCCAGCATTTGATCGAGTTGATCCAGATAATTCATAAACAAGCCTCATCGTAGGTGGCACCTATTAATACTGTCGTATATTAACGAGAAAACTTGAAGGACTCAGTAAATTTTGTGAAATGTTTCAAAAATTTACAATTGGAGACAGCCCTGCGCAGTGAAATTACCGTTCTGCATAGCTATGTACTTGATTTCTACCGGCTTTTTTGGCCTGGTAGAGTGCGGCATCGGCTTTGTTAAATAATCTGGCGGCACTGTCACGACGACCCAGGAAGGCGGCGCCAATACTGACGGACAGTTCCAGATCTTTTCCATTATAAACAAAGGGATAGGCCTGAACGGCGGCTCGAATACGCTCACCAACCTGGCGTGCACCATCCATATCGGTACCTGAGAGCACCAGCGCAAATTCCTCGCCACCGTAGCGAAATAGCATGTCACTGTTGCGCATGGTTTCTTTTATGCATGCCACCAGGGTCTTTAATACGGTGTCGCCCGCGCTATGACCTAGAGAATCGTTAACCTGTTTAAAGTGATCAATATCAACAATGAGCAAGGATAAATTATTATCATGGCGGTGTGATAACTCTACTTCGCGATCCAGGCAGCGATCCATCGATGCTCGGTTGTTTATCCCGGTCAGGCTGTCCATTTGTGCTGAAATGAGCGCTTTCTGATATTTAATGGCGTTGCGTAATGGGTAAACAAGATGAAAAATGAAGTTTTCTAATTGCTCCATTTCAGTCTCAGAGAAGCGCTTATTACGCGTAAATTTTAATTCTCCTAAGCCGTCAGAGGCGATACGTAATCGATATGCACAGCTATGACGTTCGATTTTACCTAGCTTTATGTCTAGATCCATCGCGTCATATTCATATTGTATTCCACCAAACTGGATGGTTTCACGAACGGAATCGACAAAATATTGGAGAATGCTTTCTATTTCCAGTGATGTTTGCAGTAAACCGGCCAGTTTTAAGGTGCGTTGCAGTTCAGGTATATCAAAGTCGGCAACGTTCGCTATTGACTCATGTTCAGTTGTCTTTGCTTGCGGTTCGTTTCTACCCGTTATTGTGTGTATAGCCATACTGTGTTCACTCTTGTCGCTCATTCGTGTCGTTACTATTCTGCTATGCGAATCTTATGCCAGATGTGGAGTCGAAAAATGTGATCTAAAACGAACGGTAAATCAATAGCTTAGAAGTGATTGATAAGGCTATCGAGCTATTAGTCAAATTTCCGTCAGTGTTTGGTCGGCAGAACTCCAGCGAAAATGTTTGCCGTTCGGCCAGCTTATGCCGGGATCCATGAAATAGACAAAGGCTTTTGTGCCAGATTCAGGTGTCAGATGCTGGCTCGGATCGATCCCAGGAAATGCCTGACGACGTAGGGTGGTATTGATTGCACCGGGGTCGAGAGTGTTTAAACGAATGCTGGTATTTGTTTCCCATTCCTCGGCGATGGTTTCAATCAGGTTCAAGCAGGCTGCCTTTGGGCTCGAGTATGTTGCCCAGTATGCACGGCCTTGTTGGGCAACCTGGTCGCTTACATAAACACAGGAAGCCTGTTCAGCCTGGTTTAACATCGATGAGCCGTGTTTTAGTAGCAGAAAATTAGCGGTTAAATTTATTTTCAGGGCACGCTCCCATTGTGCAAAATCGGTATGAGTTACTGGACTATGTTGTCCAAGCACAGCGTGATTTAAAATAAGCCCATCAAGCTGCTGGAAATTATCGGCAATTGCCTGGGTCAGTGTTAGATAGTCCTGTTCCCCAGCGGTTTCCAGATCCATCGGAAAGATAGCGGGTTGGGGTCCTCCATTTTTCTCAATGTCATCGTATACCGTTTCGAGATTTTTAACCGACTTATCCAGTAAAATTATAGTTGCCCCGAGTTTCGCTAATTCAATGGAAAGACTGTGTCCTAATTCATCAGTAGCGCCCGTTATCAGGATTGTCTTGTCATGCAAGGCGTCTTCAGCAGGAGAATAATCGGTTATTGAAATAGTCTTACTCGTCATTTTAGTTTCTTTATGTCAGGTTAATTTGTTCAGCAGTGTGTTTACCACTTAGTACGGCAGACTCAATTGTCGCTGGATAGAACGTTTTTGTATAGTCACCCGCAAGCCAGAGACCATTAATTCGAGTTTTATTGTCGGGTCGCAATAAGTCTATACCAACTCGGCAGCTGTAGGTGGCGCGTTTCTCCCGAATGATTTTTATTGAGTCTGCCTGAGGCCAATGCGGAAAACAATTTGCAAGCTCAGATTTAATTGTCACTTCAAGTTGTTCGTTGTCGAGTTGCATGTGGGGGCCCGGGCCACTGATGACGACAGCTATCAAGCCTGGTTGACCTGCAACATCACGACTTATGACCCATTGCGAGGTTGTACCCAACATCGCCTGTATTGGTTGATTCGGGCGAACACTTGCAGGGTATTTTACATAGGCGGTGACAATCGGGTTATAGCTGAAACTATTTAAGTTATAGGCGATATCATGTAAGGCTGGGTGGTCTTTGATTAATGGCAGGCAGGCATGAGGAGGCAGAGCAAGCACAACATGATCGGCTTTAAATGTTTCATTATCACAACTAACATCAGTAATGTGTCGTTGGTTGATGTTGATGCTCGTCACGCGTTTACTCAAATGAATTGTTCCGCCGTGTTGCTCAATAAAATCAGATGCCGGGTCTGGTAGTAGAATCCCTAAATCGACTTTGGGGATAATCATGTCCGCATCTTTCTGGGAGCGGCAAAATGTGTCATGTAATACGCGAACAAAAACTCTGGCAGAGGCTTCATCAATCGGCGTATTTAGACTGGCAAGGCATAGTGGTTCCCATAGTGCCTTAATATTATTTTCGGTTTGCCTCTCTTTATTAAGAAGTTCGCTGACGCTGATATCGTTTTCCTGAAACAATGAATTCGAAAATAATTTTAAACCAAAAACTAATGCGCGCATTTTATCCTTCATTGAAAAACCTTTGGCACTCAATAGCCCAACAAACAGATTTAACGGCGTTATTAACGCTGGCAGGCGCAAGTTAAATTTCTTACCGCCGCAATACTGGAATAACAAGTTAAGTGGTCGTCTGTCTAATGTATTAGTAAGGGATATGTTTAATGATTTTAATAGCGAAAAAGTTTCCCGGTAGGCTCCGATGAAAATATGTTGACCATTGTCAACAGACTGATCATCAAACGCTATGCGGCGTGCTCGACCGCCAAGTTGTCGAGCTGATTCCAGCAGTGTTATTTTATACCCAAGGCGAACGAGTTCAGTGGCGCAGGTTAGTCCGGCCCAGCCGCCGCCAACGATGATAACGGATTTTTCAGGTTTATTATTTTGCATGTAGTTTCAAGTAAGCATTATGAAGCTTGTTTTCATTTCTTTTCGTGCGCCAGGCTATCCATATTTTGCGAACCGACGATAACCTTACCCGATGAATAAGTACCTGGTAATTATCGTTAATAATTTCTGTTAGCAAAGCGTGGTATATTGATGACATGATAATACCGGCTCGTTGTGTAAAACGATCGCTGTCAGGTAATTGCGCGAAGGCTTTATCATAATAACTATTGGCACGTTCAGCCTGAAACCGCATTAATTCAGTAAAAGCTTCATTGTGATTCTGGTTTTTTATATCGTTCTCGGTTACGCCAAATTTTTCGAGTTCATCCTGGGGGATATAAATACGATCATTTTTATAGTCATCATAGACGTCACGTATTATATTTGTGAGCTGAAAGGCCATACCCAGATCATTTGCGTATTTTAAGGTTTTACGATCCTGATAGCCAAAGATTTCTGCCGAGATTAGACCGACAACGCTGGCGACACGATAACAATACAGACTTAAGTCTTTAAAGCTCGCATAGCGATTTTGATTTAAATCCATTTGCATACCGTCAATAATTTCCGAAAAATATTCTTTTGGTAAGCTGAAATGCTTTATAACAGGTTGTAATGCCCTGGTAATTGGGTGCTGGGGTTTGGCATTGAAAAGATTCTCAATCTCATGATGCCACCAGTTTAGTTTGGTGTTTTTAACAGCAGGATCACCATGCGCATCGACAATGTCGTCGACTTCCCGGCAGAAGGCATAAACGGCAATTATGGCATCACGTTTCTGATCTGGTAGCGATAAAAAACTGTAATAAAAGCTGGAACCGCTTTTAGCGGCCTTGTCCTGACAGTATTCTTGCGGAGTCATCCGTGGGGGTGTCTGCTAGTTGGGTATTTAGGACATATTAGCATGTGATTAACGTGGGCGAAAATAAATACTTTTAAATAGTAGGCCGAGGGTGTCGGTTCGAGTCACTGTAGGACGCAAAAAGACATTATTTCGTCTTTGACATTTGCTGCAAATTAATAATCCGCCGTTGATGGTAAGTTTCATGACCCATTTTAAACGCCCCTGCAAATGGTTCACCAGTGGTGCACCTTGTAACAACAGCTGTTTGGCCCGATTTAACTGGTAATCAACAATTTTTATTAGTTCGGGAGAGCTCAGCTGCTGGGTAACGGACTGTTCGGAGAGAGATATATTACCGAGTTCATTTTGTGGGATATATACGCGGTTCCGTTGCAGATAGTCTTCGCCTATATCCTGAGCAAAATTGATTAGTTGTAGAGCGGTACAAATATTATCTGATAATCCGGCTGTTTCTTCAGTGTAGGCATTATGCAAGCGTAAGACTAACTCGCCGACCGGGTTAGCTGAATGCTGGCAGTAATGAAGTAATTCATCAAAATCGGTATAACGATTTTTCTCTACGTCCATACAAAAGGCCTGCAGAAGCTTTCTAAATGGGAGCAGAGGGAGCTTGTATTGCTGGATGGTATCGGCCAGGGCAATAAAGGTTGGATCGTCAACTGGCCGGTTATTTTCGATATCTATCAGAAATTGTTCAAATTGGCTGAGTTTTGATAGGCGTGTCTTATCGTCATACTCGCCTTCATCAGCAAAGTCATCTGCGCGTCGTGCAAAGCTGTATATTACTGCGGTTGCCTGCCGATGTTTTTTCTTTACCAGTTTTGATGCGGTAGGGAAATTTTCATAATGAGTATTTGCCAGCTGCAGGCACTCGGCATAAGCAGATTTTAATGGTTTACTTTGCATAGGAGGATAATTCGTATAATAATGGGATATATTATATAGAGTGATGAGACGAATATGAAATTATTAAAAACATTAATCCTGGGTTTAATTATAGGTGGTCTGCTTGGGCTTTGGTTTGGTATGAATTTAGGTAAAAACAAGCCCTGGTACAGTAATCCATTCGCAGAGGGTAACGTCACCAATCAGTTAAAATCGAGTATTGGTAAAGGGGTTGAAAAAGCAGGCCAAAGTATCGAACGAATGGGTGAAGATATTAAGAGTCGATAAATTATAGTCGTTCATTCTTTCTCCGTTTCAAGCGCAGGTATTGTTTCGGATTGCTTAACGGCGGTTTCTATTTGTTGCGGCTCATCAATTTCTTTAGTTGACGATATTCCCAGTTCAATAAATTTTCTGGCACCCGGTAGTACACGCGAATCAAACGAGCCGACCGCTCGATTATATGATTTCATGCTGCTTTCCAGGCTGCGCCCCATTTTTTGCAGGTGATCAGAGAAACTGTTCAGTCGGTGATAGAGATCTTCGCCTATTTTTCGAATAACTTCGGCATTTTTTGCCAGCTGTTCCTGGCGCCAACCATAGGCAACGGCACGTAATAAGGCGACGAAACTGGTCGGAGTAGCAAGAATCACTTGTTGGCTTAATGCGTCTTCTAGCAGGGATTTATCATAGTCAAGAGCTGAACTTAAGAATTGATCGCCGGGAATAAATAACACAACAAAATTCGGCGAATCTTTAAATTGTGCCCAGTAAGATTTCTGACTAAGTTCGGCTACACGTTGCCGGACATTTTTTGCATGCCGCTGCAGATGTTGCTTTCTGCTGTCATCATCACTGGCTTCAACTGCACTTAAATAAGCATCAAGCGGGGTTTTTACATCGACTACAATCTCACGCTGATCAGGCATACGTACAATCATGTCAGGGCGCAGACGACCTTCGTCGGTATTAACATTTTCCTGTTCATAAAAATCACAGTATTCAACCATGCCGGCTAATTCAGCGAGGCGCTTTAACGTTAGTTCCCCCCATTGGCCTCGTACTTCGGGGCGGCGCAGGGCATTAACCAGTTGTTGGGTTTGATCCTGTAATGACTGCTGTGAACGCGCCATGGTTTCCAGGTGTGCATTAAGAGCACCGTACGATTCCTTGCGTTCTTTTTCAATATTATGTATTTGTTTCTCAGTTTTTTCTAATGCCTCTCTAATCGGCTTGACCATATTTTCAATGGCTTTTTCCCGATGTTCCAGTTCGCCCTGGGCTTTAGTTTGATGAGTCTTTAAATTTTCCTCAGCAAGTTTTAGAAAAGTCTCATTATTATGCTTTAGCGCCTGGTTCGAAAGCGCGCTGAAAGTGTGGCTTAATTGCTCCCGAGCCTGTTCCAGGGTGTGAAGCTTTTCCTGGTGGTTACGTAATTCCAGTTCAAGTTTAGTGCCTAACTCTATATTAAGCTGGCGTAGTAAGGCATTTTTGCGCTGATAAATAATAACCGTTATGAGGCTACCAATTAGCAGGCCACCTGCAGCGGCTCCGATAAGATATAAGGTTGCGTCAGTTAGCATGTTGTGTGCTCGTGACGGGGGTATTATTAATTTTTAATATCCAGTCTAATATTTCGCTAGCATGATTAATGTAAATATCAGCCTGCCAGTCATGCGGTTGGCTATGCGATTCAATATAGCCGTACAGGGCGACCATGGTGCGCATGTTCGCACGTTTTCCGGCTACGATGTCTCGTTCAGCATCGCCAATATATAAGCATGATTCAGGCGCAGTGTTGCATTGTGTTGCGGCCAATAATAATGGCTCAGGATCCGGTTTTCTTTGCGCAAGGGTATCTCCACTGACAATACTGCAGGCTCGTTCGGATATGCCCAGTGCCTGCATAAGTGGGTCGGTTAACCAGCTGGGTTTGTTGGTAACGATGCCCCAGCTAATTCCGAGTGATGGCAGCTGTTCTATTAGTAAATTAATCCCATCAAATAAAATGGTATGTTTGGCAATGTCCAGTTTGTAAAATTCTAACAATTCCAGTCTTAGTGGTTCGAATTTCGGATCAGCGTCAGGTAATTTAAATCCGAGTTCAATTAAGGCTTTACCGCCATGGGATACAACCGGGCGAATTTGCTCGAGGCCAAGTTCAGGTTGTTGATGTGCTGCTAGAGTCTGATTTAGGGCATGAGCCAGATCCGGCGCTGTATCAGCAAAGGTGCCGTCGAGATCGAACAGGACGGTTTGTATTGATTGTGCGGCCATTAAACCTGACTGTCTTTTTGACAGTGAACTAGGTAATTCACGCCCACATCATATCCAAGCGAGTATTTTTTACTAAACGGGTTGTAGCTCATACCGGTGATCTCGCGAACGTTTAGTTTTGCCTGACGTGCCCAGTTGGATAATTCAGAGGGCTTAATAAATTTTTGGTATTCATGGGTTCCTTTAGGCAACAAATTCAGCACATATTCTGCCCCAACGATCGCAAACAGAAACGATTTCGGATTACGGTTTAACGTCGAAAAGAAAATATGTCCGCCAGGTTTGACCAGTCGTGCGCAGGCTTCTATAACGGATGCAGGTTGTGGTACATGCTCAAGCATCTCCATGCAAGTGACCACGTCGAAAGATTCAGGCTTTTGTGCAGCAAAATTTTCTGCGGTACTTTTCTGGTAATTAATTTTTACGTTTGTTTCGTGTTGATGAAGTCGAGCTACTGCCAGTGGTGCCTCGCCCATATCAATTCCGGTTACCTGAGCACCCGCAGCTGCCATGCTTTCGGTTAATATCCCGCCACCACAACCAACGTCGATGACTTTTTTATTATCCAGCTTTGATCGACGGTTTATGTAATCGAGCCGCAGCGGATTAATTTCATGTAAGGGTTTAAATTCACTTTCGGGATCCCACCAACGGGCGGCCAGTGCTTCGAATTTGTTGATTTCATTAGCATCAACATTGCTATTTGAGGATGATGTAGACATGGTTCAAAGGATAACGAAATATGGGCAGTTCGATAAGCATTATCTGTGTTTGTTAGCGACTGATTTTTTCCTGCCAGCTACGTGCTGTTTGGCTTAACTCATTGATATCCAGAGTTAATAGTGAGCGATCCTTAATAATTTGCCTGCCGGCCACCCATACATCAGTGACCTGTTGACGATTCGAGCTGTATACCGCGTGGGAAATGGGGTTGTAGAGAGGCAATGACTCTATAGTATCAATTTCAATGGCAATTAAATCGGCGAACTTGTTTTTCTCGATCGAACCGATATGATCATCAAGTCCCAGCGTTCTAGCACCGTTCAGCGTCGCCATTTTTAGTATGTCCGCGGCCTGACCGGCAGCTGCATTTTGCGATACGCCTTTTATCAACAATGCCGCTGTCCGCAACTCAGCAAACATATCAAGATCATTATTACTGGCCGCGCTATCAGTTCCGATGGCCACATTCATCCCTGCTTCGATAAGATTCTGGGTAGGGCAGAATCCACTAGCCAACTTCATATTAGACTCAGGGCAATGCACAACACTCACTCCCGCCTCAGCGCTGAGAGAAATTTCATCTTGTGTAAGATGAGTCATATGAACGGCGATTAACCGGGGTGTTAGCAGGCCCAGCTTTTGTAAGCGTTCAATGGGACGCATCTTGTATTGTTTTAAGGATTGTTGTATTTCGTCATCGGTTTCGTGTAAATGGATATGAATGGGCAGGTCGAGTTCTTCTGCCAGGGTGGCTATTTTTTCAAGTGGCTCATCGCTACACGTATAAGGTCCATGTGGTGCAAACATGGTTTTGACCAGGGGATTACCGCGAAGTTGATCGTGAACCTGTAAGCCTTTTTGTAAATAGTCCTGGGTATTTTGCGCATAGGCGGAGGGGAAATCGATACTGATTAATCCGATTGTGGCTCGAATACCCGATTGTTCAGCTGCACGAGCGGTGCTTTCCGGGAAGAAATACATGTCAGCAAAACAGGTTGTGCCGCCACGCAACATTTCGGTACAGGCCAGTAAAGCTCCATCATAGACAAAGTCGCTGCTGACCCATTTTTGTTCGACCGGCCAGATGTAATCCTGCAACCAGCTCATCAAGGGCATATCATCGGCATAGCCGCGTAATAAATTCATTGCGGCATGGGTATGAGCATTCACAAGCCCTGGCATCAGGATATGGTTATCAAGAGAGTGTGTCGTTCGAGCCGAGTATTTTTTATTGGCTTCTATCGTCGGCAAAATGTCCAGAATGCGACCATCTTGTATAATGACGCTATTGTGATTAAAAACCTGATTCTCCGGAATGACCGGGATCACATGGGTAGCGTTAATTTGTAAATCAATCTCCATGGTACCGAGTGTGAGTTAAGATAAATTTGGTTGCAAGATTTTCTTATATTGAACACAATCGAATGATGCCACGACAATACGACAGTATTCGCCCGATAAAATGGGAAAATGATCATCTAGTTTTGCTTGATCAACGTCTGTTACCTGCTGAAGAACATTATCTGGTTTATGAATGGGTTATTGATGTCGCGCAGGCCATAACCGATATGGTGGTGCGTGGTGCTCCGGCGATTGGGGTGACGGCGGCCTATGGCGTCGTACTTGCTGTTCGCAATCACAATCCTGCCAAAAATAAAAACTGGCAAAATGATCTTGAGCCTGATCTACAGAAACTGGCTGATGCGCGTCCAACCGCGATTAATTTACGCTGGGCGATAGATCGCATGCGTAATGTAATGTCCGAGAATCTATCTGTTGATATGGTAGTTGAGAGCCTGCTTCGCGAAGCTAAATTAATACACCAACAGGATATAGAAGCCAATTATACATTAAGTGATCTGGCCGCCGGTTTGATCAAGGCAAATAGTACGGTTATCACCCATTGCAATGCAGGCGCATTGGCGACAGGAGGTTATGGAACCGCACTTGGTGTGATCCGCGCAGCCTATGAGCAAAAAAAAATCAAACTGGTTTATGCCGACGAGACACGACCATGGTTACAGGGCGCGAGACTAACAGCCTGGGAGCTGCACAAAGAAAACATTCCGGTCAAACTGATCGCGGAGGGGGCAGCGGCAATGTTGATGCGTCAGCAAAAACCTGACTGGGTGATCGTCGGATCAGATCGTATTGCCGCGAATGGTGATGTCGCCAATAAAATAGGCACCTATAGCCTGGCCGTGAATGCCAGACAGCATGGAGTGAAGGTGATGGTGGCCGCGCCAACCTCGACGATTGATATGAAATCGGCAAGTGGCGATGATATTCCCATTGAATTTCGCGAAGAAGACGAGCTGTTAAACGTAAATGGTCATCGCATTGCAGCTGAAGGTGTACCTGCCTGGAACCCGGTATTTGATGTCACTCCGGCTGGCCTGGTCGATGCTATCGTGACCGAACGAGGTATAGTGAAAAATCCGAATCAGGAAAAAATAAAAACATTAATGTCGGCGTAAACTATTGTAGTTTCACTATATTTATCTTAAAAAAACAGCGAATATAAAATGCCAAATCTCTCTTGTTTTGGTCGCAGTATTGGTACAGGGGAGTATTTCCAGCCCGTCATGGCTTTTAGTCTTGAGTTTTATCCAAAAAACATAAAAATCAGAGTCTGAATAATCCTTTAGCAATCCGTAACTCGATTCTCACGCGAGATTTGTTTGGCCTAGTGGGTTAGTAGCATGGTATAATCTCATCCCTTATAGTCTCTACGTGCGCCTGATAAAAAGTAGCTTATAACAACTATGACTGATTTTGCTAAAGAAGTCCTACCGATCAATATCGAAGAAGAGATGCGGCAGTCCTATCTGGACTATGCCATGTCGGTTATCGTTGGACGTGCCTTGCCGGATGTTCGTGATGGATTAAAGCCGGTACACCGACGTGTTTTGTTCGCGATGCGAGAGCTGGGAAATGACTGGAACAAGGCCTATAAAAAATCTGCGCGGGTGGTGGGTGATGTTATTGGTAAATACCATCCTCATGGTGATTCTGCAGTTTACGATACGATAGTGCGCATGGCCCAACCTTTCTCGTTACGCTACATGCTGGTGGATGGCCAGGGTAACTTTGGTTCGGTTGATGGTGATGCGCCGGCGGCGATGCGTTATACCGAAGTTCGCATGTCCAAGATTGCACATGAGCTACTCTCTGATATCGATCGTGAAACGGTCGATTTTGTCGCCAACTACGATGAGAGCGAACATGAACCGGTCATCCTGCCGGCACGAGTCCCCAATTTATTAGTTAATGGCTCGGCCGGTATTGCGGTTGGCATGGCCACTAATATACCGCCGCATAACCTGGTGGAGATCATTGATGGTTGCCTGGCCTTAATAGAAAATCCGGCAATCTCAATCATCGATATGATGCAGATTATCCCTGGCCCTGATTTTCCAACGGCGGGTATTATCAATGGTGCGCGAGGAATTGCCGAGGCCTATGCGACTGGACGTGGCCGCATCTATGTGCGTGCAAGAACCGAAATTGAAGAAGATCCTAAAAATGGTCGTCAGACCATTATCATTACCGAATTACCCTATCAGGTTAATAAGGCCCGTCTAATTGAGCGTATTGCTGAGCTGGTAAAAGACAAAAAGATTGAAGGCATCTCTGGTAATGGGCTACGTGATGAGTCGGATAAAGACGGCATGCGCGTGGTGATTGAACTGCGCCGCGGTGAACAGGCCGAAGTTATGATCAATAACCTGTATCAGCACACGCAATTACAAACTGTATTTGGCATCAACATGGTTGCTCTGGTTGATGGGCAGCCGCGCTTATTAAATGTCAAACAAATTCTTGAAGCCTTTATTCGTCATCGCCGCGAAGTAGTGACCCGACGTACGATATATGATCTTCGCAAGGCCCGTGAGCGCGCCCATATTTTAGAAGGACAGGCCGTTGCTCTTGCAAATATCGATGAGGTGATCAAACTTATCAAGTCAGCTGCTTCGCCATCAGAGGCGAAAGTAAAGATCATGGATACCGCCTGGGCGCCAAGTGTTGTTGTACAGATGTTAGAACGTGCGGGCACCATAGATTCTCGTCCCGAAGGCTTGTCAGATGAGTTTGGGTTAATTGATGGAAAGTATAATCTTTCCGATACACAGGCTCAGGCCATATTGGATATGCGACTGCATCGTCTAACCGGGCTAGAGCAAGATAAAATCATCAAAGAGTATGAAGAATTTCTGGAAAAGATTGCCGATTTATTAGATATATTGAATTCTGGCGATCGTTTGATGCAGGTTATTCGTGACGAACTCACAGAAATAAAAGAACTTTATGGTGACGAGCGCCGAACCGAGATCATTGCCAGCCAGGAAGACCTGACGATCGAAGATTTGATTACTGAAGAAGATGTTGTGGTGACTCTCTCGCATGAAGGTTATGCAAAATCTCAGCCTGTTTCGTCCTACTCTGCGCAACGTCGTGGCGGCAAAGGTAAAGCGGCAACCTCCGTTAAAGAAGAAGATTTTATCGATAAACTATTTGTGGTGAATACGCATGACACCATTTTATGTTTTTCTAACCTGGGCAAAGTTTACTGGTTAAAAGTTTATGAATTACCTCAGGCGGGTCGTACTGCGCGCGGGAAACCCATTGTAAATTTACTGCCGCTTGGCGAAGGTGAACGTATTAGCGCGATGCTACCGGTTAGAGAATACTCTGATGAACAGTTTGTGTTTTTTGCAACTCAGCAGGGCACCATTAAGAAAACACCATTGAAAGATTTTTCACGGCCACGTTCATCCGGCATTATTGCCATCGAAATGCGTAAAGGTGATCATCTTGTCGGTGTTGAAGTCACTACGGGTAATCAGGATGTTATTCTGTTTAGCAGTAGTGGCAAGGCAATTCGATTTAATGAAAATGATGTAAGGGCAATGGGACGAAATGCCGTTGGCGTACGCGGTATCAAACTTACTGGATCGCATAAAGTTATTTCTTTAATCCTGGCAGAAGAAGGTTTTGTATTAACCGCAACTGAAAATGGCTACGGTAAAAGAACGAATGTGTCAGATTACCCGATTCATGGTCGTGGTGGTTTAGGTGTTATTTCTATTCAAACAACCGATCGTAATGGCCTGGTTACCGGTGCTGAACGGGTTCACGATGATGATGAGATCATGTTGATTACCAGTGGTGGCACTCTAGTTCGCACTCGGGTCAATGAGATTTCGGTGATGGGACGTAATACTCAGGGTGTGAAATTAATTAGCCTGGATGATGATGAAAACCTGTCAGGAATTGAACGAATTGCCTACGTCGAAGAAAGCGAGACTGAAAGTTAATACCCTTTCACCTGGTAAGCATACCTAATCTAGTAATATAAAATATTTTTAAGGAAGTGAGTTAATGTCGCGTTGTTTTAATTTTAGTGCCGGACCGGCAATGTTGCCAACGGAAGTATTGCAAAAAGCTCAGTCAGAAATGTCTGACTTCAATGATAGTGGGATGTCAATAATGGAAATGAGCCATCGCGGCAAAGTTTTCATGGATGTTGCATCCAAAGCCGAGGCGGATCTTCGTGAGTTGTTAAATATTTCAGAAGATTATTCTGTGTTATTTATGCAGGGCGGTGCGTCTGCGCAATTTGCCATGATACCGATGAATTTACTGGGCGATAAAACGCAAGTTGATTATATTAATACGGGTGCCTGGTCGAAAAAGGCGATAGCCGAAGCGAAACGATTTGCTGATGTTAATGTGGCGGCTAACAGTGAAGACACAAAATTCAGTAACATCCCTGAATTTTCAAACTGGAAATTAAACAAGGACGCCGCCTATCTCCATTACACCCCAAATGAAACCATCGGTGGTGTGGAGTTTCACTGGGTTCCAGAAACCAATGGCGTCCCCCTTGTTGCAGACTTGTCTTCAACCATTTTGTCGCGCCCAATCGATGTCTCAAAATTTGGAATTATTTATGCGGGTGCGCAGAAAAATATCGGTCCAGCAGGTTTAACCATTGCTATCGTTAGAAAAGACTTAATGGGAAAAACCATAAAAAATACACCAGCTGTATTCGATTATAAGAATGTTGCTGATAATGATTCAATGGCAAACACACCGCCAACCTATTCATGGTATTTAGCGGGTTTGGTGTTTGACTGGATAAAAAAACGTGGTGGTCTTGAGGCTATGGCGACGGTTAATAAACGTAAAGCCGATAAACTGTATGCAGCGATTGATCAATCTGATTTTTACCAAAACCCGGTTCAGGTTGATTGCCGATCCTGGATGAATATTCCCTTTACTCTTGCTGATGCCGACCTGGATAAGTTGTTTTTACAACTGGCAGAAGAACGTGGGCTTAAAACCTTAAAAGGTCATCGTTCCGTTGGGGGTATGCGCGCCAGCATATATAATGCGATGCCCGAAGAAGGCGTTGATGAATTGATTAACTTTATGCAAGTTTTTGAAAAAGAAAACGCTTAACTGAGATTAAACGACAGGCAGAGACCTGATAACAATAAGAGAACAGAGATAAACATGTTAAAAATATTGACCCTGAATAATATTTCAGTTGCCGGATTAGAAAGATTGCCACGCGACAAATACGAAGTGGCCTCTGAAATTACTCACCCGGATGCGGTACTGTTGCGTTCTTTTAAAATGCATGACATGGATATACCTGAGAGCTTAAAGGCCGTTGGTCGTGCTGGAGCAGGGGTAAACAATATTCCGGTAGATAAACTTTCGGGATTGGGGATACCGGTTTTCAATGCTCCAGGAGCGAATGCAAATGCGGTTAAAGAACTGGTTATGGCTGGAATGCTATTGGGTTGCCGAAATATCGCTTCTGCCTGGGATTATGTGCGTAACCTAAAAGGTGATGATGCAGAATTAAATAAACTGGTTGAAGCCGGTAAAAAACAATATGCAGGCTTTGAGCTACCCGGACGCACCCTGGGTGTGATTGGTCTGGGCGCGATCGGACGTAATGTTGCTAACATGGCATTAGATCTGGGTATGAATGTAGTGGGTTTTGATCCCGGCATTACCGTTGAGGGAGCATGGCAGCTGTCAGCACGAGTTGAAAAGGCTAGTACGGCAGATGAAGTGTTTGCAAAAGCGGATTTTATCACTTTTCATGTGCCACTTATTGATGCCACCCGTGACATGGTAAATATGGAACGACTAAAGCTTCTTAAGGATAATGTTGTTATTCTTAATTTCGCTCGCGATGGAATAGTAAATAACGATGCCATCAGTGAAGGTATTATCTCGGGTAAAATTTATGCCTATGTCTGCGATTTCCCGAATAACATGTTAATTAAGCATGATAGAGTTTTTTGTTTGCCGCACCTGGGCGCGTCTACCACTGAAGCAGAAGATAATTGCGCTATTATGGTTGCTGAGCAAATTAAGGAATATCTTGAGTTTGGTAATATATGCAACTCTGTTAATTTTCCTGAGGTGCGTATGGATTCAAATGGGCATAACCGCTTAAGCATTGTAAACAGTAATGTACCTAATATGTTGGGCCAGATTTCGACCATTCTGGCGAATGATAATTTAAACATTGTCGATATGTTAAATAAATCTCGCGGAGAGCTTGCCTATACACTTGTCGATGTCGATCAACCTGTTGGTGAATCAACATTGCAGCAACTCAGTACAATTGAAGGTATTTTAAACGTCAGAGTAATATAGGTAGCAATGTTAGATAAACTTGCACAGTTACGAATTAAGATAGATGCCCTGGATGAGCAGCTACAGGTATTATTAAATACTCGTGCAAAATTAGCGCAGGACGTTGCTGCGGCCAAGAATGATTCTGATGACACCAATTTTTATCGTGCTGAGCGAGAAGCCCAGGTTCTTGAAAAAGTTAAGAGTCGAAATAAAGGTCCACTAAGCGATGAAGAGATTGCACGCCTGTTTCGTGAAGTGATGTCGGCCTGCCTGGCATTAGAACAGGTAATGAATATTGCCTTTCTGGGTCCGGAAGGAACGTTCACCCAGTCGGCTGCACTTAAACATTTTGGACATTCAGTAAAAACCTTACCTTTGGCTAGTATCCCTGATGTGTTTCGTGAAGTTGAGTCAGGCAATGCTTCTTATGGCGTGGTACCGATTGAGAATTCGACTGAAGGGGTAATAAGTCATACTCTTGATCAGTTTATGAATTCAAACCTACATATTTGTGGTGAAGTTGATTTGCGAATTCATCATCATCTTTTAACAAATGCCAGTGACCTTTCTGAAATTAAAGTTATATATTCTCATCAACAGTCATTAGCACAATGCCGTGAATGGCTTGATACAAATTTACCTGGGGTTGAACAAAAAAACGTGAGCAGTAATGCTGAAGCGGCACGTCAGGCATCGAGTGATTCAACTGCGGCCGCAATTGCAGGAGATATGGCGGCTGAAATCTATAAGCTGAATACATTAGTCAACAACATTGAAGATGAGCCTGACAATACCACCCGGTTTTTGATTATAGGCAAAAGAGAAACCCCTGCCTGTGGCAAAGATAAAACATCCATCTTAATCTCAACCCAAAATAAATCAGGGGCCTTACATGGAATATTAGGTCCATTGGTTAAAAACAAGATTTCGATGACTCGTATTGAGTCACGACCCTCACGTCGAGGTATGTGGGACTATGTATTTTTTATAGATTGTGAAGGACACAAAGACGACAAAAATGTTGCGACAGCCATCGCTGAACTTGAGCAAGAGGCTCGTTTTGTGAGAGTGTTAGGGTCCTATCCTCGAGCCGTCCTGTAGGCATAGATTATGAGCAATTACTGTGACCTTGCCGTTCCCGGCGTGCAATCTCTAATACCTTATCAACCTGGAAAAGCAATTGACGAGCTACAACGTGAGTTTGGCTTACAAAATATTATTAAACTTGCTTCGAATGAGAATCCACTTGGGCCTGGTGAAATGGCAATTAGTGCGATTAAAAACAAACTTAACGATTTCGCACGTTATCCGGATGGAAATGGTTTTGAATTAAAGAGAAAGCTGGCGGCTATACATAGTATCCAGCCAGATCAGATAACCCTGGGTAATGGCTCAAATGATATTCTGGAATTTGTCGCTCGTACTTTCGTATCAGCGGGTGATGAAGTTATATTTTCGCAACATGCGTTTGCGGTTTATCCGTTAGTCACCCAGGCCATAGGTGGAACAATCTGTGAGGTGCCAGCAAAAGACTGGGGGCATGATCTACAGGCTATGTTGACCAGGATTTCGGATAAAACCCGGCTAATCTTTATTGCTAATCCAAATAATCCAACCGGTACCTGGTTACCTAAAGAAAAACTTGTCGAATTTCTACAACTCGTACCGAGAAATATTATCGTGGTGCTGGATGAAGCGTACTTTGAATATGCACATGCCCCAGAAATGGGGTTTCCAGAATACCCGGATGGGATAGAATTGCTAAGCCAATTTGAAAATCTTATTGTCACCAGAACGTTTTCCAAGGCCTATGGTCTTGCTGGCCTGCGGGTTGGCTATGGTATTTCTAATACCGAAATCGCGGATTTACTTAATCGTGTTCGACAGCCGTTTAACGTTAACAGTCTGGCATTAGCCGCCGCCTCTGCCGCGCTAGATGATCAGGATCATATTCGCCAAAGTGTCTTATTGAACAAACAGGGTATGCTGGAGCTGATGAGTGTATTTTCGTCTTTGTCGCTAGCCTCTATTCCTTCAGCCGGAAATTTTATCTGTTTTGATCTTGGTTATGAGGCTGCGCCAATTTACACTGAGTTATTGAAACAGGGTGTCATCGTACGGCCCGTTGCAAATTATTCGATGCCGAATCATTTGCGGGTTACGATTGGTACATCAGCTGAAAACGAAATATTTATTACTGCGTTAAAGCGGGTGCTAAAATAAAAATGCCTGAATTTTTCATAAACAAACTGTGTATTATTGGTGTCGGTTCAATGGGCGGCTCATTGGCTCGCGCCTTACGCAAAAATAATAGTGTAAAGTCTATTGTTGGCTATGGACGAAATCTGGAACGATTAACCAAGGCTAAAGAGCTGGGTGTGGTTGATGAGATATGCTCAGAACTTGGTGATGCTATTAAGGATGCCGACATCATCGTGCTTGCGACTCCATTGGGCGCTATGCAGAAGATATTAATGGCACTAAAAGATATTATAAGCTCAGAATCTGTTATTACGGATGTGGGTAGTTCTAAAAAATTTGTAATTGATGCTGCAAAGAATACATTTGGAAAAGTTCCAGTGAATTTTGTGCCAGCACATCCTATTGCTGGCACAGAGAAAAGTGGTGTTGAATCCGCAAAAGCGGATCTGTTTGTGCAGCGCCGGGTTATATTAACTCCTCAAGCAAGCACAAGCTCCTCCGCAGTGGAAACTATTCGTTCGATGTGGCAGGCCTGTGGCGCAAATGTGGTCGAGATGCAGGTTGAGCATCACGATGAAGTGTTGGCAGCAACCAGTCATTTACCTCATATGCTGGCTTATTCTTTAGTTGATACCCTGGCCCGCATGGATGACCAACAGGAAATATTCGAGTATGCGGCCGGAGGATTCAGAGATTTTACCCGTATTGCTTCCAGTGACCCACAAATGTGGCACGACATCTGCGTTGCCAACCGAGAACAATTAGTTAAGATGTTGTATGCCTTTAACGAAGATTTGCAGCGCTTAACGCAGGCGGTTGAACAGGCGGACAGTGAATATTTAAAAGATACCTTTACGCGGGCAAAAAAGGCCCGCGATAAATTTTGTGGATGATTTGAATGAGCGGTAGCACGATGAAATTTCATGTCACTCCTGGTGGCAACTTACACGGTGTGATAAGAGTGACCGGTGATAAATCAATTTCACACCGGAGCATTATGTTAGGTTCATTGGCCGATGGTGTGACGGTCGTTGAAGGGTTTTTAGAGGGCGAAGATAACCTCGCAACCTTGAATGCATTCCGTATGCTTGGCGTTAAGATCGACGGACCGGTTAATGGTCGTGTCGAAATACGGGGCGTCGGTATAGATGGGTTGCAGGCACCTGCTAATATAATTGATTTGGGCAACTCCGGCACTTCAATGCGATTGCTAACAGGATTATTCTCGGCACAGAAATTTAATACGACATTAACTGGAGATAAATCACTTGTGACTCGACCAATGCGTCGCGTCACTGATCCGCTTACTAAAATGGGTGCGAGCTTTTCAACTAGCGATACGGGCACTCCACCGATTGAAATTATGGGACTACAGCGCTTATGTGGCATTGATTACGATATGCCGGTTGCCAGCGCGCAAGTTAAGTCCAGCATTCTACTGGCGGGCTTATATGCCAACGGCCAAACGTGTGTAACTGAACCCGCTCCAACTCGCGATCACACAGAACGAATGCTTAAAGGCTTTGGTTATAATGTTCAAGTATCCGGTAACAAAGTTTGTCTGCTGGGTGGTGGTCGTTTGACGGCAACCAACATTGATGTGCCTGGCGACATTTCGTCGGCCACTTTTTTTATAGTCGGTGCGTGTATTGCTAAAGGTTCTGCGCTAACAATAGAACATGTTGGTATTAATCCAACTCGAATTGGCGTTATTAATATCTTACGCTTGATGGGTGCTGATATTGTCATCGACAATGAGATTGATGTCGGCGGCGAGCCGGTTGCGGATATTCATATCAAGTACGCTAAACTCCATGGCATCAATATTCCTGAAGATCAGGTTCCGCTAGCTATAGATGAATTTCCTGCAATATTTATTGCCGCAGCATGCGCAGACGGCGAGACTGTTTTAACGGGAGCCAAAGAATTAAGAGTGAAAGAAAGTGATCGTATCCAGGCAATGGCCGATGGTTTGATAATTCTTGGAGTTGATGCCCAGTCTACTGAAGATGGTATTATTATCAAAGGTGGTAAAATCGGAAGTGGAACGGTAAACAGTCATGGTGACCATCGAATTGCGATGAGTTTTGCCATGGCGGGCTTATGTGCTGAAAACGAAATTGAAATACTGGATTGCGCAAATGTGAATACCTCGTTCCCTGGTTTTGCCGATTTAGCGAAGCAGGTGGGACTTACGTTAACTGTAACAGACAACTAAACAGGATATATACCGATAAAATGGAAATCATACCCGTTGTTCTTTCTGGTGGCTCGGGCACACGCTTATGGCCATTGTCTCGTAAATTATACCCAAAACAGTTGCTGCCACTGGTTACTGACCACACGTTGTTGCAAGATACAATTTTACGAGTCAAACCCATGCCGAATTTTGCGGATGAAGTCGTGATTGTTTGTAATGAAGAACATAGGTTTTTGGTGGCGGAGCAACTCCGCCAAATTGATGTAAAAAGTGAAGCGATCATATTGGAACCTGAAGGTCGTAATACGGCACCGGCGCTAACCCTTGCTGCATTTGCTAGCCAGGAAAAAGGGGGCGACAAAATCATGCTGGTGATGCCAGCCGATCATGTCATTCAGGATGTGGGTGCATTTTCAAAAGCTATTCAAATCGGTGCCGAACTTGCCGAACAAGATCATATCGCGACATTTGGAGTCGTTCCTGATTGTGCTGAAACAGGTTATGGCTATATTCAAAAAGGTAAAGGGATTGGATCTACTGCTGCTTTTAGTATCCGTCGCTTTGTCGAAAAGCCGGATGCAAACACGGCACAGTCCTATCTTGATTCTGGAGAGTATCTCTGGAATAGCGGCATGTTTATGTTGAAGCCGTCTGTTTGGTTAAAACATATGAGTCTGCTGCAACCAGAAATTCTTAAGTTTTGTGAAAAGGCGTATAAAAAAGGATCGCGTGATAGTGATTTTTATCGAGTTGATGAAACGTCCTTTTTGTCGTCGCCCAGCGACTCAATCGATTATGCCATCATGGAAAAATTAACCGAACAAGCAGACGGGCTGGCCTCGGTTATTTCCTTGCAGGCAGAGTGGTCTGACGTGGGCGCCTTTGCCGCATTATGGGATATAGGTGAAAAAGACCAGCAGGGTAATGTGCTTCGTGGCGATGTTGTCGCCGTTGATGTAAACAATTCGATGCTGATCAGTGAAACGCGTTTAGTAGCCGGCGTGGGTATTGATAATATGGTTATCGTCGAAACGGCCGATGCAGTGCTGGTCGCGGATAAAGACAAGGTACAAAATGTAAAGCAGGTAGTTGACTGGCTAAAGCAGCAAAAACGTGAAGAACATTTAATTCATCGCCAGGTTTTTCGACCCTGGGGTAGTTATGAAGGCATCGATGTAGGCGAGCGCCACCAGGTCAAACACATTACCGTCAATCCGGGGGCCGCTTTATCACTTCAGTTGCATCATCATCGTGCCGAACACTGGATTGTGGTCAGCGGCACCGCCAAGGTGACCCGTGGTGAAGAGACGTTCATCGTCTCTGAGAATGAATCTACCTATATTCCACTAGGGACGAAGCACCGTCTGGAAAACCCCGGCACGATTCCACTTGATATGATTGAGGTGCAATCCGGAAGTTATCTTGGCGAAGACGATATTGTCCGGTTTGACGATCAATACGGGCGTGCGAAATAAGTTCTGTTATGACGGATTTCCCCGTAATCACCGTTGATGGCCCCAGTGGCTCCGGCAAAGGTACCATCAGTCGTATGTTGGCGGACCATTTAGGCTGGCATTTCCTGGACAGCGGCGCACTGTATCGATTAGTCGCGCTGGATGCGCAACACCACCATATTGACCTGGACGATGATATTGATGAAGCGTCGATTGCCGATCTGGCTCGCCAGCTTGATGTGAAATTTGTCAGTCATGATCCGCAACAGGAACCGATTATTTTTCTTGATAATGAAGATGTTACGGCTGATATTAGAACTGAATTCTGCGGTAATGCCGCATCAAAGGTCGCGGCTCTGCAATTGGTTAGAGAGGCACTGCTGCAGCGCCAACGTGATTTCCAACTGTCCCCCGGTTTAATTGCGGATGGACGAGACATGGGCACCACCGTATTTCCCGATGCCAAATTGAAAATTTTCCTCACCGCAAGCGCTGAAGAACGGGCCAAAAGACGCCATAAACAGTTGAAAGAAAAGGGAATTGATGTTAGTCTCAGCGCCCTCGTAAAGGACATCGCAGAGCGCGATGAGCGTGATGGGTCACGGGCCGTTTCCCCTTTAAAACCCGCGAAAGAGGCCGTTATAGTGGATACCTCGATAATGGGTATCGATGAGGTAATGGAGAAACTTTTTCTACTCGTATCTGAGTCAATATAGTTTCTACAGCAAGTACTTTACGAAACTGGCGGGTTCTAATCTTTGAGCATCAAAGAATCGAACCTTTAACTTAACTAACCATCGGTCTGTGGGCCGTAGAGAATATGGATGCCTTTCCGGCACTTCACCATACTCTCATCTGAGGTAATGAATATCATGAGCGAAAGCTTTGCAGAACTTTTTGAAGAATCCCTGATTAAAACCAAAATGGTCCCTGGTGCGATTATCACCGGTACGGTCATGTCCGTTAACAGTGACTTTGTCATTATTAACGCCGGCCTGAAATCGGAAGGTGTTATCCCCGTCGAGCAATTTAAAGATGAGTCGGGCAACATCAATGTCAATGTCGGTGATGCCATCGATGTGGCATTAGACGCCGTTGAAGACGGTTTTGGTGAAACACGTCTGTCACGTGAAAAGGCGAAACGCGCAGAAGCGTGGACACGTCTTGAAGCCGCTCATGAAGCTGGCGAGACCGTGATGGGTATTATTATCGACAAGGTCAAAGGCGGCTTTACCGTGGACTTGACTGACGTCCGTGCCTTCCTGCCAGGTTCACTGGTTGATGTTAGACCGGTACGCGATACCAGCTATTTAGAAGGTAAAGAACTCGAATTTAAGGTGATCAAACTCGATCAACGTCGCAACAATGTCGTGGTTTCACGCCGTGCGGTGGTTGAGGAAGAAAGTTCAGAAGAGCGCGAAGAGCTTATTTCAAATATGCAGGAAGGCAGTACCGTTAAGGGTATTGTTAAGAACCTGACCGATTACGGTGCCTTTGTTGATTTAGGTGGTGTTGATGGTCTGTTACACATTACCGACATGGCCTGGAAACGTGTTAAGCACCCAAGTGAAATCGTTGCCGTAGGCGATGAGATTAACGTAAAAGTGCTGAAGTTCGATAAAGAACGCATGCGCGTTTCACTCGGCTTGAAACAGATGGGTGAAGATCCCTGGGCTGACATTGCACGTCGTTACCCAGAAGGCAAACGCCTGTTTGGTAAGGTTACCAATATCGCCGATTACGGTTGTTTTGTTGAAATTGAAGACGGTGTTGAAGGTCTTGTGCACGTATCAGAAATGGACTGGACCAATAAAAACATCCACCCAAGTAAAGTGGTACAGCTGGATGATGAAGCTGAAGTTATCGTACTGGATATCGATGAAGAACGTCGTCGTATCTCACTAGGCATGAAGCAATGCCAGGATAATCCATGGGAAGCCTTTGCGGCGATTCACAATAAGAATGACAAAGTCAGCGGTCAGATCAAATCGATTACCGACTTTGGTATCTTCATTGGTCTGGATGGTGGCATTGATGGTCTTATTCACTTGTCGGATATCTCCTGGAACGATACAGGCGAAGATGTGGTTCGTAATTACAAAAAAGGTCAGGATCTGGAAGCCGTTGTACTAGCCGTTGATCCTGAGCGTGAACGTATTTCTCTGGGAATTAAGCAACTGGAACAGGATCCATTCAACAATTTCGTTGCCGCTAATCCTAAAGGTACCATCGTAGTTGGTAAGGTAGCCGAAGTGGACGCCAAAGGTGCGGTTATTGACCTCGGTGAAGAGATCGAAGGCTATTTACGTGCCTCTGAAATCACACGTGATCGTGTCGAAGATGCCCGGACTCTGCTCAATGTAGGTGATGAGGTTGAAGCCAAGTTTACCGGCGTCGATAAGAAGAATCGTACTATTAATTTATCGATTAAGGCGAAAGACAATGCGGACGAAAAAGCAGCAGTTGATGACTTTAATCGTGGCTCATCGGCTGCAACAACGACATTAGGTGATATACTAAAAGAACAGATGGAAGGTAATGACTAGTTACGCCGACCTGCTGAGGGGCCGTCAGGCCCCTGAGTGAGTTGGACGGAGAGAAAAAAATGACAAAATCTGAACTCATTGAGATCTTATCGCAAAAACAGAAACAACTTGCGTATAAGGATGTCGAGCTGGCGGTGAAGACTATGCTGGAGCACATGGCACAGTGTCTGTCGAGCGGCGACCGTATTGAGATAAGAGGTTTTGGTAGTTTTTCCCTACATTATCGTCCGCCTCGCACGGGACGTAATCCGAAGACAGGTGATTCGGTTAGTTTAGCCGCAAAATATGTTCCTCACTTTAAGCCAGGTAAAGAGTTGCGCGAACGAGTCAATGAGAGCATGGATCGGGTCGAAATTACTCAATAATTCTTACGGTATCAAAAATTACAACACCGACATGAGTTACGACTACTCATGTCGGTGTTTTTCGTTTATAAATACGATATTGTAATTGGAGTGTACGATGTCGAAAATATTTTATGCTATTGCAATTGTACTGATAGCCCTGCTAGGGGTGGTTTTTGCTATTTTAAATGCGGAGCCTGTGCAATTTAACTATTATTTTGGTTCAACCCAGGCGCCATTTTCACTGGCGATTATTATTGCCATGCTGCTAGGTGCCATTTTGGGTTTGCTGGCAGGTTTAGGAATGATCATGAAGGCAAAGCGCCAGGTTTCCAGGCTTAGGCGTTCAGCAGAAACAACTGAGAAAGAAATAGCAAATCTGCGGGCCATTCCCATTAAAAACCAACACTAAATGTTCTCTGATCCCCTGACATATGTTTTTTTATTGCTACCGATAGCCGCGATTTCCGGGTGGGTGATTGGTCGTCGTGGCCAGTCAACCAATACGAACTTGCTAAAATCAGAAATTCCGATTGATTACATCAAGGGCCTGAATTATTTGCTGAATGAACAGCCGGATAAGGCAATTGATGTGTTTATTCAGATGCTCGATGTTAATAGCGAAACGGTAGAAACGCATCTTGCTTTGGGAAGCCTGTTTCGTCGACGTGGTGAGGTGGACAGGGCGATACGCATTCATCAAAATTTAATTGCTCGACCCACACTCAATAGTGAACAGCGCATGCAGGCTCTAAATGAATTAGGTCAGGATTACATGCGAGCGGGTTTGCTGGATCGGGCCGAAGCTTTGTTTGAGGAACTCATTGAAAGCGGTCCGCATACGACGAATGCGCTTCATCAGCTGATCGATATTTACCAACAGGAAAAAGACTGGGATAAAGCCATTGATGCAGCGCGACGGCTATCTTCTAAAACGGGACAGCCAGAGGATACGCATATTGCTCATTACTATTGTGAGACTGCTGAGCAAGAACTAAAGAATAATGAACCGCAAAAGGCCTTAAAACTGATTAAAAAAGCGCTGGCGACCGATAAATTTTGCGCGCGCGCGAGTATCCTGGAAGGTGACATAGAGACACGGCTTGGTAATAATAAAGCGGCTATACGAGCTTACCGCCGAGTTGAAAATCAGAATCCCGATTATATTCCAGAGATTCTGGATGCCCTGGCTCGTAGCTACAAGGCGATGGATAATGTGGCCGAGATGATTCAATTTTTACGAGAAATCCTCAATCGGCATGGTGGTATCTCGGTCATGTTGTGTTTATCTGAATTGATACGTAAACAACAAGGCGATACTGAGGCAGCGGAATTTATTACGTCCTATCTTGAACGCAAACCGTCTTTACGCGGCATGGATCGGCTCATCGACCTGGCTTTGATCCATATAAATGATCCAGCTCGCGATAAACTTGAAGCACTTAAAAATGTGACTTCACAATTACTGGTAAAGAATCCTGTATACAAATGTGACATATGTGGCTTTCATGGCAAAACGTTACATTGGCAATGTCCGAGTTGTAAAAATTGGGATAGCATTAAACCAATACTGGGTGTTGAAGGGGAATAATGAGCGAATCTAAAATAATTGTGGCACTTGATTATCCTGATCAGTTGTCCGCATTAACTTTTGTTGATCAAATCGAGCCAGCTATATGTAAATTAAAGGTTGGTAAAGAATTATTTACTCGTGCTGGCCCCGAGTTTGTGCGTGATTTGGTAGAGAAAGGTTATGATGTATTTTTAGATTTGAAATTTCATGATATTCCAAACACGGTTAAGAACGCTTGCCACGCTGCAGCGGATTTAGGCGTCTGGATGCTTAATGTGCATGCCTCTGGTGGGCGTGCGATGCTGGAAGCCGCTGTCGAAGGTCGAGATAAATCCCAACATAATCCCTTTCTAATTGCCGTGACGGTCTTGACTAGTATGGATAATCAGGCTCTAGAAGAAATTGGGGTATCGCATGATGCTCCGACCCAGGTACTGAGGCTTGCGCAACTGGTTCATGATTGCCGCTTAGATGGTGTTGTATGTTCTGCTCAGGAAGCTACTTTACTGCGTAAACAACATGCGCCCCCATTTTTGCTGGTGACTCCGGGTATACGACTGGAGAATAACGCTATGGGTGATCAAAAAAGGGTAATGACGCCACAGAATGCAATGGCGGCAGGGGCTAGTTACCTGGTGATCGGTCGTCCGATAACACAGTCAGATAAACCGATTTCTGTGCTAAGCAATATAAACTCCCTAATCTCGTAACTCACTTTTGTAGGAAAAATCCTACAAACCTTTCAGATTTGTCCGATAGTCAAGTTCGGTGTCCATACCGATAATATGTACACTTTCAACAACCATGGACAATTAAGGAGTTAACATGAACGTTTTAAATTTACTACGGAAGGTAATCTTAATCTCTTCATTAATCGTTGTAGCTGGATTTAGTCAGGCGGCGCCGGTAAATATCAATACAGCCGATGCGGCAACATTGGCTGAGAATATTTCCGGTATTGGACCGAAAAAGGCACAGGCTATTGTGACTTATCGTAAAACCAACGGCCCATTCAAAAACGTACAGGAATTAACCAATGTTAAGGGAATTGGTCAAAAAACACTTGAGAAAAATATGGATGACTTGCTTATTAGCTCCGCCAGCCAGAAAATGACCAAGAAAAAGACATCAAAGAATTAATTTTAGTAATGTTTGATCAAAAGGCGCCTTCGGGCGCCTTTTTTCTATGCACCATTAAAGTTACCGATGATGGGTGTAGGAGAAACTTGTAAAGATGGTATGTTTTGCTAAACTGAGTTAGATGTTCAACCGATGAACGCGAAAGATATGATCTCAGATGAATTAAAATATCATCTTCTCAAATTACTTGAGAAAGACCCCAACATGAGCCAGCGAGCCATTTCTCGTGAAATGGATATTAGTCTGGGTAAGGCAAACTATTGCCTGCATGCCTTAATAGATAAGGGCATGATCAAGGCAAAAAATTTCTATAAAAATAAAAACAAAACGGCCTATACCTATTATCTAACTCCGAAAGGAATCGAAGAGAAAGCGACAATCACATTTCGTTTTTTGCAGAGCAAATTGACTGAATATGAGAATCTTAAATTTGAAATCGAGGAAATTCGCAAAGAGGCGGCGGCGTTGAGCGGTAAACATAACGCTTAAACTAAATGTATTCTGGAGAAAGCATTGCAAACATCTTCTGCTGACAATGAAAAATCGTGGTATCTCATTTATACCAAGGCCAAAGGTGAAGAGCTTGCGCACGATAATTTACTTAGACAGGGCTTTAATGCTTATTTGCCTAAAATAAAACGTGAGAAGCGCACTCGCGGGAAATATCGTCCGATTACTGAAGCCCTTTTTCCTCGATATTTGTTTATTCAGTTAGATACCAAAACCGATAACTGGATGCCAATTCGTTCGACGATCGGGGTTTCCAATATGGTACGTTTCGGGGGGATTCCTGCTCAGGTACCACAGGAACTGGTCACTGAACTGAAGAATTTTGATAATCTTGATGGTGTGCATGAAACGCAGGAGGAGAAGTATCAAACAGGTCAGGAGGTCGAATTTGTATCAGGTAGTCTGACGGGATATCGAGCTATATTTGATAAATATGTAAGTGGTGACAGAATATCTGTCTTGCTGGATATCGTAGGTAAACATACGCGTATGCGGATATCCCGCCATGATGTTAAATTGGCATAGAAATCAGACGGTAAATATTGATAAAAACTCGAAGTCATTATGAGTGGTAATTATTTTGCTGTGATCAAGCCCAATCGGCTCAATAAAATAAGTCATTTTATTGCATTGCTGGTATGATAACGCCTTTTTAAAAATACCTACGCCATGACAATCACCTCGCCCGAAGTAATATGTGTCGATCTCGATGGAACCCTGGTTCACACCGACACCCTTTATGAGCTCTGTATCCTGGCCTTAAAGCAAAATCTTTTGCTTATATTTGCTCTCCCCATATGGCTATTTAAAGGTAAAGCATTTTTTAAGGCTAAATTATCGAGTCATGCAGAAATTCCAACTGAGACATTATTGTATAACGATGCGGTCATTGAATACTTAAAAAATAAAAAAGCGGATGGAGCTAACATTTACCTTGTTACCGCGAGTCACCAAAATGTTGCCAATGCTGTAGCAAAACATCTTGGTTTTTTTGCTGATCAGTTTGGTAGCACCGAACACAACAATATTAAAGGGAAAAATAAGGCTGACTTTCTAAATGCAAGGTTCGGTGAGTTTGGTTATGAGTATATTGGAAATGATGATTCCGATCTGAATGTCTGGGAAAGTAGTTCGAGAGCTGTAGTTGTTAGTGAAAATGAGCACTTGTTCGAGAAAGCAAAAAAAATTAATAAAGACGTTATTTCTTTACCCTCCTTGAATAAATCCAGTTTAAAATCATATTTTAAGTTAATGCGTCCTCATCAATGGGTTAAGAATGTTCTCATTCTGGTGCCATTGGTGCTCTCACATTCGGTCACCGATGTTGACAAGGTATTACTGTCAGCTATTGGATTTATTCTGTTTTCGTTAACCGCATCAGGTATTTATGTATTTAATGATTTAGTGGATATAAGTAATGATCGAGTTCACCCGATCAAGTCTAAACGGCCTATTGCCGCAGGAGAAGTATCTGTTTTACACGGAGTGGTACTAGGTCTTTTATTGTGGATTATTTCGTTGTCAGTTGCTTATTTTAATTTCGATTTTCTCTTTTTGATCTTGCTCGGTTATATCGTGCTGAATTTTTTATATTCTTTTTTGCTCAAACGTCTTGTGCTGGTTGATGTGGTTGTTTTGGCTGGTTTTTATATTATCAGGATTATTACCGGCGCAGTGATTGTCAAGGTGGCGTTATCATTCTGGTTGATTACATTTTCATTATTTATGTTTTTCAGCCTGGCATTAGCTAAACGTTATAGTGAAATTGCGCTTTATACTCGGGAATCCACCGAAGTAAAAGGACGTGGGTATATCCGTGAGGATGAATTTATTACGACTATTCTCGGCGTTGCTAGCGGTCTAGTTTCGGTTTTAGTTATGGCCCTATATATTCACGATGATCGTACACGCATTATGTATTCGGACTCTAACTGGTTGTGGATAACAATTCCTGCGCTGTTATATTGGGTGAGCCGTCTTTGGTTATTGGCTCATCGTAAATTATTAGCTGAAGATCCTATTCGTTTTGCTATCAGAGATAAAGAAAGCTACCTGATATTTGGTGTTCTTCTATTTAGTGTTTTTATGGCGTTATGAAGTCCAGTAAATATTCAAGCTGGGGTAACAGGGGAGCATTACCGCACTTTGTCTCGGCCCCTACAAATTTGTCGCAGGCTTCAATTCTTTATGAGCATGACTCAAACATTGTTTATGGACTGGGACGCAGTTACGGCGATGTCTGCCTTAATGCCAATCATGGGTTGATTGATAGCCGATATTTAGACCGATTGATAGAATACAATGAAAACGATCTGTTGGTTACCTGCCAGGCGGGGGTGATATTAAAAAAATTAATTACTTTTCTTAATGCTAAAAATAAATTTGTCCCAGTGTCACCTGGCACGGCTAACGTGACGGTAGGGGGGATGGTGGCCAATGATATCCACGGCAAGAATCATCATAGAGTTGGCAGCTTCGGAAATCATATTCATAGTCTAACGTTATTAAAAGGTGATGGACATGTTGTGGAATGTTCCTCTACTTCTAATAGAGATCTTTTTACAGCAACTATTGGAGGCTTAGGGTTAACCGGAATGATTTTAATGGTCACGTTAAAGTTAAAATCGGTAAATAATAATTGTATTTCGGTTAAGTCTATTAAGACTAAAAATATTGAACACATGCTTACATTATTTGATCAGACTGACGATGAGTTCGAGTACACAGTTGCGTGGTTAGATATGCAATCTAACCCACAAAGAGGAATATTCAGTTGTGGCAACCATGCTGAAGATGATGTCGACTGCAGTTCTTCCTCGAAAGCTAAAACAATTCCGGTTAATGCACCCAACTGGTTGTTAAATGATGTTTCCAGTAAGCTGTTTAATTCGCTATATTATATTAAAGGTAATATGCGCAAGTATGATGTCACGTCGTATCAATCGTTCTTTTATCCGTTAGATAACGTTGAGTATTGGAACAGATTATACGGCCGACGCGGTTTTTATCAGTATCAGTTTGTAGTTCCATATGATCGATTTTCGGATGTTTATGCAGAAATCTTAAAATTTATTAAGCAATATAACCAGCCGACTTATTTAGCAGTCTTAAAAAAATTTGGTGAGATCAGGTCAATCGGTATGCTTTCATTTCCTCGTGCAGGTTATACTCTGGCAATGGATTTTCCAGATAAAGGTGAGAGTAGCTTAAAAATGTTTTCAGACTTTGATCAAGTAGTTATTGAAGCTGGTGGGGCTGTGTATCCTGCTAAAGATGGTCGCATGAGTCGGGATACTTTTGTTCGGTCATTCCCCAGACTAAATGAATTTATTAAATACAAAGATGAAAAATTTTGTTCAGATTTCTGGCGCAGGGTAAATGCGGATGTCTAAGATCTTAATTCTGGGCGCAACCTCAGCTATTGCGGAACAGTTTGCTCGTTTATACACGCGAGCAGAACATGAGTTGTTGCTGGTTGGCAGAAACACACTGGCACTTGAAGAAATAAGCCGTGATCTTGAAGTGCGTGGCGTTGGCCAGGTAAATATCCTTTCGCATGATTTTACAGAGATTGAAAAAACCGGGGAGATGGTTGAAAAAAGTTATCAGATCCTGGGGGACATTGATATTGCCCTGATCGCATTTGGTTCATTACCGGATCAAATTAAATGCAACCAGGACTCAACAGTTATGCAAAAAGAAATACTGTTGAATTTTAATGCTATTGTTGTTTTGTTAAATGAGCTGGCAATGAAGTTAGAACAACAACGGAGTGGCTCAATCGTAGTTATTAGTTCGGTTGCTGGCGATCGTGGTCGTCAGAGTAATTATATCTATGGTAGCGCAAAAGGGGGCCTGTCAATATTTATGCAGGGTTTGCGAAATCGTTTGGCGAGTTACGATGTGCAGGTGCTAACAGTGAAGCCGGGGTTTGTCGATACACCAATGACGAAATCATTTGAAAAAGGGTTGTTGTGGGTTGGGCCAGACAAGATTGCCAAAGATATAAGTCGAGCAATAGAAAAAAAGAAAGATGTGTTGTACACGCCATGGTTTTGGTGGGGAATTATATTGATCATCCGATTTATACCCGAGAAAATATTTAAAAAATTAAAGTTATAGGTTAATACATGCAACAAATAATAATACCTGGTGGAGCGGGTTTGGTCGGGCAAAATTTAATTGTTAAATTAAAAAAAGCCGGCTATACCAATATTGTCGCTATTGATAAACACCATACCAACACCTTAACGTTACAAAAACTGCATCCTGATATTAAGGTGTATCATTCAGATTTGGTGACGGATACTGACTGGTATGAGGCGATAAATGACGAGTCAATTATTATTATGTTACAGGCCCAAATTGGATCTAAAAAATCGGATGATTTTGTAAAGAATAATATCGTTTCTACTGAAAATGTATTATCCCAGGCAAAAGTAAAAGGGGTTAAATATATTGTTCATATCAGCTCTTCGGTTGTTGAATCGGTTGCTGACGATGATTACACAAAAACAAAAAAACAACAGGAAGACATGGTGGCTCAGTCGGGGATTAATCATATTGTATTGAGGCCAACCTTAATGTTTGGCTGGTTTGATCGAAAACACCTTGGTTGGTTATCACGCTTCATGAAAAGGATTCCAGTTTTCCCGATTCCGGGGCATGGCAGGTACATGCGCCAGCCACTTTATGTGTCTGATTTTTGTAATATAATCATATCGACTATAAAAACACAGCCAATTAATAAAACTTATAATATCACGGGTCGTGAAAATATTGATTATATAGATATGATCAGGGCGATAAAAAAAGCAACTCAGGCGCGCACCTGGATTGTAAATATTCCATATGGTTTGTTCTGGTTGTTATTAAAAGTTTATGCTCTGTTTTCAAATGACCCACCATTTACCGTTGAACAGTTAAAGGCCTTAACCGCTAAAGACGAATTTGAACTTATTCCCTGGTGGGATATTTTCGATGTCAATGTGACTGGTTTTAATGATGCAATTGATGAAACCTTTAACGATCCTGCCTACTCACATGTGGTGTTAGATTTTTAGTATGAAAAAAATAGCGATCATAGGAGCGGGCCCGATGGGGTTGGCCTGTGCACTTGAGCTTCTCAAATCAGGACATTCAGTTATTCTCTATGAAGCTGATGACCGGGTAGGCGGGATGACTGCGCATTTTGATTTTAATGGACTTAGTATTGAGCGTTACTATCATTTCATCTGTATGCCCGATCAGCCTATGTTCGATGTGTTAGCGGAACTTAATATCTCTGATAAATTGCATTGGCGGACGACTAAAATGGGTTATTACTATAATGGTAAGCTCTATGACTGGGGTAACCCGATTGCCTTGTTAAAATTTAAACCTTTGTCTTTTATTGATCGTCTCCGTTATGGTTTGCATATGTTTTATTGTACTAAAATTAAAGATGGGTCTAATCTTGATTCTCAGGAGGCTAGCAACTGGATAAAAAACTGGATTGGGCAACGAGCTTATAATGTACTCTGGAAAAAATTATTCGAACTCAAATTCCATAAATTCACTAACAATTTATCTGCTTCCTGGATCTGGGCGAGGATTCGACGTGTAGGCACCTCACGGAAAAATTTATTTACAGAGCAGATGGGGTATCTCGAAGGTGGCTCGGAAACTTTATTGAAAGCATTTGAAAAAGCGATTATTGAGAAAAAGGGGGCTTTTCATTTATCTACGAAAGTTAAAAAAATCATTATATCTGATGGAAAAGTCAAAGGATTAATGACGGGAGATAATGATGTAGATAAATTCGATCATGTGATTAGCACCATTCCGTTGCCCTTTGTACCTGATATGATTGACGACTTACCGGAACATATTTCCAATGCTTATAAAAAAATAGATAATATCGGCGTAGTTTGCGTAATCATTCAACTGAAAAAACAAGTTACTGAGAATTTCTGGTTAAACATAAATGATGAAAGGCTGGATGTGCCGGGCATAATCGAATATTCAAATTTACGTGACTTAGATGTAAATGTAGTCTATGTCCCATTTTATTTACCACGCGATAATAAGAAGTTTCAACGTGTCGATCAGGATTTTATTGATGAAGCGAGGGCCATAATTAAGACGGTCAACCCATCGATACAAGATGATGATATTATAGATATCCATGCATCACGTTATGGATACGCTCAGCCGATATGCCCGCCAGAATTCAAAGCGACATTGCCACCGCTGAACGGTATTATTGAGGGACTGATTATTGCGGATACGTCATATTACTACCCGGAAGACCGTTCTATTTCAGAGAGCGTGGATCTTGGCAAGTCACTGGCCACATTAGTGCAATAACCTGTATGATACGTAAGCATTTTTTAACAGCACAATTTAGCAAGTTTTTACTGGTCGGGGGGCTTGCCGCAGCCGTTAATTTTGGCGCTCGAATCGTACTGAGCATCTATATGTCGTACGGATGGGCGGTATTTATTGCTTATTTATTTGGCATGACGACGGCCTACTTTTTATCTAAAATATGGGTTTTTGAGCAATCGGGTCGAAGTATTGCCTCAGAGGTCTATTATTTCAGTATTGTGAATATCGTTGCGGTAACTCAAGTATGGATTATAAGCGTTGGTCTGGCACAATACATCTTTCCACGAATCGGGATTTTTAAATACAGTGAAGAAATAGCTCATTTTATTGGCTTAGCAGTCCCTGTTTTTACGAGTTTCCTCGGACATAAATATATGTCATTTAATAAGAAGGTTGAATAAGAAAGGTTTAATAAGTATGAAAGTTACTATTTTCGGTACAGGTTATGTTGGTCTGGTCACGGGAATGTGTTTGGCAGAGGTTGGCAACGATGTTTTGTGCATCGACATTGATGAAAATAAAATCAATATGCTCAACAATGGAAAAATGCCGATTTATGAGCCAGGCCTGGAATCTCTGGTGCTACGAAATAAAGAACAGGGCAGATTAACTTTTTCCACTGATATAAAGGCAGGAGTTGGTCATGGGTTGTTTCAGTTTATTGCGGTTGGAACACCTCCAGATGAAGATGGTTCAGCTGACTTGCAATACGTTTTAAGTGTCGCTCAAAGCATTGGGGAACACATGACCGAGTATCGGGTTATTATCGATAAGTCTACGGTACCGGTTGGAACGGGTGATAAAGTTTCAAACACTATAAACCAGGCATTATCAAAACGTAATGAGTCTATTGATTTTGATGTAGTTTCAAATCCTGAATTTTTAAAAGAAGGTGCAGCAATCGATGATTTTATGAAGCCCGATCGTATTGTTATCGGAACGGATAATGTCAGAACAGCTGAACTTCTTAAAGCACTGTATGCTCCATTCAACCGTAGTCATGACAGGTTGATAACGATGGATATCCGCTCAGCGGAATTAACAAAATATGCAGCCAATGCTATGTTGGCAACCAAGATAAGCTTTATGAATGAGCTATCTAATATAGCCGAGCTCACGGGTGCGGATATTGAGAATGTCAGGATCGGGATTGGTTCTGATCCTCGAATTGGCTATCACTTTATTTATCCTGGTGCAGGATATGGTGGATCGTGTTTTCCAAAAGATGTACAGGCTTTAGAAAAAACGGCCGGTGAATATGGTTATACAGCGGATTTACTAAAAAGCGTTGAGAAAGTTAATTTAAAACAAAAAGAAGTTATTTTTAATAAAATTGACAAACATTTTGCTAGTGACCTGAAGGGCAAAACTATTGCGTTATGGGGGTTGGCGTTCAAGCCTAATACAGATGATATGCGTGCGGCATCTAGTCGTGTCTTGATGGAAAAATTATGGCAAGCTGGGTGTAAAGTGCAAGCCTATGATCCCGAGGCGATGGAGGAAACGAATCGCATTTATGGTGAAACGGATTCATTAATGTTGTGCGATACTCCTGATCAGGCACTTAATTCAGCTGATGTATTGGTTGTGTTAACGGAATGGAGTGTTTTCCGCAGCCCGGATTTTGAAAAAATTAAATCCGCTCTGAAAAAGCCTGTGATTTTTGATGGACGAAATATTTACGATCCTCAATTGATGAAAGATCTGGGTATTACGTATTATTCTATCGGAAGAAAAACCGTTTAATTAAAGTACTTCAGGAAATTTGAATGAAAAAAATCAGGAAAGCCGTTTTTCCCGTCGCCGGGATGGGTACGCGATTTCTACCAGCCACCAAAGCCAGTCCTAAAGAGATGCTGCCGGTGGTTGATAAACCTCTAATTCAGTATGCTGTAGAAGAGGCCGTTGAAGCTGGGATCGATCAAATGATATTTATTACTGGTCGAAGCAAGCGAGCGATTGCAGATCATTTTGATAAGGCTTATGAGTTAGAACATGAACTCGAAGCAAAACAAAAAACAAAATTACTTGAGATTGTACGCAGCATCGTGCCCGATTATGTTTCATGTATTTACTTACGCCAGGCCGAAGCGCTTGGTTTAGGCCATGCGGTAAACTGTGCCTTACCCGTCGTGGGTAACGAGCCCTTCGCTATTATTTTAGCCGATGATTTAATCGACGGAGAGAAAAAATCGTGTTTGTCGCAAATGATCGATGTATATGAATATCAGGGACGAAGCGTACTCGGAGTCGAACGAGTGCCTGAGGAAGACACGAATAAATACGGAGTAGTGAAAGCGACAAATCTGGATAAAAATGTATACAAGATAGAAGAAATTGTAGAAAAACCCGAGCCAGATAAAGCACCGTCCAACCTGGCCGTGGTAGGTCGTTACATTCTTACCCCTAAGATCTTCGACATGCTTAAAACTACGGGTCAGGGTGCTGGTGGCGAAATCCAGTTGACCGACGCGATTGCAGCATTATTAGCAGAGGAGCAAGTTCTGGCCTATGAATTTAATGGTAAACGATATGATTGCGGTAGTAAGTTAGGTTACCTGGAAGCGACGGTCGAATACGGGTTAAAACACGAAGAGCTTAGCGCAGATTTTAAAACCTATTTACAGGGTCTTACTGCATCACTTAACAACTGATGTGTGAGGGAACAGCCAAAGAACGACTACGTTAATTAGACCTGATCTGAGCTCCACCTGCCAGACACAAAAAAAGCCAGTCACTTTGTGGTAACTGGCTCTATATTGATGGCTCCCCAGCCCGGGCTCGACCACTTTCCATTTATGGAAAGTGGAACGTACTCATTAGAAGAAATAAATAAGAGGGTACGTTTACCAGGCCTGGTTTGAGCCCCACCTGCCAGACACAAAAAAAGCCAGTCACTTTGTGGTAACTGGCTCTATATTGATGGCTCCCCAGCCCGGGCTCGAACCAGGGACCCAATGATTAACAGTCATTTGCTCTACCAACTGAGCTACTGGGGAATAAGGCCGGTATGGTACTCATGCCCTTGAGCAAGGTCAACTTAGATCAGGATTTATCCTCACATTTTATTGGCTTACCATCTGCCCTGGTATCACTGAGTCGAATTCGGCCTGATTTCCGTAAAATCAATGCCTTAGAGCGTTTTGGCGCCTTTGGATTACAGACATAAAAAGTGCCATTGGTTCGAGTTAATCCGGATGGTCGGTAGGTTACATAGTGGCGTG
>UOFR01000015.1_pt1 | contig 63237 bp, 61 predicted proteins | sample 1988501 | NCBI WGS metagenome assembly UOFR01 (sample SAMEA4712194, study PRJEB27164) | hydrothermal vent metagenome | biome: marine basaltic hydrothermal vent biome; feature: marine hydrothermal vent; material: mineral | place: Pacific Ocean | collected 2011-06-14/2011-07-23 | depth 1689 m | reverse complement strand
CTGGAACAAAATCAGGGTAGTTTTGTTGAAGTTTTACGTTACGATGGCATTCTCGATCTGCACAACGGGGCATGTTCTGCCCATGAACAAATGATGACTGGAATTTTACATAGCCAATTTCGCGATGATACGCCCCCAGTGTTATTCCATCTTTGGCAGACGAATGTGAGTATCCCGTAATTATTTTATTTTAATGTGGCTGTCTAACAAAAGCGTTCCAAATGACAGATATTTTATAATCGTTTTTATTTAGAACGATAAAATATTTTTATGCTGACCCATACTAATACCCGCATTTATAATAAAAAAACTTATTAGCATCCAAATGTGTGGTTTAGGTTATATAAATATTTTATTTCATCTTCTATTCACGTGGTTTCTCCAGTAGTCTATATTTAATCTATAAATACAATCTTCCAGATTCTATTTCGAATTCATCAGGCTTTTATTTTAGCCGGGTGACGGATATGCCGTTTTTAAAGTGGATTTATTATCATTTTCAGGAGAAAAACTAATGAGAATTGCACAAGTTGCGCCTTTGTATGAAAGCGTCCCCCCCCGTTACTATGGCGGTACTGAGCGTGTGGTTTCATATCTAACCGAGGAACTCGTAAAACAGGGCCATGAAGTGACCTTATTTGCCAGTGGTGATTCACAAACTAATGCTGAGCTGATTCCAATCGTCGATAAGGCATTAAGATTAAGTAAACTTCATGCTGATCCGTTGGCCCATCATATTATTTTACTGAACCAGCTAAACATGATGTCACAGGAATTTGATGTGATTCATTTTCATATTGATCTGCTGCATTTTGCTCAACACCAATTCATGATGACGCCTTCATTAACAACCATGCACGGACGTCTGGATTTACCCCATTTGCGTACGGTTTTTGCTGAGTTCAAAGACATCCCATTGATATCTATATCAAATAATCAACGACTCCCACTACCCAATGCAAACTGGCATGCGACAGTCTACAACGGTATCCCACAGGAGAATTATACATATCGTGCACAAGCAGGAGAGTATCTCGCTTTCCTGGGGCGTATTTCTCCAGAAAAAGGGATAGAGCGCGCGATTGAAATCGCCTTGCGAGTTGGAATGAAACTCAATATTGCGGCCAAGGTCGATAAAGTTGATGAGGACTATTATTGTAACGTTATTAAGCCATTACTTAATAACCCATTAATTGAGTATATTGGTGAGATTAATGAGCAAGAAAAAGATGAATTTCTTGGCAATGCTTATGCCACGCTTTTTCCTATCGACTGGCCTGAACCCTTTGGCCTGGTTATGATTGAATCGATGGCCTGTGGCACACCGGTTGTTGCCTTTAATCGTGGTTCGGTTTCGGAAGTTATGTTGCAAGGTGAAACAGGATTCATTGTTAATAATACTAATGATGCCATTGAGGCCGTCGAAAAAATTGAAACCATCAGTCGGCAATGTTGCCGTTATGTTTTTGAAAAACGATTCTCTGCAACCCAAATGGCCAATAGTTATGTTAAGGCGTATGAGTCATTACGTGAACAAGAATTTAAGACGCCGCTTGCTGTGTAACAGGAGGTAAATTTATTGTGGAAGACGTAATCCGGGTTGATGATGACTGGTATGTGCTGGCGTCATCTTCAAGGACAGATGATAGAACCCGCGTACTCAAGCAAGATGAAACGTTTTGCTTGTTCGATCGATATGGTGACATTCAGCATATTGGCGCAGGAGAGCAAGGGCTTTATCATGAAGGTACTCGTTTTCTTTCATGTTACGAGTTAACCATAAACAACCTTCGACCGCTGTTATTAAATTCAACCGTCAAGCAGGACAACAGCGCAATGACGGTAGATTTAACCACCCCTGATATTTTTTCCGGAAATAAAATTTCCATTCACTCCGGGACATTACATATTTTTCGGGCTAAATATTTATTGGGTGGGGCTCAATATGAACACTTGCGCATGATCAATTATGGGCAACACGTATTAACGACGACGATCGAAATAAAATTTGCGGCTGATTATTACGATATATTTCAGGTTCGAGGTATTAAGCGGGAAAAAACTGGAACTAGACTGCCACAAAAAGATTTCAAGTGTTCTGTCAGGTTAGGGTATAAGGGCCTGGATGATATTGAACGCTATACGGTTATTACTTTCTCTGAAGAAATAAAATTGATTGCGCCTGATACTATTCAATTGCAGTGTAAGTTAGAGCCGCATGAAGAAGGGAATTGTTATATCAGTATTAGTTGTCAGACGGGTAATGAGGTTAACAAACCCTTGCCATATGAAACGGTTGTGCAACAGACTAATGAGTCAATCCGTTTATTAAGTTCAAAAAGGGCGAGTCTTTTTTCTTCTAATGAACAATTCAATGACTGGATTAACCGCTCTGCAGCCGACTTGAATATGCTTACTACGGATACGCCACATGGCCCGTATCCCTATGCGGGAGTACCCTGGTTTAGTACCGCCTTTGGTCGTGATGGAATTATTACGGCTCTTCAATATCTCTGGTTATATCCAGATGTTGCTCGCGGAGTGCTGGCATTTTTATCAGCAACACAGGCAACTACGCTGGATCCCGCTATTGATTCTGAACCGGGAAAAATTCTACATGAGACTCGGGCGGGGGAGATGGCCGAGTTAGGGGAAATACCTTTCAAGGCCTACTATGGCACGATCGATGCGACACCCTTATATATAGTGTTAGCCGGTAAATATTATAAACGCACCGGTGATCGTCCGTTTATTGAAAGCATCTGGCATAACCTTGAACGAGCACTTGAATGGATTGATAAATATGGTGATCGTGATGGTGATGGATTTGTAGAATATTATCGTGAGAGTGACAATGGATTAGTACAACAAGGCTGGAAAGATTCTAATGACAGTATTTTCCATCATGACGGCAAACCTGCTGAAGGGCCTATTGCGTTAGTGGAAGTACAGGGTTATGTCTACCACGCAAAGAAAACCATGGCCGATTTTTATAAGTTGTTTGGTGAGACGTTACGTTATCAGCAACTCATTGCCGATGCGGCACGATTAAAAACAAAATTTAACGATGTATTCTGGTCCGATAGAATTTCAACTTATGTCATTGCGCTGGATGGTAATAAAAAACAATGTGAAGTAACCTCATCGAATGCAGGACATACATTGTATTCCGGTATAGCCAGTCGAGAGTATGCGCGTCGAGTTGCTGACACACTGACTTCAGATGATTCTTTTTCTGGATGGGGAATACGAACCCTGGCCAAAAGCGAACGTCGCTACAATCCCATGTCTTATCATAATGGCTCAATTTGGCCACATGATAATTCTTTGATTGTTATGGGGCTGGCGAAGTATGGTTTCTATGATAAGGCACTTAAAATATTAACCGGAATGTTTGATACCAGTATCAATATGGATCTTAACCGACTGCCAGAATTGTTTTGTGGTTTTGATCGCCTGCCGGCGCAAGGGCCTACACTCTACCCGGTCGCGTGTGCACCACAGGCCTGGGCCAGCGGTGCATTATTTGGTATGATACAGGCCTGCCTGGGATTAACCTTTTCGGCTGAAAAACCTCAAATACGTTTTCATTACCCTCAACTACCTGACTATCTACAACGATTGCAGATTTCTAATTTACGATTTGGTAATGCGGTTATCGACCTATCATTGCGCAGGCATCTAAATGATGTCGGAATTAATGTTATTAGAAAAGAAGGTGATATTGGTATTGTTGTGACGCTGTAAAAATAGGGGTCAGAGACGTATTAATTATTTCCTGAAACAGGAAATAATTAATACGTCTCTGACCCCTATTTTTCTGACCCTATTTTTTATTCCGGCTCATTACTGGGCCGCATTTTCTTATAATAGTTAATTAAACCATTTGTCGAACTATCGTGGGTACTGGCCGGTTCGGGTCCGTCGAGCTCGTTTAGAACGGTTGTGGCAAGTTGTTTGCCTAATTCCACACCCCATTGATCGTATGAGTTTATATTCCAGATAATGCCCTGGACAAAAAATTTATGTTCGTACATGGCGATCAAGCGTCCAAGCGAAACAGGGTTTAAGGTATTAAACAGGATTGTATTGGTCGGTTTGTTACCGGGAAATACTTTGTTGGGCAGTAAAATTTCCATTAACTCGGCCGAGATGCCTTCCGCCTCGAGTTCGGCTTTTGCTTCCTGTTCGGTCTTGCCGCGCATGAAGGCCTCTGTTTGTGCAAAGACGTTGGCCATCAAAACACGATGATGGGAACGGATGCACTGCCAGTTGGTTATCGGTGCAATGATATCTGCCGGGATAAGCTTGGTGCCTTGATGCATTAATTGATAAAAGGCATGTTGTCCGGTGATACCGAGTTGTCCGAAGGCAACGGGACCAGTGCTGTAATTTACCAGCTTACCGTTTCGATCGATACGTTTGCCGTTACTTTCCATGTCGCCCTGTCTAAGGTAGTCGGGCAGGTAACGTAAATGTTGATCGTAAGGCAGAATCGCATAAGTTTGTGCTTTAAAAAAATTGTTATACCAGATTCCAAGCAGGGCCAGGATTACCGGAATATTTTTATCAAACGAAGTTGTTCGAAAATGTTCATCCATTTGATGCGCACCGATGAGCATCTGTTTGAAATTATCCATGCCAATAGAAATGGCGATTGACAAACCCACTGCAGACCACATCGAGTAGCGGCCACCCACCCAGTCCCACATCTTAAATATATTGTCTTCATGGATACCAAATTCGACAGCGGCTTCGATATTGTTTGATACCGCGATGAAGTGTTTGCCTATTACCGCCGGGTCATCAACGCGCTTAGTAAACCATCGACGTGCTGTGCGTGCATTGACCAGGGTATCCAGGGTAGTAAAACTTTTTGAGGCGATAATGAACAGGGTCGTCTCAGGTTTGAGTGACTCAAGCGTATCGCCAATATGATTTTCATCAACATTTGAAACGAAATGCATGTTGATATCGCGTAGGGCATAAGGCCGTAAGGCCTCGGTGGCCATCAACGGACCCAGGTCTGAGCCACCCACGCCAATATTGACGACGTCGGTAATCGCCTGACTGGTGTAACCGCGCCATTGTCGCGAGCGAATCTGCTCACTAAAAAGACGCATTTTTTCGAGTACAGCATGCACTTCCGGCATGATATCCTGCTTATCGACTTCGATTTTGTTGTCATTTTGGTGACGAAGGGCAGTGTGTAATACCGCACGTTGCTCGGTATGGTTGATAATATCGCCCGAAAACATCCTTTCAATCCAGCCACTGAGATCGCTCTGTTCAGCCAGCTCGCAGAGTAGTTTTATGGTCTCATCGGTGATGCGATTTTTTGAGAAATCGAATAGAAAATCGTCAAGATTAAGGGAAAAACGCTCAAATCGACCTGGATCGGAGGCAAACAGGTCACGCATGTGTAATGGTTTTATTTGTTCATAATGCGCTTGTAGCGAACGCCAAATTGGCGTATCAGTCAGATCTGACATGTATTTTTCCTTTTTACGTACATAACATGTTGATATATCAATTAATATCTTTCCCTATTTTAAGATGTCAAGAGGCGAAGTGACAGTAAAATCGGTATAATACCCGGCCGAATTTCACAGATGATGAACCTATGACCGCCGAGATTAAAACTTTCCCATCCAGCAAGAATGAAATCCCTGCTTCGAGCGTAAATGACAAGCCATTACGCCAAATGGTGAAACTATTTGGTAACACGCTGGGCGATATTTTGAACGAACAGGCTGGGCAGCGGGTATTCGCTGCAGTTGAAGCTTTGCGAAAAGGGCATATCAGTTTACGCAAGCAGGAAAATGCGGCCAAACGTCGTCAATTATCTCGACTGATTGAAGGTCTTGATCCTGAATCATTGAGCCAGGTGGTTCGTGCTTTCAGTCTTTATTTTAGCCTGGTCAATATTGCCGAAGAAACCTACAGTCATAAGGATCGGCGTAAGCAAGTTGATCGCCTGGGGCCGACCTGGCAGGGTTCTTTTGTACAGACACTGCGCAGCTTAAAAGAACAGGAAGTCAGTTATGATCAAGTGCAAACTCTTTTTGATCAAATGGGTTATACCCCGGTAATTACCGCGCATCCAACCGAATCTAAACGTCGTACTATGTTGGAATCTTTACGCAGAATCTTTCTGATCGCGGAAAGGTTATATATGCGCCTGACGCGTATCGAACGTGAGCAAACCACGCAGGAACTGGAGCGTGAGGTACATATACTATTTAAAACCAATGAAGTCCGGGTACGCAAGCTTGAGGTGCTGGACGAGGTTAAAAATGGTCTGCATTATTTTCGTGAAAGTTTATTTTCTGCGGTGCCACAGGTCTATCGAAATTTAGAACGTTCAGTCGCTCGAATTTATTCAGGTAAGGATGAAACCATTAAGGTGCCAAGTTTTATTCGTTTTGGTTCCTGGATTGGTGGTGATCGTGATGGTAATCCATTTGTGAAACCCAAGACCACGGTGATGGCGTTATGTTTACAGGCACGGGAAATATTGCAGGAATACGATCAACGCTTGATGACTTTATCTCATAGCCTGACTCAATCCAGTAAATTATGTACGCCGAGCGATGCCTTCCAGAAAAGCCTGGAAAAAGACGAGCGTGAAGTTCCCCAGACATTTGAAAAAAATTCCGAACGATTTTCACAGGAACCGTATCGCCGAAAACTTTATATTATGCATGCGCGCCTGATGTGCACGCTGGATGGAATTAATGCTTTGATGAATGGCGAAAGCATGGATCGTGATGGCTGTGGTTATGAAAACGAGCAAAGTTTACTGCATGATTTATATTTGATTCGCGATTCATTGATTAGCCATGGTGATGCCGTGGTGGCCGATGGCAAGCTCAAAGACTTGATACGTCTGGCTGAGACGTTTGGTTTCTTTTTAACGCAGCTGGATATTCGTCAGGAATCAACCATTCATTCTGCAACTGTTGCCGAAATTTTAAAGCAAATCGGTATAGATGATTATGAATCCTTATCCGAAGAAGAACGCCTGGCAACGCTGGCAAAATTCCTGTCAGCGCCACGTGCAAGTTTTGATAAGACGGCTTTGACTGAAAAATCACTTGAAACCATTGAAACATTCGAAGTGATTGCCAATATGCGCGAAGTGGTTAGTCCAAACGCCTTTGGTGATTATGTTATTTCTATGACCCATGAAGCCAGTCATGTAATGGAAGTTATGTTTTTAGCATGGTTGACTGGCCTGGCCGGTTACAATGGAAAGGACTGGTTCTGTTATATACGAATTTCGCCTTTATTTGAAACCATTGATGACTTAGCACATATTGAACCGGTCATGACGCAGTTACTTGATAATGCAACTTATGCCGATTTACTTAAGGCCTCCGGTAATAAACAGGAAGTGATGTTGGGTTATTCGGATTCCTGTAAAGATGGCGGCATTCTTTCATCTGCCTGGAGTTTGTATCAGGCTCAGCAAAGGATTACCGCATTAACAAAATCACGTGGTATTCGATGCCGCTTGTTCCATGGTCGTGGCGGTACCATTGGTCGTGGTGGCGGCCCAACACATGATGCGATTCTGTCGCAACCGGCAGGTACCGTGCATGGTCAGATTAAATTTACCGAGCAGGGTGAGGTGCTTTCCTATAAATATTCTAACCAGGAAACGGCTGTCTATGAATTAACGATGGGGCTTACGGGTTTATTGAAATCCAGCAAGAACCTGATTAAAGAAGAACAACCTGAAAACGACGAGTATTGCCAAATTATGAAAGAATTGGCCGATACCGGCGAGCAACATTATCGTGAGTTAACCGATCGTACTCCTGGATTCCTGGATTATTTTTATGAAGCGACACCGGTTTCTGAAATTGCCTTAATGAACATTGGCTCACGGCCTTCTCACCGCAAAAAATCCGACCGCTCAAAAACATCCGTGCGTGCGATTGGCTGGGTCTTTGGTTGGGCGCAATCTCGTCATACCATGCCGGCCTGGTATGGTATCGGTACCGCATTAAACAAGTGGGCCGACAATCGTCCGGAGCGCATGGATAAATTATCGGAAATGTACAGCAAGTGGCCGTTTTTCCGTGCCTTATTAAGTAATTCGCAAATGGCTTTATTTAAGGCTGAAATGCAGATTGCCCAGACCTATGTCAGCCTTTGTCTGGATCAGAATTCCGGGAAAAAAGTCTACGACATGATTCGTAGTGAACATGCATTGACAGTTCGTAATGTGTTGAACATTTCGCACCTGCCGTATTTAATGGCGGAAACACCGCAGCTTGCCATATCGCTGACTCGTCGCAACCCTTATCTCGATCCGTTAAATCAGATCCAGCTGATGTTGATTAAACGCTTCCGTGATGAGAGCCTGAGTGATGATGAACGTGACATATGGCTGGATCCTTTGCTGCGCAGTATTAATGCGATTGCGGCGGGGATGCGGAATACTGGGTAGGTAGAGTGTTTCGCTGCGCTGCAGTGAGTAGTTTCTTTTACTGGATATAATTTTATTTCGCTGTGCTGCAACGAGTTACTTTCTTTTTGCTTGTCCAAAAAGAAACAATGAGGGGTCGCTCCGCACATCCGTGTGCTCTTGCGACATAGGTACATTCCATATACTAAACACCCCGTGCTGGTGTTTTATGTGAGTTTTAGTGTTTTTTGTATGTTCTGTTTTGATTCGCCTGGCCCAGGCCAGCTTCTCGACTTGGAGTCTCACCTCCTCCATGCTCAACAAAACAAAGCTCGCCATCCCTGGCTCGCGCTGATTATAATTTTTAAAAAAACACTAAAACTCACACACCAACACATGGGGATATGGTTAGATACAATCAAACCTGTATCATTTGACAATGAAAACCACAGACTTTAATTACTACCTTCCAAAAGAACTCATTGCCCAATTTCCTACTCAGGCGCGTACTGATAGCCGTTTGTTGGTCGTTGACCGTAAATCTGGGTTAGCGGATAAACAATTTATCGATATAGAATCGTATCTTAATCCTGGTGATTTACTGGTGATGAATAATACTCGTGTGATTCCTGCGCGGTTGTTTGGTCATAAATCTACAGGCGGGAAGGTTGAGGTGTTGATTGAGCGGGTGCTGAGTGAGCATGATGTGTTAGCTCAGGTGCGGGCGAGTAAGTCGCTCAAACAAGGTTCGGTTATTAATTTTGAGAATAATATTCAGGCTACAGTTACGGGCCGTGAGGGTTCTTTTTTTAATTTAAGTTTTACTTCTGAAGATTCGGTGTTTTCTATTTTAGATAATATCGGCCATATGCCGTTACCGCCTTATATCGACCGGGCGGATCAACAGACCGATCTGGAACGTTATCAAACGGTTTATGCAAAACAGCCCGGTGCGGTTGCTGCGCCTACCGCAGGTTTGCATTTTGATCAGGATTTATTGACGAAACTGAAAAACAAAGGTGTTGAAACTGAGTATCTAACTTTGCACGTAGGTGCAGGGACCTTTCAGCCGGTACGGGTTGATAGTATAGATGAACATGTGATGCATCATGAATGGATTGATGTGCCTGAACCGTTAGTCGAAAAAATAAAACAAACCAAACGTGCAGGGCATCGGGTGGTTGCGGTGGGCACCACGACGGTTCGCAGTCTGGAAACGGCGGCGTTGTCAGGTAGTTTAAAACCATTTTCCGGTGACACGAATATTTTTATTACCCCGGGTTTTGAGTTCAAGGTCATTGATGCGCTGATTACTAATTTTCATTTACCAGAATCGACCTTGTTAATGCTGGTCTCGGCGCTGGCAGGGCATTCAAGCATGATGCAGGCTTATGCTCACGCGGTTGATCAACAGTATCGTTTTTTTAGTTATGGCGATGCGATGTTGATCTGTTAGCTTTTCGATTACAATCGTCACTTATGAAATTTAATCTCAATTCAACCGACGGTCAGGCGCGCCAGGGACAACTCGAATTTGATCGTGGTGTGGTCGATACGCCTGCGTTCATGCCGGTCGGAACTTATGGTGCGGTGAAGTCGTTAACGCCTGATGAGGTTGCTGCCAGTGGTGCACAGATTTTACTGGGCAATACCTTCCACCTGATGTTGCGGCCTGGAACTAAAATCGTGCAGCAACATGGCGATCTACATAATTTTATTAACTGGTCCGGTCCGATTTTGACCGATTCGGGTGGTTTTCAGGTCTGGAGCCTGGGTGAGTTACGCAAGATATCGGAGCAGGGTGTGACCTTTGCCTCACCGGTGGACGGTGCCAAGGTTGAGCTGACGCCGGAGATCTCGATGCGTGTGCAACGCGAATTGGGGGCAGACATTGTCATGATATTTGATGAATGCACACCTTATCCAGCCACTGAACAACAGGCCGAAGAATCGATGCAGCTTTCCCTACGCTGGGCAAAACGCAGCAAGCAGGCCCATGCCGATAACCCGGCGGCCTTATTTGGCATCGTGCAGGGTGGCATGTATCCAGATTTACGCAAGGTTTCGCTTGAGGGCCTGGTTGATATCGGTTTCGACGGTTATGCCATTGGTGGTTTGTCGGTGGGTGAGCCCAAAGACGAAATGCTCAATGTGCTCGAACATCTTACGCCACATATGCCAGCGGACAAGCCACGTTACCTGATGGGGGTAGGCACACCCGCCGATCTGGTTGAGGCGGTTAGCCGTGGCGTGGATATGTTTGATTGTGTGATGCCGACCCGAAATGCCCGCAATGGTCACTTGTTTACCTCGCAAGGGGTGGTGCGGATCCGCAATAGTCAGCATCAGCACGATACCAATCCAGTCGATCCCGAATGTGACTGTTACACTTGTCAAAATTACAGCCGTTCCTATCTAAGACATCTGGATAAAGTCGGTGAAATGCTCGGGGCGCGACTCAATACCATCCATAATCTTCATTATTACCAACAACTTATGAAGCAATTAAGGGCAGCTATTGGTAAACAGGAACTCAGGCATTTTGTGAGTGATTTTCATACAAAAACAAATTAACTCGCGTCCGATCTTCACCTAAAAATGACAAACTGATTTATTAAATGTGTAATAATACGCCCGCCGAAACACAGGCCTTTATATTCTGTGGGTCGGCCTTATAAATAACTATCTAACTATTATATAGAAGGTATACCAAATGAGCTTTTTTATATCCCAGGCCTACGCGGAAGGCGCGGCCCCCGCTGCTGGAGCAGGTGGCGATCCAACCACAAGTTTACTGTTCTTTGTTGGCATGATTGTCATATTTTATTTTTTGTTAATCCGTCCCCAACAGAAGCGCGCAAAAGATCACCGCAAAATGGTAGCTGCCATTGGTAAGGACGATGAAGTGGTCACGAACGGTGGTATTCTTGGAAAAATCATTGAGATGGGTGATCAGTTCATCACAATTGAAATTGCCGATAACGTTAACGTGCGTATTCAACGTAATGCAATATCGACGGTTCTGCCAAAAGGTAGCTTAAAAGCTGCTGAGAAAGATTAATAAAGCATTTAATCTGTCTCTGGAAAACTACGATAACCTGATAAATATAATCAAAAGAAACATAAGAAAATGAATCGATATCCTGCCTGGAAGTACCTGCTTGTTGTTTTTGTTGTTATTTTTGGAATGATCTACGCCGCTCCTAACCTGTTTTTAGATGATCCATCATTACAGATTGCGGGTGGTCGAACGGTAACGGTTAACGATGGCACCTTAAAAACAGTTGAGACCACGTTAAAATCTAACAAAATTGAATACAAGTCGGCTGTTTTCGATGATAAAGGTATTTTGATTCGATTTGCTGATGAAGACGTGCGAGGCAAGGCCAGAGATGCCATTAAAAAAGCGCTCGATCCGAATTATGTCGTTGCCTTAAATTTTGCCCGTACTACCCCCACCATTTTAAGAAATCTAGGTGCTGAGCCCATGTATATGGGGCTGGATCTACGAGGTGGTTTGCATTTCCTGATAGAGATCGAAATGGATACGGCGTTTAAGCAACAGCTTGAAAGATATAAGAATGATATCTTTGATGTCTTCAAGGCCAATAAAAAGCGCAAACTACGTGCTCGTTCTATGTTGATCAAGAACAACACGATTGAAATGAAATATAAAACGGCTGATAAACGTGATGAAGTATTAAGCGTGCTGCGCAGCAAATTTCTTTCCGATCTGAAGTTTTCAGTTTTTGAGCGTGGCGATGCCTTCTACATCAGGGCTGAAATAACCACGCAAAAGATCGAAGAGCATCGTTCTAATACCATTACTCAAATTATCAATGTCTTAAAGAAACGTATCGATGATAAATATCAGGGTTTGATGGAACCCGTCATTGTTCGCCAGGGTGATAGTCGCATTGTTGCCGAATTTCCCGGTGTGCAGGACAGTAAAGAAATTATTGACGTGATGACCGCAGCAGCCAGTCTTGAATTTAGAATGGAGCATACCGGTTATTCTATTGCTGATGCCAGGGCCGGTAAGGCGTTGGGTGCGTCGATCTATAAAGAGCGTGATAGTGGCCGTGAAGTTCTGTTGAAAAATAAACTGATTATCACCGGGCAGGATATTACCCATGCTACTGCGACCTCAGATCAAAATGGTCAACCTGCGGTATCGGTAACCCTGAACGCGACTGGCGCCAGCATTATGAAAGACAATACTCGCGAAAATCTGGGTAAGCGCATGGGCGTGGTCTTTATAGAAACAATCAAAGAGATTAAACAGATCAACGGCGACAACGTACCGGTAAAACGTGAGTTAAAAGAAGTGATCAGTCTGGCTACGATTCAGGGTTTATTTTCTAAACGTTTTGAAATTACCGGTTTATCACGAGCCGAATCAACTCAATTAGCATTATTATTACGTGCTGGTGCATTAGCTGCTCCGATAGAGATCGTCGAAGAACGTACTGTTGGACCCAGCATGGGTAAAGAGAATATTTCCAAAGGCATTAACTCTGTGTTAATTGGTTTCATTATTGTCGTCGTATTTATGCTGATCTGGTACAAAGGTTTTGGCTTGCTGGCTAACGTTGCCCTAATAGTTAACCTGGTACTCATTGTTGCTGTGCTGTCGTTGTTTCAGGCGACCTTAACCTTGCCGGGTATTGCCGGTATCGTGTTGACGGTAGGTATGGCAGTCGATGCCAATGTATTGATCTATGAACGAATACGAGAGGAGCTATCAATTGGCAATACGCCACAGGCCAGTATCAACTCGGGCTATGAAAAAGCGTTTTCGACTATTTTAGATGCTAACGTCACGACCTTGATTGCGGCGATAGTATTATTTGTGTTTGGTACTGGCCCGATTAAAGGTTTTGCGACTACCTTATCGATCGGGATTGCCACCTCCATGTTTACCTCAATTGTCGGTACACGTGCGATTATCAATTTACTTGTGGGTAGTCGAAAACTATCCAAACTATCGATTTAAAGAGATTTAAACCTATGCAACTGTTTTCTAAAACACCTACTTTCGATTTTGTTGGCAAACGTAAGATTGCCATGTTGTTCTCGGCAGCTTTATTTATTGCTTCAATCGTGACCCTGTCGATAAACTGGTTAAATCTCGGCCTGGATTTCCGCGGTGGAATTGAGATTGAACTAGGTTACACACAAGACGCCAAAGTTGAAGAAATACGTAAAATTTTACACACCAATGGTTTCAAAGGTGCCATTGTGACGAATATTGGTCAGAGTGGACAGAACGTGACGATTCGTATTTCTGAAAAAGATAATACGTCAAAAGTTGAAGTAAGTAATGCTGTTATCGGTATCCTTAAAACTAAAACCGACGATGAATTTGAAATACGGCGTCGTGAATTTGTCGGCGCCAAGGTCGGCGAAGAATTACGTGAAGACGGCGGAATTGCCATGTTGATCGCATTGGCGGGTATCATGGTCTATGTCATGTTGCGTTTCGAGTGGCGGTTCTCTGTAGGTGCTATTACGGCGTTGATTCATGACGTTGGTATCACCCTGGGTATTTTCTCTTTCTTCAAACTAAATTTTGATCTCACCGTGCTAGCTGCACTGTTAGCCGTGATTGGTTATTCCTTGAATGATACGATCGTGGTTTACGATCGGATTCGTGAAAATTTTCGCAAGATTCGCAAGGGTAATACCTTGCAGGTCACCAATGCCTCATTGAACCAGACTCTGTCGCGCACGATGATGACCTCGGTCACGACCTTGTTTGTGTTATTTGCGATGTATTTTCTTGGCGGTGACTTGATTAAACCTTTTGCCATCGCCTTGATTATTGGTGTCGTGGTGGGAACCTACTCATCAATTTATGTTGCGAGCAGTATGGTTCTGGCGTTGAATATTGATCGTAGTCATCTGATGCCGGTGACCAAGGAAGATAAAGCGGATAGTTATCCGTAACTAACTCAATTTATTCTTGTTCGACTCTTACGTTGAACTTTATTGTCATCCCCTGGATACTTTCTAATTTATTTCTTTGTGGGGCAGGGTTTTCCCACCTCGTCGTGCCCCTCGATAAAGTAAATAGAGGGTATCGCGGCAAAGACGGGCACTTGATTCTCACTGACGAAGCAAGGTGATTCCGTTAGTCTTTATCCATCATTTTCGCTAACTGACTGGTTTTGCGTGTCCGGCGATAAACAAGTTCGGCTGCACTATCAATCGTGTATGGCAGTTCAAAACCACAGGAATCGGCCGTTGTTAGCACATTGCGAATGAACAGAAAATAAGGATCGTTTTCAAGAATAGCTGATTTATCTTCCTGCACCGCGTTGTGTACAGGGAAGTCGATGACGACGCCCATTTTTCCTACCCCTGAATTATTTAGTTTTATATGAGACTTTTAACTCAGGCCTGATAATACAGGTCGGTGTCTCTATTTAGTTATTGTGTTAAATTTTTGATTTCAGACAATGGATCATCGTCGCCGCCGTTGCTATCGGTGGTGATACGGCAAACGCGACTTTTGCGGTTTGAACAGTTAGGGTTGGTTTTGTCAGCATTCACGCCACGAATAACGGTCATCGCCCAGATGCTGGCGATTATCCAGAGTGCTGTGCCGAGCAATAGCGTTGTCCAGCTAATTCCACTGATTTCAGCGGGGCCGCCGGAGAATCCGTAAATCATGCTGATAATGCCCGCAATCCACATTACGCCGATCGGTGCGGCACAACAGCCAGCACAGCCATAGCGACAAACGGCGAGAGGGGGGACTAAACTGGATAACCATATACGTTTCACAAACTGTTACACCCGTAATGAACATCTGATCCTGTCTAGATTAAACCTCAAAGTCGGCGACAGGTCAAACCAGTGAATTAAATTGGCAGGCGTTCCAGGTGTAATTCACGCTGAATCAGGTAGTCAGTGATATCCTGAACGCTTTGTACAGGAACGATTTGAGCCGGGGGTCGGCTGAAATTAACCGATTTTGGCTGTTCTATGGATAAAATGTGCATGGTTTCCGGGCTGGAGTGAAATCCAATGTAGGCTGCGGTGTCAAACAATCCATCAAGGGTGTCACGCATGGCGAGCTCAAGTGCCTTGTCGCCTTTAAAGGGAATTTTTCCGACCAATTTTGCCATTTCGTCTTATTTCTGACCTGTATCTACGAGGATATTTTACTCCTGAGGCAGTAGCGTCCAGCTAAATCAGATCTTGATGGGATCGGAGTTAAATTAGAGATCCTGAGTCCTGAAACTCATTAAGATAGAAGTTAAATGGTCCTGTTGGCAGGGCGGAGGGAAAGCGCCTATGGCCGGGCCAACGGTTTAATGACCTGCAGCATGTGTTTGAACAATTTCGGGCCGGCTGCGATGACGTTGCCTGACTTGAAATAATCAAAGCCACCCTGAAAATCACTGACCATGCCCCCGGCTTCTTCAACGATCAAGATGCCGGCTGCGATATCCCATTGATTTAAATCGTATTCCCAGAACCCATCAAAGCGTCCGGCGGCGACATAGGCCAGATCGAGGGCGGCTGAACCGGCGCGACGAATGCCGGCACTCTCGGGCATGAATGCGCGCAGCATGGCCAGATAATCATCCATTATTTCCATATGGCGTTCGTGATAGGGCATGCCGGTGCCAAGCAATGCACCTTCGATGCCTTTAATTGGACTGACTCGAATGCGCTTATTATTCAGTTGTGCACCCTGGCCACGGCTACCAGTAAACAATTCCTGTTTAATAGGATCATAGATGACGGCCTGATCCAGCTTGCCTTTATGCCGCAGCGCGATGGAAACAGCGTATTGCGGCACGGCGCGTAAAAAATTGGTGGTGCCATCGAGTGGATCGATGATCCATTCATACTCATTTCCGCTGTGCGCACCGCTCTCTTCGGCTAAGATACTGTGATCAGGGTAGGCCTTTTGAAGGGTTTCGATGATGGCTTGTTCAGCAAGTCGATCGACTTCGCTGACATAATCGTTTTTCGACTTGGTGGTGACGGTCAGGGTATCCAGTTGATCGCAGGATCGCGCGATAATATCGCCTGCTTTGCGGGCAGCACGAATGGCAATATTTAACATTGGATGCATAAACAAACCTCAACAAATTGTAAAAAGAACATGCGACTGACCGCGGAGGCGCATTCTAGCAGCCTCGCCGGTTAAGTTAAACTAGTGGAAAAGGAATCAGAAATTTGAGTTATGAGAATATACGCGTAGTGTTAATTGGCACGACCCACCCGGGCAATATCGGCGGTGTGGCGCGGGCGATGAAAAACATGCATTTGTCGGATCTGGTGCTGGTCGCTCCGCAAACTAAATTCCCCTGTGGCAAGGCAAGGGCGCGGGCATCGGGCGCGTTCGATGTGCTCGACAATACCCGGGTGGTGGACGATCTTGAGAGTGCGATCGAGGATTGCACGATGGTGGCCGGGGCCAGCGCCCGCTTGCGTGCGATACCCTGGCCGGTGATGGATGCGCGCGATTGTGCTGAGAAAATGGTGATGGCATCCACTGAGGCGAAGGTGGCACTGGTATTTGGGCGCGAACGCTCTGGTTTAACCAATGAAGAGCTCGAGCGATGTAATCATCTGGTCCATATCCCGGCAAACGAGGCGTATAGTTCACTGAATATTGCTGCCGCGGTGCAGGTCTTGAGCTACGAGGTTCATATGGCCATGCGCAATAAAGAAAACCTCAAGCTGGAGGTTGCTAATGATTATCCAATGTCGACCGCACAAGAGGTGGAAGCGTTATACACACATTTCGAACAGGCCCTGCAGACGATCGGGTTTTTAGATCCAGATAATCCTCGCCAGCTAATGCGTCGTCTACGTAAACTGTTTAATCGTGCGCAACTGGACAAGATGGAAATGAATATTTTGCGCGGCATCCTCGCGGCGGCCGAATCACCAAAGAAACCCCGTAAAAATAACGATTGAAATAAACACGTTACGACTCTATTGTGTTGAGATGGCCAGATTAAAATTCTTCGAAGACATCGATTGCGTATTTGAACGCGACCCGGCGGCGCGCAATCGTTTTGAGGTCATTACGACATATCCTGGAGTTCATGCGGTACTTATTCATCGCCTTAGTCATCGCCTGTGGTGTTGGCGATTAAAATGGCTGGCGCGCTGGATTTCCTCCATAGCGCGCTGGGTGACCGGCATTGAGATCCATCCCGGTGCAACCATCGGCCGACGGTTTTTTATCGACCATGGCATGGGGGTCGTGATCGGCGAGACGGCCCATATTGGCGATGACTGTACGCTTTATCATGCGGTGACCCTTGGCGGGACCACGTGGAAGAAGGGCAAACGTCATCCTACTCTGGATAATAATGTCGTTGTTGGGGCCGGGGCCAAAGTACTGGGTCCCATCACGCTGGGTGAGGGTGCCCGCGTCGGATCGAATGCAGTGGTGGTCAAAGATGTACCGGCTAATTGCACCGTGGTCGGGGTGCCGGGACGAAATGCTTCCAAGCGTGAACCCAAAGAGGGTCATGAGCGTCGTGCGGCCTTTGCTGAGAAGATAGGATTCGATGCCTATGGTGCCAGCGAGGATATGCCTGATCCGGTGGCCAATGCGATTGATGCCCTGTTAGACCATATTCATGCGATGGATCAGCAAATGCAGAATATGTGTCAGTCAATAAAATCACTGGGGATGGAGATGGATGTGGTCAAAATGCCTGATTTAGGCCCATGTGACATTTCCGGTGAGCTTCCTGAGTCATCAACAGACACTCAAAACGAAGAAGATTCCGAGATAAAACAATAAGATAGAGTGGAAGGGCTTGAAAAAGTGAGTCTTCGTTAATACTTGACTAAAACGCTAGGTTATGTATACTTCATGTCCCGAATCATCGGTATTTCATAGTTTACTAAAATACGCAGGATGTCGCAATGAGACTAACAACTAAAGGTCGTTACGCCGTAACCGCTATGCTGGATTTGGCTCTCCATTATAAGGATGGCCCTATCACCCTGGCTGATATTTCACAGCGGCAGGGGATTTCACTTTCCTATCTAGAGCAATTATTCGCCAAATTGCGTCGCCAGGGCCTGGTCGACAGTACACGCGGTCCAGGTGGCGGTTATCGACTAAGTCGTGTTCCCGCAGAAATTCCGGTGGCCGATGTGATTACCGCGGTTGACGAAAAAGTAGAGACGACACGCTGTGGTGGTCTGAGTAATTGTCAGGACGATGAGCGTTGTCTGACCCATGAATTATGGGTGGAATTGAGTGATCAGATATATCAATTTCTGAGCAATATTAGTTTAGGTGCGCTGGTTAGTCGCCAGGCGGTTCAGGATGTTGCGGCTCGTCAGGATGGCTGCAAGAAGATTGATTTAGCTGAAATCGAACGTGAATCGGCCGTTATTTAATGATGACCAGGTAGAGAATGTAAATATGAAAACCCCTGTCTATTTTGACTACTCAGCAACAACGCCCGTTGACAAACGTGTTGCTAAAAAGATGTGTGATTGTTTAACCCTGGAAGGAAATTTCGGTAATGCTGCCTCACGTTCACACGCCTATGGCTGGGACGCTGAAAAAGTCATTGATGAAGCTCGCGCCAACGTCGCCGCGCTGATTAATGCTGACCCAAAAGAAATTGTTTTCACTTCCGGTGCGACCGAGTCCGATAACCTGGCGATAAAAGGTGCCGCGCATTTTTATCATAAAAAAGGCAAGCACATTGTTACCTGTAAGACCGAACATAAAGCCGTGCTCGATTCCTGTCGCCAGCTTGAGCGTGAAGGTTTTGAAGTTACCTATCTTGATCCAGAAGATAATGGCCTGATTGATTTAGATAAATTAAAAGCCGCGTTACGTGATGACACTGTGCTGGTAAGCATCATGCACGTGAACAATGAAATCGGTGTCATTCAGGACATTAAAGCCATCGGTGAGATGACTCGTGAACGCAAGATCATGTTTCATGTCGATGCCGCACAAAGTGCCGGCAAGGTTTTGATCGACACGCAGGATTTAAAAGTCGATTTCATGTCGTTTTCGGCGCATAAAATTTACGGCCCGAAAGGCATTGGTGCCTTATACGTTCGCCGCAAACCCCGCGCAAGACTGGAAGCACAGATGCACGGTGGCGGTCATGAACGTGGTTTACGTTCTGGTACATTAGCGACGCACCAAATTGTCGGTATCGGCGAAGCTTTTAAACTGGCCAAAGAAGAACTGGCGAAAGACAACGAGCGCATTCGCATGTTACGCGATCGTCTTCTGAACGGCTTAAAAGATATTGAAGAAGTTTATATTAATGGCGATATGGAGCAACGTATCCCGCATAACCTGAACATCAGTTTTAATTTTGTAGAAGGTGAATCCCTGATCATGGCGCTGAAAGATTTAGCCGTGTCGTCCGGTTCGGCCTGTACCTCTGCGTCATTAGAGCCATCCTATGTGTTACGTGCACTCGGGCGTTCTGATGAACTGGCGCATAGCTCAATTCGATTTACCCTGGGTCGTTTTTCGACCGAAGAAGAAGTGGATTTTGCGATTGAATCGATTGGTAAGAACATCGACAAGCTACGCGAACTCTCGCCGCTATGGGAGATGTATAAAGATGGTATTGATCTAAACAGTATTGAGTGGGCTGCGCACTAATAAGCGGCGGCCATCAAGCTTGAATTACAGAACGTTAACAAGTTAAATTTATTACTTTTAAGTAAGACACAGTCTTAACCGAGGTGAAACATGGCATACAGTGAAAAAGTGATCGATCATTATGAAAATCCGCGTAACGTTGGCAACATGGATAAAGATGATCAAGGTGTCGGTACTGGAATGGTGGGCGCACCTGCCTGTGGTGATGTTATGCGTCTGCAGATTAAAGTCGGCTCTAATGGTGTTATCGAAGATGCCAAATTCAAAACCTACGGTTGTGGTTCAGCCATTGCGTCAAGCTCACTATTAACGGAATGGGTTAAGGGTAAAACGTTGGATGAAGCGGCCGAGATCAAGAATACCCACATTGCTGAAGAACTTGAATTACCACCGGTTAAAATTCACTGTTCGGTTTTAGCCGAAGATGCGATCAAAGCGGCAATTCATGACTACAAGGAAAAGAACGGTCAAGCTGACGAGAAACAAAGCGCATAATTGACTGGAGCATGTAGATGGCAATTACCTTAACAGAAACAGCTGCGAGTCGGGTAAAAGACTACCTTGCCAACCGAGGTGGTGGTGAGGGTTTACGTCTGGGTGTCAAGACCACTGGTTGCTCGGGCATGGCCTATGTGATTGAGTTTTCGGATGGTGCGGAAGAAGGCGACGAAATTTTTGAGTCGCAGGGTGTTAAAATATTTGTCGACGCCAAAAGCGTTGTCTATCTCGATGGAACCGAACTGGATTTCTCCAAAGAAGGTCTTAACGAAGGGTTTAAATTCAAGAATCCGAATGAAAAAGATACCTGTGGTTGCGGCGAAAGCTTCACCGTTTAGAGATATAAATCGCCATGTCGGTAAGTCTGTCGCAAAATTATTTTGAGGTCTTTGGCTTACCTCAGGATTTTCACCTCAATATCCAGGACCTCACCGAACGTTATCGCGAACTGCAAAAGGCGGTTCATCCCGATCGTTTTGCTACCGCAAGCGATCGCGATCGGCGCATGGCCGTGCAACAGGCTGCAAATATTAATGAAGCTTTCGCAGTTTTAAAATCACCGTTAAAACGGGCGCGCTATTTATTGATACTGGCGGGCGTGGATTTTGATGATGAAAAAGAAACTACCCAGGATCCTGAATTTTTAATGGAACAAATGGAATTACGTGAATCCATTGCAGCAGTAAGAGAGCTTGATGATCCCTTTACTCAATTAGCTAATTTAATGAAAATGATAGAACAAAAGAAAGCGGCTATGTTAGAGGTAATAACGGGGCAAATAGATTCTAAACAATATGCCGGTGCTAAACTACAGGTTCAAAAGTTGCAGTTCTTTGAAAAATTATTATTAGAATGTGAAAATCTTGAGCAAGATTTAGCTGATGCGTTGTAGGAACGTTCGTTAATGGCATTATTACAAATAAGTGAGCCCGGTCAATCGACTAAACCGCATGAGCGACGCCTTGCGGTTGGCATCGATCTGGGCACAACGAATTCTCTGGTCGCCACAGTGCGCAGTGGTCAGGCAGATACTCTGACGGATGAACAGGGTGAACACCTTTTACCTTCCGTGGTTCGTTATACGGATGCCAACTCGGCACCCGAAGTAGGGCAAAAGGCAAAACAGCATGCGGCTATCGATCCGCTAAATACTATATCTTCTGTGAAACGGTTTATGGGCCGTGCGGTTAATGAAATAAAACACCTGGGCACAAAATTACCCTATGATTTTGTTGATGCTGAATCCCATGTGCCGCGAATTAAAACCGTGGCCGGTGAAAAAAGCCCGATTGAAATCTCAGCGGCAATCCTGACTGCGCTGAAACAGCGTGCGGAACAATCTTTAGGCGATGAGTTAAACGGTGTGGTGATTACTGTGCCCGCTTATTTTGATGACGCGCAACGCCAGGCTACTAAAGATGCAGGTAAATTAGCTGGCTTGAATGTTTTAAGACTGTTAAACGAGCCAACGGCTGCAGCGGTTGCATATGGTCTTGATAAAAACGCAGAAGGCATAATTGCGGTTTATGATTTAGGTGGTGGTACATTTGATATTTCTATACTACGCCTCAATAAAGGTGTGTTCGAAGTCATGTCTACCGCGGGCGATACGGCACTGGGCGGTGATGATTTTGATCATGCGATAGCGAAATGGATCATGCAACAGGCCGGTATCCCGGATGATGCCAATCTTGGTCATAATCAGATAAGACAGCTACTGAAGATAGCCTGTGATGCTAAAGAAGCGCTGACCGAAAAGGAAATCGTTGAATTAAATGTCACGATTGATGAATCGAATAGCTGGTCTGGTTCGATGGATCGTGAACAACTCAATAGTTTAATCGATCCACTTATTCAAAAAACCATCCTAACCAGTCGCCGTGCGTTACGCGATGCACAGGTTAATGTAGATGATGTACAAACTGTGGTGATGGTTGGTGGTTCGACGCGTAACTTAAGAGTACGCGAAAAGCTTGGCGATTTTTTCGAGAAACCGCCTATGGTCGATATCGATCCCGACAAAGTGGTAGCTATTGGTGCAGCCTTGCAGGCCGATGTGCTGGTCGGTAATAAAGCCGACGACGAAATGTTGCTGCTGGATGTTATTCCGTTATCGCTCGGTCTGGAAACGATGGGTGATCTGGTTGAAAAAATTATTCCGCGCAATACCACCATCCCGGTATCGCGTGCGCAGGATTTTACTACGTTCAAAGATGGACAGACGGCGATGACCATTCATGTTGTACAGGGTGAGCGTGAATTAGTACCCGATTGTCGATCCCTTGGGCGGTTTACCCTGCATGATATCCCGTCAATGGTCGCGGGTGCGGCACGTATCCGTGTCATGTTTCAGGTAGATGCTGACGGGCTGTTATCGGTGACCGCAACCGAGCAGACCTCGCAGGCCGAGGCGAGTATTGAAATTAAACCGTCTTATGGTTTAACGGACATTGAGATTGAAACCATGTTGCGTGATTCGATTACCTACGCCAAAGGCGATGTCGATGCACGCAGTCTACGTGAACAGCAGGTCGAGGCCGACCGTGTTATCGATGCTTTGCAGGTTGCCCTGCAACAGGATGGAGATCTGTTAGTTGAAGATGAGGTTACGGCCATTGAAGCGGCCTTGCTTGAGCTAAATAAAGTCAGGGAAAGCAGTGATCACCGTATGATTAAACGTTCGATTGAAATCTTAAATACGGCGACAACCGAATTTGCGGCAAGGCGAATGAATAAAAATATAAAACAGGCCCTGGCGGGTCATAAGGTAAACGAGTTTGAGTAAGGTAGACAGAATATGACGAAGTTGATTTTTTTACCCCACGAATCCATCTGCCCGAAAGGTGCGGTGATAGAGGTCGAGCCGGGCACCAGTATATGTGATGCCGCGCTTGCTAATGGGATCGAGATTGAACATGCCTGTGAAAAATCCTGTGCCTGCACGACCTGTCATGTCTATATTCGTGAGGGTTTTGATTCGCTTGCCGAATCAACTGAGGAAGAAGATGATTTTCTGGATAAGGCCTGGGGGCTGGAACCGGATTCGCGTTTGTCCTGTCAGGCACTTGTGGGGGATAACGATCTCGTGATCGAAATCCCCAAATATACGATCAACATGGTTTCTGAGAACCACTAACATCAATATTGGTCAATGTGTCAGGAGGAGGCGAGTATGAGTTTAAAATGGACAGATAGTCTGGAAATAGCCATTCAGCTTGATGAGGCTCAACCTGAGGTTGACCCGAAATACGTCAATTTTGTTGATTTGCGTGAATGGACGATGGCTCTGGACGAATTTGACGACGACCCGGAGCATTCCGGAGAGCGAATTCTGGAGGCCATCCAGATGGCCTGGTTGGAAGAGCGGGAATAATCCAGTAAGCAGCGATTATTTGACCGTATCTGGGTCGATTCGATTGCCGAGCTTAGGCTTTAACCGCTACAATTTCCTATATTATTTAAGTGATTGTGTGATACTAAGCCGTGCCGTCGTACGGGTTTATATTATTGTTAATATTGAGAAATTTGGAGCTCAACATGGCGATAGAGCAGACTGTTTCCATTATCAAACCGGATGCCGTAGCAAAGAATGTGATTGGTGAGATTTATGCTCGATTTGAGCAGGTTGGTTTGCAAATTGTCGCCGCAAATATGATGCAGCTGAGCAAAGAGCAGGCGGGTGAATTTTATGCAGTGCATAAAGAACGCCCCTTTTACGGTGAACTAATAGAATACATGACTTCGGGGCCGATTATGGTCCAGGTGCTCGAAGGCGAGGGTGCCGTGGCTAAAAATCGCGAGGTTATGGGGGCAACCAACCAGGCCGAAGCGGCTGCGGGAACAATCAGGGTAGATTTCGCTACGGATATTACTGAAAATGCGGTGCATGGTTCGGATGCGACTGAAACGGCGACCACCGAGATTGCCTTTTTCTTTGGCGACGATGGACTTTGTCCGCGCAGAAGATAATTGATTGAAGGTATTTAGTGTAGTGAGTGAAATAGTTAAAACTAATCTGTTGAACCTGGATAAAACCGGATTGCAGGATTTTTTTGTCCAGCATGGTGAGAAACCGTTTCGTGCCTCACAACTTCTGAAATGGATTTACCAGTTCGGTGAGCAGGACTTTTACGTGATGTCGAATTTAAGCAAGACGCTTCGCGAGAAATTAATCGAAATTGCCGAAGTAACCCCCCCGGAAATTATCAGCGAGCATCGTTCGCATGACGGCACTATAAAATGGGTGTTACGCATTGACGAAGCAAATTATATTGAAACCGTGTTTATTCCCGAGGCCGAGCGTGGCACGCTGTGCATTTCGTCGCAGGTGGGTTGTGCACTGGATTGTCGTTTTTGTTCGACTGCGCAACAGGGCTTCAATCGCAATCTAACCGTCGCAGAAATTATTGGTCAGTTGTGGATTGCTAATCAGGCCTTAGGTTGTCAACCGCGTGAGCAGCGTATTATTTCAAATGTTGTGCTGATGGGCATGGGTGAGCCGTTACTGAATTTTGATAACGTCATTAAGGCCATGTCATTGATGCTTGAAGATGAGGCCTATGGATTATCTAAAAGACGGGTTACCCTGAGCACCTCCGGTGTCGTCCCGGCGATGAAGCGCCTGAAAGAAGTCAGTGATGTTAGCCTGGCCGTTTCCTTACATGCGCCTAATGATGAATTACGCAATAAAATAGTACCTATTAACCAGAAATATCCTATCAAAGAGCTTATGCAGGCCTGCATGAATTATGTTGCCGATGAACCGCGGCGCAAGATCACGTTTGAGTACGTCATGCTGGAAGGTGTTAATGATTCGAAGCAACATGCTCTTGAATTGGCCAGGTTATTAAAAAATGTTCCGGCCAAGGTAAACTTGATTCCGTTTAATCCTTTTCCAAACACAAGCTATCGTTGTTCATCACAGGCAAAGATAGATGCGTTTCGTGATGTGCTGGTGACAAAGGGCTTAACGACGATAACTCGTAAAACGCGTGGAGAAGATATTGATGCTGCTTGCGGCCAACTTGCGGGTCAGGTTATGGATAAAACCAAACGTAAACACCATCAACATATCTCTGGAGTTATTAGATGAGAAATCTATTCGTCCTTGGTTTGATTGTTTTGCTACTTTCAGCATGTGTAACTGAGAAAGTATACAAACCTCGCGATCCCGATCGAGCGGCCGAGTTAAATGCGGAGCTTGGCTTAGGTTATATGCGCCAGGGGCAATATAGGCGCGCTATGAGTAAATTAGAGAAAGCGATTGAATATGATTCGGAAAATATTAAAGCATTACATTATAAAGCTGAATTGCATAGGCGTCTTGGCCAATCGGATAAGGCTGGGGAATATTTTTCCTTAGCAATTGATTTAGCTCCGAAAGATCAATTGTTATTAATTAATTACGGGGTGTATTTGTGTGGCGTAAAAAAATACGACGAGGCGATAGATATCTTTACTAAATCACTTGAAGATCCTCTCTATGAAAATAAAGCCCGTGTCTACGAGAATATCGGTTTATGTCGTTTGTGGCAGGGAAAGATGAACCAGTCTGAATCGGCATTTCATCAAGCTCTGGCAATTAATCCAAATATGTCTACCAGTCTTCTGGAATTAGCTAAAGTCCGTTTTGATCAGGGTAAAATGCGCGAAGCGTATGAATATTATAATCGTTATATCGGGCTTGCCACCCATACGCCTGAGAGCCTGTGGTTAGGCATCTTAATAGAACATGGGCGTGGTGCGAAAAATACTGTAGCCAGTTATAAGGTGAAATTAAAAGGTCGTTACCCTGACTCTAAAGAAACAAAATTACTAAAAAAATTCGAAAGCCAGGGTAAACTTTAAATGTCTGAACAGGATCTTGAAGAATCAGAACACGAAGATAATTCCGATCTCGCGCTACCAGGCCAGAGATTAAAAAGGAGTCGTGAAGAACTACGTTTGAGTCGTGATGAAGTCGCTCATCATTTACATCTTGATGTGAAAATCATTGATGCCTTAGAAGCAAATGCTTTTGACAAGCTTCCATCGCCAGCTTATATCTGTGGATATTTACGTTCTTATGCGCGGCTATTAAAACTTCCAGAAAATGATGTTGTTAATTCTTATAGCAAGGGTGAGGAGATTAATGCATCTCTGATACCCGATAATATCAAGATTTCACCTGAACGGCATCTGAATCCTGAAAATTTTAAAATGGTCTTTATTATTATCGCCATTATTGTTATTGCCGCAGTATTGCTCTGGGCTGTCGATGAATTCAAATTGCTTGATACATCCAGGCGAACAGAAAGTTCGATTATTCAAATGATAACGCCTGGTGAAAATGAGTCGCCTGTGCGACCGGCGCAGATTCAGAAACAAATTGAGCAGTTTAATTCTGAGCATCCAGGCTCGATGCCTATCGTGGAGACTGAGAAATTAGGCCCAGATATCATAACTGAAGAAAATGAAGTGCTTATTGGTGCATCTAATGATCAGGAGAATATGAGCTCAGAGCCTGATTTCGAAACCTCAATAAATGACGATGTAACCGAATCGGTAACAAGTGGTGATTTAAAATTAATTTTTAATAAAGAATCATGGACAGAGGTAACAGACTCGAATGGAATTCGTCATATATATCGTTTAGTCGCAAAAGACAATGAATTGATTGTGAATGGAGCGGCACCTTATACCATTTTATTAGGTGATGCCGACGGCGTAAAAATTATTTATCAGGACAATGAATTCAATCATAAACCCTATCATCGAGAGCAAATTGCCTATTTTAGACTGGGTGTTGCTGCTGAATAAGAATAGTGTGCAAACAAATAAAAAACTACAATTGAATAAGAAAAATCGTGAGTAAACCAATTCAAGCAATCCGTGGAATGAATGATATTCTGCCATCCGAAATTGAAGGCTGGCAACTGGTCGAGTCAATATTTCATGATTTAATGAAATCATATGGGTACAGCGAGATACGTATGCCCATCGTTGAGATGACCAGTCTGTTTAAACGATCGATTGGTGAAGTGACTGATATCGTCGAAAAAGAGATGTACACTTTTGATGATCGCAATGGAGACAGTTTGACCTTACGTCCAGAAGGTACGGCAAGTTGTGTACGTGCCGCATTACAAAATGGTTTATTACATAACCAGATACAGAAGCTCTGGTATGCAGGTCCAATGTTTCGACATGAGCGTCCACAAAAAGGCCGTTATCGGCAATTTCATCAATTTGGTGTCGAAGTTTTTGGCTTAAGCGGACCTGATATCGATGCTGAGCAGATCTTGTTAACCGCTCGGTTGTGGAAGTTGCTGGAAATCGATCAGAAAGTTGAACTGGAGATAAACTCCCTTGGTTCGAATGAAGCTCGTCTTGCTTATCGACAAATTTTAATCGATTATTTTAACGACCATCATGAAGCGCTTGATGAAGATTCAAAACGTCGCCTGCACAGCAATCCTTTACGTATTCTGGACAGCAAAAACCCGGATATGTCAGCCTTAATTTCCTCTGCTCCCAAACTGGCTGAGCACCTGGATGCTGAATCGAAAGATCATTTTGCGGGCTTGTGCGCCTATCTGGATAAGTGCGGTATCAAATACCGGATAAATCCATGCCTGGTACGGGGCCTGGATTATTACAATCGAACCGTTTTTGAATGGGTATCCTCGGATCTGGGTGCGCAAGCAACGGTCTGTGCGGGAGGCCGCTATGACGGCCTGGTTAAACAGCTGGGTGGGCGCGATACGACTGCGGTTGGGTTTGCCCTGGGTCTGGACCGGCTTATTTTGCTCTTAAATGAGGAATTTTTACTAAAATTTGCCCAAGCACCACACGCATACCTTATAATGCTGACCCCTGAGGGACAGTTCGCCGGTCGGGTATTGGCAGAACAATTACTGGATCAGAATCCATGCCTACGGTTAATGGTTCATGGCGGCGGTGGCAGTATGAAAAGCCAGATGAAACGGGCTGATAAGAGTCAGGCTAAACTGGCATTGATTCTGGGCGAAGATGAAATGCAAACCTCTCAGGTCACGATTAAATATCTGCGTGATTCAGAACAGGAACAGGAAACGATTGCTCAAACAGAACTTGGGCAATGGTTGAGTAAATTTATTAATTAAACATAGTAAGTTACTGGAATTGATATGGTTGAACAACTAACAGATGATGAACAGGTCGAAGCACTTAAAAAGTGGTGGAAGGAAAATGGAACAGCTATTATCGTTGGAATTATAATCGGTATAAGTGCCATTGTAGGTTTCTGGAAATGGAATCAACATGTTGAAATCCAGGCATTGGCCGCCTCCCAGCAATACGACAACTTTACACAGGCGGTTATCGATAACAAACCAGAAGAGATTGAAAATTATTTCACAATACTTAAAGCTGACTATGTTGGTACCTCCTACGCTGCGTTAGCTGCATTGCTCTATGCCTCGTACGAATATGATAAAAATAATGCAGAAAAATCTTTAGAATATCTACGCTGGGCGCAACAAAATCCGGGGCATGATGCGTTACTACATATAGCCCAGGTTCGGTTAGCAAAACTATTGGTCGCGCAGGATAAGCTTGATGAAGCATTTAGTTTAATTGAAAAAATAAAAGAACCCGCCTTTGATGTTCAATATGCAGAAATTAAAGGTGATATTTATACCAAAAGAGGTGAGCAAGCACTGGCTCGAACATCATACCTCCTGGCCCTGGCATCAAGTGAACTAAATGGTAAACAGCGAGAATTTGTGCAAATGAAGCTTGATGACCTTGGGGCGCCACCAGCTGAATTAAAAAGCAATGATGAAGCTGGAGAAAAAGTTCAGACAAATTTGGAAGCGGATAAATAATGTCTCGTTATTTTTTTAATATTTTTGTTTTAATGATTTTTCTGACTGGTTGTGCGGGTTCTAACTCGTCAGTCAAACCACCACAGTCACTTAAGTACATTCATAACCAGTTTGTCATAAAAAAAATATGGCAAGAAGATTTAGGTCAGGGAGCAAATGATTATTATTTAAATCTTCGCCCCATACTGGCGAACAATATCCTCTTTAGTATCCATTATTCTGGTGCAGTAAAAGCCTATAATACAAAGACCAATGACATGATCTGGACCGTTGAGACGGGGAGCAAAATTGGAAGTCCGTTAACGCTTTATAAAAGAGTTCTATATTTTGGCACCAGTGAAGGTGAAGTTATAGCATTAGATGCTAATACTGGTAAGTTAATCTGGAAAGCTATTGTATCAAGCGAAGTCATATCTGCACCAGCGGTAGCGGGAGAGTTTGTTGTTGTACGTTGTGTAAATGGAGAATTGCACAGTTTAAATAGTAAAGACGGTAGCCAGTATTGGTCTAATCAGCAAAGAACGCCATCGTTAACATTACGCGGAACCAGTGCACCTGTTATTTATAATGACCTGGTTATCAGCGCCTTTGATAATGGCAAGTTGATTGCTTATAACTTGCAATCAGGAAATATCTTATGGCAAAAAGAGATTACAAAACCGCGTGGTCGCTCTCCAATAGAACGTATAGTTGATATCGATGCAGACCTGGTTATACAGAACGATGTAATTTACACTACTGCTTTTCAGGGAAAAATTGCTGCAGTTCAAATTGGTTCAGGACAAATATTATGGAGTCGTGATATTGGATCCTATATAGGTATGGCCGTTGATGCATATCGAATATACCTGGCTGATTCTGAATCAAAATTGTGGGCGCTGGATCGTAATAATGGTGCAACATTGTGGAAACAAGATGCTGTTTTACGACGTAGCATTACCAAACCGGTGTTGCATTCCGGCTATATTATTGTTGGTGATTTCAATGGATTTCTACATTGGTTCAGTCGTGGTACAGGAAAGCTTGAAGCCCGTGCTCGTTTAAAAACATATGATTTTGCTCACCCTGATTTGGATGAGACTGAAGACCTGCTGTACCCTAAATTAAACGATATACTGGCAACGCCCATTGTCAGCGGTAATCTACTAATTGCAATGGATCGGCACGGCACGGCTGAAGCTTACGAAATCACATATCCTTAAGTATTATTTACAATTCTTCTTTCAATTATCGCAATTAAATAATGTCTAGTTTAAAGCCTGTATTAGCCTTAGTTGGCAGACCAAACGTAGGTAAATCGACGCTATTTAATCGATTAACGCGCACACGTGATGCTCTGGTTGCCGATCAACCAGGCCTAACACGTGATCGAAAATACGGTGAAGGCAAGTTAGGCGACTCAAAATACATTGTTATTGATACGGGTGGATTAAGCGATGAACCTGAGGATATCGACAGTGTTATGGCGGCTCAATCCTGGCTGGCGGTAGAAGAGGCGACCCATGTATTATTTTTAGTTGATGCCCGCGATGGTTTGCTCTCCGGTGATCAGCAGATAGCAAAACGTCTCCGTCAGGCCAATCGAGAGGTTCATCTCATTGTAAACAAGATTGATGGTTTAAATGAGCAAACGGTGTTAACTGATTTTTACCAACTGGGTTTTGAACATATTTATGCAATCGCTGCTGAACACGGTCGTGGCGTCACCAGCATGATTCAATCACTCCTGCCTGAACAGGATGATCTGGAAGAGGAGGATGATGAGTCCCATGGAATTAAAGTTGCGATCGTAGGTCGTCCAAATGTAGGCAAGTCTACTTTAGCTAATCGCATCCTCGGTGAAGAACGAGTGGTGACGTTTGATATGCCTGGTACCACGCGAGATAGTATTTACCTACCATTTGAACGTGATGAGCAGACTTACACCTTGATTGATACTGCAGGTGTCCGGCGACGTGGTCGTGTCAAAGAAGCGGTTGAAAAATTTAGTGTGATAAAGGCCTTACAGGCTATTGAAGATTCAAATGTCGTTTTGATGTTACTGGATGGTTCAGAAGGAATAACCGATCAGGATGCCAGCCTGATTGGATTCATTAATGATGCCGGTAAGGCATTGGTTATCGTCATAAATAAATGGGATGGTTTATCGCGTGATCAACGTAGTAAAGTAAATCGAGAACTTGATTTAAAATTACCGTTTATCACCTATGCTAAATTTCATTTTATTTCAGCCTTACATGGAAGTGGGGTAGGTGATTTATTTAAATCGATTCAAAAGGCCTATGGATCAGCAATGGCCGATATTGCTACACCAAGATTGACTCGATTACTAACTGATTTAGTTAGCGCTAATCCTCCGCCCCTGGTTAAAGGCCGAAGGGTAAAACTACGATACGCCCACCAGGGAGGGAAGAATCCTCCGATTATAGTGATTCACGGTAACCAGACTAAATCCTTGCCCGATAGTTATAATCGATATTTGATAAATGCTTTTCGTAAACACTTAAAATTGATGGGCACGCCCGTACGGATAGAATTTAAAAGCAGTGATAATCCATACAAGGATAAAAAGAACAAGTTAACCCCGCGGCAGATTGCAAAACGACGCAGGGCAATGAGTCACTATAAGAAAAAATAAGATTTAGCGTGATTTAGCGATCAATTTCAGGTTTGGGTATTTATTGTAATCAATATCGTAATTTGGAAATAATTCGACAAAAGCCTGGTACTGTTCCGTAGCCATTTCAGTTTTAGATTGATCCACTAATTTAGATATATGATCCAGCATTCGCTCGGGAGATGATTTACTGGCCGCAGTGATATCCGGTTGTGCTGATTTATCAGTATTACCCGCAATCCGCTCTGATTCGGTATCCGGACTGGTCGAGTAGATGCGGATTATACCAACCGCGACAAAAATGCTGGCTGCCAGCGCAGCGGGTACATACCAGTTATACCCTTTACTTGAGGCGCCCGAATGTTTTTTTGTTACCTCTTCACGCGCAGCATTTAAAATAGCATTATCAATAGACGGGCTGGGGCCTGTTTCAGGCGTTTGTTGATATGCTTTTGATAGCGGTGTTTTACCGGCCAGATAAGCTTCATATTCGGTATCTGATGAGGGTTGTTCAGGCATAGTGCTCAATCTCCACCGCTTCTTTAAGTTTATTCATAGCATAGCGAATTCGACTTTTCGCTGTTTCCGGTTTTACATTAGTCATGGTTGCGATCTCTTCAACGGAAAGCCCGGTTTCTTCTTTGAGTAAAAAAGCTTCGCGTTGGGCCTCGGGCAGTTGTGCTATAGCTTCAAGGAGTTTATCTACCTGTTGTTCGACCGCCACATGTCGTTGAGGTGATATGTGATTTGCAGTCTCATTCATATTTAGCAGACCCTCATGTTCATCATAAGAGCTGGGCACACCATGTTTTTGCTTACGGTAATGGTCAATCAGGCGGTTATGTGCGAGGCGGTAAATATAAGTCTTAAAACTGGCGGTTACCTGGTAGCGTTCACGAGCGCGAACCAGGTTCATCCATACATCCTGAAAAATTTCTTCAGCAATGGCGGCATTGCCACATTGGTTTTGCAGGTAACGAAACATGGGCAGCCGATAACGAGAATAGAGAACCTCAAATGCCTGGCTATCCCCATCTTTGTACTGCAGCATTAGTTGTTCGTCTTTAACGGCATCATGCATAGTGTGCCAAATGTACGCGATTCTGGGAGGCTTGCCTAGCCTCATTTTTAGCGTATATGCAGGGTGGTTGTGTAAAAATACTCCATCGGTTGAGCTTGTTTTGAGATTGTGATCAGGACTCATTATGGACGATAATTTACGGATTACAGGTTGGTTAATTAAAGCACAGTTGCCGTCAGAGTATTTATTGCCACGCAGCGGCAATGAATACTCTGTAAAAACAGTATTACAGGCGTGCGAATTCGCCGACATCATCAAATCCCGCTCCTAACTACCCAGACGCATTAGGTAAACGCAAATAAACAGAATTAAGGGTTAAATCTGGCAGATAACTTAGCAAAATAGTCTATTATTGTCCTACTCCAATGTTAATTGCGTTTAGGATTCAATAACAAACAATTAGGAATGAGATTTCGCACAGAGGAGGCGCTTATGTCATCACCTGTTTATACGTCTACACCAGCGGCACAAAATAATCACTACCTTGATACTCTAAAATACTGGAGTGTTATTTCGGCTTATGGTCTTGCTGCGGCTGAAGGAATTCGACTTACCCAGGAACATATCGATATTCTAAACTGGTTACGCGATCAGTTTGATGAAATTGGCGACATTGATATCATTCCAGCCATGCAACAACTTGCGGTGATGTATGGACCTTATGGGGGGGAAGTGTTTTTGCATACTTTATTTCCTGGAAACGTTGTTGAGCAGAGTATGCGCATTGCAGGATTACCTGTTCCTGGGCCGGAAGCTGAAAAGCTATCGTTAGTGAATTAAATCGTCTCTAAGCAATTATGCCCGCTAAATTTAGTGAGCGTTTAAGTTGAGATCCTGCTGATACTGTTTGGGTAATAAAAGTTTTGGTTCGATCCTGGCATTATTAAGACTGACGCCCCAGTGCAGGTGTGGGCCGGTAACCCGGCCAGTCATGCCAATGGTGCCGATTTGTTGACCGGATTTAACCTGTGTACCTGTTTTAACGTCGATACTGTTCATGTGGCAGTACATGGTGACAAGTCCCTGGCCATGATCAATGAAAATGGTATTCCCGTTAAAAAAGTAATCACCCGTGTTAATTATTTTCCCATCGGCCGGAGCGAGTATGGGAGTTCCTTCGGCTGCGGCGATATCAAGTCCACTATGAGGTTTGCGCGCCTGTTGGTTAAAAAATCGTTTTAATCCAAAAGGACTACTAAACCGCCCAGTGACGGGCAGAGAAAATTGTAATGGTACGTCATCTTTATCGCTCCAGTGACGCAGAGCGGAAACGATTACCTTTTTTTCTTTAATGATGCGGTCCATATCTTTTTCATAGGGATTTACTTTTCGTTTGTCTTTTATCGTTATATGTTGGGTTTTATATTTTTTATCGTGTACATCAAAATAGACTATTTTAGAACGGTTGCTGGACTTTACCGTTAAAGATTTTTTACCCGATTTAGTCGCTAATGAAATGCCGACTATGGCATACCAATGGTCATTATTTTCGGCAATTAAAACTTTTTTCTTTCCATATAAGACCTGCTCAGGTCGTTGCGTGGTATCCAGTTTTACTACGGCAATGCCTCCGGGAACAGGGTAGTGTGGTGGTAATGAATCTGCGTAACTAATATGGCTAATATGCAAAAAAAACAGAAAAATACTGATTCGTTTATTCATTCTCAATTTCCAGAACATTGCATTTAATTTTTCCAGAGTGGAGGCGTGTGGTGACACGGTCGCCGACGTTTAAGTTGTTGGCATCTCTGACCAGGGTTTGTTTGTTGCTATTTTCACTATCTTCGTTATCGAGGGTATGCGTTACAATAGCATAACCTCGTTCCAGGGTTGCGAGCGGGCTCACAGTGTTCAACACTTGTGTTTGACCAAGAAACTGTTGTTGTTTGCTATGCAATTGCTGCTTGATAGACTGTCGTAATCGCGTGGACAGAGTTTGGCAGTACTGGATCTGGCTGGAGATCTGCCGAGCAGGGTGTAATGCGGCTAGTTTTTCATAGAGCAAGGCTTGTTCTAATTTGTTGTGAGATATCTGACCTGTGATCGATTGGTATGTTCGTGTCTGTAAATCATCTACCCGTTGAGCATATTCCTGTAAAAGCCGCCCTGGATGTTGTAATCGCTTCAATGTCCAGCTTAAGCGTTGTTGTAGATGTTTATAATTTCGTTTATTCGATTGAATCAGACGTGAACGCAGCAGTTGCAGTTTAGTGCGTAATTCGAACTGATTTGGGCTAACTAGCTCGGCAGCGGCAGTCGGGGTGGCGGCTCTGAAGTCAGCAACCAGGTCGGCGATGGTGACATCCACCTCATGACCGACTCCACTAATTATAGGTAAGCTGCAATTATAGATTGCCTGTGCGACCACTTCTTCATTGAACGACCACAGGTCTTCCAGTGAACCACCACCACGGGCAATAATAAGTACATCGATTTCGTTTCGAGCTGATGCGGTTTGAATCATACTAGAAATCTGTGCGGCACTTTGTGCACCCTGTACGGCAACCGGGTAGATAATAACTTTCGCGGACGGGTAGCGGCGTTTTAAGGTGGTTAAAATATCGTGTATAGCGGCACCCGTCGGGGAGGTAATTACACCAATTCGATTTATTGTATCTGGTATCGGTTGCTTATGTTCGGTCGCAAACAACCCTTGCTGTTGCAAACGATGTTTTAGCTCATCATACGCTCTACGTAGTGCACCATCACCCGCGGCTTCCATATGTTCGGCAATGATTTGAAATTCGCCACGAGCTTCATATAAACCAATTCGTGCGCGAATCAGAATTTGATCGCCATTTTTGGGAACAAAATCGACAACCGAATTACGATTTCGGAACATTGCGCAACGAACCTGAGCGGCTTCATCTTTTAACGAAAAATACCAGTGACCTGAGGCCGGGCGAGCAAAATTTGATATTTCAGCTTCAATCCACAAAAGCGGAAAGCTGCCTTCCAGCAATGAACGAGCTTCTCTATTTAGACGACTAATAGAGTAGATGTCACGTGGGGGGGGGGCCAGGGTTGTTGAAGCCGAAATATTCATTCAGCAATATTAGCCTGTGATGCCGCAAAGATCATTTTAAATATTTCACACAATAAAAAGGCCGGGTATACCCAGCCTTTTTAATTCAACACTAACTCAAGTTAATTTGAATTAATATTTAGGTCCTGCATTTTTTTGCTCAGCATATTGTTTCAGCGCATTGGCACTTTGACGTTTTGCTTTATTAGCCAGTTTAACGGCTTTGGCATAATCTTCAGCCTTCATTGCTTTTTTGGCTTTTTTGATTATTTTACCTGTATCGCGCCACTCGTATCCTTTACCTTTTGCACGTTTTTTCTCATGCTCTGCTGCGGTAATGGCCGAAGCGGCATCACCTTTAGTGATTGCTGATCCACTACTACTGCTACCGCCACCAGTACAGGCTCCAAGCGCAAATGCTGCTGCTAATGCGAAGGGTATAACTTTTTTCATGTTGCTCCTCCAAAATCAAACGCGTTTATTCTTTAAGAAAATGCTAATTAGCTGTTGGATGTAAAATTTTAATAGTTTCCCCACGTCTAGCGACGCAGCCACATCCAACCACGCCATTATGCGCACAACCGGCCGAGCTTGGCAATGCTGGGTAAGTGGCAAATTCAAGAAAGTTTTGATTGAGGCTGTATTAGAAAATCTTTATAATCCGCGACTTTACATATAACCGGACGTGGATACTGCTTGATGTTGCGGATACTTGAGGAAGCCTTAACCTTTGATGACGTTCTACTCGTCCCTGCTCACTCGGATGTGCTGCCGCGAGAAGTTACCCTGAACACCCGTCTGACCGAACAAATTCAACTGAATATCCCGATCCTGTCGGCGGCGATGGATACGGTTACCGAGGCCAGGCTGGCGATTGCCATGGCCCAGGAAGGTGGAATTGGCATATTGCACAAAAATATGACGGTCGAGGCCCAGGCCGCCATGGTCAACGCGGTTAAGAAATTTGAGAGCGGTGTTATCAAGGATCCGATTACGGTGGGACCTGAAACCAGTATTGAAGACGTGATGGCGCTGACGCGAGCACGCCGTATATCGGGAGTACCGGTAGTGGATGGCCGTGAGCTGGTGGGTATCGTCACAGCGCGGGATTTACGCTTTGAGACGAAAATGGGCGATCCCGTGCGCCATATCATGACCCCAAAAGAACGATTGATAACCGTCTCTGAAGGCGCCAGCCGTGATGAGGTCAGGTCCTTGTTGCACAAACATCGTATCGAGAAGGTTTTGGTGGTTAACGACAACTTCCAGTTGACCGGTCTGATCACGGTAAAAGACATACAAAAAGCAGTAGAATTTCCCAATGCCTGCAAAGACGACCAGGCCCACCTACGTGCCGGGGCGGCTGTGGGTGTAGGCGAAGGTACAGATGAGCGTGTCGCCGCGCTGGTTGAAGCCGGTGTAGACGTACTGGTTGTGGATACCGCACACGGTCACTCGCAGGGTGTACTGGACCGTATCAAATGGGTAAAGGCCAACTTTCCTGATGTACAGGTAATTGGTGGAAATATCGCCACTGCAAAAGCGGCTGAGGCGCTGGCCAGGGCAGGCGCTGATGCCGTCAAGGTTGGCATTGGCCCAGGTTCCATTTGCACTACGCGCATTGTGGCTGGTGTCGGGGTTCCTCAAATTAGCGCCATCGCCAATGTTGTAGACGCTCTGAAGGGCAAAAATATCCCGGTTATTGCCGATGGTGGTATTCGTTACTCAGGCGATATGGCCAAGGCCATTGTCGCTGGAGCCGATTGCGTAATGATTGGCAGCATGTTTGCTGGAACTGAAGAATCACCGGGCGATGTCGAACTTTATCAGGGGCGCTCTTATAAGGCCTACCGTGGAATGGGTTCAATAGGCGCCATGAACAAGCAACATGGTTCCAGTGATCGCTATTTTCAGGAAGGTGGCGAGAAAGAAAAGCTGGTTCCGGAAGGCATTGAGGGCAGGGTTCCCTATAAAGGTCCACTGATGCCCGTTATTCACCAGATGTTGGGCGGGATTCGTGCCAGCATGGGGTATACAGGTTGTAAGACAATCGAGCAAATGCGCACTGAGCCGCAATTTGTGCGTGTCACCAATGCCGGCATGCGCGAAAGCCATGTTCACGATGTCACCATCACCAAAGAAGCGCCGAATTATCGCGTGGATAATTAGTACAACATACTGTTTGCGTGACAACCTCTAACTCTAAAAATATCCATCAAGATCGAATTCTGATTCTTGATTTTGGCTCCCAATATACTCAACTTATTGCTCGTCGTGTTCGTGAGGCCGGGGTCTACTGTGAACTGTATGCCTGCGATACAAGCGATGAGGATGTTAAAAAGTTTCACCCAAGCGGCATCATTTTGTCCGGTGGCCCCGAAAGCACCATCGGAGACGATGCCCCAGTCGCTCCGAAAATAGTATTTGAACTTGGCATTCCGGTTTTAGGAATTTGCTATGGCATGCAAACCATGGCGGCTCAACTCGGTGGCAAAGTCGAAAATGCCGATCACCATGAATACGGCTTTGCCAAAGTACGCGCTCGTGGCCACACTACATTATTAAAAAATATTGAGGATGACCTCTCTGAAGAGGGTTTCGGTTTACTTGATGTGTGGATGAGTCATGGCGATCGTGTGGCCCAGATGCCCGCAGGTTTTAAATTAATGGCGTCAACGGACTCCGCGCCGATTGCCGGTATTGCCAATGAAGAAAAACATTTCTACGGACTCCAGTTTCACCCTGAGGTTACTCACACCCAGCAGGGGCAACGCATCATCGAGCGTTTTGTGCATGAAATTTGTGGCTGTGAATCATTATGGAATGCCAGCAATATCGTTGCAGATGCCATAAGCAGTGTTAAAGAAAATATCGGTGGTGATGACGTTATTTTAGGTTTGTCCGGTGGAGTTGATTCATCTGTCGTTGCGGCCCTGCTACACAAGGCGATTGGGAAACAGTTAACCTGTGTGTTTGTTGATAATGGATTGCTGCGTTTAAGCGAAGGTGATCAGGTCATGGCTACCTTTGCCGAGCACATGGGCGTTAAGGTTATCCGGGTTGATGCTGAAGATCGGTTTTTAACCGCACTTAAAGGCGTGGACGATCCCGAACGCAAGCGTAAAGTGATTGGTAACCTGTTTATAGAAATCTTTGAAGAAGAGGCGGGTAAGCTATCACGGGCAAAGTGGTTAGCGCAGGGCACTATTTATCCTGACGTGATCGAATCCGCCGGGGCTAAAACCGGTAAGGCACACTTAATAAAATCACACCACAATGTCGGTGGTCTACCTGAACACATGAAATTAAAATTGTGCGAGCCATTGCGTGAATTATTTAAAGATGAAGTCCGTAAAATAGGTGTTGAGCTCGGATTACCTCATGACATGGTCTATCGTCATCCTTTCCCTGGACCGGGTTTAGGCGTGCGCATACTGGGTGAAGTGAAAAAAGAATACGCAGATTTACTTCGCCTTGCCGATAATATTTTTATCGAAGAATTGTTCAAGCACGATTTATATAATGGCATTTCACAGGCTTTTACCGTATTCCTTCCTGTTAAATCTGTCGGGGTGACCGGTGATGGTCGCCGCTATCAATATGTTGTAGCCATGCGTGCCGTGGAAACGGTCGATTTTATGACCGCGCGTTGGGCGCATCTGCCTTATGATTTTCTGGATCTGGTATCACGCCGAATCGTTAATGAGATCGATGGCATTTCACGAGTAGTGTATGACGTCACGGGTAAGCCGCCAGGGACTATTGAGTGGGAATGAGTATTTATAATCTTGATTTGTATATACAAGTTTCTTCATGTTGTAGATATCAGTAACTGAATTTTAAACAGGTTATTGATTTGTTCTATAACTAAATTTAATGCATGCCACGCTATCCTGTTTTTTACGAGTTTGAAGCCGCTGTACAACTATAAAAATATTACAGATATCTACTGTAATGAAAGTTATAACTTTTACCCTGGCAGGGCACGAATAACTTGAGCCGCCACTTATACCCTGCTTTTATCTTCGGCGCACCATAATGATCCGGATACTACTGGTATTTCAATTGGTTAGCCGCGTACTTTGGATTTCCCCCTGCCGTTCGTTATTCAAGAAATCACTATTTAGTCCGACATATTTTGAATAGAAATATTTTAATCGCTTAATAATCGTGGTACAGAAAAGATCGGAATTTGTATGCCGAACGCAAATCGTCACAAACTGTTAAAATTTATTTATGCTCCTAAATTCCTGGGAAGCTTGAACCTGTTGGTTATAGTTCTTTTACTGACCAAGTTAGTTTATTTTGAATTCGTTAATCCTTCTCTCCTGCTTTCGGCGCTAACACTTGTTTCTGTGCTTTGGCTAGTGAGATGTTCACGGCGTAAAGCCAACAAACTTTTTCAGAATCGATTGATGGACAACATCAGATACAACATGAAGGAGGAAAAACACTTAAAGTTCGAGCCTGTACCGGGCATCGCCTATAGTTATGAGATTGCTGAAGAGATAAATTCTGCGATGAAATCCTTATGTACGATGCGACATATGATATCGAGTGTAACCGGAAATTTAGCGCGTCATGCCACCTCGGTATCCGTGACGGCTTCGACGGTAGCGATGCAAATGGCAGAGCAGATCTCCAAAACCGATGAAGTCACAGCGTTGGTCGATCATATGCAGGGCGTGTTTAGTCATGCCATTGAAATCGCTAACAACACGGTTAATGTGGCAAATAAATCAGAAAACGAGGGCAACAGTGGCAAGTTGATCATGACCCAGGCGATGGCCTCGGTGAGTAAATTGAGCCACTCGGTCACCGAGACGGGGGGGCTGGTAAAACAATTAGGCGAGGAAAAAGTATTCTATTAATGAAACGCTCAGGCGTTGAATTAGACAGTCTTGGCAAACAACTCGAGATGATTGCAACTCGAGCTCAAAATAATGAGAATGATGAATCTGGCGAGGACGATTCAGTCGAACTTTTTTAGTTTGATGTCATTATAAATTAGAATAAAACATTCACTTTCATCTGTTGATTTCGTAAACTCCCAGATTCTATGCTGATTATAATCGAAATATAAATTGAACGAAGAACGACATTCGCTCGATCAGTTCTGGATGCAGCGTGCGATCGAGCTGGCACAACAGGCTGAATCTTTAGACGAAGTACCGGTCGGCGCAATTATTGTTAAAGGCGATCAGGTTATTGGCGAGGGATACAATGCGCCCATTAGTGAAACGGATCCAACTGCTCACGCTGAAATAACAGCGTTGCGTCATGCGGCCATTCATCTTGGAAACTATCGCTTAGTAGGCACAACACTGTATGTCACACTTGAACCCTGTTTAATGTGCGTCGGCGCCATAATTCACGCACGAGTTGCTAATGTTGTCTTTGGCGCGACGGAGCCTAAAACAGGTGCCGCTGGCAGTGCATTCGATTTACTAACATCGACAAAGCACAATCATCGTCTCGAAGTGCGTAGCGGGGTATTAGCTGATCAATGTGCTAGTTTGCTGACTGAATTCTTTTCCAGAAAACGTCGTTAACTCAAAACGTGCTAACCTGGATTCGAACTATATGAGCACAGCCTCATATCGGCAATATAACCATAAATATAATAAGTATTTAATCGAATTGTTAACCTGGTGCGCAGCATGGCGACTCAAAAATAGTCTCTTGCATGAGTGATTCTTCGGAAGACAAGACCTGTAAATGCTAATTCAGATTAAAAAATGTTCACTTAAATAAAACATTAGCCGTGAGCCATCGACAGGGCTAAATATTCGTTCAGTAGTCGCCGATACAATGTGTTATGAGCATTTCTCTCTTAATATGTGACGATTCAAGTTTTGCCCAGAAACAGTTACTACATGCCCTGCCTGAAGACTGGGATGTGATGATCACTTATGCCAAAAACGGCAAAGACGCGCTAAAAGTAATAGCGGAACAAAAAATGAGTGTGATGTTTCTTGATCTGAATATGCCAATACTGGATGGTTACGGCGTACTGGCCAAGTTACAGGAGGACAACAGCAAACTTCGGGTTATTGTTGTCTCCGGTGATATTCAGGATGAGGCGTTTAATCGCGTGAAGGATCTTGGTGCTCTTGATTTCATCAAAAAGCCTGTTTCGAAGGAAGAAATAATCCGTGTTGTTCAGCAGTATGGGTTGGATGAAGAACTGATTGAGGAGGAAGCGCCACTTGATCAGGATCACGATATCGATTTATTTGATGCTTATCGTGAAGTGACCAATGTTGCGATGGGCCAGGCTGCGAGCCTGTTGGCAAAAGTACTTGATGCCTTCGTGGTGATGCCCATTCCGAATGTAAACATGATCGAGATTACCGAGCTGCAAATGGCAATCAATTCGGCGATCTCGCGTGATTATAGCTCGGCAGTATGCCAGGGATTTATGGGAGGGGGGCTTGCCGGCGAAGCGATGTTGTTGTTTTCCGATTCCAGTTATGCAGACATGGCGAAAATGATGCACTTTGAAGGAGAAATGGATGACACCGCTGAAATAGAATTGTTAATGGATTTAACCAACATTCTTATTGGAGCCTGCACTAATGGTCTTGCTGAACAATTTGATATCGATATCAGCCTTGGCCATCCAACGGTACTAGGCCGGCATATGGTGAACTATGATGTTATAAACAAGAGCAATTATAGATGGAAAAGCACGCTGGCAATTGATCTACCGATCACGATTGAGAATAAGGACATCAATGCGAATTTATTATTGTTATTTACCGAAGATTCGATTCCACGTTTTAATCAGTTAATTTCATATGTTGCTGCATAATCATGAGTGAACAGGACGATTTAGAAGAACTCCACTGGTTAATGGGGGTGACCCACAATATCAACGTTGGTCTGGTGGTCATCGACGTGGATTACAATATTAAATTATGGAATAACTTCATGGTCAATCGTAGCGGTAAACGCGCGGATGTGGCGATGGGAGCAAACATCTTTGATCTATTTCCTGAAGTATCCAGCTCATGGTTTATTCGTAAGGTCGAATCCGTGATAACGTTGGCCAATCGAGCCTTTACCACCTGGGAACAACGTCCTTATTTATTTAAATTTAAAAATTATCGTCCGATTACAGGTACCGCGGAATTTATGTACCAAAATATTACTTTTTTACCATTAAAAGGGATAGATGGAAAAATAAATAATATTGCCATCGTGATCTATGATGTAACGGAAGCTGCGGTGGGAAAAGAAGCATTAAAGGAAGCCAATAAAGAACTGGCCCGCCTAAGTCAAACCGATCGATTATCCGGGCTTCATAACCGGGGGCATTGGGAAGAATGTCTGGAGGCTGAATATGAACGTTATAAACGCACTGGACAGACGATATCCTTAATCATGTTAGATATCGATCATTTTAAAGATGTGAATGATATCTATGGCCATCTTGCGGGTGACGAAGTGATTCGACAAATGTCTAAAACAGTGCGTCGAACTATTCGTAAGACGGATGTTGCCGGCCGTTATGGTGGCGAAGAGTTTGGTGTCATTCTAGTCGATACGCCAAGTGAAAATGCCATGATTTTTACCGAGCGACTTCGTAAGCGAATTGAAGCATTGACCGTTAAATACGATGATCAGGTAATAAAATTTAAAATCAGTATAGGTATTGCCGAGCTAGATAAAGAGGTAACCGGTTATAAGGAATGGTTAGAACGTGCGGATAAGGCCTTGTACTATTCTAAAGAAAACGGTCGCAACCAGTCGACGCTTTATGACAAAGAAAAAATCGATGACTTAAAGGACGTTGGATGAGAACGCGAGGATAGGGCGTAAGTTTCGTAAATGAGGACGCTCTTTTTCCAGATGCCAAACCAGGATATCGTAGTAACTACGGATGTTCTCAACATAGCGGACGGGCTCCCAACCACGCGCATAACCATAACGAGTCTGTTTATACCATTTACGTTTACTTAATAACGGTAAAGTGGCTTTAATATCAACCCATTTATTTGCATCGTCACCACGCTTTCTAGCAAGCCGGCGGGCATCTTCAACATGACCAAAACCAACATTATATGATGCGACTGCAATCCAGATCCGATCGGGTTCTGGAATATCGGCTGGAACCTTATCAATGAGTTTACGTAGATACTTTGCCCCGCCCATAATGCTTTGATATGGATCGGTACGCTCAGCGACACCTAATTCAGCCGCAGTATTGTTGGTTAACATCATCATGCCACGCACACCGGTGTGCGAAACGGCATTAGAACGCCAGTGAGATTCCTGATAGGACACAGAAGCCAGCAGTCGCCAGTCAAGATCGTACTTCTCGGCGGCTTCTTGAAACATGTCCAGGTAGGTAGGGAGCCGGCGGCGTATTTGCGCCAGATAACTGTGCGTACCGCCGTAGTCATAATTTTTTACATGCTGATAATTATTTTTCAGTAAGCGTTCAAGTTCGCCCGATGCCGTTAGTTCTTCGAAAAAGATCTTTGCTTCGTTATACAAACTGTCGTCTTCAGTTACTGGGAATGCCCAGGCCAGTTTCTGTGGTTTGGTAATATCGAAGGCAACCCGCAATTTGGGGTAATAGCGGCGGTTATAGGCCATTTCATTTGAGTCTGCGACGGTGTAATCAATTAAGTCTTCCGCAACTAGGGTAAGTAACTCGGTGCTGTCGGCATCTGTATTTTCAGTCCAGTTGAGACTGCTGTGCTCTGCTTTTAAGTTTTTTAGTTGTTCGACGTGAGCACTTTGCGCCAGGACTTCAAAGGCGCCGTCTAGTTGTTTGATGGATTTAGGTCGGGTGCTATTTACGTTATAGATGACCTGCTGGGTAATGGTCTGGTAGGCAGGACTAAAACGTACTCGTTTTTTGCGCTCATCAGTGATGGTCAGGCCAGCCGCCGCGATATGGGCATCGCCTTCGCTGATTTTCTCTAAAATACCATTCAGGTTATCTGGTACGACGATTTTTAGTTTGACGCCCAGTTTCTCAGCAAAACGTCGGGCTAATTCGAATTCCAGGCCCGCGGGGCCTTGTGGGCCTTCGTAATACGTTGTGCCGCTGTTGCGAGTCAGGATTTTGAGCTCACCCATGGCTAGAACTTGCTGGAGAATAGTGCGCTGAGGGGCGCAGGCGTTTAATACCAACACCAGGGCGATAGAAACAATAATTAGGCCACTAAATACACGCATATTTTTTACTGAAATGAGAAGTACATCACATTTATCGGACACCGCCGATAAGATCTGAGCTCTATTAACACCTCTGTCCATTGGGTTCTGCGACATTGATCACCCTTATGTAAGCAAATTCTAACATACTCATGTTATTAATTTCATTTTTTGTAGTGTATTTAACAGAATTTAACAACATGTTCGCTCATTTTAGCTTAATTTCCTGAAATATCCGTAGTTTGAGAGCAATATATGATATTTATATTAGTTATCAAGCATAACTAATTGTATCTAAAAGAAAAAATATCACGCCAATTCAATAAAATAACCATGAAGGCTGTTAAACTGACAACAGATTACTCGATTCATTCTGAATCCAGCCTGAATCATTCCAATTGCTGTTTGCCTCCAATAAGAAGGTGGTATAACCTGCGCGCCTTATCCGTGACTGTAGCTCGATGGCCGATATAATTGGCTTACATTCTGTATGACTACGATAATTATATAGACGGGCGGTAAGGGTGGTTAAACCCTCATACAGGGGATACGGTAAAATGGAGAGGTGGCTGAGTGGCTTAAGGTACTCGCTTGGAAAGTGAGCGTAGGGCAACCTACCGAGGGTTCGAATCCCTCCTTCTCCGCCATATATATAAGCGGATTTGCCCCCTCGATTTAATAAAGGTATGTGGCAAATTGAATGAATTAAGTTAAAAATGGACGGGTCATTCTCTTAATTCATTTTGCAGTTGCTTTGAGGAAAAAATGTTTTACCAATTGGTAGAAGCGGCCGACATGAATGGGTTTTTCATTCCGAAAACGATGAACCATATAAAACGGCCATTGCCATCCCTGATAGTTCGGTATTACCCTGACTAATTCGCCATTAGCAAAAAATGTTTGCAGGACAAATTCTGGTAATAACCCCACTCCCATACCCTGTAAAACCATTTCCATAGCACTATGTAAAGTATTTGTTTTAGCAAAATACGTTATCGTAACGGGGATTTTTTCTGCAAGGGCATCGTTCCTGTAGATTACGACAGGGCTGGTTTGCCAGGGAGCGGCGATCATCTGGTGATGTTGTAAATCGTCTGGTTTATTTGCCTGTCCCTGCTTTTGAACATAACCCGGAGTTGCACAAAATATTTCACTCATGGTGCCGATAGGCAGTGCACGATAATTACTATCCTTTAACTCACCACCGTATATGGCGACGTCCAGATTGTCCTGGATAAGATCTCTTATTTCATCCGTTACCAGTATTGTCGGTTCTATCTGAGGGAACTCAATACACAGCTGATGCAGGGCTGGAATGACAATATCTCGTTCACATGAATGGGGAACCGTGATGGAAAACGGGCCGGAGGGTGACTGTTTAACGTGATTCAGTTCCTCAACGGCAAGATCGACCTGATCACGCAATAATTCACAACGAGCAAGTAAGCGTTTACCGACCGCTGTCAGTGACATTCCACGCGTATTTCGGGACAACAATTGTTGATCCAGATGTTGCTCTAGACGTGTAATTTGCTGACTTATCGCGGATTTGCTCATTCCCAATTGTTTTGCGGCCAGGGTGAACGATTGCCTGTTGGCTACTTCTGCGAAACTAAGCAAGGATGGTAAAAGCTTTATATTGTTCATAAAACAAAACAATCAGTTAATTAAATTAGTATTGTTCCATTATTAGTTTCCGATTAGGCTTTGTCAATCTTCGTGTGGTATCGATCTGAAGCCTGGCAGAATCTTATCCCGATATGTGATGGTGCTATGGGCAACCCGTTTCATCTGGTCGATTAATCTTAATTCTGAGGAAAATATATGAATCTAATGACTGCAAAAGTAGTACGTTTTCACGAAACAGGAGACGCATCGGTATTGAAAATTGAAGATCTGCCTGTGGTTGAACCTGCGGTGAATGAATTGCGCATCAAGGTCGAAGCGATTGGTCTCAATCGAGCGGAAGTCATGTTTAGAAATGGTGCCTATCTGGAAATGCCAGAGTTTCCATCACGACTGGGGTATGAAGCCGCCGGGATTGTGGATGCGGTAGGTGAGCAGGTTACAGATTATAAACTGGGTGATCGAGTAAGCACTATTCCGTCTTTTTCAATGGGTCAATATGGTGTTTATGCTGAATATGCGGTTGTGCCCGTTCATGCCGTTGCCCATTGTCCTGAGTCATTGACGGTGCAACAGAGTGCCGCAATCTGGATGCAATATATGACGGCCTACGGTGCATTGCTTGTGGTTGGGCAGCTTAAACGAGGTCAACACGTTATTATTACTGCGGCGAGCAGTAGTGTCGGTGTGGCCGCTATTCAAATTGCAAAGAGTGTGGGTGCCACCGTTATCGCAACGACTCGAGGAAAAACTAAAAAACAGTTTTTACTCGATCAGGGTGCAGACCAGGTTATAACGACTAATTCAGAAGATTTAGTTGCTCGAACGATGGACATTACTCATGAGGCCGGGGTCGAACTTGTCTTTGATCCCATAGGCGGTCCGATACTAAATCAGCTTGCAGAAGCCTCGGCCAAAGGTGGACGAATTATAGAGTATGGTGCTCTGGACGCTGAGCCGACTCCTTATCCGCTGTTTATTGCTTTAGCGAAAGGATTAACCATTCACGGCTATACACTTTTTGAAATAACACAGGACAAAATTAAAATTGAAGGTGCAAAAGAATTTTTACTGCCATTGTTTGAAACTGGGAAATTGATTCCAGTGATCGATAAGGAATTTACGTTTAACCAAATTCAGGATGCGCATCGATATATGGAATCAAATCAGCAAACAGGAAAAATAATTGTTACTCTATGATTTTCTCAAATTTTAATTAGGATCCGGTTTTCAGCAGGAAATATTTATTATTATTGAGTTTGTGTTAGATATTTTTCTGAATTTGAAATGCAAAAATCAATATAAACTCGTGTTATCCTGGAAAGTTGATGCCGACTTTGATACAACAGGTTAATACTAAATTTTGGGAATTCATATTCGGGTAGCAGGTGGACTAGTTGTTTTTTCTCGATGTGCTCGTTCGCCATAAAGGGCGGTAGTTCTGTGATACAAACATTTTGCAGTACCTGGTAACGTAATTGAAGGTAATCATTGACCCGTGTTATTGCCTGAATATTAATTAACTCCTGGCCCAAATCCCATTCTACCGATTCCTCTTTTTTACCCCAAACCGCACAGGGAAAATTGATAAGATCCTGAGGAGAATCAGGTTGACCAAAGGTTTCTATAAAGTCTGGTGTCGCTACCAATAAATGTTGATAGTCGAGAAGTTTACGAGCAACGGCAGAAAGATGGACCACATCACCTATTCGCAAAGAAACGTCGATACCATCCTCAATTAAATCTATTTTTCTATCGGTTGCATAAATATCGAGTTCGATGAGCGGGTATTTTTTCTGAAAATCATTGAGTAAGCCCCACCAGGGTTCGAAGCTAGGTGGCATCGACAGGCGTAATGTCCCGCGGAGTTCCGATTCTCGGTCCTGTAGAGCCAGTATTCCTGCATCGATCTCCTGTACTCCACGAGAGACAAAATCAAACAAAGTTGAGCCTGCACCCGTTAGTCGAAGATGGCGAGTTGAGCGTTCCAGCAATCGTACGCCTAATGATTTTTCGAGTTCGCTAATCCTGCGACTCACCGTGGCAACGGGGACCCCCGTATACCGGGAAGCGGCCGAAAAACTGCCTTTTTGTACCACCCGAATAAATAATTCTGCAGAGTTCAAATCCATGTTTATGACCTAATAGTTAATCACGGGATTAGTGAACCTTAGCCGATATTTCCAAATATGGAAAGATGATTCTTATAACTACTATCTAATCATCATTAATCGTATGAATTAACCTGTTTTCAGTCAAAAGTAATCAACCTCATAGAGAGAACCTATGTCATGAAGATCATAACGGCCCTGAAAACCAGAACACTGCTGGTAAGTCTGATATTCGTTGTTGGCTCCTCAATCTCGATGGCCAGAACACCATCAGCAGAAGCAATCAAACAAGTGATTGATCGATATGAACAATATTTGAATGCAGGGGACACGCAATCAATCATGACGCTCTATAGCAACAGACCGATTTTCATGCCACAGCATTCACCCGCGCAGGTGGGCCACGCTGCAGTGAAAAAGGCGTATGACCGGGTTTTTGCAACGATCGATCTTGATATCAAATTTACGGTCTACGAAATTGAAATAAATAAAAACACCGCTTGGGCTAGAACGAGCTCGACGGGGACTACTCGCCTACTGGCAAATGGAGTGAAGACAAACGAAGGAAATAACGAACTGTTTATTTTTAAAAAAGACAATGGTGACTGGAAAATTCACCGCTACCTTTTTTCGACTTCAACGCCGCGTCTTTAGATGTGAAATGTGTGTTTTGACGGTATTCAGATATCCATAATGAAAGCAGCCGTACTATATGAACCGGGTGAGGCCGCTGTTCTCAAGATTGAGAATTGTCCTGTCCCGCAACCGGGAAACGATCAGGTGTTGATTAAGGTCAAATCTTTTGGTTTGAATCGTTCAGAGTTATTTACTCGACAGGGGCGTTCACCCACTGTGAAATTACCTCGTATTTTGGGGATAGAGGCGACCGGCATTGTTGAACATGCTCCTGGAGGTCAATTTAACAAAGGTGACGTTGTTGCTACCGCAATGGGGGGAATGGGGCGTGATTTTGATGGAAGTTATGCGGAGTTTACCTGTGTTCCGGTCAAGCAGATTAAAAAACTGAACACAAAGCTGGGTTGGGAGATGCTCGGAGCTATCCCTGAAATGTTGCAAACGGCCTGGGGCTCACTAAATACGTCATTAAAACTCAAAGCAGGAGAGACATTATTAGTTCGTGGTGGAACGACGTCAGTTGGTCTTGCGGCTATCGCGATAGCTAAAAATCAGGGAGCTATAGTGGCGGCGACGACTCGTCAATCTGATCGGAAAAAACTGTTACGTGATAGCGGCGCGGATCAGGTTTTTATTGATACAGGTGAAATATCGGAACAGCTACATAATGTTTATCCAGACGGTGTGAATAAAATACTTGAACTCGTGGGAACAAGTACACTAGCAGACTCATTACGTTGTGCCGGGCATCAAGGGACGGTTTGTATGACGGGTATGGTTGGTAACAAATGGATGTTTGATTCATTCAGCCCTATGGACGCGATCCCTCATTCCGTTAGCCTGACAACCTATTCAGGAGGCGTTGCGGATTTCCAGCAGACTCCGTTACAGGAGTTTGTTGACCAAATCGAAAGCGGCACACTTAAGATTCAAATTGGACAGATATTTTTACTTGATCAAATCATCGATGCGCATCGAATGATGGAAACAAATCAGGCGGGCGGAAAAATAGTTGTGCTGGTATGAACAAAAAAATTTACCCGATACGCTGGTTTAACACGACTCACCACTGGGGTGTGATAATGATCACGCTTCACTGGGTTTCGGCATTAATGATAGTCGGCATGTTGGCACTAGGTTTGTGGATGGTTGAGCTGAGTTATTATCATAACTGGTATCATAAAGGCCCGAATCTCCATAAAAGCATCGGTATTACCCTTTTCATTTTAACCTTCATTCGCCTGTTCTGGCGGAAGTTTAATCGTTGCCCATTACCATTGGGAATACATAACAGCCAGGAAAAAAAACTGGCTACCGCTATGCATAAATTATTGTACGTATTATTGATTTTTATCATGGTGAGTGGTTATTTAATCTCAACAGCAGACGGACGTGCGATTTCGGTTTTTAACTACGTTCAGGTACCTGCATTGATTCATGGAATAGAACAGCAGGAGGATGTAGCCGGTGTTGTACATTTATGGTTAGCAATCAGTCTGGTTAGTATGGCTGCGCTACATATGATGGCCAGCATGAAACATCATTTTTTTGATCATGACCGAACGTTAAAGCGTATGTTTGGTTTTTAGGAATTTATTTTAGCTAAAGGAGAAATCATGAATAAATATTATTTTGTGTTGAATATATTAACGGTTTTTATTTTATCGGTGCCATTACATGCTGAAAATTATGACATTGATGGTGAGCATGGGATTGTTGAGTTCAAGATCAAGCATCTTGGTTATAGTTGGTTAGTCGGTCGCTTTAACAGGTTTGAGGGTAACTTTAGTTATGATGAGAAGAATCCTGCTGCATCAAAAATTGAGGTAACCATTGATACCACCAGTATTGATAGCAATCATGCTGAACGTGACAAACACTTGCGTAGTAAAGATTTTCTGGATGTGTCTACCTACCCGACAGCAAAATTTACCAGTATATCGTTTATGGAAAGTAGCAATGATAAGGCGCAACTTATAGGCGATTTTACGTTACATGGCGTCACCAGGAAAATCACACTCGAACTTGAACACGTAGGACACGGGAACGATCCGTGGGGTGGCTACCGTCGAGGATTTTCAGGCAGCACGATTCTTACCTTAAAGGATTATGGTATTACGACTGATCTTGGTCCGGCTTCACGTCAGGTAGAAATGTTTATTTCGATAGAAGGTGTGCGTAGAAAGTAACATGAAGAGAGCAGGTCTTATTATGAAAATCATGGTTAATCTGGAAAAACTTATTTATTTATCGGTGTTATTGATAATATTGATGCCTGGTTTATTTGTGACGGGAAATGCTAATGCTCAGTCGTTGAATGATTCGGGCAGGTTAGCTAAGCCGGATGCTGAATACGACTGGTTTGAAATTACAGATAATATTTATCAGTTTCGATACCAGCATCATTATACTTTGTTTGCAGTTTCTTCAAAGGGCGTGATTGCCTTTGACCCATTGTCAAACGAAGCGGCCAGGTATTATATAACGGCGATTAAAACTGTTGCGCCCAATCAACCCTTACTTGCCATTATATATACTCATTGGCATGTCGATCATTCTTCTGGTGCCAAAATCCTTAAACAGGAATTTGGTGACATGATACCAATAATTGCACATGAACGTACTCTAAATCGATTAATCCGTTGGAACGATCCTGAAATATTATTGCCTACCGATACCGTTAGTGACAAGGGTGTAGCGCTTCGTTATGGCAAAATGGAAATAGAACTTATCTATCTGGGTTACGGACATACGGATACCATGTTGGTACCTCGTTTTCCTGAGCAAAAATTAGTATTTGCTGTTGATTTTGCTAATAATGACGCGGTTGGCTGGAGAGATTTACCTGGATGGCATTTAGGTGAGTTGATATCGATGCAAAAACGGTTAAATGAACTGGATTTTGATGTGGTCGCGTTTGGGCATAGCATGCCGGGTGATAAAAATACCATCAAACGTCAGAGTGAGTACTATCAGGATCTAATCATGCAGACCCGGTTTGCCCTGAAGCAAGGACTGTCTGAAGACGATGCTGTCGTAGCGATTACTGGAAATTTAGCAAAGTATAAACAGTGGAAAAATTATGACAACTGGTTTCGTCTGAATATCCGCGGGGCATATCGTTGGGCGCAAGAGAATGCTTCTATACTGGATAAATAATAGTGACCATTTAATATATATCATAATTAATATTGCAGGTAATCATTTTGTTTAAGAAAAGCGGTTATTTTTTTATTGTTTTGCTTCTTTTGGCCGTAATTGGGTTCTGGAAATCCTATTTCTCGCTATTTTTTCATGACATTGATGTTTATCCGCAGTTAAGCGAGGTAGAAAATTATATCCACTTTCACGCGGCAACGATGTTGCTCTGGTTGGGGTTACTAATCACACAGGCATTTTTAATCCGATTCAATAAACGTTCTTTACATAAAATCATAGGAAAATTTTCTTATATATTGATACCTGTTCTTGCTGTTTCATTAGTTTTGCTTGCGCATAGCCAGTTAACCATTCAGGAATTCGGGCTCACTTATGGCCGACTTTACATTTTATTTTTACAACTTTCACTGTTAGTGATATTTATGATTGCATACGGATTAGCTATCACTTATCGACATACGCCAGCTCGCCATGCCCGCTACATGATTTGTACCGCGTTGACCATGATTGACCCTGCGGTGGCCAGATTGCCCATTGATATCCCTTCCCTTCCGTTTAGTTACCAGGTGGTGACGTTTGGGATTACTGATTTAATTTTGATTATCTTAATTATTCTGGAGCGTAAGAAAACGAAAGGGCGTGAGGTCTTTCCCATTATGCTGGGTGTCTTTTTATTCTTTCAGATCCTTAATCTAACCGCCACACGCAGCCAGATCTGGGACGATTTTGGACTCTGGTTTGCTCGACTACCTCTTACATAACTAATATTCCTGTTTAAAATACCATATATCAATAGTATTAGATTTTATATGTTTATCGCCTATTCATAATTATTTAATTTAAATGGGAATAATTTCCGTGTTGTTACGTTTATTTATAGACAATAAGACATAAATTTATTTATAAATACAATTATACGGAGAATTATAATGTCACTAAATCGTAGACAACTTCTAAAACTTTTAGCTGGGAGTGCAGCTGCAAGCCTGGTTCCCATTTCCGCATTATCTCATGCTACGAACAGGACAAAAATCAAAGCGGTTGCTTTTGATGCTTTTCCTATTTTCGATCCCCGGCCTATATTTAAACTGATCGATAAAATGTTTCCAGATAAAGGTAAAGAACTGAGTAATGCATGGCGTATTCGGCAGTTTGAATATCAGTGGTTACGTGCATTATCTGGACAATACGTGGATTTCTGGCAAGCTACCGAAGCAGGATTAATTTTCGCAATGAAAAAACTTGGACTGCAGATGAATGATAAAATGCGTACGGAAATAATGAATACATATCTTAATCTACGACCATGGCCGGATGTTATACCCGCTCTTAAAGTACTTAAAAATGCCAATATACGTCTGACATTCCTGTCAAATATGACGAAAACTATGTTAACGATGAATATACGTAATTCAGGTCTGAGTGAGTACTTTGATCACGTCATAAGTACGGATATAGCTAAGACCTATAAACCAGATCCGCGAGCTTATCAACTCGGTGTTGAAGTATTAAAGTTAAAAAAAGAAGAGATAGCCTTTGCCGCTTTTGCTGGCTGGGATATGGCTGGGGCAAAATGGTTTGGTTATCCAACCTTCTGGGTTAATCGGGCAGGTTTTCAGGATGAGGAATTGGGCGTATTGCCAGATGGTATTGGAAAAAACCTGAATCAATTGATTGATTTTATAAAAGCGTAGATTTGGTACGCTGTTTATTTACGCCAAGATCAACCATTTTCTAATTTATTACACATTTTAACAGGCTTATAAAATCTTAGGGCAGACTATGTCATGATGCTAAATCTTGGTAGAATAATGATATTTTATTAAGGATATCTATCAATAACGCAAAATTAGCCTGATATTTTGCCATAACATCGAGATACCCAGGCATATTTGCGTTTACATTGTTTGTATTATGACCCTAAAAGCATTGGAAATATTAAATTCTGTTTTTGGCTATCCAGAATTTCGCCTGCATCAGCAGGAGATCATTAACAATGTGATCGCCGGTCAGGATGCCGTGGTGCTGATGCCGACTGGCGGTGGTAAATCACTGTGTTATCAGATTCCGGCGATGGTCCGCGAGGGTGTCGGTGTGGTGGTGTCGCCGTTAATTGCATTGATGCAGGATCAGGTTGTGGCCTTGCAACAATTGGGAGTGAAAGCGGCCTATCTAAATTCGACCCTGGATACGGCCAGCGCGAATGCGATCGAACAACAGCTGGAACAGGGCGAACTGGATCTGCTTTACGTTGCACCGGAACGTTTGATGACCGAACGCTTTCTGAATCTACTCGAATCTGCGCCGTTGGCCATGTTTGCTATTGATGAAGCACATTGTGTTTCGCAGTGGGGACATGATTTTCGACCGGAATACATTCAGCTCTCGATTTTACACGAGCGTTTCCCGGACATTCCTCGCATGGCGTTAACGGCGACCGCCGATGCGCCGACTCGCCGGGAAATACTTCGTCGTCTTAATTTAGAACAGGCCGGCATGTATGTATCAGGTTTTGACCGGCCTAATATCCGCTATAGCATTTCGCAAAATCAGGGTAATGCTCGCGAGGCCTTACTACGGTTTATTCGCAATGAGCATGATGGCGATGCCGGTATTGTATATTGCCTGTCGCGCAAAAAAGTTGAACAGATCGCCGAGTTTTTAAGTTCAAAAGACTTAACCGCCTTGCCTTATCATGCTGGACTGCCGAATGAGATTCGGCAGAAACACCAACGACGATTTCTAAATGAAGACGGTGTGATTATTGTTGCGACTATTGCTTTTGGGATGGGCATTGATAAACCCGATGTGCGATTTGTCGCGCATTTAAATATGCCCAAAAGTATCGAAGCCTATTATCAGGAGACGGGACGGGCAGGGCGCGATGGTGAGCCGGCCAATGCCTGGATGATGTATGGGTTACAGGATGTTATTATGTTAAGGCAAATGATGGAGTCCTCAGGTGCGGACGAAACGCATAAACGCGTGGAACATCACAAGCTGCAATCCATGTTGGGTTTTAGCGAGTTAACGACCTGCAAGCGACAGGCGTTATTAACCTATTTTGATGATCATCTGGAAAAACCTTGCGGTAACTGCGACAGCTGTCTGTCACCGGTAGAGACCTGGGATGCCTCGGTAGTGGCGCAAAAGGCACTATCTTGTGTGTACAAGACCGAGCAGCGCTTTGGGGTAAACTATTTAATTGATGTGTTAATCGGTAAGGATAACGCGCGCATAAAACAGTTTGGCCATGACCAGGCCAGCGTTTACGGAATAGGTAAGGAACTCGATGCGATCCAGTGGCGTAGCATCTTTCGCCAGTTGATAGCGCGAAATTTATTATCAGTTGATATCGAAGGTTATGGAAACCTGCGTTTAACCGAAAGTTGTCGTCCCGTTTTACGCGGTGAAGAAACGCTGATGCTGCGTAAAGAAACCAAAGCCGAAAAATCTAAAGCGCGTGGCCGCAAGAGCAAGCATAATATTAAAGAAGAACATACTGCGCTGTGGGAGGCATTACGCGCATGCCGTAAAACTCTGGCGGATGAATTCAAGGTCGCCCCGTATATGATTTTTCATGATGCCAGTTTGATGGCGATGCTTGAGGCCCGACCCACCACACCAGAACAGTTTGCGAATATTAGTGGAGTGGGCCAACAGAAATTAAAAAAATACGCTGACGCGTTTCTAGATGTTATTAAAGGTCATGCAGCCGAGCAAATTACGTCACAAGATTTGGACGGGACGATCGATGATACCTTACGCCTGTTTCGCTCCGGTATGGACGTAGATGCTATTGCAAGCGAGCGGGATTTAAAACCGGCTACGATTTATTCTCATTTAATTAATTCCATCTCGCAGGGAGATATTGAATTACAACAGGTCGTACAGTTAGCAGACAAGGATATTGCACTCATACAAAATACCTTTTTAACATTTTCCGATAACGATCATAAACTGAAGCCGGTCTACGAGGCACTGGATGGGGCCTTTGAGTATGATTTGCTACGCTGCGTCAAAGCTTCGCTCGGCGATCATGGCTAAAGCGGGAGATTAATTTTAATTTAATTGAGCGCTAGGGGCAGCTTGCCGTAGCGGTAATCCAGTCAGATACTAATTGTAAGCCCTGATTATCTTCCAGCTCAGTTCCCAGTGTTGGCATACGTTCAGTTGTAGAAAGTTCGAGCATACGTTGGTACAGGATCGAGTCCGTTATATTATTTGGGGTGAATAGCTGGGTTGCACCGAGCACTTTGCCAAATATCGGTTGAGTGTTACAGATATTCATCGCATTAAAATCGACGGCATAATGCAGATTCATATTGCTTTGTACTGGCCCACCAGCACGGTGGCAGTGACTGCAATTGCTGTGTAGATAACTGCGCGCAATATCAGCAGGGGGCGCGATAACATCATCATACTCAAATAATTGTGGTAATAAACCGGGTTGGTCAGGTGACGTATTAAATAGCCCAATATTATCCAGGTAGCTGATTTGATTTATCTGACTGGCGGTATCATTCGGATCAGTTATTAAACGATTTAATTGCGCGGTCTCGGCGCCAAGTGTTTGACCCGCTGCCGCGGTATGACATTGTAGGCATTGTGACTGACCGGGGTAGGTCCAGTTTTGACCGTTGACGTTAACGGTTTTGCTGGCAAGTAATAAGGTAGCATCAGTCTGTGCGGTGTTCCATTCGTAGCTGTATCCGGCCCATGAACCATCGGTATGTCGGGCGAGCAATCGAGTTTCAACCAGCGTGCCATTTAATACAAAGTCTTTTCTGAGTACACTGCCAATTGGAAACGTCCAGTCATGATCGTTTTCGATATTTATATTTGTATTATCAGGTAAGGCTAACCAGCGTAGCTTATCTGCATTGTCTGACCAAAGTGGTGCATTGAGTTCATATGGGATCATGCCACTGCTCGATAATTTCGGATCATTTAAATCGGCGCATCCGGTTTGTGATAGCTGGCTTGCAAATGGGGGGACCGGTATTGCATCTGGCTCCGGTTCCAGTTTGAAGATACGTCCAGTGTCAATATAAACAAGGTACAATTCGCCATTGGCATCTTCCGCCATCGAAACAATCAGGTTGTTGCTGCTCAGCAGGGTTGTGCGCTGTGGATTAGAGTAAGGATCGGATAATGCCCAGACCTGACTGCTACCGAAATCGGCGAATATATACTGTCCTATTAAAAAAGGGATGTCATTGCCTCGGTATACATAACCGCCGGTGATGCTGGTACCATCTGTACGTGGGTACTCGTGTATGGGTAGCTCGTGGACAAGATTACCCGGGCAGATCCCTGTGTATTCAGTATTTAACCGGCTACCTTCATAACATCCCCACCCATAATTTCTTCCGACTTCGATTAAATCAACTTCTTCGCGGTTTATCTGCCCAACATCGCCAAGCCAGATTTGATTGGTTGTGCGATCGATGCTCCAACGCCAGGGATTACGTAAGCCCCAGGCAAAGATTTCCGGGCAGCCTCCGTTGGCACAGGTGGCATTGGCTGAAAAAGGATTGCTGGCAGGGATACTATAAGGCAGGCCACGCGTGGTATCGGCTGAGCTCGGATCAATGCGCAACATCGTACCAAGCAAATTTGTTACATCTTGCCCGTTTAGTAACGGATCATTCCCCGATCCGCCGTCACCAATACCAATGAATAAATAGCCATTGGCATCAAATGCTATGTGACCCCCATTGTGATTTGCAAAGGGCTGATTAATTGTTAGTAATACAAGCTCACTTCCCGGATCGATAGCGGTTCTGGCCGGATTGGTTGTAAAACGCGAGACGTAGGACCAAAGTGCACCGGATTCGCCTGCCGATATGGGCCCGGTATAGGAAAAATAGACATAACCGTTGGTATCAAAACTCGGATCAAAGGCCATGCCCAACAGGCCACCTTCACCGCTGGTCGAAATCTGAGAAGATATATCCGCGAAAAGCGTTGTGGTTGACACTTCCTGGCTATTATCAAAGGCTCGAACCGTACCCGTGCGTTCAACCACGTACAGCTGGTCTCCCGAGGGGGCAGGGATCATGGCGAGTGGTTGTGAAAAGGTTAAGTTAGCAAATGCGTTGCGCTGGATGATGGTTGAATAACTGGCCGCGACGCCGGCCAGGCATGATGTATTGGACGGTCGTCCGGCAGGCAGGTTTGTCTCAGAGCCGCCACTGCTACCATCGCCACCACCGCAGGCTGTCAGGCCAAGTGTCAGTAAAACTATCAATTTAAAATGAGCCAACATGAACATCCTTTTCGTTGTGTTGTTGGCTTAATTATACAAAGGCAAGAACAACAGACAATAAGAGGATGTTATTATTGAGAAGGGAGTCTGTTATTGTCTAATAATTGTTCTTTTCCTGCGAAGATCGATCTGATTGGTCAGGGCATGTCAAAAACGGATAATTTGAGGTATGCTTCGCAGCCTGTCAGATATGCCAGTTTATGGTGCTTGCATCGGTTCCCCAGTGACGAGAAATTGCAAACCCCGCCAGGCCCGGAAGGGAGCAACGGTAGTAGTGGATTCGGGTGTTGGGTGTAGCGGGTGCGAGCGCCACCCTCATTTTCAAGGATTCAAAAATACTCTTGATTCCTCATGGGAGTTGCACCCAACGTCTTAGAAATTGCACCCTGCCAGCCTAATTAATGGGGGGCACCCACATTACACTATATAAGTAGATGCACCCCGGATGGCTTGGGGTTAGAATATGGGCTGATTTGCTGTCATAGAAGAAAAGCGTGAGTTACCAGGTTTTAGCCCGAAAATGGCGTCCCCGAAAATTTGAAGAGATGGTTGGACAGGAGCATGTGCTGCGTGCCTTGTCGAATGCCCTTGATAGTGGTCGTATCCATCATGCCTTTTTATTCACCGGCACACGTGGTGTCGGCAAGACCACCCTGGCGCGCATTTTTGCCAAATCCCTGAACTGTGAGACCGGTATCAGTTCGACACCGTGCGGTGAATGTTCAACCTGTCAGGAGATCGATGCGGGTCGTTTTATTGACCTCATTGAAGTCGATGCTGCTTCTCGTACCAAGGTCGAAGACACCCGTGAACTACTCGATAATGTTCAATACGCACCCACACGTGGTCGTTATAAAGTTTACCTGGTGGATGAGGTGCACATGCTCTCCAATCACAGTTTTAATGCCTTGCTCAAAACACTGGAAGAGCCACCAGAACACGTTAAGTTTTTATTAGCGACGACTGATCCACAAAAACTTCCGGTGACGATCCTGTCTCGTTGTCTGCAATTTAATTTACGTCGTCTGCATCCAGATATGATCAGCGAGTATTTAGACAAACTGCTTGGCCTGGAAAAGATTGAGTTTGAACAAACCGCTTTGCAACATTTAGCGCAGGCCGCCGATGGTAGTATGCGAGATGCATTAAGTTTATTAGATCAGTCAATTGCCTATGGTTCAGGAACGGTACAGGAAGCCGATGTCAAGGCAATGCTTGGAACGATTGAACAGACTCATTTATATCGAATACTTGCCGCGCTGGCGACGCGTGACAGTGAAGGTTTGTATCAGGTGATTACCGATTTAAAATCAACCGCGCCGGATTATTCAGATGTGTTGGCCAGTTTGTTATCTGTATTGCACTATGTAGCTTTAATCCAGAAAATTCCTTCGGCCTATGATGCCTCGATGGGTGATGAACAGGCGTTACGTGAGTTGGCCACTCAACTGTCGGCTGAAGACCTGCAATTATTTTATCAAATTGGTATTAATGGTCGTCGTGATCTTTATCATGCCCCGGATCCTGCCATCGGTGTTGAGATGACGCTGTTGCGAATGTTGGCGTTTAAACCCGTCGATGCGAATTCATTGCCGGCATCAGTAACTACACCTGTTGCCTCTAGTCCAGTTACCTCTGAGCTTGAGTCGGCACAGACAGCCCCAGTTTTTCCTGCTGCAAACAAACAGACCAGTGAGGCTGCGATGGAACCCCCTCCGTCAACAGAATCAGAGGCGGTAGTCGTGAGTCCAGTTGAGACCGCGACTTTAAATGAATGGTCGGATGCCGTTACCCAGATGAAACTAAATGGAGTACTTAACCAGCTGGCCATGAATTGCAGCCTGGTAGCACGCGAAAAAACAGAAAATGATAGTGAGCTCTTAACCTTAATGCTAGATCCCAGTTATGAAAACTTGTTAACGAAAGAACGAAATCAACGCTTAACGGAGTCACTTAATAACGTATATAGTGATAATTATGTGTTGAACATAAAAGTTAAACAGGGTGAAGTGGAAACACCGGCGATGAAACTGGAACGTGAAAATCAGGCACGTCTTGACGATGCAAAAAAATCACTGGAAAGTGATTCCAACGTGAACAAGATTATGGATACGTTTTCGGCCACGATCAATACCGATACAATTCAACCGAAATAAAGTTAGAGGAAAATGCAATGAAAGGTGGAATAGGCAACTTAATGAAACAGGCGCAAAAGATGCAGGAAAATATGCAGAAAATGCAGGAAGAAGTTGCGCAACTCGAAGTGGAAGGCCAATCCGGTGGTGGCATGGTCAAAGTGATTATGACTGGGCGCCATGACATTAAACGCGTTAGCATTGATGATAGCCTGATGGGTGACGACAAGGATATGTTAGAAGATCTGATTGCAGCAGCGGTTAACGATGCGGTTCGCCAGGTAGAAAAAAATTCGCAGGAAAAGATGTCAAGCGTTACCGGTGGGATGGATCTTCCCCCCGGGTTTAAAATGCCATTTTAATGTTTTAATCGATCTTGTGAGCCTGCTTATTGAACAGTTAATCTCGGCATTTAAATGTTTACCGGGAGTTGGTCCTAAATCTGCACAACGGATGGCTTATCATTTACTTGAACGTGATCGCCAGGGGGCCATGGCTTTATCGCAGGCACTGGCCGAGTCAGTTGAAAAAATTGGCCATTGTGACTGGTGTCGAACCTTTACCGAAGATGATCGTTGTCATATCTGTTCAAACACGTCACGACAAAGTCAGCAGCTGTGTATTGTTGAAACGCCGGCCGACATTCTGGCCATTGAGCAGGCTACCGATTATAAAGGTTTGTATTTCGTGCTAATGGGACATTTATCGCCATTAGATGGCATGGGTCCGACTGAGATAGGACTGGATGTTCTGGCAAAGCGCTTGATCGAAGATTCCATCGAAGAGATTATTCTGGCCACAAACTCCACCGTCGAAGGTGAGGCGACAGCCCATTATATCGCCGAAATGGTTGCCGATACGGCTATACGTGTCACAAGAATTGCGCATGGCGTCCCCATCGGCGGTGAGCTCGAATATGTGAATGGCTCAACCTTATCGCATGCATTTTCGGGTCGCACAGAAATCCAGTGAAATTTAGTGAAGCTGTTGCATCATGACAACCGCATCCGAGTAGCTGCGACATAATTTTTTAAAATACTGATAACTTGAATCATCGACCTGGCAAGAACTGGTGTGGCGGTCGGCGTACATGATACCCACGGGCACATTGTTGAGAAAAATTGACATCGCAACAAAACTGTTTGTACCAATTAATTTTTGAAATTCCTCTGGCACTAATGCCCAGAACTTTTTACGGTTTGAGTCATTAATGCATATTGCCTGTGATTTCTGCAGCAGCATTCTGAAAATATCTTTATCATGTAAATGGATACTAAATTGATTAAAAACGGGATCATTATCCGATCCGATACTTGCGGTGGCGATGAGATGATTTTTATCTGCATCCAGGCTGGCAAATACAACACGATTAAGACCGATACCATCATGTAATCCCTGTAAACAAATATTAAGTAACTTCGATTTATCCTGTCGGGATTTAACGGCATTGCGTAGTTTTTCCATAGTCGTTCGCAACACACTAACCTGCGGCATCAAACAAATATCGGCCTGATAATCTTTTGCGATAGTTTGCTTCACTTGTGAAGATGCTTCAATGTTTTTTAATCTAGGTAACAATGCCGCAGCCTGTAATACGCCTTTATATTGGTTTGCCTGAGCAATTTCTATCGCAATTTTATGGGATTGACGTGATATATCTGCCATAGTGATATTTAATAACTCCGACACATGTTTATAAATACCCATCATTTTTTCACTGTACCAGTCGATGGTGGCAATTCTGGATAATTGCACGGCCATCATTATGCTAAAACCCCGTGGGTTACTTGCGTTTTCGGACTGTAAGGCTTCTTGCACTAACAAAGGAAGTTGCCAGGCTTTAGCTATTGCCAGCGATAACTGATCCAGGGTAAAGCCAAGACTTAAATATTGAGCTTCCTCTGATGAAATATTTTTTTCACGCCGTAATGTAAAGGCAGCGAGTAACTGATCGGGGGCATGAATTGCCAGAATCATTTCACCCAGATAATGTAATTGCGTAGCGGCAAAGAC
>UOFR01000063.1_pt1 | contig 65456 bp, 61 predicted proteins | sample 1988501 | NCBI WGS metagenome assembly UOFR01 (sample SAMEA4712194, study PRJEB27164) | hydrothermal vent metagenome | biome: marine basaltic hydrothermal vent biome; feature: marine hydrothermal vent; material: mineral | place: Pacific Ocean | collected 2011-06-14/2011-07-23 | depth 1689 m | reverse complement strand
CTTTGTAATGTCGCATCCATGTGACAGGTTCCTTGTGTGGTGTTGGTAATGTGATGTTAATTCGTTATATTATAAAACGTATTCATTCCTTTGTGCTTTCTTTTCTAATTTATTTTTGTGCAACAGTTATATATCACGCTCGCGGTAATTGTACCCTTAAAGCCCAGAAATACCCCTCGCAGTAATTATACCCTTAAAGCCCACAATTACAGACGGTGCTTAAAAAACATTCACGTTATCATGCCATTTTAACCGTTTTACATCCAGTCCTGGCTCATTATTGCACTTATCCATGTATTCAGACATACTTCTGTCTGAGAAAGGATTTCTCAATTTTAATAATCAAACCACATGCTAAGGATGGCATTATGACTGACGAAAAAATCGCCCGTTTCTGGGATCATTTTATACTAAAATCAAAAAGTTACGGTATTAAACATAAAGCCATACGATGGCATGTGATGCATGCTGAACGTTATATCAAGGCCCATTCAGATCTGCGGCTTGCGGAACATACACAACAACAGGTTGAATCCTATCTGGATTCATTGTCTCGAGATCCAAAAATTACCGACTGGCAATATAAGCAAACCTTAAAATCTTTACAGATTCTTTTTGTTGAACTCGTCAGGACTAATTGGGCCAGGTCATTCCACTGGCAGGGGCGAATTACGGAAGTAAAGTCTCTTGAATCCGATCACCCTACTTTGGCTCGGGATACAGGCACAATCTTACCGTGTGACTCCATATCCATGGATAACAGAGAAAACTCAGGTGATGGTTTGTATACAAAGGTCAGCAAACTTTTTCCCGAACATTTTGAACGCCTGATCGTTGAAATCAGAATGCGGCAGTACTCCATTCGAACTGAACGCACTTATCGACAATGGCTGGCAAGATTTATAGCGTTTAACGAGATGCGTGACCCGGCGACGGTGGACTTAACGACCATCGGTCGATACCTTGAACATCTGGTCATCAAGCGTAATGTAGCAAGCAGTTCACAATCACAGGCGCTCAATGCGCTTATCTTTTTTTATAAAAATATTCTCGGCATAGAAGATCTTGATGTAGGTCAGTTTCGGCATGCGAAAAAGCCTCGCAAGTTACCGGTCGTGTTGACTCGCAGTCAGGTTTCTCAATTATTTGATGAAATCGATAGTACTGAACGCCTTTTGATGGCGAACTTACTTTACGGTTGTGGTATGCGGTTAATGGAGTGTGTCCGGTTAAGGGTGCTTGATATCGATTTTGGATATCAACAAATAATGGTTAGAAACACGAAAAGCGGTAAAGACCGGGTCGTTCCGCTACCTGATAAATTGATCCCGGCAATACAGGAACAACTTGAAAATATTAAATCCATTCACGATAAAGATTTAGATAATGGTCTGGGCAGTGTTTATTTTCCTCCGGCTCTGGCTCGAAAATATCCAAACGCGCCGAAGGAGTTTCGTTGGCAATATGTTTTTCCGGCGACAACGATATCGGAAGACCCAAGGAGTGGTAAAGTAAGACGGCATCATGTGCATGAATCGGTGTTACAAAAACACATTAAACAGGCTGCTGAGATGGCCGGGCTGACTAAACGGGTAAATTGTCATTGTCTGCGACATTCGTTTGCCACGCACTTGCTTGAAAATGGCTGTGATATTCGTACCGTGCAGGAATTATTAGGGCATGCCGATGTGTCGACTACGATGATTTATACGCATGTGTTGAATAAGCCGGGGGTGACGGTGACCAGTCCGTTTGATTTGTTGCCTGGCAAATGACTGACAAGTAGTGATATAAATATACTGGATCCCCCTCTCCAGGGGGAAAGTGCCCTGCGGGTAAAGTGCCCCGCGGGTATGACGTAATCGGTTTTACTCAGGCCGCATATGCGGAAACAGCAATACATCCCGAATTGACGGCGAATCGGTAAACAGCATCACCAGTCGATCGATGCCAATGCCCTCGCCCGCGGTGGGCGGCATACCGTGTTCCAGTGCGGTGACATAGTCCTGGTCAAAAAACATCGCTTCATCATCACCGGCTTCTTTTTCTTCGACCTGGGCCTTGAAACGCTCAGCCTGATCTTCGGCGTCGTTTAATTCCGAGAAGCCATTGGCAATCTCACGACCGCCGACGAAAAATTCAAACCGATCAGTAACAAACGGATCATCGTCATTACGACGTGCCAGTGGTGACACTTCGGTTGGGTAGGCCGTAATAAAGGTAGGATCCATCAGCCGATGTTCGACGGTTTTTTCAAATATTTCAATCTGTACTTTGCCGAGGCCGTAAGAATCTTTTAACGGAATATCCAGGCGTTTGGCTATCGTACGGGCACTGTCTATGTTTTCTAGTTCTTCCGATTTGATGTCGGCATTAAAATTCAGGATCGATTCCTTGATGGTCATGCGAGTAAAGGGTTTGCCAAAATCGTATTCATCACCCTGGTAGTTAATTTTAGTCTGACCGATGACATTTTCGGCGATGGAGCGCAACATTTCCTCAGTGATATCCATCAGGTCATGATAGGTGGCATAGGCCTCGTAAAACTCGATCATGGTGAATTCGGGATTATGGCGCGTTGATAAACCTTCGTTACGAAAATTTCGGTTGATCTCAAATACACGCTCGAAGCCACCGACTACTAGGCGCTTTAAATAGAGTTCAGGTGCGATGCGAAGATAAAGTTCCATATCAAGCGCATTGTGATAGGTGGTAAACGGGCGTGCCGCCGCGCCACCCGGAATGACCTGCATCATCGGCGTTTCAACTTCCAGAAAATTACGTTTGGTCAGAAATTCACGAATGTGTGTGATAATCTTTGAGCGAATCTGAAAGGTATTGCGCGAATCCTCGTTCATGATTAGATCAAGGTAACGTTGACGATAGCGAGTTTCCTGATCACTCAGTCCTTTGAATTTTTCGGGTAAGGGACGCAGGGCCTTGGTCAGCAATTTAATACTGTCGACCTTAACCGATAGCTCACCCTTGTTGGTTTTCATCAGCACGCCTTCAGCACCGATGATGTCACCTAAATCCCATTTTTTAAATTGCTCGTTGTAAAAACCCTCGGCTAATTCGTCTCGTTGCACATAGAGCTGAATCTTACCCGACATGTCCTGCACCGTGGCAAAGCTGGCCTTGCCCATTACACGTTGCAACATCATGCGGCCGGCAACACTGACGCGCACGTTTAACTCTTCAAGTTGCTCTCTGGATTTTTCGCCGTATTCAGCATGCAATTCACCGGCAACGACGTTGCGGCGAAAATCATTTGGAAAGGCGATGCCGTTTTCGCGTAGAGCCGCCAGTTTTTCACGGCGTTGCGCTATGAGTTTATTTTCATCTTCGGGAGTTTTATCGTCTGACATATTCGTTCTACTTTTTTAGTATTTATTATAAAAGGCTCATGAAAGTCCAAGTATACCCTGAACACACAATTTACAGGCCACTTTTCAGGCTGGCCTCAATAAAATCATCTAAATCACCATCTAAAACAGCCTGGGTATTACTTTTTTCGATATTGGTGCGTAAATCTTTAATCCGCGACTGATCCAGCACATAGGATCGAATCTGACTGCCCCAGCCAATATCCGCCTTGGTCTCTTCCATCGCCTGCAGCTCACTATTGCGTTTTTGCAGTTCCAGCTCATAGAGTTTTGCCTTGAGCTGTTTCATCGCCTGGTCTTTATTCTGATGCTGTGATCGACCGTTTTGACATTGCACCACCACGCCAGTCGGTTCGTGCGTCAATCGCACCGCCGAATCGGTTTTATTGACGTGCTGACCGCCCGCGCCACTGGCTCGGTAGGTATCGATTCTTAGATCAGACGGGTTGATTTCTATATCTATAGTGTCGTCGATCTCGGGCGAAACAAATACCGAGGCAAACGAAGTATGACGGCGGTTACCGGAGTCAAACGGCGATTTACGGACTAACCGATGCACCCCAGTCTCGGTGCGTAACCAGCCGAAGGCGTAATCACCTGATATATGGATGGTGGCGCTCTTGATGCCCGCGACTTCACCGGACGAGGCTTCGATTAATTCCGTTTTGAATCCGTGCGCCTCGCCCCAGCGCAGATACATGCGCAAGATCATCTCCGCCCAGTCCTGCGCCTCGGTGCCGCCTGAACCCGATTGAATATCGAGATAAGCGTTATTGGCATCCAGTTCGCCGGAGAACATACGTTCAAATTCAAGCCGGGCCAGTAATTGTTCCTGTGTCTCAAGGTCGTCGACGACGGATTGCAGAGTGTCTTCATCGTCCTCATCGGCGGCAAGCTCAATGAGATCAATGGCGTCGGTTAAGGCCTGATCGAGGTTAGTGAGTGTATTAACAATATTTTCGAGCCTGGCGCGTTCCCGGCCTAATTCCTGGGCACGCTCGGGCGTTTCCCAGATAGCCGGATTTTCGAGCTCGCGCACCACTTCGTCGAGGCGTTCCTGTTTAGCCTCATAGTCAAAGATACCCCCTGAGGGTAAGGCTGCGCCCCTGCATTTCTTTGAGGCGGGATTGAATTAGTCCGGTTTCTAGCATGGATTTATGGCCATTATCATTTTTATAAAAGCCGGTATTCTAGCAGGCTTCGCTCCACCTTCAAGACAAATAACCGCAAATAACTCATCGACATTCAGCCCTTAAACCGGTTTTATATGCTCGACCAGAAATTGCACCGATCGTCGGCCATTAAATTCATTAACGTTAAGTTTATAGACTAACTCGACGCGGTTTACCTGCTCGGGCCAGTCATGATCTGTGGTTTGAAAGGCAATAGCATCAATAGCCAGTTCACCGTATTTAATAACCATTTTCAAATGATGCTCGCCGACAATACGACGTTGAATTAACTCAAACTCACCATCAAATTGCGGTTCAGGAAAACCCTGCCCCCAGGGAGCAAAATTTTGAAGTAATTCGGCCATCTCCAGGGTAATGTCGGTTGGCTGTAAACTCCCATCGCTGTGTATTACTCGTTGCAAGGTATCATCGTCAATTAAATCCGTAATCACGTCATTAAACGCTTTTTCGAATTTAGTAAAGTCCTGTTGCTGCAAGGTCAACCCGGCGGCCATCGCGTGCCCGCCAAATTTTGATAACAATTCCGGGTGCAAGGTTGCAATACGGTCCAGTACATCACGAATATGAATGCCGGCGATCGAACGCGCCGACCCTTTGATCTGTCGGTCTGATGATTTTGCAAATACAATCGTGGGTCGATGCATCTGTTCTTTGATGCGACCGGCGACAATACCGATCACGCCTTCGTGAAAACCGGGGTCATAGATACATAAACCATTGGGTAACTGCTCGGTCGATGTTTGCGCGGTAAATTTTTCGATGTATTGCTTCGCCTGTTCTCGCATACCCTGTTCAATCTTACGGCGTTCACGGTTAAAGGTATCCAGTATTTGCGCTTTCTCCAGTGCATTGTCTATATCATCAGAGAGCAAACACTCGATTCCGATTGAAATATCATCCAGACGCCCTGCCGCATTTAAACGCGGCCCGACACTAAAGCCCAGATCAGAACTGACGATTTTAGTTTCATCACGCCCCGCTACTTTCAATAGTGCCTTGATCCCGGCGCAGGCCTGACCGGATCGAATTCGTTTTAAACCCTGCGCCACCAGGATGCGATTATTGTGATCCATTTTAACCACGTCCGCGACCGTACCGAGTGCAACCAGATCCAGATAATTTGCCAGGTTGGGCTCTTTTATATTTTGTTGTTCAAACCAGTTTATTGCTCGCAGTCGGGCTCGTAGCGCCAACATGACATAAAATATTACTCCAACCCCGGCCAGATGTTTACTTTTAAATTCATCACCCTGCTGATTTGGATTCACGATCGCGGCGGCATCTGGAACTGTATTGGCTGGTAAATGATGATCGGTGATCAGCACCTGGATACCCAGTTTGTTGGCATGGTTAACGCCATCGATACTGGCAATGCCGTTATCAACCGTAACAATCAGATCAGGTTTTTTTGATTTAGCGACCTCTACAATCTCGGGTGTGAGCCCATAGCCATATTCAAAACGATTTGGCACCAGGTAGTCCACATGCTGAACCCCAAATGCCCTTAGAACTCGAATTGCCACTGTACAACTGGTCGCACCATCTACATCATAATCACCGACGATCAGGATGTGTTTTTGCTGCTGAATGTGATCCAGTAAAATATCAGCCGCGTTGTTAATATTTTTTAATTCATCAAACGGCAATAAATGATCAAAGGTATGTTCGATTTGGGTGGATGCGGTCACCCCCCTTGCCAGAAATATCTGCTTAAGCATCGGATGAAGCGTTTCAGGAAGACTGACGGCCTCGTCCATAATTTCGTTTCGGATTATTTTTATTTCAGATTCCATAAGCACTTCGAGCCTTTATAATCGTATCCCGAACCGGCCTGATTCGTTTCCACCATTTTTTTAGATCTGCCCGACGTATGGAAATAGAAACGGTATCGCTATATAACATCAAGGTTTGTAATTTATCTTTTTCCATCATATTCATAATTGTTGAGAGTATTGTTTGTTCAAATTCCTTGAGTGAATCCAGCCAGGCAAAGGCATCGCTTTGTCTGATCGCTCCCAGCAGATCGGTGTAAAGCATCAAACAAGATTCCGATAAGGCCTTTAATTCTTTAACATCATCAGTCGACTGGAAATCGATATCATATAATTGCGCAACATCAGTGACCCACTGTTCATTGCAGAAAATCGAATCAATTAAAGGTTCGTATTGAACCGTTGAGCTTCCGCCCCACAGCCATAAGCTGTTTACCGGCATTGCACCCCGCGACTCTCTCGCCTCATTAACCGGGTGGTTGTATAACAACATCTGGATTTCGTTTAATAAAGCCCACCAGCGTTTTTCACTTGTGCCCGCCGGTTGCAGCTGACTTATATTTTTATACATTGCACTGGATAAACTGGTGGTGATTAAATCGAGCTCGGCCTCTAACACCCAGCGATAAACAGAATGGTAGTGCAGTTTAAATCCATCCTCGGCAAAATGCGTATTGAGATCGTCTATTATATGACGCGCCTCGCTTTCACTTAACTCAATATTTTCATGCGCTTGTACTACGGCATCTTCCTTGTCGATCTGAATAAACACTGGATCAAGACACCAGGCTGATTTTTGTGTATCTATTAGAGGAAGTTGCTGGACGCGTAAGCGTGCTACCGGTACATCCTCGTTACCGCTAAAGGAAATACCCATACCATTTAAGATTCGAGTTTCAATATCCGCTTTGCTCAACGCACGGTAGTGTCCACGGCTGAGCAGTTTGGAGAGGTTGGGAATTTGTTGAACCCCTGGCCACTCATTTTTATCCAGCACCTTGATAGGTACATCCGGTCCGAGCAGGCCAGGGAAATAGATACTGCATTGTGACACGATATCGTGTATTAACTCATATTATCGAGAATAGCTTTTTTAACCTGTTCTAATGTGGCATCTACGGTGATCATGCCACCATCGCCTTCGCATTGTTTGATGGCAGTATCGGGATCTTTCAAGCCATGCCCGGTTAAGGTACAGACAATTTTTGAACCTTCTTCGATCTTGCCGGATTTAATATCACACATCGCGCCGGCTAATGAAGTCGCCGATGCCGGCTCACAGAAAATACCTTCCTGTGAAGTCAGTAGCTTTTGCGCCGCCAGGATCTCTTCATCACTGCATTCATCAAACCAGCCCTTTGATTCTTCTTTGACAACCCAGGCCTTATCCCAACTTTGTGGATGACCAATACGAATCGCGGTCGCCACCGTCTCAGGATTATCCACCATCTTGCCACGCATAAACGGGGCTGAGCCACTGGCCTGATAACCGACCATTTTCGGTACACCGTTGACAATACCGTGCTCGTGATATTCTTTATAACCCATCCAGTGAGCGGTGATGTTACCGGCATTGCCAACCGGGATGCAGTGGTAATCTGGTGCGGCACCTAATTCTTCTAAAATTTCAAAGGCTGCGGTCTTCTGTCCCTGAATACGAAATGGGTTAATTGAATTCACAATCGTCACCGGTGCTTCTTTGGCCACGTCTTTGACGAGTTGCATGCCCTCATCGAAGTTTCCCTTGATCTGAATCACCACGGCCCCGTGGATCATCGCTTGCGCTAATTTACCTAACGCTATTTTACCCTCAGGAATTAATACAAACGCCGTTATGCCGGCACGTGCCGCATAGGCTGCGGCGGCCGCTGAGGTGTTGCCAGTCGAGGCACAGATAATGGCCTTGCTACCGTCTTCTACTGCCTTGGTCACCGCCATGCACATGCCGCGATCCTTGAATGAACCGGTTGGATTCAGGCCTTCGTATTTAATATAGATGTCGACATCTTTACCCAGTAACGCCGGGATATTATTCAGGCGTATCAGTGGCGTATTACCCTCGCCCAGACTGATTATGCGTGTGTCATCATGCACCGGCAGGCGGTCACGGTATTTGTCGATTAACCCAGTGTAACGGGGACGGAATGTCATAACTTTAACCTCTAAATTTTAAATTCTGTTTATTACTGTGTCATTAGCCGATAAACGGAAAATAACATTAGTCGTTATTAAATAATTTTAGTCACCATACCCGTGGGTAAAGTGCCCCACGGGTAAAGTGCCCCGCGGGTATGACGAACTAGCTCGCGCTTAAGGTTTCCATCCGGATGCGCGTCACATTGTCGTGAATACTTTCCAGCGCTTCAATACTTTTGATCGCTGCATTCATACTTTTCTCCAGTACCTGATGCGTTAAAATGATCACACAGGCATCTTTTTGTTCGTTCGCCGGTTCTTTCTGGATGATCGCCTCGATACTAATATCATGTTCACCTAATATTTTCGTTACCTCAGCCAATACTCCAGGTTTGTCGGTAGCCATCATGCGCAGATAATAGGCGGTATGCACATCTTCAATAGATAAAATCGGTGTATCGGATAAGGTGCCGGCCTGAAAAGCCAGATGGGGTACACGGTTTTCAGGATCAGACGTTAAGGCACGCACGACGTCAACCAGATCCGCAACAACCGCAGAAGCCGTTGGTTCGGCGCCTGCACCTGCACCATAGTAAAGTGTTGGCCCAACCGCATCGCCCTGTACTAACACGGCGTTCATCACACCATCAACATTGGCCAGCAAACGTTTTTCAGGAATCAAAGTCGGATGTACGCGAAGCTCGATGCCCTTCTCCGTTTTACGTGACACACCCAGATGCTTTATCCGGTATCCTAACTCTTCGGCAAACAATACATCTTCCTGGGTTATTTTTGTTATGCCTTCGGTATAGGCTTTCTCAAACTGGAGTGGAATTCCAAATGCAATTGAAGCCAAAATCGTTAACTTGTGTGCCGCATCCGTTCCTTCAACATCAAAGGCTGGATCAGCCTCGGCATAACCCAGCGCCTGGGCTTCTTTTAGAACGTCATCAAAGTCACGTCCCTTATCGCGCATCTCGGTCAGGATAAAATTACCGGTACCGTTGATGATGCCGGCTAGCCACTGTATCTGGTTTCCGGCCAGACCTTCGCGAATCGCCTTTATAATAGGTATGCCACCCGCCACGGCCGCTTCAAACGCAACCACCACGCCTTTATTTTGTGCTGCGGCAAAGATCTCGTTACCGTGTTTGGCAATTAAGGCCTTGTTTGCAGTGACAACATGTTTACCGTTTTCAATCGCCAGCATAACTAATTCCAGTGCCAGCGTATCGCCGCCGATCAGTTCAACGATAATATCAACGTATGGGTTACTGACGATATCATAGGGATCGATGGTGATTTGAATACCATCGGTATCACAGATTCGTTTTTTATTTAAATCCCGCGCCGCCGCATGGGTAACTTCTATTTCACGACCAGCACGTCGCGCAATCTCAAGCGCGTTTCGTTTTAATACGTTTACGGTGCCGCCGCCAACCGTGCCTAATCCTAATACTCCAACTTGAACTGGTTTCACTTTTTCGCCTTTTGTTTTTCCAAACGTTTAAACATATCTCTAATACCGCGTACGGCCTGACGAGTACGATGTTCATTTTCTATCAATCCAAAACGAACATATCCGTCACCATAATCACCAAAGCCTATTCCCGGTGATACCGCCACTTTCGCTTCTTTCAATAATAATTTTGAGAATTCCAACGAGCCCATTTCACGATACGGTTCAGGGATAGGTGCCCAGACAAACATGGTGGCTTTGGGTTTTTCGACTTCCCAGCCCACTGAACACAAACCTTCACATAATACATCCCGTCGTACTCGATAGCGTTCAACAATCTCTTCGACACAGTCCTGCGGGCCTTCCAGTGCGGCGATGGCCGCCACCTGAATCGGCGTAAACATGCCGTAATCTAAATACGATTTCATTCGTGTCAGTGCCGCCACCAACAAGGGATTACCCACCATAAAACCCACTCGCCAACCCGGCATGTTGTAGGTTTTAGACAGACTGTAAAATTCAACAGCTACTTCTTTTGCGCCAGGCACCTGCATGATAGACGGCGCTTTATAACCATCAAACACGATCTCGGCATAGGCCAGATCATGTACCACCCATATTTCATGTTCTCGTGCGATTTCGATCACGCGTTCAAAAAATTCCAGATCAACACACTGAGTGGTCGGATTGCCGGGAAAATTTAACACCAGCATTTTAGGTTTCGGCCAGGAGTCTTTGATTGCCTTCTCAAGCCCTTCGAAAAAATCAATATCGGGTGTCAGTGGCACATGACGAATATCGGCTCCGGCGATAATAAATCCGTAGGGATGAATAGGATAAGCAGGATTGGGAACCAGTACTGCATCACCCGGCCCGACCGTCGCCATGGCTAAATGTGCCAGTCCTTCTTTTGAGCCGATGGTAACAATTGCTTCTGATTCAGAATCCAGTTCGACCTCGTATTTATCCGCATACCACTGACAAATGGCCCGTCTTAAGCGAGGGATGCCGCGTGATAATGAGTACCGATGCGTATCGGAACGCTGCGCGACCTCGATGAGTTTATCAACAATGTGTTTTGGCGTCGGTTGATCTGGATTTCCCATGCCAAAGTCGATAATGTCTTCACCACGCGCGCGCGCGGCCGCCTTCAATTCATTAACTATATTGAAGACATAGGGTGGAAGACGTTTAATCCTTGGAAAATCGTCGATCAAGCGGTTATACCTGTTAAATTGTACGAATTCAGCGCCTTAGCGGATTTTGCTAACATTACAGACAACCTTACAAGGCGTCAATCTGCCTTATGGACAGGAACGCAATATGAAATTCAATCTAGAGAAGAGCTCAGCCAATATCATCCAGCATTATCAACCGGGTGAGGTCGAAATTCGTCAGCCCAGGCCAGAAATTTCTGCTGAAACCGGTCATGCCATACCCAAAATCATGACCAAAGGATTTATTTTAACCCCTACGCAGCTAATCGAAGACTGGAATGCAAATGAACAATTATTAACCGTTTCTGACCTGAAACCGGTGTTTGATACCCACCCAGATGTCATTCTGCTGGGCACTGGTGAAAAAGCCATATTTCCAAAACACGATGTCATTCACGCCTGTTATACATGCGGAGCAGGAATTGAGATTATGAACAGCGCAGCAGCCTGTCGTACCTATAACGTACTGGCCTCGGAACAGCGCAATGTTACGTTAGCAATGATCCTGGTTTGAGTTTGTTTGTAGGAGCGAGCTCAGACCGCAATTAAATTTCCTGATATCTCCATCGCGGTCAGAGTCCGCTCCTACAATAATCTGTGTGGTGAACTACATTTTACTGAAAACTCTATTAGCGTAATAAGGCGTCCCCGGAGAAGCCTTCTTTTTCCAGGATCTCGCGAAGTTTACGCAAGGCCTCGATTTGAATCTGACGTACTCGTTCACGGGTGACACCAATCGTGTTCCCTACTTCTTCCAGTGTTGACACATCGTGGCCATTTAAACCAAAACGACGCTCAACCACTTCGCGTTGTTTCTCGGTCAACTGACCTAACCATTGTGCGATGTTGCCACGTACATCATCGTCCTGAAGCAGGGCAACCGGATCGGTATTATTCTCATCGGGAATCGCATCCAGTAATGAGTTATCCGCATCGCGACCTAACGGACTGTCCACCGAGGTAATGCGTTCATTGAGTCCAAGCATACGTTTTACGTCGGCGATCGGTTTATCCAGCATCTCGGCGATTTCTTCCGGGCTCGGTTCGTGATCGAGGGTCTGAGCTAAATGGCGAGCTGCACGCAGATAAATATTAATTTCTTTAACAACGTGGATCGGTAGTCGGATGGTACGGGTTTGATTCATGATGGCGCGTTCAATGGTTTGTCGAATCCACCAGGTCGCGTAGGTCGAAAAACGAAAGCCGCGTTCGGGATCAAATTTCTCAACCGCTCGAATCAGTCCCAGATTACCTTCTTCGATCAAATCCAGCAGGGCCAGACCCCGATTTAGATAACGACGCGCAATCTTCACCACCAGGCGCAGGTTGCTTTCAATCATTTTTTTACGGCCGGCTTCTTCGCCGCGTTGCGCCATGCGGGAATAATGGACTTCTTCTTCGGCGGTTAATAATGGGGAATAACCGATCTCGCCCAGATAGAGGCGGGTAGCATCGAGTTGACCGTCTGGAATATTGCCAGGCTTATACGGATTGGTTTTAGCCGCAGGCTTTTTAGCTTCCGGTTTATCCGCAGGCTTTTTAGCCTCCGGTTTATCCGCAGGCTTCGGTTTAGCTGCAGCCTTCGGTTTAGCTTTAGCTTTAGTCTTTCCTGCTTTGACTTTTTCTTCAGCGTCGTCGTCGGTTAGATCCACTTCAATTTCAGCATCATCAACCTGGACTTCGTCTTCTTTCTCTGCGGCTTTTACTTTTGCTTTGGCGCCGCTCGTCTGTTCCCTCATACTCCATCCACCTACTCGGGTTAGCGTCGCTTCGGTAAGTACCGCATTGGGTCCACTGGTTTACCGTTACGACGAACTTCAAAATGCAGCATGACACGTTGTGCCTCACTGCTTCCCATATCCGCAATGTGTTGGCCTTTCTTTACTTTTTGTTGTTCCTTCACATAAATACGGTGGTTGTGAGCATAGGCACTAAAAAAGGTGTCATTGTGTTTTATGATGACAAGCTTTCCGTACCCGCGTAACCCACTGCCGCTATAAACGACCTGCCCTCCCGAAGCAGAATAGACAGGTTGCCCTTTTTTACCCGCAATGTCCAAACCTTTTTTACCACGATCACGCGCTGAGAAGGTGCCGATCACTTTTCCACTCGTTGGCCACTGCCAGCTTAACTTGCTCCATTTTTGTTTACTGGTAGACGCCTTTTTTGACGAGCTTGAGGATGTTTTTTTCGATGCCGTAGTTTTAGGTTTATGGCTGCGTTTCGACGGTGTTTTTGCCGATTTCTTATTTTTTGCCGGCGGTTTTACCCGTAATTTTTGTTTTGGGTAGATCGTATAGGGCCATCGAACCTTGTTCCAGCGAGCGATCTCACGCGCATCGTAACCATATTGCCAGGCAATCGAATACAATGTGTCACCCTTTGTTACATAGTGATAGGTATGATTTCGGTGTGATGATTTCGAGCTTTTAGACTTGGGCGTGCTGGTAGACTGTTTTTTATCCGTCGTTGATGGTTTGGGGCGAGGATTTTTTACGCCAGTATAATAACTATAACTGGATGGGCCACCTGTACATCCCACCAGCATGGTGATGCAAATTATTGCACTTGCAAATAAAATTCCATTACGGCGCATAAACAGTTTTATAGACAATAATCCCAACAATCACTCCTGCGATCACAAGCCATCCTAACCAGTCGATATATTGTTTAAGTTTGTGTTCCATTTTTTCACCACCCCAGCGCATGAGTCCGGCCACCAGGAAAAAACGCGCGCCGCGGCCAACAAACGAGGCCAATATAAAGGGAAGTAACGCCATGCTCAACGCACCAGCCGATATAGTGAAAATTTTATAGGGAATGGGAGAGAATCCAGCAATGAATACCGCCCAGGGGCCGTATTCCTTAAACACATCAACCGCAAACAGGTATTTGTCCCAGTACCCGTACTCATGCAACAGCGGTTCCAGCGCGGAAAACAACGTGGCCCCTATCAGATATCCCAGTAAACCGCCCAGCACCGATAAAATGGTCGTCACCCCGGCAAAAAACCATGCTTTCTCCGGCTTTGCCAATGACATCGGGGCCAACATGACATCGGGGGGGGGAAAGGGTAAAACGCAGGATTCAACAAAACTTAATCCGCCCAGGTAGATGGGCGCATGACGATGGCGGGACCAGCGCATAGCGATATCAAACATGGATTGAAATATTTTCACAACCGAGACAACACCTAGTTCAAATGGCCCAGGTGCTGACCTTTAACCATCGGAACAAAACTAACCCACTCTAATTCCTGTTCACTAACACCATCTTCTTCGCGCGTAATAACCATCAGTCGTTGCTGATTCTGCTCACCCACCGGCACAATCATCCGTCCGCCAAAAGCAAGTTGCTGAATCAGATCATGCGGTATCGTAGTAGGTGCGGCGGTAACAATGATGGCATCGTATGGCGCATACTGTCGCCAACCCGCATAACCATCCGCGACTTTCAGATGGGTATTGCGTATATCCAGCTTCATCAATCGCTGGCGTGACTGATTTAATAAATGTTCTATACGCTCAACACTGTATACCTGGTCAATCAGTTGTGACAACACCGCCGTTTGATAACCTGAACCCGTGCCGATCTCAAGTACCTTACTGGGAATTACCGGCTGCAACAATGCCTCGGTCATTCTGGCGACAATATAGGGTTGGGAAATAGTCTGACCATGGCCAATCGGTAAAGCGGTATCTTCGTAGGCACGACTCGCCATGGCCTCATCCATAAATAAGTGCCTCGGCGTATTTCGGATCACCTCCAATACGCGTGAATCATGGATACCCTCGTCTTCAAGGCGAGCCACCAGACGATCACGTGTCCGTTGCGAGGTCATGCCGATGCCGTTACGGCTATTCATGAGCGGGTTCCCTGCAACCATTTTGTTAAATCTGGAATCGCAGAATGTCGGGTTAAATCCACATGCAAGGGCGTGACAGAAACATAGCCATTCCGAACCGCATCAAAATCCGTGCCCGGACCATCCTCTTTTTCCTCTCCGGGCGGCCCTACCCAGTAGAGGTCTCGACCGCGGGGATCTTTATCGCGAATCACCGGCTCAGATTTATGCCGATGGCCAAGACGGGTGGTTTTTATTCCAGCAATCTCATCTCTCGGTAAATCCGGGACGTTAATATTCAGAATAGTATCGGAGGGTAATGGTGCGTTGGCCAGATCATTTAACAATCCTACAACGACCTGTGCGGCTGTTTCGTAATGCTGCAGCCGGGTTCCAACCAGCGAGACGGCAATCGCCGGCAAGCCAAGAAACCGGCCTTCCATCGCCGCAGCCACCGTGCCGGAATAAAGCACATCATCACCGAGATTGGCGCCAGCATTGATACCCGAAACGACAATATCCGGCTCTTTAGCCAGTAATCCGGTAATCGCCAGATGCACGCAATCGGTTGGTGTGCCATCGACTTTATAGATCAATTCAGAGACCTGATGAGCACGAATCGGATCTTCGAGTGTTAAAGAGTTGCTGGCGCCACTGCGATTTCTGTCAGGGGCTACCAATGTCACCTCGGCAACTGCGGTTAAGGCATCGGCCATGCAACGTATTCCTGTGGCCTCAAAACCATCATCGTTGCTGAGTAAAATATGCATTAATTTATTTACCACCATCTACTGCTTGAAGGCATCCAGTATCATTTGGGCTGCCCATTACTTCAATAGGGTAATATACTGGAAATATCACCTGAACACACTCACGATAAGTACCCAACATGGCTGACCACAAAGATAACGATCCGAATAATGACGATACCCACCTGTTCAGGGATGCGGTCAGAGGAACTCGCCGTTTAAAAACAACCACCGTAAAACCCTATCGAAACCGCCTTAAACCCGTCCCGTCACAAAGCCTGAAAGATGAAAAACTCGTCATTGAGGAGACCCTTGAACCTGCCCCATTTGATGCGACTCTGGAACAGGGCGATGAGCTGATTTATTCCCGCTCAGGGGTACAGCAGAATGTAATGAGAAAGCTCCGCCGTGGCCAACTAAGCATAGAGGCCGAGCTGGACCTGCATCGGCTGACCTCTGATCAGGCCTACACGGAGTTAATGGACTTTATCGTCCGCTGCCAGCGCCAGCATATCCGCTGTGTACGGGTGATTCATGGCAAAGGACTCAGCTCAAAAAATCAGATACCCGTGTTAAAAAACAAGGTCAATAAATGGTTACGCCAATGGGATAATGTGCTCGCTTTTTGTTCAGCTCGTCATTTTGATGGGGGAAATGGTGCCCTCTATGTCTTACTCAAACGGATGTAATGAAGCCATTTAGTTTGTAGGTTATTACTCCAGAATTAAAGTAATCTGGGCAGTCTCCCGATATCTCTCTACATAATATTGATCAGTACGATGCTGATAATAAGGAGACTTTTATGAACCCCGCTTATGCCCCCGCCGCCGCCATCCTGACTCGGCTACCCAGTACTGCAAAAATAATCGTCCTGTTCATGATGAGTCTGATACCTATGGCTATCCTGGGCTGGATTGCGATCATGGGCGTTGACGATGCCGCACTTAAAAACACTTTACTTGCCATCACCGGCGTCGTGCTGGTTTTATTTGCTTACACCGTCCTCGCATACAACGCGGTCATTAATACAAATTATCTATCATTACAATCTGCGCTCGATACCATGAGTGGTGGCGATATGACCGTCCGCATGGAAAATAATAGCCGTGACGAAATGCGTTACGTTGCGGAGTCGTTTAACTTGATGGTTGAAAAATTTGAGGCCCTGATCCAGCAAGTGGTCAGTGCTACCGGCCAACTCGCCGCCGCCTCGGAAGAGATGGATACGGTTGCACGTAATGCCAGCCGCAACATCTCAAAACAATCCAGTGAGACCGAACAGGTCGCCGCTGCGATGAACGAAATGGCCGCCACCGTACAGGAGGTCGCCAACAATGCCTCTTCCGCTGCGGGTGCCGCCAGTCATGCAGATGATGATGCTAAAAGTGGTAAAAGCATTGTCATGAAAACCTCGCAGGCTATCCAGCAACTGGCCGACAATGTTGAACATACCGCCGAAGCCATTCACCAGCTGGATAAAGACAGTGAAAACATTGGTACCGTGTTAGATGTGATTAAGGGTATCGCTGAGCAAACTAATCTACTTGCGTTGAACGCAGCAATTGAAGCTGCCCGTGCCGGTGAACAAGGTCGCGGCTTTGCCGTAGTTGCCGATGAAGTACGCACCCTGGCCAGTCGCACCCAGACCTCGACTCAGGAAATTCAGCAAATGATTGAACGCCTGCAAAGCGGTGCCCGTAATGCGGTCGAAGCCATGGAACAGGGGCGCACCTCTGCACAGGCCGGAGTTGAACAGGCCAAGGAAGCCGCAACGTCATTAGAAGCGATCACCACGGCCGTCACCACCATTAATGAGATGAATGCAATGATCGCCAGTGCCGCTGAAGAACAAACCTCGGTGGCCGAGGAGATGAATAAAAACATTGTTAACATCAGTCAGCTTTCACATGACACCGCCGGAGCAGCCGATCAAACTACCGCGGCGAGTACAGAGTTGTCGAAATTATCCACGCAGCTAGATTCGTTGATCAATCAGTTTAAAATTTCAGCTTAAGCGATCCATAAATCAGGTGTAGGAGCGAACTCAGACCGCGATTATCTCGCGAACCAGATTGGTCGCATAAGCACCGCTGGGAAGTTTAAATAGTAACTTAAGTAAATTTTGTTCCTGATTAAAATCATATTCTAAGTCGATCGGTACCACTCGCGTTGCTCGCCGTTGTTGTTTAACTCCAACCTGTTCCAGTTTTTTCCGCCACGCTGCCCAGTCCTCTAAAACAATCTGTTCCTGCTGCAACGCATCGCGCTTTGTCATTAAATCCCCAGCCCCCCATAACGGTGCGGTAGGATGGATGTCATTTTCCAGTAAACGTTGGCTTATCTCTTCATCCAGCACGTCAGTTCCAAATACTTTTTTACTGCCGTCTAATTGATAGACATCACCGGCTAAACCAGTAGCCCAGTTAGTTTGCTCTACTCGTAACGCCAATACCTGATTAAACAGCCAGGAACGTGCTGCCGAGATATAGATTCGCTGCTTATGCCATTTGGGTTTGAATTTTCCTTGCACCATATCGTTAAACGCCGTTAGATTCTGACGTTGCCGTCCAAAACGTTGTTCGTCAAAATAGTTGGGTACGCCATGTTGTTGAATCAGTTTTAAGCGTTCAATCAGGTTTAGTTGATCAGCATCCACTTCATGAAGCCTAATCTCAAACTGGTTATATTTAATCGCCCCTTTACGCAACTTACCAGAGTGGCGTTGCTGTTCCAGTATTTCGATACCCTCTTCTGCAAACGACTCTATTTTTTCATCAGAAATAAATTTGCACGGAAAGCTAAACCATTGTGTCGTTATAGCATGACGATCTTTCAAACCGGCGTAACCGATGTCACGTTCTTTAACCGAAAAATGTCTGGCAAGTCGCTGACACACCCATTGGGTATTCTGACCAGTTTTCCTGATTTTTAAATAAGCATGTTCACCTTCATCACTAAATGGAAAAGAAAGTGTTTCCGTAACGATAAAATCATCTGGAATTTTTTTTAGTATGCCCTTGCCAAGTGCAGGTGAGTAAGCGGTTGGAAACAACTGTTGAAGTGATAATGACAAAAAGTTGTAATTAATCTTTTGAAAAAATAAGCACCGAACTCATCACCGCGATGCCTTCTTCTCGTCCAGTGAATCCCATTCTTTCGGTGGTAGTCGCTTTTATGCTGATTGAAGATTTATCGGCATGTAAATCCTGTGCGATATTGTCACACATGCTGTCGACATACGCGGCCAGCTTCGGAGTCTGGGCGATAATAGTAATATCAACATTACCAATGACATGATTTTCGTCTGACATGATTTGATAGACCTGGCGTAATAAAATTCGGCTATCGATACCTGAATATTGATCGGCATTATCTGGGAAGTGCTGACCGATATCGCCTTTGGCTAATGCACCGAGTATCGAATCACACAGCGCATGCAAAACCACATCACCATCCGAATGGGCTTCCATCCCTGAATGATGCGGGATCTCAACGCCACCCAGAATTAACTTTCCACCCTGCTTAAATTGGTGCGCGTCGAAACCATTACCTATACGTATCGTCATAGCTTTTCAGTTACCATCCTGTTTACTATTTCCAGTTGTATTCGTATCGTCTTCAAGTTGTTGTTGCTGATAAAATTCGGCTAAAGCCAGATCTTCGGGCCGAGTTATTTTAATGTTATCCGCATGGGCTGAAATCAGTTTTGGTCGATAACCGGCTAGCTCCATGGCCATCGCTTCATCGGTGATCGGTTTTTCCAAACGAAGTCCCTGTTCTAATGCATCGCGTAAGTTTCTATAACGAAACATCTGCGGTGTGAAGGCTTGCCAGATAAATTCACGATTCAAAGTTTGGGTCACATAAGCCTCATCATCAACCAGTTTCATTGTGTCTTTCGCTGCGATGCCCAACAGGCCGCCATCGCTGTTTTTGCATTGGCTAATCAGCTGTTCAATATCGGCCACGCGCACACAAGGTCGAGCCGCATCATGCACCAGCACCCAGTCTTTGTCATTCGCTCTGGATTCGATCGCCCTTAATCCATTTAAGACCGAATCGCAGCGCTCTTTGCCGCCGATCGTAGTGGTGACGGGTTTAGGGATCTTTAATAAATTAATCTCAGCCCAATACTCATCATCTTCAGCAAGTGCAACGACAATTTCGGTGATTAACGGATGTTGAGCCAGGCGCTCAAGGGTGTGCTCGATGACCGCACGTCCGGCCAGCGGCAAGTATTGCTTCGGATATTCAGCTCCCATACGTGAGCCGATCCCGGCAGCCGGTACAATCGCCCAATAGCATAACGGGTCAGGCAAGGCAGTCGAGGTTGGCATAATAATTATTGAACGTTAGAAAGGTTAAGGCCAGTTACTGATTATCGTTCAGACTGAGAGCGATCTTCAATGATTTGCACAAAGGTTTCATCTTTTTTGATCATACCCAGCTCACTACGAGCACGTTCTTCGATTGCAGCGGTACCGGATTTAAGATCATTAACCTCGGCAGCCAATGTCTCGTTACGCAGTTGTAATTGAGCATTCTCTTTTTTTTGTTCTGTAATCGTGTCATCCAGTCGCCAGGCTGCTGTCATGCTACCGTCACCAATCCATAAATCGTATTGGAGCACGACAAGCATGGTAATCAATGCGGCCATCAGTATTTTCATGGGCGAATCTTCATCGGCGTTCTCTTTAAAAGTTACCTATATTATAGAAGGCATTTTTGCCTGCGTATTGGCCTTTATCACCTAAATGCTCGGCAATCCTCAGCAGCTGGTTGTACTTGGCCACCCGATCAGAGCGTGACATCGAACCAGTTTTAATCTGTCCAGCCGAAGTGGCCACGGCAAGATCGGCAATGGTGGTATCTTCGGTTTCACCGGAACGATGAGAAATCACCGAGGTGAAGTTGGCCTTTTTCGCCATTGCGATCGCATCCAGGGTTTCACTCAGGGTGCCGATCTGGTTTACCTTGATCAATATGGAATTTGAGATCGATTTATCGATACCTTCCTGTAGAATTTTGGTGTTGGTCACAAACAGATCATCACCCACTAGCTGAATTTTTTTACCCAGACGTTCGGTCAGAGATTTCCAGCCATCCCAGTCACCTTCATCCAGGCCATCTTCAATACTTAAAATCGGGTACTTGTTCACCCAGTCCTCAAGTACATCGATAAGCTGTTCGGCGTCCAGTGTCTTGTTTTCAGATGCCAGTACATACTTGCCATCTTTATAGAATTCACTGCTGGCTGCATCGATACCTATATATATGTCTTCGCCCGGTTTATAACCGGCTTTGTCCACTGCCTGTAAAATAACACTGATGGCCGCTTCGTTCGACGGCAGATCAGGCGCGAAGCCCCCTTCGTCACCCACGGCGGTATTTAACCCTTTATCACTGAGCACGCCTTTCAACGCGTGAAAAATTTCAGCGCCATAACGGATCGCCTCGGCCATGTTCGGTGCACCGACCGGAATCACCATGAACTCCTGCAAGTCAACACTGTTATCGGCATGCGAACCGCCATTAATGATGTTCATCATCGGTACGGGTAACAGGAAATCATTACTGGTGGAGAGCACTTCATATAAGAGTTTATTTTGTACGTTCGCCGAAGCGTGCGCGGCTGCCAGCGATACCGCCAACAAGGCATTGGCGCCCAGCTTATCTTTATTCTCCGTACCGTCTGCCGCCAGGATAGCGTTATCAATAGCGCGTTGATCGGTCGTATCAAGACCAATACAAACCTCTTTTAATTCTTTATTGACATGACCTACCGCTTTTAATACACCTTTGCCACCAAAACGTGATTTATCACCATCACGCAATTCCAGTGCCTCGCGTGTACCGGTTGATGCACCTGACGGCACCGCCGCACGTCCGATCACGCCCGACTCTAAAATAACATCGGCTTCGATGGTTGGGTTTCCACGTGAATCGATGATTTCACGAGCTATAATATTTTTAATCTTGCTGTTACTCATTATTTATCTGTCTTCCTGTTCTCTGTTTATTTAATCAATTTCTATCACGGCTGTCCCGTTAATTCGCCTTACCCGCAGGGCACTTTACCCTTAACCGATTTTTTGTAGGAGCGGGCTCAGACCGCTCCTACACTATTTATTCGATATCCTGTGGTGAACGTCGATATTCAAGTTTGAGTCATGAATGATTGTTCATGTAACTCATGTCGTTTCACCGTATCGTCTAATTCTTTCAATACGACGAGTAAATCTTTCATCATGTCGAGCGGCCAGGCATTGGGGCCATCGCTTTTTGCTTTCGCGGGATCCGGATGCGTTTCCATAAACACACCAGAAACTCCGGCGGCAATGGCGGCTCGTGCTAACACCGGAACAAACTCACGTTGCCCGCCCGAGACGTTGCCCTGTCCGCCAGGTTGTTGCACTGAGTGTGTTGCATCAAACACCACCGGACAGCCGGTTTGACGCATGATGGCCAGGCCACGCATATCCGAGATTAACGTGTTATAACCAAACGATGCGCCACGTTCACAGACCATGATTTGATCATTACCAACGGCCTTCGCTTTAGCCACTACGTTTTGCATGTCCCACGGCGCCTGGAACTGACCTTTTTTAATATTCACCGGAATGCCCTGTCGTGCGACGGACTGAATAAAATTGGTTTGTCGTACCAGAAAGGCCGGTGTTTGCATTACGTCAACGACGCTGGCGACTTCATCTAACGGGGTATCCTCGTGCACATCGGTCAATACCGGCACACCGACTTCGTCTTTTACTTTTTGTAAAATACGTAAGCCCTCTTCAATCCCCAGGCCACGAAAGCTATTAGCCGAGGTTCGGTTGGCCTTGTCGTAAGATGATTTATATATAAAGGGTATGCCGAGCTCAGCACAGATCGATTTTAAATCATTGGCCGTTTGCATAGCCAGTTCTTCTGATTCAATCACACAGGGACCGGCAATCAAAAAGAAAGGCTTGTCCAGCCCGACCTGAAATCCACATAGCGTATCCATTAAACCGCGGCCGCCTCCTGACGTTTTGTGACGGTTGATTCTCGCGCTGCTGAAATAAAATGGGTAAACAGAGGGTGGCCATCACGAGGTGTTGAGGTAAATTCCGGATGGAACTGACAGGCTACAAACCACGGATGATCAGGGATCTCGATAATCTCCATTAACCTGTTGTCAACGGAACGCCCGGAAAATAGTAAACCGGCCTGTTCAAGTTGTTCGAGATATTTATTATTGAACTCGTAACGGTGGCGATGACGTTCGGTGATCTGTTCTTTTTTATAGGCCGCCTTTGCCAGGCTATCGGCTTGCAGATTACAAAGCTGGCCACCCAAACGCATGGTGCCGCCCATATCAGAGTTTTCACCCCGTTGTTCAATTGATCCGTCTTCAGTTTGCCATTCAGTGATTAAGGCAATCACCGGATGCGGCGTACTGGTGTTAAATTCAGTGCTGTTGGCATCTTTCAGATTGGCAACATGACGCGCATAGTCAATCACCGCTACCTGCATGCCTAAGCAAATTCCAAGATAAGGAATTTTATTCTCGCGTGCGTATTGTGCAGCTTTAATTTTACCTTCAATGCCTCGCTCACCAAATCCACCGGGAACCAGGATGGCATCGACTTCGGTTAAACAATCAACGCCATTGTTTTCGATGTCTTCAGAATCAACGTATTTAATTTTGACTTTAGTATGAGTATGCACACCAGCATGGATCAGAGCTTCTGATAATGATTTATAGGATTCAGTCAGGTCCATGTATTTGCCCACCATGGCAATGGTCACCTGGCCGGTTGGATTGGACAATGCGGTTGTAAAATTATCCCACTCGGTTAAATCTGCAGCAGGGGCCTGAAGATTTAATTTATCCACCACAATATCGTCGAGGTCCTGTTTGTGCAGCTGACTGGGTATTTTATAGATGCTATCGGCATCCAGACATTCGATCACTGCACGATTTTCAACATTGGTAAACAGGGCAATCTTACGCCGCTGGTCTTCAGGGATAGGACGATCTGAACGACATAATAAAATATCAGGTTGGATACCGATTGAACGTAATTCTTTTACTGAGTGTTGGGTCGGTTTGGTTTTAATCTCACCCGCGGTCGGAATGTACGGCAACAGGGTCAGGTGCATATACAACACATTGTCATGCCCTAACTCAAAACCCATTTGCCGAATTGCTTCCAGGAAAGGCAACGACTCGATGTCACCGACCGTACCGCCGATTTCGATCATCGCCACATCAGCTCCTTCGGCGCCAGCGATGACACTTTTTTTAATTTCATCGGTAATGTGCGGAATAACCTGCACGGTGGCACCGAGATAATCACCGCGGCGTTCTTTTTCGATGACCGTTTCGTAAATGCGGCCTGTAGTAAAATTATTTTTCTGCGCCATGGTGGTTCGCACAAAGCGCTCATAATGCCCCAGGTCCAGATCCGTCTCGGCACCGTCTTCGGTGACAAATACTTCGCCGTGTTGAAACGGACTCATGGTGCCGGGATCGACATTTATATAGGGATCAAGTTTTAACAGGGTGACTTTGATGCCGCGGGCTTCGAGTAGAGCCGCTAAAGAGGCGGAGGCGATGCCCTTGCCCAGTGAGGACACAACACCACCTGTGATAAATACATATTTGGTCATTAACGCTGCTTGCCTTCTTAATTGCTACTTATTCAGAACTACTTCGTAACTCTGAGGCGTGTACTTCAAGGCCGACACTACGATGGTCTGAGATAGTCTGAGCACAAATTTCAGCGTGCAGCCCGAACTATTGTCCATGTTTTTCCCGCTGGTTTCAATGGAAAATAATTGGGGTCAGATACGCATTTTTACCCGTTAACCGCTACTAATACGTATCCTGTCATCAAAATGTGTATCTGACCCCAATTATTATTCCTTAATACATATCTCATGGCCGATTTGACCCGCCCTGGCGATAAAGGGCTCGCACAAACTATAGCCAACCACCTGAGCCACCTGGTCATCAATACAGATCAACGGGATACGATCGCGTTGCCAGGGAGGCACGCCCCACTCCTGTAACAATTTTTTAAGCTCATGGCGATGACGTCGCCCCGGCAACTGACATTTTTCCCCACCCTGGCGAAAACGTACTGAGACCCGGCTTTGTTCTGCGGGCAGACTCAGCCCCTGTCCTTCAACCGATTGGGCCTGCAGCGTATCGCCGCCCGGCAGGATCAGGGGTGTTGAGAAATCCCAGCTCTGTTGCCATTGATTATCTTCTACATAATATTTCTCTATATAAAGTACACCTCGATAACGACGCAGGACGACATCTGCCCAGCGTAACTCGGGATCCGCATTTGGCCCGGCCATAATGACCTGATCCAGAATTCGCTGACAGCTAGCGGCATCCGGAACGGGAAAACCACACTGTTCACCAATCCAGAAGCGCAGTAGATTTTTTTGACGAAGTTCGCTGAGTTGGGCCATCTTAACGGTATCGAGCTGATAACGATCATTCGGCCGACATGACTGCCAGTCGGATAACGCCAGCTCGGTTAACAGTTGATCGGCATCGGCCTGATGGGAAGCAACACGCGATAGTGTTTCTGACATCGACGGCCAACGTTTTTTTATCTCAGGGATAACCTGGTGACGTAAATAATTACGATCAAATCGTAAGTCACCGTTACTGGGATCATCGATCCAGCTTGACGATAATGATTTTGCATATTCTTCAATTTGATCCTGACAAAGCAACAACATCGGTCGAGCCTGCCATGTCGCACCTGTTTCAATAATCTCCGGCATCGCGGCTAAACCTTTTACCCCACTACCCCGCAAGGCCTGTAATAAAACGGTCTCAGCCTGATCATCCTGATGTTGGGCCAACAACAACATATCGCCTTCCTGCAACCGTTCTCGAATGGCCTGGTAACGTGCCTCACGCGCGTAAGCCTCAAGGCTTTCGCCTTTGGGAATGGTTAGTTCTAATCGGATTGAAATAATATCGATTGAGAGTTCATTGCAAACCGCTGCACAATGTTGCTGCCATACGTCGGATTCGGCCTGCAAGCCATGATTAACATGAATGGCCACGATATCAGAACAGGATAATTGCTTTGGACGTAGATGGCGCAGCTCATTTAATGCAAACAACAACGCGTGCGAATCACAACCACCGCTATAGGCAACGACGTATCGTTCTGGTATTGGACCGCGTTGCTGAAAGGATAAAAGTGACGATAAGATCGAGGCGACAACGGAATGCATTATTTATTCGGTGTAATTTCCAAACTGCATTAAACGTGTATAGCGTTGTTCAAGTAATTTATCGGCCGGTATTTCCTTTAAGTGCCCAAGCGTTTCGATCAAACTGGCCTTAAGATTATTGGCCATCGCCGTCATGTCACGATGCGCACCACCCAGCGGTTCATCCACCACCGTGTCGACCAGATCCAGCTCTTTTAATCTGTCTGCCGTGAGACCCATCGCCTCAGCAGCCTCGGCGGCTTTGTCTGCACTCTTCCATAAAATAGAGGCACAGCCTTCCGGCGAGATCACCGAGTAGGTGCTGTATTGCAACATCAACAATCGATCGCACACGCCGATCGCCAGTGCGCCACCGGAACCACCTTCACCAATCACGGTGCTAATGATCGGCGTTTGCAGTTTCGACATCACAAATAAATTGCGTGCAATCGCCTCGCTTTGATTGCGTTCCTCGGCACCGACCCCAGGATACGCTCCCGGTGTGTCGATAAAGGTTAGCAACGGTAGTTTAAATTTTTCCGCCATCTCCATCAGACGCATTGCTTTACGATAGCCCTCTGGTCGTGGCATACCAAAATTGCGTTGCACCTTTTCCTTGGTATCGCGGCCTTTTTGCTGACCGATCAACATGACGGCTGTGCCGTCGATGCGCGCCATGCCCCCGACAATCGCCTTGTCATCGGCATAGGTACGATCACCATGCAGCTCTTCGAAATCGTCAAAGATAAGATCAATGTAATCTTTAAAATACGGACGTTGTGGGTGACGAGCTAATTGCGCCACCTGGGCCGCTTTCAGTCCGGTAAATATATTTTTGGTCAGATCACGGCTCTTGGTTTGCAGCCGGCTGATCTCTTCACTGATGTTGATTTCGTTGTCAGAGCCTACATATCGTAGCTCTTCAATTTTCGCTTCGAGCTCCGCTATTGGCTGCTCAAAATCAAGGAAATTCAGGTTCATTTTGGGGCCCTGTTCTGGCTAATTCATATAGGGAGAGTATATCAGTAGATGATTTCGACGTCCTGCTCTCCGGCCAATTCCCGCAAGCGGTGCAATAGCTCGTCCGCAGGCTGCACATGCCATTCCTGCCCCAGCGGCAGGTCTACCCGGGCATTATCGGACAGATAATCGATCACCACCGGACAGGCCCCCTGGCGAAAAGGCTGCAGGATATGCTGCAAGGCGGGGATAAAACCATTGGCGGCACGCTCTTCAGTTACGCTTACTTTCAGGCGTTTGGCAAAATGCGAGCGGGCCTGCTCGATATCATAAAGCGTGCGGGCACTCATCCGGTAGCCGCCCGAATAGTCATCGACGCTGACCTCACCCTCGATCACCACCAGCTTGTCCTTGCTCAGTACATCCTGATAGCGTTGATAGGCCTCGGAGAACAGCGCGACCTCGATTCGGCCGCTTCGATCATCCAGGGTGATAAAGGCAATCCGGTCCCCGCGTTTGGTGTTCATGGTGCGAATGCCGATGATCAGACCGGCCACGATGACCGACTGATCTTGTGTGGGTTTGAGATCCACGATGCGCGAACTGACGAACTGACGCAACTCGGGTTCATATCGCTCAATAGGATGGCCGGTTAAATACAGTCCGAGGGTTTGTTTCTCACAGGACAGACGTTGTTCATCATCCCAGTCCGGCATTTCATGATAACTACCGGGGCCGGTCTCAACTTTATCGACCATACCAAACATATCCGACTGACCGGCATCGCGATTGCGCGAATGTTGTTCGGCGATTTGCACCGCCGCCGGTAAGGAAGCCATCAAAGTAGCCCGGTTTTGTTCAAACACATCCAGCGCACCGGCCATGATCAAGGCTTCCATCGTTCGACGATTGACCTTGCGACCGTCAATACGCTGGCAGAAGTTAAATAAATCTGAATACGCGCCGTTTTGCTCGCGCTCTTCAATCAGGCCATCGATCGCCGCGGCGCCCACGCCTTTAATGGCACCGAGGCCATAGACAATGGCGTTATCATTTTTAACCGTAAAACGATGCTCGCAGGCATTGATGTTCGGAGGTTCAACCGCCAGCTCCATGTCACGGCATTCATCGATCAGGCCGACGACTTTATCGGTATTATCCATGTCGGCAGATAACACCGCGGCCATAAACGCCGCGGGATAATGTGCCTTTAACCACGCAGTTTGATATGAAACCAGTGCATAGGCGGCCGAGTGTGATTTATTAAAACCGTAACCGGCAAATTTTTCCATCAGGTCAAAAATATAGGTCGCCGTTTTTTTATCAACATCACGTGCAGTCGCACCATCAACAAAAATACTACGCTGCTTGGCCATCTCTTCGGGTTTCTTTTTACCCATCGCCCGACGTAACAAATCTGCCGCGCCCAGCGTGTAGTTGGCCAGCACCTGAGCGATCTGCATCACCTGTTCCTGATATAAAATTACCCCGTAGGTAGGCTTCAGAATCGGTTCCAGATCGGGATGCGGATAAACGACTTTGGCACGACCGTGTTTACGATCGATAAAGTCATCCACCATGCCCGACTGCAACGGCCCCGGCCGGAATAACGCCACCAGCGCGACAATGTCTTCAAAGTCATCAGGCTGCAAACGTTTGATCAAATCTTTCATGCCGCGCGATTCAAGCTGGAATACGGCGGTCGTTGCAGCGGCTTTCAGTAATGTGAACGACGCTTCATCGTCCATCGGGATGTGATTGATATCGAGATTTTTTTCTTCCGGCTCGACCGCACGGCGTTTTACGTTTTGCACCGCCCAGTCGATAATAGTCAGGGTGCGTAAACCCAGGAAGTCGAACTTGACCAGGCCCACCGCCTCGACATCGTCTTTATCAAACTGGGTAACAATACTGGTTGAACCCTGCTCACAATACAGTGGGGTAAAGTCGGTAAGTTTCGATGGGGCAATCACGACACCCCCCGCATGCTTGCCGGCATTTCTGGCCAGGCCTTCTAATTGTTTTGCCAACTCAATCAGACCATGAACGTCATCATCCTGTTCATACAGTTCACGCAAGGCCTCTTCCTGATCCAGCGCCTTGTCCAGGGTGATGCCGATCTCAAACGGGATCAGTTTGGCAATGCGATCGACAAATCCATATGGGTGACCCAATACACGTCCCACATCGCGCACCACCGCCTTCGCCGCCATGCTACCGTAGGTAATGATCTGCGAAACTTTTTCGCGCCCATAACGTTGCGCAACATAATCGATCACCCGATCACGATTTTCCATACAGAAATCGATATCGAAATCCGGCATCGATACCCGCTCGGGATTCAGGAATCGTTCGAACAGCAAATCATAATAAATAGGATCTAGATCGGTGATCGTTAAAGCATAAGCCACCAGTGAACCCGCACCCGAGCCCCGGCCAGGTCCTACCGGGATCGCATTTTCTTTTGCCCAACGAATAAAATCGGCCACGATTAAAAAATAACCGGGAAAGCCCATTTTGTTGATAACGCCAAGCTCCAGTTCCAGACGTTGCTGGTATTCGCTATCTTGCTCCGCGTCCAGTGGCGGTTCCATCACGCTTATACGCTTTTCCAGTCCTGCCCGTGCCTCCTGGGCCAGAAAAGTCTCAATACTTGTGCCTTCTGGTGTGGGGTATTCCGGTAAGACATTCTCACCCAGGGTCAGCCCAAGATTACAGCGTTTTGCGATCTCTAAGGTGTTCTCAATCGCCTCAGGGATATCAGCAAATAATTCACACATTTCTTCCGGGCTGCGCAAATACTGTTGATCACTGTGCCGTTTGGGCCGACGGGGGTCATCCAGGGTACGCCCTTCGTTGATACAAACCCGTGCTTCGTGCGCACCAAAATCACTCTGCTTCAGAAAGTGCACATCGTTGGTCGCCACTACGGGCAGGTTGGCACTGATCGCCAGCTCGACGGCCTGATGGATATACATAGATTCATTTTCACGGCCCGTTCGCTGTAATTCAAGATAAAAACGCTCGGGAAATAACCGTTGCCAGATATCCGCCTGAGCACGGGCCTCATCGAGCTTGTCGTGAATCAGCAACCGGCCCAGTACCCCTTCGCGCCCACCGCTCAACGCAATCAGGCCGCCAGTATGTCCCTGCAGCCAATCTATTTGCAGGATTGGACGACCCTGCTGCTGGCCTTCTAAATAGGTCTTCGAGATGAGCTCGGTCAGGTTATGGTAGCCGGTCATATTCTGGCTAAGCAAGACCAGCCGACTCAGCTGACTGGCCGAATCCGGATCCTGTACCCATATATCGACGCCAATAATCGGCTTGAGGCCGACCGCCATCATGGCGCGATAAAATTTGACCATCGCAAACAGGTTGGACTGATCGGTTAATGCCACCGCCGGCATACCCGCTGCGGCCACGGCCGAGGCTAACGGTTTGATTCGTGTGAGACCATCGACTAAAGAATATTCAGTATGAAGGTGAAGATGTACAAAGCTGGATGACATGTGCAACTTTACAAAGCATTACCCTATCAGCGCAAGACTTGACAGACCACTGATTTGCCAAACATCACACGGTTGAACAAAAATCAATGAGTTGGCTTGATCTTCCAGTGACGGTCAACATCACGAAACTGCGCGCGCAGGAATTCCATTTGATCCGCCAGGATTCGACGATTACGCAAAAATAGATACTCGGCCAGATTTGGGACATAGGGGATGGCGAGCAAGGGCATGTTAGCCTGTTCCGGGGTTCGTCCCCCTTTGTGCGTATTGCAACGCCGACAGGCGGTGACGACGTTGGCCCAGGTATCCTGGCCACCTTGCGAAGTTGGCTTTACATGATCACGGGTCAATTCATAACTGCACTGGCCATTATGGCGATGACGAAAGAGGTTTTGCTGGTAATCTCGCCCACAGTAAAGACATATATGGCCATCACGGCGAAACAACTCACGGTTAGTCAAAGGTGGGATATGGTGTTGATGTACTCGTTTATTCTCACCTCGAACCGCAATAATTGAACTGATCTCAACAAAACTCGGCTCGCCGGTTAAGCGTGAAGTCCCCCCCTGCAGGGAAAATATTTGTTCGCCCGCGGTCCAGGCCACTCGATCTTTGGCATAGACACACACCGCTTCCTGCCAGGGTATCCATTTCACAGGTTGGCCGGTTACATCAAGTCGTAATATGAGCGGATACGGCATCTTACATCCCTTTACATTCCATTACGTCATCTGGAATGACGATTCATATTATTCAGTATGAATCATTAAGTATGATTGTATAGAGTTAGCTTGATGGCTGTTTTTACGAGTAAAGCCATCGTTAGCAACCACTCTATAGCGCCTTGTTGATCTCCGCAAGCCTCTTTTTTACCGGACCAAAACTGCGACGATGGATTGGGGTTATGCCAAGATCCTGAAGTGCCTGCATATGAACTTTGGTTGGATATCCCTTGTGTCGGGCAAAGCCATATCCTGGGTACTGTCGATCCATCTCAACCATTTCCTGATCACGAGCTACTTTGGCAATGATCGATGCCGCACTGATTGCCGCTACAGTTTGATCCCCTTTGATAATGGCCTCACACGGACATGGTAAATCTGGGCAACGATTACCATCGACCAGGGCATATTCTGGTTGAGGTTTGAGCGATAGCACGGCACGTCGCATTGCCAGTAAACTGGCTTGCAGGATATTGATTTGATCAATCTCTTCCACTTCAGCTCGGCCAATTGCCCAGGCCAGTGCCGATTGCCTGATTTCTTCAGCAAGTCGAATACGCACTTTTTCGGTTAATGCCTTGGAATCGGCCAGACCATCGATGGGATTATCAGGATCAAGTATTACGGCCGCCGCCACAACCGCCCCAGCCAGTGGCCCACGCCCAACTTCATCGACGCCAGCAGTTTTATCTTTTGAATGAATCATTTATTTAAGGAGCCTCTGATTAATTCATATAGTGGATGATGGCAAGGCGTACCCGCAGGGCACTTTACCCACTAAACACTTAGCATGAGGGGGCATACTAAAAAGGAACGAAAAAGCGGAGTTTACACGCAAGTAAATGAGCATTTCAGTGTGCCCCATTGGGTATGAGTTCCTTTTCCACCGTACCCAACAACCAGTGTATATTGGAGGGTAAACGCGGCCAGCGCCGCTTTATGAATTAATCAGCGGTTCCGTAGCTTAACAACTAAATTAGTCACTCGCAAAGCCCCTGAAAAAGCACTAAAATAGATGCGCACACATCTTATATAATAGAGGTAGTAATGGCTCCTATCAAAACGGCTGTCGTCGGTGTTGGTTACCTGGGCAAGTTTCACGCACAAAAATACGCCGCGTTACCAACATCAAAATTAATTGCCGTCTGTGATAATAACATTGAAACCGCTACGACTATTGCGGATGAACTAAACGTAAGGGCATTGGACTCATTACCCGCATTGTTACCTGAAATCGATGCACTTAGCATCGTCGTGCCGACCCAGTTACATTACGATATTGCCAAACAATGTTTGATTGCGGGTAAACATATATTATTAGAAAAACCGATGACCACCACGCTGGAGCAAGCCAGAGAATTAATTGCCCTTGCTGACGAGCACCAATGCATCTTGCAGATTGGTCACCTTGAACGGTTTAATCCTGCGATTCTCGCTCTGCAAGATACCCTGCAACACCCTTTGTTTATTGAATCTCAGCGAATTGCACCTTTCAATCCTCGCGGCGCCGATGTCAATGTGATTCTCGACCTGATGATTCATGATATCGATATAATCCTTGATATTGTAAACTCCGAAGTCACTAATATCGATGCCAAAGGCGTTGCGGTATTATCGAAGGACATTGATATTGCCAATGTTCGGCTGCAATTTGAAAATGGCTGTGTTGCCAACGTCACCGCCAGTCGTGCTGGCATGAAAAGCGAACGAAAAATGCGCGTCTTTCAACATGACACTTATGTATCTGTCGATTTTCAAAATAAAAAAGTTGGCATCCACCGTAAAGGTGACGGCGAACAATTTCCTGGTGTTGCCAATATTGAAAGCAAAGAACTTGAGTTTGATCAAGGTGACGCATTAAATTCTGAAATCGAATCGTTTCTTAATTGCATCACCAACAACAAAAAGCCCAAAGTTGATGGGGTATCTGGTGCGCGCGCGTTACAGACAGCAATTGAAATAACACTTTTACTAAATGAGGCAAAATAAAAAGGATACTGTATGATCCCAATGGTAGATTTAAAAGTGCAATATAAAAACCTTAAACCTGAGTTTGATAATGCCATAGCAGAAGTTTTAAACAACACTCAATTTATTCTTGGACCCAACGTACAGGAATTTGAAAAAGAGGCCGCTGCGCTGCTGGGCGTAAAGCATGCATTAAGTTGTGCATCCGGTACGGACGCACTGCATCTGGCCCTGCTCGCGGCGGGGATCGGCCCCGGCGACGAGGTTATCACCTCAACCTTTACCTTTATCGCTACGGCAGAAGCCATTCGTTACGTTGGCGCCATTCCTGTCTTTGTTGATATAGATCCAAAAACATTTAATCTTGATTCACATCTTATCGAATACGCCATTAATAAAAATACCCGAGCAATATTACCGGTACATATTTTTGGTCAGCCTGCTGATATGAAGAGCATCATGGAGTTAGCCAATAAACATAATTTAAAAGTAATCGAAGACTGTGCCCAATCCTTTGATGCTAAATTTGACGGTCAAACCACTGGCAATTTAAGCCTGGCAGGTTGCCGCAGTTTTTTCCCAAGCAAGAATCTGGGCTGCTTTGGAGATGGCGGCATGGTTACCACTAACGATGACAACATTTTGCCCGTTTCCGAGCGCATCACAAGTGAATGTATATCATTACCAATTTTTCCGGAAATCAGTAAAACAAATTCAGTTGATTACATCCACCATCAGATCGATTTTCTGAAACCACCTACAGGATTATCAGTTTGAAGAGAGTAATGATTATAGCGGGTGAAGCATCAGGTGACATGCATGCAGGTAAATTAATTGCCGCTGTAAAATCAAAAAACGATAACATCGAATTCTATGGAATCGGTGCTGAAAACATGCGCACAGCCGGAGCGGAGGTGCTAGTTGATTCTAAAGAAATGGCCGTAGTTGGATTAGTAGAAATATGGTCACACCGGAAAGTGATTTTTGGCGCACTCAATAAGATGCGTAACGCTATCACAGAAGATCCACCCGATTTATTACTGTTAGTTGATTATCCAGAATTCAATCTGCGCCTGGCAAAGCATGCTAAACAATGTGGTGTTAAGGTACTTTTTTATATTAGCCCGCAAGTCTGGGCCTGGCGACAATATCGAGTAAAAAAAATCAAACGCCTGGTGGATATGATGGCGGTTGTGTTCCCTTTCGAGGAAGCATTTTATCTCAAACATAATGTCCCTGTCCGCTTCGTTGGCCACCCATTAGTCAATGAAGTAAAACCTGGCGCCAACAAAAAAACATTACGCAATGAATTTGGGCTGGATGACAAGCTGCCTGTAATCGGCCTGTTACCAGGTAGCCGAAAAAGTGAAATAAAACGCTTGCTGGAAATTATTCTGGAATCCGCTAAATCAACCAGACGAACCAGCAAAAGTGCGCAATTCATTTTACCCCTTGCCGACACCCTGATTGAACAGGATTTGCAACCATTATTAAAAAACTATTCAGAATTAAATATTCTTATCGTTAAAAATCGACCCTATGATGTAATTTATTGTTGCGATGTTGTGTTAACTGTATCAGGCACAGTAACGCTTGAAGTAGCTTTATTGAAAACTCCCATGGTTATTATTAACAAGCTCGCATGGTTAACCTACATTATCGTAAAAAAATTAATGAGAATTGATTATATCGGCTTATGCAATATTGTTGCTAACAAACCTATTGCCCCTGAACTGATTCAATATGACGCTACGCCAGGAAAAATTAGCGAGCAGATTCTGAAATTATTATCAAACGATAAAGTACGCAACAATATGATTAATGAATTATCGCAAGTAGAAGCTATGCTTGGGGGTGAAGGTGGCATAGAAAACATTGCTAGCCTGACTCTGGAAATGCTGCCTCAGGATTGAGCCGCTATCGATCAGCGTATAATTCCTCGTTGAGAGGCCTGAATGAAGCTCAATATTTTAGCAACCTCTTCAAATGTCTCACTGCTGCCACGCAGATAATTTGCGGCTTCTTTTGTGGTATGACCAGAACGATAGATAACTTTGTATGCTTCACGTAGTGCCTGCATCGTTTCTTTATCTTTGTTCATTCGTTTTAGGCCTTCGATATTCAGGCCGTGTGGATGTGCAGGATTTCCATTCACCATAACATAAGGAGGTACATCTTTACTTATTGCGCTACCCATACCACAAAATGCGTGCGAACCAACTGCACAAAACTGGTGTACGAGTGTGAATCCGCCAAGAATAGCATAATCGTCAATTTGGACATGTCCAGCCAACGATGCCGCGTTTGCCATTGTCACGTGATTTCCAACTATACAATCATGGGCGATATGTATATACGCCATTAACCAGTTATCAGAACCGATACTGGTAACGCTGCCGCCATCATCGGTGCCTCGATTGATAGTAACAAACTCTCTAATGGTGTTTCGATCACCGATCTCAAGCCGCGATTTCTCGCCATAATATTTTTTATCTTGTGGAATTTCGCCGATGGAGGCAAATTGGAAGATGCGATTTTCTGTACCTATACGAGTCGGACCGTTAATGACGACGTGCGGGCCTATCCAGCTATCATCACCTATTTCGACATTAGCACCAATGATGCTATAAGGGCTTACCGTTACATTTTGACCGAGTTGTGCTGATGGATCGATCACAGCACGCGGGTCGATACTCATTGCACTTCGCGCTCCGCACACATTATGTCGGCTGAGCAAACCACTTCATCATCAACAGTAGCGGCCGCCTTAAATTTCCAGATACCGCGTTTACGTTTTAAATAATTAACTTTTAATTTAAGTTGATCGCCAGGCTCTACTGGACGTTTAAAGCGCGCTTTGTCGATACCAACAAAATAATAAAGTGAGTTTTCATCCGGTATTCGACCCGTACTTTTAAACGCTAATATGCCGGTCGCCTGCGCAAGTGCTTCCAGAATTAATACCCCGGGCATTACCGGACGTTGCGGAAAGTGACCGGTAAAATATGGCTCGTTATGCGTCACATTTTTGATGCCAATCAAATATGAGTCAACTTCGTATTCTAAAACCCGATCAATTAACAGGAACGGATACCGGTGTGGTAAATGTTTTAATATTTCATGTATATCTAAGGTACCCAATTTTAATCCTTGTTCTCTTTTAAAATTTTCTCACAATCAGTTACTCGTTTAAACAACCCTTCAAGCCGTTTAAATCGTCCCACATAACGTCGCCATACTCTTGATGGTTCAACAGGTATACCGGATGAATAACTACCCGCCTGATCAATAGACTTTGAAACCATACTCATGCCAGTCACGACAACGTTATCTGCGATTTCAAGATGGCCTCCAATACCGACCATCCCCCCTGTCATGCAATTTTTACCCACGGTAGTACTGCCCGCGATGGTGGCGCCCGCGGTCAATATTGAATTCGCACCAATCTTCACATTATGCGCAATATGGATCTGGTTATCCAGCTTAACTCCGTCTTCTATGACCGTATTTTCAATAGCACCACGGTCAATAGTGACACTGGCGCCCACCTCAACATCATTTCCGATAATCACGGTACCAACCTGGGGTATTTTTACCCAGCCATTTTCATCATAGGCATGACCAAATCCATCCCCACCGATTACTGCAGAAGGAAATATAATACAACGTTGTCCAATCTGTACATCGTCCAGGATCGTAACATTCGGATATATCAATGAGTTTTCTCCGATTATTACATTACGCCCAATAAAACAGTTAGCCCTTATACAAACGCCTTTACCAATTTCGACCCCTTCCTCAACGACAACATTTGGACCGATAAATGCCGTCTCATTAACGTTACTGCTTTCATGGATACTTGCCCGCTTATCAATACCCTTTAAAGGATTCTTTTCAGGATATAACAGCTGAGTAATTTTTGCATAAGCAGCATGAGGATTATCAACAACCAACTGACTTAGTTTTTCAACATCTTGATTGAATTCTTTTACAATAACTGCAGATGCTGCGGTGGTCGTTAAAAAACTACGGTATTTTGGATTAGTTAAAAAACTGATTTGACCTGATTTAGCGTTTGAGAGTGTTGCTACGGAATCAATTATAATATTTCCATCACCGAAAATTTTTCCGTTGACGTGTCTGGCTAACTTTTCCAATGTCGATGCCACGCTGAGGCCCCATTGCTTACATTAATTAGATTTTTTAATAGTATTGTTAGAGCTCGATTTTAATTTCTTAAGTTCTGTGATTACCATATCGGTAATATCCACACGTTCACTGTTATACAGGACATTGTCGCTCAGTATAATATCGTATTTTAATTTTTTTGCGATACTAACCGTGGTTTTATTAATTAACTTATGTAGTTTTGCCAATTCTTCATTTCGACGTAAATTAAAGTCTTCATTGAATTCTTCTTTGGCGCGTTTTATATCGCGCTTCAATGATACGATTTGACGTTCCAGTTTAATATTATCAGCTTTAGACATAAGCTTTGCATCACGTTCCTGCCGGTCTGATAATTTCTTTAAGTTTTTCTGCATCGTCACGATCTTTTGATCGCGCGGATTAAACTCCTGTTTTAGTGTTTTTCTGGCCAGTTCTGATTGTGGTGCGTCTTTAAGCACCCGTGAAATATCCATATAGCCAACTTTTAAATCTTGCCCGTTCGCCACTCCAGACAAAATTGCTGAAAAAATCGTCAATATTAACAATAATGGTAATTTGTACATGCCTAATTCAAGCATCCTTTAAGTTACTGTAATAACAGTTAAAAATCAGCCCCAAGGGTAAATTGAAAGTTCGTTATTTCGTCACCAGGCTCCTCATTAAGGGGTATGGCATAACTAAAACGCATTACACCCACCGGAGTTATCCAAATCATACCAATTCCAGAGGAATAACGTAACTCGCCCAAACCACTTTTATCTTTTTGATCTTCGCGTAATATTGTACTTTCAGGCGCCCAGACATAACCTGCATCAATAAAGGCTGTTAGCTGAATATCCCTACTCTGTTCATCCGCAAAAGGATTCGGAATAATTAACTCAACACTGGACAATAATCTTCGATCGCCGCCAATCGGGTCATTATTTGAGTCTTTCGCACCCAGGCTATTACCATCAAAGCCTCGAATAGATCGGCTACCGCCGGCAAAAAAGCGTTCAAAAGGGGGTAATTCCGTTGTATCCCCGTATTCACTGCCATAATCGACATTGAATTTATAGCGAAAGGTAAAATTTTCACTTAAGTTAATATATTGCAAATGGCTAAAGCTCAGTTTATAAAATTCCAGATCACTGCTTGGTACGGAGGTATTAAAGCTTACTAGCGTTCGATAACCCTCATCAGCAAATATCGCCTTGTTTCGGGTATCATAGGCCCAACGCCAGTTTAGTTTCAGCATATCATAACTCGATACACCATTATTATTTTCCTCAATAAATTTGTTAACTTCATTCGAAGTGGTGGTACCGGTAATCAATTCAGTATTTTCAAGCGCAAAACCGGCACTCGTCGACGCGTTCTCGCTTATGGGCATCCCATAACTTAGTCGGCCTGATTTTGTATTGACAATATAGTTTGCAATATTTGCTGCTCGTGCATCTAATTCACGAACTAAAAAAGACATACTTTGACTGATACCATCATTTGTAAAATAAGGATCGGTAAGGCTAAAACTATATTGTTGTGTCGCGCTACTATTATCGATTCGGAATGCCAGTTTTTTACCACCACCCATAAAATTGTTCTGCGACACGCCAAAGTTAATGAGTGCACCTTGTGTCTCTGAAAAGCCAACGCCGAGTGATAAATTACCAGTCGAACGTTCACTTACCTGCACATCTAGATCAACTTGATCCACCGTCCCAGGTACTGAAGGCGTATTTATTGATACATTATTAAAAAAACCTGTTCGATCCAGGCGTGTCTTTGATCGCGCCGTTTTTTTAGTAGACAACCAGTCATTTTCAAACTGGCGTAACTCTCGTCGAACCACTTTGTCGTCAGTTTTAAGGTTACCCGAAATATTTATTCGACGAACATAAACGCGGCGCCCAGGATCGATAAATAATGTTAACTCAACCGTTTGAGAATCATTGTCAACATTAGGTGAAATATTCACATTAGAAAACGGGTAACCTAACTCAGCAAGTCGATCTGATATATTTTTACGGGTATCACTGACCTTGCGGCGAGAAAATATTTCATCTTTTTTAAAGGTAATATTTTCTTCTAGCACTTCAGGCGTTAAAATTAGTTCACCTGCTTTTTGCACCTCACGAATAGTAAAAATTTTACCTTCTGTTATATTTGCGGTGAGATAAACATCCTTTTTATTGGGTGTCAGTGAAACCTGGGTAGAGTCAATCTGAAAATTGATGTAACCACGGTCCATGTAATATGACCGCAAAGATTCAAGATCACCTGCTAAAACCTGACGAGAATAATTTTCTCGACCACCAAAATATCCGCGCGCACCGAGTTGCATAATGTTATTTAATTTTTCATCGTCATAAACTTTGTTGCCAATAATATTTAACGCGTAAACCTTGGCTTCTTCACCTTCAGAAATATTAATCTCGATTTCGATTCGATTTCTTTCTAATGGGGTAGCAATGGTTTCAATACTAACGCCGTATTTCCCTAATCCATAATATTGACGTTTAAGTTCCTGTGACATCTTCGCCAGCACCGACTCATCATAGATCCCATTAACTTTAAATCCCTGGTCTCCTAAGGCCTTGAGCAATTGTTCTGATTCGATATCCTCATTACCATCAATATTTATTTTATCAATGGATGGGCGTTCAGAAACAAATATAACTAATACATTATTTTCTCGCTCAAAACGTACGTCCTTAAAAAACCCAGTTTTATACAAAGTTCGTATTGCGTTTGATGAATCTTCATTGCTGAAGCTATCACCAATCTTAACTGGTAAATAATTGAATACCGTACCGATAGAGATCCGTTGTAAGCCTTCCAGCCGAATGTCATTAACGGTAAACGTTTCAAATGCATTAGCCTGCGTAGCATATAGAAGTGATGCCAGAATTGGTGCCGTCTTATTCATGTTATGCTGCCAGTCGCACAATGTCATTATAAAAAGCCAGTATCATTAACATTACAAGCAGTAAAATCCCAATCCGTTGACCAATTGCTTCAACGGTTTCAGAAACAGGACTTCCTTTAATAGCTTCCACTATATAATAGAAAAAGTGTCCCCCATCTAACACTGGTATTGGAAGCAAATTTAAGATCCCCAGGCTGATACTTACCAGGGCGAGAAATAAAATAAATTGCACCAGACCGATGCTAGCTGATTTACCTGCAACAACGGCAATAGTTACTGGGCCGCTAATATTAGTAAGAGACATTTCACCAGTAACAATAAGCCCAACTGCACGCAGTGTCACATAGGAAACAACCCAGGTACGATGTAACGAATACCCAATTGCATCAACCGGTCCATATTGGTTATTAACATATTCCGATGTTGACGTAATCAATTCAGGATCGGGCGCAATACCAATTTGCCCAAATTTTCGACCATCGTAAATGACCTCACGTGGGGTTATAGTAAGATCAATTAATTCTCCATTACGCTTAACAATTAACTTGATTTTTTTATTCGCTTTGTCCTCAAGATAACGACCAATCTGACTCCAGTGATTAATCTTTTTTTCACCCAGAGAAATGAGCTGATCACCTTGCTGCATCCCTGCTTTCTGGGCAGGGCTTGCTTCGACAACCTTGCCAACAACGGCAGGTAAATCAGCTAAATATATTCCCAGTGCATCAAATGGTCGGGGATGACGCATTACTCGATCTACATTCAATTCACTTAAATCTAAAACATAATCACGAGTAATCCCTGCGCTATCTTTTGCTTTCATGTTAACTCTAGAACTTCCAACCACACCTGGTAATATTTCCTGGAATACCGCACTCCAGGTCGGCGTGTGCCATCCTTCGACACTGACTATTTCCATATTACGTTCTAATCCAGCCTGTGCGGCTATAGAACCCGGTTCAAGTTGGCTAATAACCGCTTTAGGACCCATCACACCCCATACCGCGATCAACCAGTAGGCAACAAAAGCAAACAGGAAATTAAATGCTGGACCAGCAAGTACGATCAGAGATCTTCTCCATATCGCCTGACGATTAAAGGCACGATGCAATTCTGACTTATCGACCTCGCCTTCCTGTTCATTTAACATCGAGACGTAACCGCCAATAGGAAAAATGGCCAAAACAAACTCGGTATCATCTTTACCAAATTTCTTTTTCCATAATGGTTTGCCCATGCCGATAGAAAATCGTAAAACTTTCACGCCTAACTTTCTGGCAACCCAGAAATGGCCAAACTCATGGATGGCAACCAAAATTCCTATCGCAATCAAAAATGAAATTATGGTAAAAAAAATACTTAACATTAATTTACTACTCCAGCCTTCATGGTAGTGGTATCAATAAACTCAGTGGCTACAATTCTAGCACGTTCATCCTCACTAACGACGGTCTCTATCGTATTGGCCGTCCTGGCTGTGATTTGTTCAAGCACATATTCAACTGTCTTCGATATATCGGTAAAGTTCAATTTTTTGTCCAGAAATGCCTGTACGGCCACCTCGTTTGCAGCATTCAAAATAGCCGTAGCCGTACCACCTGTTTGCATAGCCTCTTTGGCAAGTCGCAAACAAGGATAACGTTGCAAGTCAGGTTCAATAAATTCCAGATCCGGCATATTGACCAGGTCCAACATCGATACGCCAGACTCTATTCTATCTGGCCACGCCAATCCATGTGCAATCGGAGTTCGCATATCTGGTTGACCTAACTGAGCCAAAACTGAACCATCGACATATTCTACCATTGAATGCACGATACTTTGCGGATGCAAAACTATCTTTATTTTGCTGAGATCGGTATCAAATAACCAACACGCCTCAATCAGCTCAAGTCCCTTATTCATCATGGTCGCCGAATCGACTGATATTTTTTTCCCCATCGACCAGTTTGGATGTGCTATCGCCTGTTCAGGTGTTACCCGGGGAAAATCTGCCATCGGTAGTTCTCGAAAAGGACCACCAGAACCGGTTAAAAGAATCTTAGTAACACCGATTTTATCCAGACCAGCTGCATAATCATTTGGCATACATTGAAATATAGCATTATGTTCGCTGTCGATAGGGAGTAAAATAGCATTGTGATCCCTAACCTGATCCATAAATAACTTACCAGACATAACCAGCGATTCTTTATTGGCAAGCAATATTTTTTTACCCGCTTGCGCGGCCGCCAAAGTAGATTGCAAACCCGCTGCGCCGACAATCGCGGCCATAACTACATCTACGTCGTCATACTGAACTACTTGCTCCAAAGCGAGCGAGCCATGCAATACTTGAGTACTTATCGCCTTTAATTTTAATATCGCCTGTAATTTTTCTGCTGCTTGCTCATCCACCATAACAGCATATGCCGGATTGAACTCTTCGCATTGTACAGCCAATCGGTCATATTGTGAATGAGCCGTTAAGGCAACAACTTGATAATCATCTGCGTGACGTCGAATAACATCCAACGTATTCACTCCAATCGTACCTGTTGCGCCCAGCACCGCTACACCAATCATTGAACACCCAGCATAATTAAGCCAAGAGTAAAAATGGGAGCTGCCGCCGTTAAACTATCAATTCGATCCAGAATTCCACCATGCCCCGGCAGGATTTGACTGCTGTCTTTCACGCCAACACGACGCTTAAATAAACTCTCGGTAAGATCACCAACAATTGAAAAACTAATTGCTATCACAGCAACCAAAATAAAACTTAAAATATTTTCGGGATCAATATTTAAATAGAGTGTAAGTAGATAAGCCGCTATAATCGTAGCAATCATCCCGCCGATCACACCTTCCCATGATTTTCCCGGACTAACGTTAACGGCTAATTTATGCTTTCCGAACGCCTTACCCGAAAAATAAGCCGCCGTATCAGCAACCCAGATCAAAATTAACAACGCTAGTATATAGTATGCACCATATTTAACATCTCGATGCAATGCGACAATAGATAAAAAAGAACCGGCCAAAATGCCAACACCAAATAATAAGGAGCCAGCAACTCCGGGAAATGAAGTTTTGGTGAGCGTTTTAATCACGGTGCGATTTGAATTGATGACCATTACCAATGCAAATAACCAGAAAATTCCAGTTAAGTATAAACCTGAAAGAATATACGATGAATCCAAGTGAATTAATAATGCAATGGCAGCAATTACCACTGCGATAAATATTGCAAAGCCTATACGACCTGGTTGATTTTTTATCCCTGCCAGTCTTGCCCATTCCCATGCTGCCAGACATAAAATTGCGGCCATTTCAATGGCAATGGCCGGATGAGAGAAGCTGAGCACACTCCATATAATTAACGGACCTAAAACCAGTGCCGTTATAATTCTAAGCTTAAGCATGCTCTCGTTGATCCGACTCTATAACCTGTGCGCCGGTACGCCCAAAACGTCGCTGCCGCGTAGCAAAAGATGTAATCGCCTTTGCATATTCATCACGATCAAAGTCTGGCCACAAAACACGAGTAAAATATAATTCGCTATAAGCTAATTGCCATATTAAAAAGTTACTTATCCGTTGTTCTCCACCGGTGCGGATAAACAAATCAGGTTCTGGTTGATCGCACATGCAAAGATGTTCATTCAATAGCTCATCAGTAACTTCATCACTGGTAATTTCACCATTGTTAACAAGTTCAACAATTTTTTTCGTTGCCTGTACAATGTCCCACTTACCACCATAATTTGCAGCTATGTTTACCTGTAATCCAGCATTATCTTTAGTCAAATGCATCGAGTCATTGATTCTTTTCTGTAGCTTTGCAGGGAATGCCTGCAAATCACCAATTATTTTTAATTTTACGCCCGTCTCATGAAGCCTGGAAACTTCTCGACCCAGAGCAGTCATAAAGAGTTCCATCAACAGACCTACTTCTTTTTTAGGGCGACGCCAGTTTTCACTTGAGAAAGCAAATAGTGTTAGTGATTTTATTCCGAGTTCGGCACTCATTTGAACAATGCTACGAAGTGTTTCCACACCAGCACGATGTCCCGAGAAACGGGGAAGTGTGCGGCGTTCGGCCCAACGACCATTACCATCCATAATAATGGCAACATGCTTGGGTAAGTTTTCTACTGGAATATCCAGTTTATATTGTTCTATCACAGACATACTTGTATTGCCTCAGCCAATATTGAGGGTTAATACCATGTTAAATTTCCATTAAGTCCTTTTCTTTAACTTCAATCGCCTTATCCACTTCAGCAACGTTTTTATCAGTAATTTTTTGAATCTCATCCTGAGCACGACGATCATCATCCTCAGTAATTTCTTTTTCTTTTAACAACTGCTTTACGTCACTTAACACATCCCGACGTATATTTCGAATAGCGATACGCGCATTTTCACCTTCCTTACGAACGATTCGAGTCATATCCTTACGACGCTCTTCAGTTAATGGTGGTAATGGCACTCGTATTACTTCGCCAGCAGTAACTGGATTTAAACCCATGCTTGAATTCATGATGGCCTTTTCAATAGCGGGCACCATCGGCTTCTCCCAGGCTGAAACCGCCAACGTCCGGGAATCCTGCACACTTACATTTGCAACCTGGTTAATAGGAACATTTGAACCATAATAATCGACCATCACATGATCCAGCAAACTTGTATGTGCCCGGCCCGTTCGCAACTTACTTAATTCTACTTTGAGTGACTCAATGCTTTTGGTCATTCTTTTTTGTGCATCTTGTTTGAATTCTTCTAACATAGCCGCCTCTTAACTTACCAACGTACCTTCATCAAGGCCATTCACCACTTTAGCCAATGCACCCTTCTTATTCATATCAAATATTCGTATTGGCATATTATTATCCCTACAGAGTACGATTGCAGTGGTATCCATTACCGCCAACTTATTGGTAATAACCTCATCAAAAGATAATCTATCATATTTAGTTGCCGTAGGGTCTTTAACCGGATCAGCTGAATAAACGCCATCAACCTTGGTCGCTTTGATAACAATATCAGCATTTATTTCTACGCCGCGTAAACTTGCCGCAGAATCTGTAGTAAAAAAAGGATTACCAGTACCCGCAGCAAAGATCACAACACGTCCTTTCTCAAGGTGCCGCACAGCACGTCGGCGAATATAATCCTCACACACTTCGTGCATTTCTAAAGCAGACATAACACGCACGGTCAAACCTGACTTTTCCATACCATCTTGTAATGCGAGTGAATTGATTACCGTCGCTAGCATGCCCATATGATCGGCCGTGGTACGATCCATTCCGGAGGCTGATAAACTGACACCACGAAAAATATTACCACCACCGATAACTATCGCAACTTGTGTGCCTGCATCAATCAGTGCTTTCACTTCTGAAGACACCTGATTGATAACGGCAGGATCGATTCCAAATTCCTGTCCGCCCATCAGTGCTTCTCCACTGTATTTAAGCAGGATTCGTTGGTATTCAGGTTTACCCTTAGCCATACAAGTTAGCCTTTAACTTGAGCCATAACTTCATCGGCAAAATTTTCGGACTTTTTCTCGATGCCTTCGCCTACTTCAAGACGGACAAAACTATGTACTTTTGCCCCAGCTGATTTCAGGAGTTGTTCGACTGTTTGATCCGGGTCTTTAACAAAAGGTTGACCCAACAAGGTTATTTCCTTTAAGAATTTTTTCATGCGTCCCTGCACCATCTTTTCAATAATATCAGCAGGTTTACCACTTTCCGCCGCCTGAGCAGCATAGATTTCTTTTTCCTTATCGATCTCTTGCTGCGGTACTTCAGAATCATCAACACAGATTGGACGGCTAGCAGCAACATGCATCGCAAGGTCTCTACCCAACGAATCTTCACCGCCTTCAACATCAATCAATACACCAATTCTTGAACCATGTGAATAAGCCGACGCACTGCCTTTTGCGTTAATGATTTCAAAGCGGCGTACACTCATGTTTTCGCCCAATTTTGCAATAAGGGCTTTGCGAGTATCTTCAACCGTTTCACCATTGGGAAGTTTTGCGGCAAGCAAAGCTTCAAGATCAGCGGGACGTTCAGTTAAGACATAATCCGCCACACTGTCGACAAAGTTTATAAAATTTTCTTCTTTAGCAACAAAGTCTGTTTCACTATTAACTTCTACGATAGCAGCAGTTTTGCCATCGTCAGTTACTTTAATAGAAATAAGTCCCTCGGCTGCTGCGCGACCCGATTTTTTATCCGCTTTTGCCATACCGGCTTTGCGCATTTGTTCAATTGCGGTTTCGATATCACCATCAGTCTCAACCAATGCTTTTTTGCATTCCATCATGCCCGCACCAGTGCGTTCACGAAGTTCTTTAACTAACCCTGCGGTAATTGCCATTTTTTCGTACCTCTATAAAACCATCAGAAAAAAGGAGCCGTTATATTCGACTCCTTTTGTTCACAATTAAAAGTGCTACTAATCATAGTAGAAGAAACCAGGATGAAATTAAGACTCGTCACCTTTATCGGCTTTCTCTTCCTTGACATCTTTCGCTTCAGGTTTAGCTTCTTTCGCTTCAGATTTAGCTTCTTTCGCTTCAGATTTAGCTTCTTTCGCTTCAGGTTTAGCTTCTTTCGCTTCAGGTTTAGCTTCTTTCGCTTCAGATTTAGCTTCTGTTGTGTCTGTAGACTTATCGTCGGATTTCGCTGCCACTTTTTTCACGGTCGTTTTTTTCTTTACCGTGGCTTTCTTGACTGTAGTCTTTTTGGCTGTTTTTTTCTTTGCAGCAGGTTTTGTTGCAACACCACCATCTTCACTAAGTTCAACAAAATCATCCCCTGCAGTACCAACGGATATGGTTTCACGTCCAGTAATAACCGCATCAGAAATTCCCTGCGCATACAAACGGATGGCGCGAATAGCATCGTCATTTCCAGGAACAATATAGTCAATATTATCAGGTGAATTGTTAGTATCAACAACACCAATCACGGGTATACCAAGTTTCTTGGCTTCAGCCACGGCAATTTTTTCATGGCCAACATCAATAACAAAAACGGCATCGGGCACACCGCCCATATCCTTAATACCACCCAGGCTGCGTTCGAGCTTTTCAAGTTCACGCGTCAGGGTTAAGGTTTCTTTCTTGGTTAAGCGCTCAAAGGTACCGTCATCACTCATGGCCTCGAGTTCTTTCAGTCGCTTAATAGATTGTTTTACGGTTTTCCAGTTGGTCAGCATACCGCCTAACCAACGATGATTTACATACGGCATACCACAGCGGGTCGCCTCTTCTTTAATCACTTCCTGAGCCGAACGCTTGGTACCGACAAACAGGATCTTGCCCCGATTGGATGCCATCGAACCAATGAAATTTACCGCATCTTTGAACAACGGTAATGATTTCTCAAGATTAATGATGTGGATTTTACTACGGTCACCAAAGATGTACGGTGCCATTTTAGGATTCCAGAAGCGAGTCTGGTGGCCAAAATGCACGCCAGCCTCAAGCATCTGGCGCATGCTTACGTCAGTCATATTATATCTCCAGGGTTGTGCTTCCATACACCCCATTGTCCAACCCCCTCAGACCAAAAAGTCTAGTGAGCACCCAGGACACTGTGACGGTGTATGTGCGAATTTTCCCCATCTGGCCAATCCAGATGGTGGAATTAGTTTGCTAAAGTAGCGCGCGCTTTATACCATAATCCCACAGAATCGGACAGTAAAACCCTCAATTCTTTAGGAAATTTCTGGAAAATGGCTCGATTGGGCCTGATAATCCACCCCTGATATTTAGAGAGCATGTATTTTTATGGCAGTAACGATTAAAACCACAGAAGAAATCGAAAAAATGCGCATTGCTGGCCGCCTGGCCGCCGACGTCCTGATTATGATTGGGCCTCATGTTAAGGCTGGCATTACCACCGCCGAACTGGACCAGATTTGTCATGACTATATTGTTGATCAGCAGGACGCAATACCGGCACCTCTGAACTATCATGAATTTCCAAAATCGATCTGTACGTCGGTAAACGAGGTAGTTTGCCATGGCATTCCTAATGAAAAACGCCTTAAATCCGGTGATGCCATCAATATCGATATCACGGTAATTAAAGATGGCTACCATGGTGATACCAGTAAGATGTTTTTTATTGGAGAGCCCTCTGTATTGGCCGCTCGCCTGGCCAAAGTTGCTTATGATTGCATGCACACTGGAATAGAAATGGTTCGTCCGGGCATCCATCTTGGTGATATTGGTCATGCTATCCAGCAACTTGCAGAATCTAATAATTATTCAGTGGTGAGGGAATATTGTGGACATGGCATCGGTAAAGAGTTTCATGAAGAACCCCAGGTTTTACATTATGGTAATGCCGGTACTGGACTAATCCTGGAGCCCGGCATGATCTTCACCATCGAACCAATGATCAATGTCGGAAAACGTCATACAAAGTTAATGAAAGACGGCTGGACCGTGAAAACAAAGGATCGAAGCCTGTCCGCACAATGGGAACATACCATACTGGTGACACCAGAAGGATTTGACGTATTGACCAAACGCCCCGAAGAAAATTTTTGAGCTTCAATGTGAAAAAGCCTCTTGAGACTGAACTGTTTGATCCGACCGCCTTCGAAGCCGAACTCGCCTCATCGCCAGGCACACCTGTACCGATTTTTAAATCAGCACTGATTAACGCCAACGAGATATTAAAACAACGATTCTATCAGGGTCGAAGCGCAACTGAACTTGTTTTGTTACGAGCCCAGGTGGTCGATGTAATTTTAAATTATTCCTGGCATCGATTTTTTACTGGTACAGATAGTAATATCGCATTAATAGCCGTTGGTGGTTATGGTCGCGGAGAACTCCATCCATATTCTGATATCGATTTACAAATTCTGGTTCGAAAAGATGCTACTCCGTATAAGGATGCTATTGTTAATTTTACTACCTTCCTATGGGATATCGGCCTGGAAGTTGGCCACAGCGTCCGCACATTAAAAGAATGCGTAAAAGAAGCAAGCAAGGACATTACGATTGCAACCAACATACAGGAAGCACGTCTATTAACTGGTCCAGAGGAATTATTTGAAGCACAACGAATAAAAACAGGTCCGAAAAAAATCTGGCCGGGTAAAAAATTCTTCGCCGCAAAATGGCAGGAGCAACAAACTCGCCATCTAAAATTTAATGACACCGCCTACAATCTCGAGCCCAATATAAAAGAGGGTCCCGGTGGACTGCGCGACATTCAAATGATCGGCTGGGTTGCCAAACGACATTTCAATGCTGAGACCTTACATGACCTTGTGACCCATGAATTCTTAACTGATCAGGAATATCAAACTTTGATCGAAGGTCAGGCCTTGCTCTGGCAAATTCGATTTGGTATTCATGTCCTGACAGGTAGGCGTGAAGATAGATTGTTAATCGAACACCAGCGAGCACTCGCAAAACAATTTGGTTATCAGGATGATGCCAGGCATCTTGGTGTCGAAAAATTCATGCGTCAGTATTATCTTACGGTAATGGAGCTAAGCCGCTTAAACGAAATGTTATTAACCTTATTTGAAGAAGAGCTATTAGTACGGCCTTCATTTCGAAAACCCAAACCTTTAAATAATCGATTTCAAATGCGAGCAGGATTCATCGAGGTTATACACGAAAAAATATTTGAACAGTACCCTTTTGCGCTATTGGAGATTTTTTTATTGCTTGCTCAGAATGAAAAACTCAAAGGGGTTCGTGCCAACACAATTCGGGCCATTCGCAACAACCTTGATTTAATCGACAACAGCTTTAGAAATGATCTTGGCTGCCAGTCTTTGTTTATCGAATTATTAAGACAACCTCACGGCATCACCCATGAATTACGCCGCATGAATCGTTATGGCGTTCTCGCAAAATACTTACCTGTTTTTAGTGACATTGTTGGTCTTATGCAGCACGATCTATTTCATGTTTATACCGTCGACGAACATACTCTGATGGTAGTTCGAAATATGCGTCGCTTCACCGTAAAAGAATTCGCTAATGAATTTCCGCTCTGTAGCAAAATCGTTCAAATCATTCCAAAACAGGAACTGCTGCTATTAGCTGGCCTATTTCACGATATTGCCAAAGGCCGGGGTGGGAAACATTCCGAGCTTGGTGCAATTGATGCCTATGCATTTTGCCAGCAACACAAACTGAGTGAATACGATAGCAAGCTGGTTCAGTGGTTAGTTCTAAATCATCTAATAATGTCATCAACCGCCCAGAAAAAAGACCTTAGTGACCCTGACGTAATCCATGAGTTTGCTACCCAGGTGGGTGAGATAAACAGACTCAATTATATTTATCTGTTAACCGTGGCCGACATACGTGCTACCGGGCCCGACGTATGGAACTCATGGAAAGATACCCTGCTACGCGATTTATACGTAGCAACTGGCCAGGTTTTACGCCGAGGTCTTGATGACCCTATTTTAATATCCGAACATGTCGTCAGCACCAGGCAGGAAGCATTAACCTTGTTGGCCGAAAAAAATATCGATCAACAACGCATTTTAACTTGTTGGGAACATCTGGATGACGATTATTTTTTACGACATTCGGCAAATGAAATTGCATGGCATATGGAATCCATTCTTGATGATTCTGCATCTTGTCCAATCGTATTATTAAGAAATCGAGAAGGTCGAGGCGGCACAGAATTATTTGTCTATACAGAAGAACATGAAAATTCTTTCGCTAATATAACCACAACCCTTGAACAACTTAGTTTAAACATAGTTGACGCGCGGGTTTTACATACCAAAGACAGTTGGTTACTTAATTCATTCATTGTTCTGGATAAGGCCGATGAAATATTATCAGACAAACAACGCATACTCGAAATACGAAAACGAATTCGGCAGCGTTTAAAATCTCAGGATGACTCTTTTCCCGAAACGCATCAAAATATATCGCGACAGGCAAAAGCCTTTAAGGCCAAGACCAATGTTCAATTCTGGCAGGATAAAAAATCCAGTCATACTGTCGTGCAAGTGATCACATCAGATCGCCCCGGGCTCATGTCTTCTATTTCAAAGGCGTTTTTACATTGTGAAATTCTCATTCATAAAGCCAAAATTGCAACCTATGGAACTCGGGCAGAAGATATTTTTTATATCAGCAGCCGGACAGGTAAGGCTTTGCAGAGCAAGGGACAATTTGATTGCATCAAAAATGCACTTATTGAGTTTATTGACCAATAATTAAATTTTTAAATGCGCTTATACAGAATCACCAATTAATTCCAGTGTATTACAATCAGGGTCTCTAATGAAAACAACATGCGCCCTGGACTGGCTTTTCGAATAAGAAATATTATTTTCAGTTAAACGTTTTTTTAATTCGTCTAGCGAATCAACCTTTAAGGCAATGTGTCGATCATGACCGCCGTGCTCTGGTCTATCTTTTGGATCCGGATTAGGTAGACGTAGTAAATGTAGTTGTTGATCATCGCCTAGCTTTAACCACGCTCCCGGGTACGACATCTGCGGCCGAGAATCGTCTTCTTTCAGACCTAAGACCCCTTTATAAAACCTTAACGATCTATCTAGATCCTCTACGATAAAGCTGGCGTGTAAAATATAATTTATATTAAATTTCATAAGGGTCACTTAAAATTGCCGGCCTAAACATAACTATATATTTTTTGCAGATCGTCGATGCTCAAGTGCGGCCAGGTAAGCCGCAAACACCACGATACTCCCACCCGTCCATTCCAGCAAACTCATACGCTCATTAGTAAACAAATAAGAGGATATGGCCGCCGCCACGACTTCAAAGATTAAAATTACGGCCGAACGATGAACCGGCATATGAGTTACTCCATAGACCACGCAATAGGTCACAAAACTCATGATAAGCGCGCCTAATAAAAAGGCTTTAAATACACCCTCCGTTTGAAACGCTACGTTAGTATCACCAATGACAAGAATCATCATTCCCGCAACAACAATCACACCAACCCAGGTTACCGATGTTTTGACCTGCACACTTACCTTGTTCGCCATATGGGTAAAAACATTTGCCAGAGCAAAGGCCAGGCCTGAAGACAATGCAAGCCAATCCGCCATAGATGCTGGCCAGGGGTAGCCGACTTCAGGTGACCACAACATGGTCATCGCACCGAAAATAGCAATTGCGATGGTTAAGTAAGCCATTCTCGATAGATGTTCTTTTAAAATAAATTTCGCCAGCAAAGTCGCCCAGATTGGCGATAGATAAAAAAGCAGGATCACTCTGACAATCTCACCGTCCATCAATGCCAGTATAAAGGCCGCATTAGTCCAACCGCCAAACAGTAATATTCCAATCATTAGCATAGGACTAATGCGCAGCTCGCCAAAGCGTCTAAACAAAATCGGCATGGCAAAAATCATGGTGCCCGTGTAGATAAACAAAGTAGCCCAGATACCGTCCAGGCCGTACGTTTCGAGAATACGCAGCGGATACCAGAATACCCCCCAGAAACTTGCGGCAATTAATAATCCAATTACGGGTATCACAGAGGTGTGTTGTTGACTGGCTTGCATTATAATTAAGGGCTCATAAATAACGGTATTCGTAACCGGACCAACAATAATCCATCAGGGATTTACAATCTATTATTACTTTATAATATAACATACGAACATGAACCCAAATTTATCACATCTTCACCGCTATCCGTTCGAAAAATTGGCACAATTGAAAACAGGCTGCCAACCTACCGATAACCTGGATCATATTTCTTTGAGTATAGGGGAACCCAAACACCCTGCACCAGACTTTGCGCTACAGGCCATGATTAATAATTTATCCGGCGTTTCAACCTACCCGTTGACAAAGGGTACCCGCTCGCTTCGCGAGGCCATTGCCCGCTGGTTGATTCAACGTTTCAACCTGAAAAATAACCATATCGATCCAGACAAAAATGTTCTACCCGTCAACGGCACGCGTGAAGCCCTGTTTGCAATAGCTCAGACCCTGATAGACTCAAATAAACAGCAGCTGGTTTTTATGCCAAACCCCTTTTATCAAATTTACGAAGGTGCGGCCATGCTGGCCAGAGCCGAACCGCGTTATTTAAATACAACCGAGCAAACCGGGTTTTTGCCCGATTTTGATTCCGTTAGCGTTCAAGACTGGCAACGATGCCAACTCCTATATATATGTTCACCGGGCAACCCGACTGGCCGTGTCATGCCAATCGAAATGTTAGTGCAATTAATCGAGCTTGCGGATAAATATAACTTCACCCTTGTCTCTGACGAGTGCTACTCAGAACTGTATTTTGACGAAGCCCGCCCGCCGGTCGGGCTACTGGAAGCCGCCGTAACTACAGGAAATACTGAGTTTAAACATTGCCTGGTATTTCATAGCTTATCCAAACGTTCTAATTTACCCGGACTGCGTTCAGGTTTTGTGGCTGGAGACGCTGATTTGATTCAGCAATTTTTCCGTTATCGCACCTATCACGGTTGTGCCATGCCGCCACACCATCAGGCGGCCAGTATTGCTGCCTGGTCCGATGAACAGCACGTTGTAGCTAACCGGGAACTCTATCGTGAAAAATTTGACGTGGTTATTGATATCCTCAAAGACGTAATTCAAGTCGAGCAACCCGATGCCAGTTTTTATCTATGGCCGCAAACCCCCATTGATGATGAATTATTTTGCAAAAATCTATATACACAGCAAAATGTCACGGTATTACCCGGCAAGTACCTGTCCCGTAATTCGGCCGGAATGAATCCTGGTGCAAACCGGATACGGCTGGCGCTGGTCGCAGAACTCGAACAATGCCGGGATGCCGCGCAAAGAATCCGCGAGTTTATTGAAAATTCTTAGGCACAACGTGCCAATCCACGTTAAAATAGACTCATAACTGAAATCAAATTTAGAATTTAAACCCCAGAGTCAGGAAGGAAGTAGAAACCATGAGTGACGATCTAAAGCAGATCATTGAAAAAGCCTTTGAAAGCCGTGCTGAAATCACCCCCATGCGCGTAGATACGATGGTCAAAGAAGCCGTTGGTGACGCAATATCATTGCTTGATAAGGGCGAACTGCGAGTAGCCGAAAAACAGGGCAACGACTGGATTGTCAACGAATGGCTAAAAAAGGCCGTACTGTTGTCATTTCGCATCGAAGACAATGAATTTATGAAAGGCGGGTTTACCAACTACTTCGATAAAGTTACGCCAAAATACGCCGAATATAACTCACGAGATTTTCGCGCAGACGGAGTCCGAGTTGTTCCACCGGCTACCGTTCGTCGTGGCGCCTACATTGCCCCCAGCGTTGTGTTAATGCCATCGTATGTGAATATTGGCGCTTATGTCGATACCGGCACCATGGTCGATACCTGGGCCACCGTTGGCTCGTGCGCCCAGATTGGTAAAAATGTTCACCTCTCCGGTGGCGTTGGCATCGGTGGTGTGCTCGAACCCTTACAGGCTGCACCAACCATCATTGAAGACAACTGTTTTATCGGTGCTCGCTCCGAAGTCGTTGAAGGCGTTATAGTCGAAGAAGGTTCAGTAATTTCTATGGGCGTTTACATCGGACAAAGCACCCGTATTTATAATCGCATGACCGACGAAGTCACCTACGGTCGTATCCCTGCAGGTTCTGTTGTGGTATCTGGAAACTTACCGGCCTCGGACGGGAGTTCGAAATACAGCCTGTATTGTGCCGTCATTGTGAAACAGGTCGATGAAAAGACGCGCAGCAAGGTTGGTATAAACGAATTATTACGTGATATTTAATGGCCGCACCGGTCATTTATGGTATCGCGAATTGTGATACGGTAAAAAAAGCACGTCGATGGCTTGATGACCATCTGGTTAAACATCAGTTTCATGATTTCCGCCGTGACGGACTGAGCGCAAAACAGCTTAACGCCTGGTTCGCGGAAGTTGAGTTAGAGGTATTACTCAATAAACGCAGCCGCACCTGGCGTGAACTTGATGAGAAAGATAAAACGAATGTAACCCAGGCTAAGGCCATTAAACTTATGCTGGCTCAACCTAGCCTGATTAAACGCCCCGTGCTGACCATGGACAAACGAATCCTGGTTGGGTTTGATGCAAAACAATATGAGTCGCTATTGGTAAGATGAGTGAATCACCCACGTTAGAATTAAGCAAAGCATTGATCTCCCGCGCTTCAGTAACGCCGGATGATCTAGGCTGTCAACAACTCATTGCCGAACGCTTAGCCGCACTCGGCTTTAAAATTGAGCATCTACGCTTTGGTGAGACTGATAACTTATGGGCCCGCCTTGGTACGGATACTCCCTGCTTCGCTTTTGCCGGTCATACCGATGTGGTTCCTTCCGGGCCGGAAAGTGACTGGGCCACCCCACCCTTTACACCAACCATCAAAGAAGGTGTTTTATACGGTCGTGGCGCGGCCGACATGAAAAGCTCAATTGCCGCTATGATCACCGCAACTGAACGCTTTCTTGCCAGTAAACCCGTATTAAAAGGCAGCATCGCTTTTTTGATCACCAGCGATGAAGAAGGACCAGCACATGACGGTACTGTAAAAGTTATCGAAACACTACAGGCTCGCAATGAGCACATTACCTGGTGTTTAGTTGGCGAGCCTTCGAGTACTAATAGAGTTGGCGATGTTATTAAAAATGGTCGACGTGGTTCACTCGGCGCACGGCTAACTGTAATCGGACAACAAGGCCATGTCGCTTACCCGCATCTTGCCGATAATCCAATCCATGCGATTAGCCCTGCGCTTACTGAACTCTGTGCGCATAGTTGGGATAATGGAAACGCACACTTCCCGCCAACAACATTTCAAACTAGCAACATCAATGCCGGTACCGGTGCCACCAACGTGATCCCCGGCGAAATCGTTGTTGATTTGAACTTCCGCTTTTCCACCGAGGTTACCGATCAACAACTACAAACACTGGTTGAAGAAATACTAAACCGTCATCAGCTTAACTACACGATCGACTGGGCCTTATCGGGACAGGCGTTCATAACCGAACAAGGTGAGTTGATTGCCGCAACGCAAGCGGCCATAAAAACGGTTTGTCAGTATGATACGGAATTATCAACCGCAGGCGGTACGTCGGATGGACGCTTTATTGCACCCACAGGTTCACAGGTAGTTGAACTCGGTCCAGTCAATGCCAGCATTCACAAGATCGATGAAAATGTTAATATTCAGGAGCTGGATCAGCTTTCGACCATTTATGAAAAAATCTTGAACAATCTGCTGATTTAATTCTATACTTTTTAGATCCAGGCCTTGTCTGATTACTTCAGGCCACCTTCAATCGTACGAATAACATCTTGTTCTAACTCCAATGCTACCTTTTCGGCTGGGCTTCCGGTTGCCACCAGGCTAGGGCGTATAAACAGAATTCGAGTCACCCCTTCTTTGTGAACCAGTGAAATATGCAACGGACACAGTGCTAGCATCTGCGGATCAGCATTGCTCATTTGATTGGCATACCAGCCATTACAAAACACCATACTACGAATTGCTTCAAGCTTGTTTTTATTGTAATCCTTGCCCCAGCGTTTTTTAAAATGGGATAGATTTTTGCTTATATTAGCTTCAAATACGACATAGTAACCATTGTTTTCAAGGGCATTGAATACTTGCTTATAGGTTTTTTCGAGCGGCCCTTTGACCTGTTTCTCGTAAATCATTGGTGAGCCAGCCCAACTTGCCGTACTCAAAAGAATGAGCACCACTCCTGCAAAACCTTTTATCATTTTGTTCACTTTCTTCACCATCTTCAAAAAGTACTCCTGCTTATTGGCCTTAATTATTTCGTGGTTCGGGCCTTTTGGGGTATCGCGACATTGTCTCTTAAATATTTTGGTAGTGCCAAACTAACATCAACAACCATTTTGGACTCAGAATTATTTCTCATTTCCCAGGCCTGGGTCGCCAACGGTAACATATCCTGAGCAAGCGGGTATCGCTTTGCTTCAACCGAGTTCAAATTGACCAGAGAATTTACATTTAGTTCATCGCCAAATTGCACAAAGCCGGTACCCACTCCATGCCAGCCCAGATTGTTCTCCAGTTTTACATCAGCTGGTGCCGTTACCTGTTCATCACCAAACAGATTCAGCTGATTATCTTCAAACTGATAACAGGCCCAGTACACTTCATTTTTGCGAGCATCCATACAAGCAAGAATGGATGCCTGCTTATCAAGTCTAACGGCACCCTGCGCCAGAATCGCCAGACTTGAAATGGGTATTACCGATAAGTCATGCGCTAGCGCCAATCCCTGCGTAACACTTGCACAAATCCTGAGCCCGGTAAATGAACCCGGCCCACGCGAAAAACTGATCGCATCCAGATTTGACAGGCCAAGTTGCGCTTCTGCCAACAACTGTTGCACCATCGCCAATATAACCTGGGTATGCTGTTGCGGCACAAAACGCTCTTGAGAATAAATATTTTTATGACTCAACAGGGCAACTGAACACATTTCAGTAACCGTATCTATGGCAAGAATATTCATTCGTTCACTACTTTAGCACCGCGCTGGCGTAAATAAAGATTATGAATATCGATAATCGAATCCGACTGAGGCATAGCAGGTAAACTTTTTAAAAAAGTTTTTCCATAGGATTTGGTTTTCAGGCGAGGATCACAAATCATTAAAACACCATAATCGCTGGCATCCCGGATCAAACGCCCTACTCCCTGTTTGAGCATGATCACCGCTTTCGGTAACTGGTAAAACATGAATGGATTAATGCCCTGTTCTTTTAAGGCATCCAGGCGCGCCTGAAAAACCGGATCATTAGGTGATGCAAAAGGCAACTTGTCGATAATCACGCAGGTCAATGCATCTCCACGCACATCAACCCCTTCCCAGAAACTATTTGTTCCCAGTAATACTGCATTTGGAGTTTTTCGGAATCGCTCAAGTATAACATCGCGCGGCCCTTCGCCTTGCACAAATAAAGGATACGCTAATTCTTTTTTTAAACGATCACGTGCAATATTCAAAGCCTTAAAACTGGTAAACAGAAAAAAGGCATGGCCTTCACTTTTCTTTAATACTTCAATAGCTTTGTCGATAACCTTGCCCGTGTATGTCTCGTTGTTGGGCTCCGGTAATCCAACCGGTAAATAGAGAAGCGCCTGTTGCGAATAATTAAAGGGACTCTCTAATAAAAGCGACTGGTAATCCGTTAAACCCAGGCCTTGCACAAAATAATCGAATCCACCTGAAACCGACAAGGTTGCCGAAGTGAACACCCATGCCCCTGATTTCTTCTGTTTTTTAACCTGGAACGCATCCGCAATATTTAACGGGGTTAAATGCATCGAGACAGAACGTTGGTGAACCTCAAACCAGTGCACATGTTCCGGGGTCGATTCCTGACTGACCTGCTGTAGCTTTTCCTGTAACACCACTAAACGGGAAAAGCAGCTTTCCATTTCTGTCGATCGCTCACACAATGGATGCAATTCATTTTTCAATGCAGTCAGACAATCATCCAGCTCAGTAATTTGCGCGATTATATTTTTATCTTTACTAACGAGATTCCAGGCCGATCGATGCGCCTTAGATCCAAAGGCCAGATGTAAATCCCGCGCGGCTTTTTGTACTGCATCCGCCCTTTGATCAATTTCTTTAGACTCATTAATTTGAGCCAGGTATTCCTTTTTAATATCGGAGCCCAGTTCGATAAATTGCTGGGTACTTACCCCAACCCCAAAAAAACTCGAGGCTATTTCGGCAAGTTGATGCGCCTCATCAATCAGATAAACATCAGCCGTCGGCAGGAGCTCACCAAAGCCATCTTCCATGAGCGACATATCTGACAACAACAGATGGTGGTTGATAACAACAAGATCGGCTGATTGTGCCTCTCGTCTGGCGAGCATCACATGACATTGCTGGAAATCATCACAATCGCTGCCAATACAATTCTCACTGGTCGAAGTCACCCGAGACCAAAGCATATCGCCTTCCGGAATAGCGACGTGTTCACTCACGTCACCAGTGGTAGTTTGTCGTGCCCAACTGCTGATGCCCTGAATTTGCATAATTGATTTTGGCGGCAGGTTATCGAGATTTGATTGTTGTTGTTTCAATCGATGCAGACATAGATAGTTACTGCGGCCTTTTAACAAGGCGCATGTCACGGGCATCTTTAATGCCTGACGTACTAACGGAATATCTTTCTTGAATAATTGGTCTTGCAGATTCTTTGTACCGGTAGAGATGATCACTTTTTTACCAGAACATAATGCAGGAACCAGGTAGGCAAAGGTTTTACCCGTGCCGGTACCCGCTTCTACGACAAGATCCTGTCTTTGATCAAAACTGGCTTGAATCGCTACGGCCATCTGTTGTTGTTGTTCGCGAACACTGAATTGATCTATTTGATCGGCTAATGGACCCTTCTCGCCTAATATTTGCGCTACGTCATTTAACATTATCGGTTAGTATTTATAGATATAATTTAATTTCGAACAATACCATCTTGTGGTGTCCAGACCAATCGCGCCATATGTTTAAACCGGGCGATGGTCATAGCTCCACGATTTTGTCGTTTACCATCGAGTTCATCAAGTTCGTGCTCAACTTCTTCGCGTTTTGCCATAAAAATCTCCTGGGTTTCAAATTCTTCATTCATTAACACCAGAACAACCGCATCCCAGTTTTTATCTAACTTTAATTGCCCGATTCGTTGACCCGATTTACTCTCATCAAAGATTGCCCGGCCCTTAATTTGAATTTTCAAATCCCGCCAGTCAGGATATTCGCCTGTCGCATCGTATCCACCTTCATCCTCAGCACCCGCAGGTTTTAATTGCAATAATTCACAGGCATCATGCTTGGCAATCTCACTGCTGACGGCTAGAGAAGTTCCCGTGGCCCGCCTGTAATCAGCCGCGAGGCGGCGTGTTTCTGCGATGAGTTTACTGACATCATAGATCGACATATTTATTGGTAACTTTTATAGCTCAATCATAATTTAGTGTTTACCGACTAGACGCCGGGCATTATCCTGTGCCTGTACCGCACCAGCCTGGTCTCCCATCTGCTGCCTGGAATGGGCAATGATACGCCAATTATCCGCTTTTAGCTTATTATTCGAACCCGCCAGATAGCTGGATTTTTGTGCCAGACCCACCGCATCCTGATAACGAGACTGATGTAGACGTAATTTTGCCAGATAGTGCCACAGACTGGCATTTTTAGGCTCAATATGAACGGTTCGCTCGAGCAACACTTCGGCACGTTGATAATCGCCCTGTTGCGTCGCCGCTCTTGCCTTCTCAATTAAAGAGATAACTGCGCTCGAAGTATTTTCATCAGGCAATACAGTCTGCTCAGGATCTTCTCCAGGAAGTTCAACCCCGGCCTGCTGAATGGTAGTGCAACTGCCAAGTAGGAATATAGATAATATATAGAGTAAATTTTTCATCGGAATATTTGTTTAAACCATTCTACAGTATTGTTAATGTGCTCCCGAACCCCTGAACGTTGACAGTCCGTTGCCGTATCAGTTGGCGCCGAGCCTTTAATGTAGGTCAGTTGCATACTACCACTACAGGATGAACTTGATAATAAACCACTTTGCGAATCGATCCATTGCATTTCAATATTATCACTTTGTTCTATTTTCAGGCTTTGTGTGTTGGCAAGTTTAAATATATCGGCCCACAATTGCATTGCGCCTGTGCTGCCAGTCAATTGTGTCGGTTGATTATCATCTGTCCCTAACCAGACAACACCGACATGTGAACCACTAAAGCCGGCGAACCAGCTATCACGTGTGTCGTTGGTTGTTCCCGTCTTACCGGCCACATGAATATCAGGAAGTCGCTTCGTTAAACCCGAAGCGGTCCCTGTTTTGGTTACCTGTACCAGTCCACTGGTGATCACGTTTATATAATCTGATTCTATCGATTGCTCGACTTTAATGGGGTATCGCCGTAAAGGTTGGCCATCCACATCCAGTACTTCGCGTATCGCCCGAATTGGACTTCGAAATCCATTGGCCGCCAACGTCTGATACAGCTGGGTAACCTCAATCGGGCTTAAGTTCTGCGCACCTAACAAGATTGCAGGATACGGAGGCAAATCGTCTGGTCCACCCAGGCTTTTATAAACTTCGTTTATTTTTGGAAAACCTACATCCAGGCCAAGTCGAACCGTTGCCTGGTTATAAGATTTGGTCATGGCCGTAATTAATGTCACTTCTCCATGCGAGGTATTATTATAATTTCGTGGTGTCCATATGTTTTCATCTTTGGTTTTAATCGAGATTGACTTGTCTAACACAATACTCGACCAGGTATATTTTTCTGGTTGTTTTAATGCTGCCAAATAGACAACGGGTTTAATTAATGAACCGATAGGTCGACTGGCATCGAGCGCTCGATTAAAACCTGAAAAACGTGGGTTACGATCTCCAACTAAAGCTAACACTTCAGCGCTGGTAGAATTCACTATGACCGCAGCGGCTTGTAATTTATTATTTAATTTCTTTTGGCGATCTAATGCAGCAATACGCTTTTTTGTCGCTTTTTCTGCGTCTAACTGTAAAACCGGGTTCATCGTGGTAAATATTTTCAGTCCGTCTGATTGTAATTTAGACTCCGGATAATATTCACGCAGTTGCCGTTTTACTAAATCTAAAAAAGCGGGATGCTGCCCAACCGTAACATGTCTTTTTTTGATGATATTTACGCTTTGAGTTTTAGTTATTGCGTACAATTCCCGGCTAATCACTTTTTGTTCTAACAGCGTATCAAGAATCCGATTACGTCTGGCCAATAGGCGCGTTGGGTGTTGTTCCGGATGGTAATACGACGGCCCCCTGATCAAGGCGACTAATGTTGACAGTTGATTTAAATTTAATTGATGAATTGGTTTGGCAAAATAAAATTGACTGGCTAGCCCAAAACCATGAATTGCATGAGATCGATCTTGCCCTAAATATATCTCATTTATATAGGCTTGCATGATCTCATCTTTTTCATAATGAAAATCGAGCAAGACCGCCATAATTATTTCATTAAATTTTCGCCATAATGTTCGCTCGTTAGTCAAAAAGAAGTTTTTAACCAGCTGTTGAGTAATCGTACTACCACCCTGCACAGAACGACCAGCACGGATATTGGCGATGAAAGCGCGGCCTATCGCTAACGGATCAACACCAAAATGCTGATAAAATTTTCTGTCTTCTACCGCGACCAGAATTTCAGGTAATAATTCAGGCGCGTCTTGCAGGCTTATCAACTGGCGATCCTCTTTTTTTAGAGGATAGATACCCCCAACTAAAACGGGATCAAGTCGCAAAAGTGCAATGGCTTTTCTATCTCGAACATTTTTAATTTTAGAAATGCGATCACCTGAAAACGAAACATAAATATGTTGCGATAGTTCATTAATATCCCAGAAGGTGAAGTCGCGAGTAACTATATCAAAACCATTACCATCCCGTTGAAATGTGCCCGGATCATTGGGTTGATAGGCATAACGGTAATTAAGTAAATTTAGTTCCCGTTCGAAATCATCGGCATTTAAGCGTAGATTTTCATACAATTCTAATGGTCGGGCATAAACTTTGGCCGGCAATTGCCAGCGTGTGTCTTCAAAACTTCCACGCACGACAAAATCAAGATAAATTGTATAGCCGATGAAAATAATAATGACTGCAGCAAATAACTTGCGCCATGGTATTTTTCTCATAAAATCGGGGAACGGCAGTTTTCGAGAAGACTTTTTTTTGCTTTTCCGACGAGGGGCTCGTCGTATTTGTTTCTTTTTAGTTTTTTTTGTTGCTCGCCTGGCCATACATCACCTCATTACCAGGGCGATATTTTAACGCATGTTGGCAAAGCGTGCCTGACCGATTTTGCATCTTGCTAGCGGACAATAGAGTTACCAGATAAAATCGGAGTCGTTATTTCTAAATATTCAGGCCATCTCATCCACAAAATGCGATTGTTGAACAGGATTAGCCGCCTGGTAAGTTCGATCCAGTTGCGACTGTCGATTATTCGCTTCGCGAGTGGATTTATGCTGTTCCACTTTTGCCTGTTCCTGGCGAGACTGGCGCACCGCCTCAAGTAATTTATCTGCGAGTTGACTGGCCTGGCTCGTTGAGTGTTTTGTCGAATAACTCGCTGTTTCGCTATTTGCACGATAACTCGCCACTTGTCGTTGCTCTTCGCGTCTAGCTTCAAACCTTCGCTCTTGAATCCGTTCAATTTGCTCCTGTTTAGTATCGGATTTCTCCTTTTGTGTGACATGCTGAGGCTGTTCAGCACGCAGCAAACCTTCCTGTGATGGTGGAATGGCCCGTGCGTAGACAGAATTGGAGGACTGTGTAATATGGTCAAACATAAGATTATCCCATGACTGGTTACTTTATCGCCACAACAGGTAAATACTATAGTTTTATAAGGCTTATATGGGATCGCTATCACGTATTTTATCTATTAATTTACTTTAATTTAGTCATATTAGTCATTGTATTTACTATAATTAGTGTGATAATTAAATATCAGTACTAAACCTTTAAGCTCGCTAACCGAGATAAATAATATGGTGACAAAACTCTCTGCTTCGTTCGTCTGCTTATTTATTTTAGCGACTCTCGTTGCCTGTAGCAGTCCTGCAACGGTCCCGACAAAGCCGGTAAACCGTTACGGTGCCACGCCTGAACAGGTCGTCAAAATTGCTGAATCGATGTTAGGCGTTAAGTATCACTACGGTGGCAAGACCCCAGGAACGGGTTTCGATTGCAGTGGGCTGGTCTATTTCAGCTATTTACAGGTTGGCATCACCCTGCCCCGAACCTCAAGCGCACAATATGCCGCGAGCAAACCGGTCTCTAAAAAGTCAATTCGACGCGGAGATCTGTTATTTTTCCGTATATATCGTGGCAAAATCTCTCATGTTGGCATCTATTTAGGTAATAATCGCTTTGTACATGCTCCGTCATCCGGTAAAAAGGTCTCGATCGGCGAGCTCGATTCTCCCTACTGGCGTAAACGCTTCGTTCGTGGTGGTCGCTTTATCTAAGTCGCGGATGACTTATCCGGTTCAGCGTAATTTTGTTTACTTTATATCCACTTAATATTATTGTGTATTTCCACAAAAATATCTGCAAGAACAAGCATTTGTCGTACGCAGATGATTATTTTCTATATATAATTAGATAGATCTGAATTCCCTGAAAATGGAGGAAGTGGTGGATAATCAACCACTCAAAATTGCAAAGGCTTTGCGGCAAGTTAGTATGTGGGTACACCCTGAAGGACTGGTGACAGGCTCTATTTTTGTTACCGTCGGAGAAGATGATGGAAGCCATGAAGACCCGTCGTATGTATTAAATGACACCTCTCCGTTTTTAGTGTTACAACGTAAGAAGCCCGATGAACTTCGTTTTTATAACCGTGCATCGATCGTTCGAGTTGAGTATGAAGGAAAAAAACCGACAGACTTAAAATATATTACCCTGCCCTGTATCGCACATCTGATGGATGGTTCAGTAATTGATGGCGACATTATTGAAGTCCTACCAAATGATCGCTCACGTTTGTACGATTACCTGAATCAGGTCCAGGAAAGATTCGTGAGGCTTTACACAGCTGAAGATCAAATATGCATGATAAATAAGTCTTACATAATTCAAGTAACCAGTAACTTAAATAGCCATCGAGCTAAAAATAAAAAGTAAAATGATGAGCCTGCTAGACGGTTTTAAAATAAATAAAGCAATCGATGCCCTACTGGATTCTGAAAACCCCAAAGATCCTGAGTTCATAGCGGCCCATTCGAAACTAAAGCTTATCGGTCGACCAGCCGTGCCTAAATTGATTGATGCATTACTTGATTCTCCTGGAAATAAAATCATTGAAGATTTACTGGTTAAACTGCTCGACAATAAATCGTTAGCTGATTTTGTCGATGCTCTGACTGAACCAGATCGTCAACTGGTAACCAGTATTGCAAAAATCCTCGCATCCAGTAATACCTACGATCCTAACAGTTTATTAAAACAGCTTGATGATCCTGATATACCTAAAAAACTGTTATTGCAAATTCTGACGATGAAAAAAACGCACTTAAATATCCGTAAAGTAACCGCGTTACTGGATACTCATGATAAAAACAAGCGAACTCTTGCCTTTCATTTGATACATGCTGTTGCCACTCCAGATATGGTCCCTTTCATGTTAAAATATGCCGATGACGC